>Ga0207711_10001490_pt1 | contig 21800 bp, 18 predicted proteins | sample KBSS34metaG_FD_184401 | JGI IMG/M metagenome (GOLD analysis project Ga0207711, IMG submission 184401) | Switchgrass rhizosphere microbial communities from Kellogg Biological Station, Michigan, USA - KBS S3-4 metaG (SPAdes) (version 2) | ecosystem: Host-associated > Plants > Roots > Rhizosphere...
GGAGGAATATCTCATCAAGGTCGCTGCAGATGATCGAATTCCCTACGTCGTCAGACGCATGGAAGACTACGTCTGGAACATATTGTATGACTCGAAACAGCACATCGCCAAAAATATAGCAGCCCCCGACGGCAGTCCGTTCTGCTCAGGCCTACCGTACGTTGGCTACTGGTTCCTTCGCGAAAACACCGGTAACTGCAACACGTATCCGGCCAATTATCAGCATCTTCAGATGATGATGGCGCCGATGTTTTACTGGGATTTTGCATACACCGGCAGTGCCACCCAGCGAGGAAGAGGTGACGACCTTTTCGCGCATGCCTGGGATCACGACAATCCGGACGGTAAGAGCGAGTCAGAGGACTTCTTTCTTTCGTTTCAGGGTGTGGCTTGGCGTACCGGCACTCGAACGGCGCTTCAATATTACGGAGACACACCCTAAATGCGACAGAGGCTGTCTAGCGAGTGTCGCCGGTGTGCCAGCGTACCGCGAGATGGGCCATCATTAGCCCCTCATCGGTAGGGATTACATACGCAGGCAACCGCGATCCCTCGCGAGTGATGCGCCGTTCACCATTCTTATCGGCATTCCGTGCCGGGTCCAGTTCCAGGCCGAAGGTTGCCAGCCCCTCGCAAATGCTTTGACGGATTCCGGCCGCGCCTTCTCCAATTCCGCCGCTAAATACAATGGCCGCGGCTCCGCCCATCGCGGCGAGATAAGATCCGACGTACTTCTTGACCCGGTAGCAGAAAACGTCCAACGCCAACTGGGCGCGTTCGTCGGTCTTCGCTCGTTCCACGAGAACTCGCATATCTTGCGAAATTCCGGAGATCCCCAGCAGTCCGGACTCCGCGTTCAGCCATCGTTCTACCTCTTCCACGGAGACGTTTTCCTTCCGCGCGAGGAATCCAATAACTGCCGGATCCAGGTCACCTGAACGAGTGCCCATCGCCAGGCCTTCGAGCGGCGTGAAGCCCATCGAGGTATCCACGGATTCGCCGTTCTGGACCGCGGTGGCGGAACATCCGCCCCCCAGGTGCAAGGTGATGATATTGGTCTGCGCGACCGGCGTTCCTGTCATTTCCGCATAGCGCAGCGTGAGGTAATTGTGCGAGATCCCATGAAACCCGTAACGCCGGATTTTATGCTTCGCAGCTAACTTGTGCGGAATGGCATAGGTATACGCGACCGGCGGAATGGTTCGATGAAAGCTCGAATCGAAGATTGCCATAGCGGGCACGAGATCCTGCAGGGCTGTCTGGAATGCGCGAAATACGGCCACGGAACTGGCGTTGTGCAAGGGCGCGAGATCCTCCAGCGCTTCGATGCCCGCGAGAACCTGGTCGTCGATTCGCACAGGATCACGGTAGCGGTCCCCGCCCTGCACCACTCGTAGAGCCATCAGGTCGAAATCGGCCGTCGTCCACTGCATGCGTTTGAACAACCGAGAGGCTGCCTCGGCGTGATTACTTATCGGTTCGATGACGCCCGAGAGAAGTTCCTTTCCGCGAACCTGGTCGCCGCTGGGCGGATCGGCGGAGATCAGCGCGTATCGGAGGGACGAACTGCCGGGGTTGAGAATCAGTACCTTCATGGAGGCTCTCCGTTCTAGTGTAAGAGCTAAACTGAATGCATCTCTTTGCTACGAACTGTCCTGTTTATTTTCGGTACGCGGCCGGAAGCGATTAAGCTCTGTCCGCTGCTCCGCAAGCTGAGATCGTTCCCCGAACTGTACGCAACCAGGGTCTGCGTAACGGCTCAGCATCGTGGGATGCTCGACCAGGTCCTCGCGGCTTTCGCGGTAACGCCGGATTACGATCTGAACGTGATGACTCCAGGGCAAACCCTGTTTCAGTCCACCGCTCGTATTATCCAGGCCCTGGAGCAGCCCTTCGCTGAATCGAAGCCCGATCTCGCGGTGGTACAAGGCGACACGACCACCACCTTGTGCGGCTCGCTGGCCGCATTCTACAACGGTGTCCCGGTCGCACATATCGAAGCTGGATTGCGTACCGGAGATCTGCAGCAGCCCTTCCCGGAGGAGCTGAACCGCGTCCTGACCGCCAGGATGGCTCGGCTGCATTTCGCGGCCACGGCGTCAGCCGCCGAGAATCTGCGTCGCGAGGGGATTTCGGAGCACGTATGGGTAACCGGAAACACCGGCATCGACGCAGTTCTCGAAATCCGCGAGCGCCTGGAGCGCGGCGAGCTAACGGGGGCAGCTTCTCCTTTCAACCGCCCGGGCAAACGTCTGATCCTGGTCACGGCGCACCGCCGGGAGAGCTTCGGCGATGGATTTAGGCGGATCTGCCAAGCCCTGGCGACGATCGCCGATCGCGACGACGTTCATTTGGTCTATCCCGTCCACCCGAACCCGAACGTGCAGACGATCGTCGATGAACGCTTGCGGTCTCATCCGAATATCACCCTGGTCGAGCCCCTGGACTACGTTCCTTTCGTCGATCTGATGCGCCAAGCCTGCGTGATTCTGACCGATTCCGGCGGCATCCAGGAAGAAGGGCCTTCCCTGGGAAAACCGGTTCTGGTGATGCGGGAGAAAACCGAGCGGCCGGAAGCCGTCGAAGCAGGCACGGTGAAACTCGTGGGCACCGACACGGATCGCATCGTCCGCGAAACCATGACACTGCTCGATTGTCCGGATGAATACGACCGTATGTCGCGCATCCACAATCCATATGGCGATGGACATGCAAGCGAGCGGATTGAGGCTGCGATCAGAGCCTATTGGAACACTCCTTAACCCTCCCGAAGTCACGATACGGTCAACGCCAAAGGACCTTCAAACGTTGCGGTAGCATAGACAGTTCGGTTTCCGCTTGGGCTGAGAAGTAGAGGAGTATTATGACCCCCAGACTATACCTGCGTTCTATCAGTGTTGCTTGCATCTTGTCAGGTTGGATGACCATTCTTGGACAGGACGTGACGTTGACGGTTACGTCCCCAGAGCAAGTCACGATTTCGAAGCCCCTTTCGAGCGGCAAGGACAACGGCAAGGGCAACGATAAGATCAAGGTTCATAAAGACTTGCCCCCGCGCGGCGGTCCGGCGAGTCAATCGGATGGGGCGCTGCAGACCAATCTCGGCCCTTTCATCAATGCTTCCGGCGGAACGCATTTCGACGGCATACCGGCGAATGGAGCAGCTCCCTCGGATGTAAACATGGCGGTGGGACAGAACCCCGCGTACAGCTACATCCTGCAGACGGTCAACTCTCGCTATGCGATTTTCACCAAAAGCGGAGCCGTGGTTGTCGGCCCCAACTCCCTTAGTTCGCTTTGGGCGCCGCTTGGCTCGAGCAACGGGTGCGCCACGAATAACAGCGGCGATGTGGTCGCCCAGTACGATAAGATCGCTGATCGCTGGATCGTTACCCAGTTGGGAGGCAGTTCTGCGCCCTTCTCGGAATGCATCGCGATTTCGACCACGGCCGATCCCACCGGCACGTACTACCTCTATTCATTCGCGTACGGGACGATTCTGAACGATTACCCCAAGTTCGGCGTCTGGCCTACGGCGACCAATAGCGCCTATCTGGCAACTTACAACTTGTTCGCGAACGGCGCCAATTTTACAGGCGGCCAGGTATGCGCGTACGATCGGGCCAAGATGCTGGCTGGGGATCCCACCGCGCAGTCCATTTGCTACACCATTAACGGTGATGGTGGCTACTTGCCTTCGGATCTTGACGGCTCCACTCCGCCTTTGAATGGAACACCAGGCTACTTCGCGACCTTCGAGACTCTTAGTAGCCTTCGCTTGTACGCTCTGGCGCCAAACTTCGCCAGCCCCGCCTCGTCCACATTGACCCGCATCACGCCCGACCTCAACGTGACGCCGTTCGCCGAAGCGTGTGGTGGTGGAGCTTGCATTCCTCAATCGGGGACAACGACGCAGCTCGATTCTTTGGGTGACCGTCTCATGTACCGGTTGGCATTTCGAAACTACGGGGACCATGAGGCAATGGTTGTGAATCATGCGGTCAACACCGGATCGACCGTCGGCGAGCGCTGGTACGAATTGCGCTCCCCGGTTTCCACCACAGCAGCGTTCAGCGTATATCAGCAAAGTACATTCTCGCCGGATTCTACGTATCGCTGGATGGGCAGCGCGGCCATGGACGGCGTCGGCGATATCGCGCTAGGCTACAGCGTGTCGAGCAGCAGCATTAATCCCGGAATTCGTTACACGGGACGTACGCCAGCCGAAGCATTAGGAACGATGGAGACAGAAGCCACCATCATTTCGGGGACGGGCTCGCAGACGGGCGGGTTAACCCGGTGGGGGGATTACACGGCATTACGTATCGATCCCGCCGACGACTGTACCTTTTGGTACACGAACCAGTACCTGTCAGCGAACGGCTCGTTCAACTGGAGGACCCATATCGGATCCTTCAAGTTCACCTCCTGCGGCGCCGGGGGTACCGTGGCGGCACCGACGTTCACGCCGCCGGCCGGGAACTATAGCTCAGCGCAAGCGGTGACCATCAGTTCAACCACTGCGGGAGCTTCCATCCGCTACACCACCGATGGATCCACGCCGAGTTCTACTGTCGGAACTGTTTACAGCGGACCGGTTTCCGTCGGTACCAGCCTTACGCTAAAAGCCATCGCCTACAAAACGGGCATGACCGACAGCACGGTTTCGTCGGCTAGCTACACCATCTCAGGCGGCGTTAGCAATACGGCCGCGTTCGTCAAAACCGACACGACCACGCAAGGCAGTTGGAAGGGAATATATGGAGCCAATGGATATAACGTGATCGACGACACGGTATCGTACCCCGGTTACGTGATGGTCACGCCTGCCGGTCAGTCGAACTTTATATGGGCCAGTTCGACCAGCGATGTGCGGGCGCTACAGAAAGCTCTTTCTTCCACGGATAGGATCGCTGCCACCTGGTATGACGCCAATACCTTTACGATTGATCTGAACTTTACCGACGGGGCCCAACATCAGCTAGCCGTGTACTGTCTGGATTGGGACACGGCAGGGGCCCGCAAGCAGACGGTCAGCATCCTGGATAGCGCCACCCACGCGCAGCTGGACAGCCAGAGCGTAACCAGTTTTCAAAACGGGAAGTACCTGGCGTGGAATGTAACGGGTCACGTGATCCTCCAGGTGACCAACGCGGGAGGGCCCAACGCGGTTATCAGCGGTTTGTTCTTTGATGCCAGCGCCACGGGTTCTAGCGTGGCGGCTCCGACGTTCAACCCGCCCGCAGGGAACTACAGCTCAGCGCAGCCGGTGACCATCAGCTCTACCACCTTGGGAGCTTCTATCCGTTACACCACGGATGGGTCCACGCCAAGTTCCACCGTCGGTACTGTGTACAGCGGACCGGTTTCCGTCGGCACCAGCCTTACGCTAAAAGCCATCGCGTATAAAACAGGCATGACCGACAGCACGGTTTCGTCAGGGAGCTACACCATCTCAGGCGGCGTTGGCAATTCGGCCGCGTTCGTCAAAACCGACACGACCACGCAAGGGAGCTGGAAGGGAGTATATGGAGCCAACGGATCTAACGTGATCGATGACTCAGTGTCCTACCCGGGATATGTGACAGTGACACCGATCGGCCAATCGAACTACGTATGGGCTGCATCGACCAGCGATGTCCGGGGGCTGCAAAAGGCGCTCTCTTCCACGGATCGAATCGCTGCCACCTGGTATACCCTCGGCACGTTTACGATCGATTTGAACTTCACCGACGGGGCCCAACATCAACTAGCCGTGTATTGTCTGGATTGGGACACGGCAGGCGCCCGCAAGCAGACGGTCAGCATCCTGGATGGCGCCACCAACGCTCAGCTGGACAGCCAGAGCGTGACCAGTTTCCAAAATGGGAAGTACGTGGTGTGGAATCTAAAGGGTCACGTGATCCTTCAGGTGACCAACGCGGGAGGGGCCAACGCCGTCATCAGCGGTTTGTTCTTTGATTCGCCCAACGCAGCTTCCAACTCCGCCGCGTTCGTCAAAACCGACACGACGACGCAAGGGAGCTGGAAGGGCGTGTACGGAGTCAACGGATATAACGTGATCGACGACACGGTATCGTACCCCGGTTACGTCACCGTCACGCCTGCCGGTCAGTCGAACTTCATATGGGCCAATTCGACCAGCGATGTGCGGGGGCTACAGAAAGCTCTTTCTTCCACGGATAGGATCGCTGCCACCTGGTATGACGCCGGCACGTTTACGGTTGATCTGAACTTCACCGACGGGGCCCAACATCAGCTAGCCGTGTACTGTCTGGATTGGGACACGGGTGGCGCCCGCAAGCAGACGGTCAGCATCCTGGATGGCGCCACCCACGCGCAGCTGGACAGCCAGAGCGTAACTAGTTTCCAAAATGGAAAGTACCTGGTGTGGAACGTAAAGGGTCACGTGATCCTCCAGGTGACCAACGCGGGAGGGGCCAACGCCGTCATCAGCGGTTTGTTCTTTTGAGCCGGCCGGCATATTCACACGTGCAAACGCCCGTATTTTTTCCTGTGTTATACCTTATGCATAAGCCCCGCGCGGGCCGTTTTCAGCAAACATGCATCGCATTGAAAGAGCGTGAACCCACATGATCAAGCCCATAGCCACGCGTGGTTTGAGAGTCCCCAAGGGCTGGGGTGAAGAGCTTATATTCGCCAACGATGAGCTGTATTGCGGCAAGTTGTTAGTCTTTCGTAAGGGCGCAAAGTCCAGCATGCACTACCATCTCCTGAAAGATGAGACTTGGTATGTCGCTGCCGGCGAGTTTATCCATCGATGGATCGATACCGAGATTGGGCAGCATCATGAGCAACGCTTAGTTCCTGGTGATGTCGTTCGGCATATAACCGGTCAGCCCCATCAGGTGGAAGCATTGACCGATGGGACCATCTTCGAGGTATCAAGTCAGCACTTCGATACAGACAGTTATCGAATCCAGAAGGGCGATTCGCAAACCAACACAAGCAGCATCCCCGCGCCCCGGCCCTGATTCCAGAGAGGATCCCTCAAACCGCCCATAATAGGTGGGTCCGGTCACTAAAACTTTGGCAAAACCTGCCGATCTATCCGATAGATAGGATAGGGAGGCTTCATGCCAAAGTTCATTCTGCGATTTCTTGCCCTGAGCATTCTGTGCGCCGGAGCAGCTTTCGGGCAGCAGGGTAGTTTCGGCCAGATTGCCTATGGCGGGAGTTGGCAGACCACGTTCACCTTGATCAACCTGAACCCGACGAGTGCGGCAACTGTCACACTCTCCTTCTTTGGAGACGGCGGGTCGCCCTTAAATGCGCCTGTCCAGGGTTTCGGGGTCACTTCTGCCTACACTTTCGCGATCCCGGCAGGCGGAGCCCAGAACGTAGTGCTCGCCAGCTCGGATCCCGCCACAACGCAGGGGTGGGCCAGCATGAGCGCGAGCAATGGGCCGGTGCGAGGGCAAGGCTCCTTTCGCTTCGTCGTACCGAATGGGAATGGGGCGATCTCCGAGGCAGTGGTTCCTCTTACCTTTCCTCCCGGCACGACGCTGTGCCTAATTCCGTTCCCCCAGTCTAATCCGATGGTCCTAGTCCCGTTTGATAACACCAACGGCCAGTACGTTACCTCGCTGGCGGTCGCCAATATAACCGGCAGCCCCCAATCCTATGTGATGGAGTTTGTCGATCAAGCCAACAACACGCTGGCAGCAGATACTCTGGGCCTAAATCCCAAGCAGCATCGAGCGTTCGTCACTACAGCAGCGTATCCAACGTTGGGAGGGAAAAAGGGGTTTATTCGGATCCATGGGAACACCACGGATTTCTCCGTGCCTACCGTACTGGGATTGCTCTCCAACTCCACGAACGCCATTACGACGATCGTTCCCATAACCCAGTAACCATCACCTCGCGGCCTTAGTGCTTTCCAGCGAACGCCGCATACTGTCCGCCAGCCGGCACCCGCCGCAGCCACGATTCGACCTTTTGCGCTTTCTGGTACAAACTTTCCGGGAAGTAGAGAAAGTACGATGTTTCAGATCTCGTCAGACCGGCTTGCTTCAGCAGGCGCTGCGCAGTCCCTGGGGTAAGCAGATGCGCCTCCGCGTCCACCGGACTCCGCCAGACCAAAAACTGGGCAAGCGGATTGAAAGGGTTGTGCTCAATGATGCAGGCGGTTCCGCCGGGCCGAAGCACGCGGCCAATTTCCGCGCTGAGGGCGGGCCGGTCTTTCGCTTCCACATGATGGTACACGCAAACGGCCGTAACCAGATCGAAAGTTTTATCTGGAAATGGTAAGCGCACCGGTTCGGTCTGGAGAGTCACCTTGAGACCCTTGCAACCCTCCAGCATCCCGGTCGAAACGTCGCAGCCCGCTACCTCGGAAAAACGGTCCATGCCCAATCGCAGGAGGTCGCCCTGACCGCAGCCCACGTCGAGCCACGCCGACTTCTCCGGACGCATACCAGTCCGTTCCATAAATTCAGCCAGCAACAGCCATTTTCGTTTATGGAAAAATTCGGAACCCGGGGCGAATCTCTCGCGAATCGGATCCGCCGATAGCGTTTTGTAGGCGCCGGCGTAGCGATCGAACTCGGGTCGCCGGACGCTCATGAATGTACCTCAAGTCCTCGCATCGGCCACGATCGCACCCCAGTGAAATCCCGCCCCGAATGCGGAAAATACGATAGGCCCTGGTTCTGGATTCCCTGCAACCCACTCGGACGCGGCGATCAACATCGACGCGGATGAGGTGTTCCCATAACGCTGCACGTTGGAAAACACTGTCTCGGGACGGACGCCGAGAGCTTTGCCGACTCGCGTAAGTAGGTTGAGATTCGCCTGATGCAGCAGGAAAACGGAAACCTGCTGAGCGGAAATATTCTGGCGTTCCAGCACCTCTGTGATCGACGCGGGCATCTTCCGCGCCGCCTGCAGGATGACGGTCAATCCGTTCATCCGCAGCGGCCCGATCCCATCGAGCGCTAGATCGCCTCGGTATTGCCCGTCGGTGTGAAGTACCGCGTCCAACAGTCGCCATCGGCCTGTCTGCGCGGAAACCAGAACGGCTCCAGCGCCATCGCCGAACAGGATCGCGGTGTTCTGATCCAAGGGCTCGGTCTGGATGACGGCGGACATTTTCTCAGCCCCAACCACCAGCACGTCACCGTAAATTTCGGTCATTTGCATCGCCAGGGCCAGCCCGAACAAACTGCCGGCGCTGGCGATCGGCAGGTCGAGCGCAGGCGCCGAATCCATGCCCAGGCGCGCGGCGACCTCCGCCGCAGGACCCGGAAATCCGCGTGCACCGCTGCCACTGGCGACGATCAGCATGCCGAGCGCGCTGGCGGCTATGCCCGCCTTACCCAGGCAGTCCTCGGCGGCCGCGATCGCCATATCGGCCACGGTTGTTTCAGGCGCCGCCCATCGGCGTTCTTGGATACCAGAGACCTTCTCGATCCATTCGCTGGTGCAGCCCAAGCGCTCGGCCAGTTCCGCGTTCGCGACCACTCTCTCCGGCAGAAAGGCTCCGAAGGCGTGCAGGTGGGCCGTCATAGATCGCCTACTGCGTGCGATCGGCCAGGTAGGCGTCCATCCGCTCGATGGAATCGAACTTCCGAGGATTGAGGTCGGAGTCGGGAACCTTCACGCCGAATTCCGTCTCGATGGCGCTCACCAGATCGGGAAGGGCGAACGAATCGAGCAATCCGCTTTCAAACAAGGATTCCTGTTCGTCGTCCGGTGCGGGCTTACCGGCAACTTTTTGTACTAGCGTCCGCAGCCGCTGGCGGCGGGTGGAATCAGGCGACATACGACTATCGTGACATAGCGCGATCGCGGGGAACGTCCTTCAAGCGATTTCGCTTGGACGCAAGATCATCGCTCCCCAGGAGTAGCCTACGCCAAAACCCACCAGCATCGCGCGCGAACCGGGCTTCAGCACTCCCTCAAGCGATGCTTTCTTGAGAGCGATCGGGATGGTGGAAGACACTGTATTGCCGCAGTTCTCCAAGGCAAAATAGAACTTCTCGGGCGCGATGCGCAACCGTTTGCGCAGGTGTTCCAGCATATACCGGTTGGCTTGGTGAAACACAAAGAGGTCGATGTCTTCAAGAGCCACGCCCGCTTTTTGGAGTAACCTCTCGACGGATTCCGGCACCGCCGACAACGTGAAATTGAAGATTTCCGGGCCGTTCATGTACAGATCGTCCTGCGACCGGACGTTGCCCTGATCGTCGGCGACCTCGACAGCCGAGGCTGGACCACGCGGCTGCCGCATGCCTCCAGCGGGCACCACGAGATTGGGACCGCCGGCGCCATCGGTACCGTAGATGAAGGGCCCCATCAGGGGCTCTTGGGTATGCACCGCCTTGAGCAATGTGGCTGCCGCGGCGTCCCCGAAGACCGTTCGCACGCTGCGATCGCGCTCGTTCATGAATTTGCTGTAGGTTTCTGCAGTGAGCAGCAGCACCGAGCGGGCCTGTCCCGTTGCGATCAAGCCTTCCGCCAAGCCCAATCCGTAAATGTACCCCGAACAACCCAGGTTGATATCGAGAGCCCCGGCACTGGTCGGAATTCCCAACCGGTTCTGAACCAGGCAAGCCGTGGTCGGCAGGAAGTGGTCCGGGCTTTGGGTGCATAGAACCACATAGTCGATGTCTTCTGGACGCGCGGATCCGGCCGCAAACAGCTTCTGCGCTGCGGCTACCGCCAGATCCGAAGAACATTCGTCTGGCGCGGCGATATGGCGGCACCCGATGCCGGTCTTCGTTTCGATTTTTGCGGCGGACCATTCAGGGAATTCGCGCGCCAGGTCGGCAGTCGAGACTGTTCTCTCGGGCAGATAGTATTCGATAGCGGCCAAGGACGCGTGCATGGTCCTACTTACTCAACCTTCGCCAAGCGCAACAGGTCTTCCACGGTTTCGCAAGCTCCCATGGCCCGCGGTGCGAGTTTGGTCTGATTATTGGAGTCCGCCAGCGCCATGAAGCTGATCATGGCAGTGGAGTCCCACAGAGGGAAATCTTCCAGTTTTTCGGGACCCTGCAACGTTCCCGGCGCCAGCTCCAGAATTTCATCGACGGATTTCAAGAACTCAGCTCGAGTCATAGCTCCTTTATAGCGCACCGATCACGCATCTGCCTTTAAATCGGCTGTTAGATGGATCTCTTTACGCATCCGAAATCGCCATGCTTTCTGAAAGCAGCCCAGACTGGCGGTATCTGCTACACTTCAGTTTGTTTGTACTGGCCGCACACGGCCAACGCACCTGCTTGGATAGATTTCTCAATAAGGTCAGGCGGGCGGAGACGCCCTTTTTCCGTGGAGTTAAGCGGGTTTTCAGGGCGTTTCTTTACCCTACGGTACCCTCACTCCCAGGATTTATCCGGCCGCCGCTGCGCATGCTTTATGAAGCGCACTTCGGCATCATTATTGCCTTCAACTTCGTCTGTAACCGGCTTTATCGCCACCCGTTGTTTCAGGCCCGCTGCGCTGCGGTGGGCCGAAACGTATCCGTGGACCGCATGCCCTATGTCACCGGTCCGGTCGAGATTCACATTGGCAATCACGTCTGGTTGGGCGGCAACCTTTCGATCACCTCGGGAAAGATTCTCAAGGAGCCGCCGCGCTTAGTGATCCACGATCATGCTGAAGTCAGCTGGAATGTCAGCTTCGCGATCAATCGTGAAATTGTGATCGAGGAATACGCCCGGATATCTTTCAACTGCCGGATCTCCGACAGCGACGGTCATCCGCGTCAGGCCGATCTGCGTGCGGCGAACGCTCCGGTAAACCCGCGTGATATCCGCCCAGTTCGCATCGGCCGGCATGCCTGGATCGGAAATGGCACGCACATCATGAAGGGTGTCACCATCGGCGAAGGCGCCGTGATCGGCTGCAATAGCGTCGTCATTTACGACGTTCCCCCATATTGTCTGGCGCTGGGCAATCCGGCTGAGATCCTGATGCATAATTATGGACGTCCCGCGGCTCGCCCTGCGGCCTCGCCCGGCGAAGGACAAGACCGGGCCCGCCAGGCGGAGTGAATCGCCCGCAAGTGCCGCCGATACCAGGTGTGCTGAAATTGTAAGACATGCCAGTCGAGTTAGTGATGATTGCGGGCGCACGGCCCAATTTCATGAAAGTGGCTCCGCTCTGGAACGCTCTTTCAGAAGACAGTGAATTCGCCCTCACCCTGGTTCACACGGGCCAGCATTTCGACGACATCATGTCCGGGCAATTTTTTCGCGACCTCGGACTTCCCGAGCCAACCTACCATTTGGGTGCTGGCGGAGGCAGCCACGCCCAGCAGACCGCCGAAATCATGAAGCGTTTGGAGCCCGTGCTTCTGGAACGTTCGCCGCGAGGAGTCATCGTAGTCGGCGACGTGAATTCCACCGTGGCAGGAGCTCTCGTCGCGAAGAAATTGGGGATCGATGTGATTCACGCAGAAGGAGGTTTGCGGAGCTTCGACCGGACGATGCCTGAAGAGATCAATCGCCTGGTTACGGATGCCATTTCCGATCTGCTGCTGGTGACCGAACGAAGCGGCGTCGATAATCTCCTCCGTGAAGGGGTATCGGCGGAGAGCGTCCATCTGGTCGGTAATTTGATGATTGATTCGCTCCGCAAGCATCTGCCCCGTGCCATGCAGTCGGATATCCGGGACCGGTTGGGGATCTCTGGGGAGCGCTACGGCTTGGTCACGTTGCACCGACCGGCCAATGTTGACGATGACCGAAAACTCTCCGAGATTTTGGAGGCCCTGTCGGTGATCTCGGAAGATCTGATGTTACTTTGGCCGGTCCATCCCCGCACGCGTGCACGGCTGGAGAGCGGATCCCTGACGCTTCCTCGTAAGATCCGTCTGCTGGAACCGCTGGGTTACCTGGACTTCTTAAGATTGCAAGCGGAGAGCTTCATCGTGCTTACCGATTCCGGAGGCATACAAGAGGAAACTACCGTGCTGGGTGTACCTTGCCTTACCTTACGCGAGAACACCGAACGGCCGGTCACCATCGAGTGTGGAACGAACCGGCTCGCGGGAACCAGCAAAGATTCCATCCTGCAGGCTTGGCGCACGGCTCTCCTGGATCCACCAAAGGGTGTTTTACCCCCCCTGTGGGACGGGAAAGCCGGCGAGCGCTGCCATTCCGTTCTCAAAAGTTATTTTCAAAGCGCACAGTAGCACTGAAAGCCCAGGGCCAGGACCCGAGTCCCATGACCAAACGCCTAGTGCTAGTACAGCCATGATGATGATATAGTTGGGCTTGCGCTACACGCCCTCAGCTGCGAGAGACCCTCGCAAAGTACTGATAAATAGTGGCCTTAATTTGGCCCCCGCCACGCCTCTACCTACTCCAAGGTCGGCGTCTGGCCCAGCGCCTCTGGCACAATCCGCCCAATACACGGCGGATGTGAATAATCCAATCCGGCGCCTTGGGTTGAACCTGGCAATGGTGTTTTTGTTTTTCCGGTTTAGTGGGTTGCACGAAGTCGTGACCGTGAAGTTTGGGTTCAATACGTACGTGCTTTACATTTTTGGCGTTCCGGCGATCCTGTGCCTGCTGCTGAGCGATGGCATCGCTCGAACGATGCGAGCTAGACAGTCGAAGTACTGGGTCGGCTTCGCATGTTTCTTGATCGCATCAACTCCGTTTAGCGATTGGCGAGGCGGGTCGGTGCCTCTTGTCATGACGTACATGCGAACGGACTTCATCGTACTCTTCCTGATAGCCGGGTTAGTAATGACCTGGCAGGAGTGCTGGCGGCTGCTGAGTATGCTTTCGATTGCTGCCGTCGTCACGATTCTGCTGGGAATGTTTTTCAAGGCAGAGACCATGGGCGGCGATGAACGGCTTTCGGTCGCCTCCGGACTGACTATGGGAAATGCCAATGACTATGCGGCTGTACTAGCGTTGCTTCTGCCGTTCCTGGCGCTAGTGGTGATCACTCCAGGGAGGAATTTCCTGCTGCGAGGCGTGGCGATGTCCGGATTTCTGTTCGGGCTTTATATGATGCTATCCACCGGTTCGCGGGGCGGAGGGATTGCGATTTTGGCCGCATTGATCCTGACCATCTTCAGGCTGCCCCCCATCAAGGCGATCGGAGTTACGGTCACCGCGCTGGTAATCGGCTTTGCGATGTTTCAGATATTACCTCGAAGCATCACCGAACGCCTGGTGACGTTCCTACAATCGGACAACGCGGCGATGTCCGACGCTACTGAATCAGGGGAGTCGCGCCAGTATTTGCTTGAAAAAAGCCTTCTCTTTACCGTGCAACACCCGCTTTTCGGCGTGGGGCCAGGCGAATTCGCCGATCACGAGGGATTGGAAGCGGTAGCGGCCGGCCGGCGCGGAAACTGGCACGCGACTCACAATACCTATACCCAGGTATCCAGCGAAGTAGGGATTCCCGCAGCGTTGTTCTTCCTGGCGGCTTTGTTCTCTACGTACCGTTTGCTGACCACGACTTTGAAACAGGTGCGTGCCCGGAAGCCATCCCGGCAAAACGCGACCATGGCTGCCGGTATCTTATGCGTATTGATCGGGGCCGTGGCGTTCTACTTCACATCGTTCTTTCTGTCTTTAGCCTATCGTTTCTATTTTCCCGCTTTGACGGGGATCGCCATTGTACTGACGGGGGCCGTGAAACGGGAGTTGGGTATCGATGAACGTAACCCGTATGCGGTCCGCTAGCTGGTTTTCCCCCTTTATTCTTGGACTCTACCGGCGCCTATAAAATGCGCACCGTAATGCGAAGGACCATCAAGAAGACTACTCTCAGAGCCCTGAGATCCACGGGAGCTTTTGCTGCTTCCGCGGCCTCCTCCCGCCGTCGCGATGGGCTGCTGATCCTTTGCTACCACGGAATCTCACTGCGCGACGAACAGGCCTGGGAACCCACCTTGTACCTCAGCGCGGCGCATTTCCGCCAGCGGCTTGAAGCGTTGCGGTCCACCCGCATCGAGGTTTTGCCGCTCGATGAGGGATTATCGCGCCTTCACGCCGGCACATTGCCTCCGCGCGCGGCTGTCATTACCTTCGATGACGGGTTCTATGATTTTTACAAACTCGCATTACCGATGCTGCAGGAATTTGCGTTTCCCGCAACGCTCTATCTCACTACGCACTATTGCGATTTCCGGTTGCCGATCTTCAATTTGATGGTCCCGTATCTGCTATGGAAATCCGGCCGAACGAAGATGGTTTGGGAAGAAACCGGGCTGCCCCCGATGCCCCTTGGCACATATTCAGAGCGCCTCGGCGTTACGCAGGCGCTGATCCAGTTCGCCGACAAGCGCCAATTGGACACTCGGGGTAAAGATGACCTGGCACGTCGCTTAGCTGTGCATTTGGGGATCGATTACGACGACCTGCTCCAAGCCCGGCTCTTTCAGCTGGTCACTCCAGAGGAAGCGGCACTCGTGTCTCGATCCGGGGTGGATATCCAGCTCCACACCCACCGTCATCGTACGCCACGCGATCAAGCCCTGTTTACCCGCGAGATTCGCGACAACCGTGATCGTATTCGCGAATTCACGGGACAGGAGGCGGTTCACTTCTGCTATCCCAGCGGGGATTACGCCCCGGAGTTCTTTCCCTGGCTGCGCGAACTCGGCGTGAAAAGTGCCACCACGTGCGAAAAAGGTCTTGCGTCGCGGCACTCCGAGCCGCTGCTGCTTCCTCGCCTCTTGGATGACGATCAAGTTACTCCGGTCGAGTTTGAGAGTTGGCTCTGCGGGATTCTTTTGTGATTCCGATGCAGACTCAGCCTGGAGTTGTACCCGCGAAATCCACCCCCAATCCAAGTATGCCGGGCTACCTTTTCGTGCTTCCCTGGTATCCCGAATCCACCATAGGCGGCGTTAACCAGGCGGTGCTCCATCTGGTCGACCGCATGAGTTCCGATGACCGGTCGCGGCCATTCCTATTGGTTCTTTCTGACCAGGATTGTCCGCCGTCCGAACCGCATCTGAATTGCCCGGCATTCTCGTTGGCTATCCGCCCCCCGGTGAATGAAGGCCATCCCTTTCGAGGTCCCTTGGCTTTTCTGCTCACCCTGCCCTGGACGCTGCTGAAGCTGCGCCGAATCCTCAAGGAGCGTAACATCCGAACGATCAACTGCATTTTCCCGGGGATAGGCAATTTTTCCTTCGTCCTGTTGAGGAGGCTGGGACTATATTCGGGGAAAGTCGTCCTAACTCTGCAAGGGAACGATATTAAGCTCGCTCTGGATGCTACCGGCTGGGAGCGGACCCTGGTGCGCTGGATGTTCCGGCGAAGTGATTTCGTAGTGGGCTGCTCCCGAGGAATCCAGGAAGATCTCCTTCGCCTGGAACCGGCTTGCTCTCGCAATTCGGTTGTGATTCACAATGCAGTTGACATTGATGCCTTCGTAGCCCAGATTCCGCCGGGTTTCGAGGTGCCAGAACCGCTGCGCGGCAGCCGTTTTTTACTCAATGTTGGCCGCTACGAACACAAGAAGGGGCAGGATGTACTAATTCGTGCCTTTGAGCAAATTGCGGACGTCTTTCCCGATTTGTCCTTAGTCATGATCGGAGCGCCCGGAACCGATATCGATACGATTCGCGAACTGGTAGCACGTTCGCCGGTATCCCGAAGAATCTTTATGATCGAGAGTGTACCCCACGAGCACGTACCCGCTTACCTAAAGGCGGCCCTCTTGTTCGTCCTGCCTTCGCGCCGCGAAGGCCTGCCTTTTGCGATTCTCGAAGCGGCGGCGTGCCGTAAACCCGTGGTAGCTGCGGCCGCAGTGGGGGTGCCGGAACTTATTGAGGATCGAGTCACAGGCCGATTAGTTCCAGTTGACGACAACAACGCCCTGGCGGAAGCGATCTCGGATCTCGTGGTCCATCACGACTTGCGGGAGCAGGTGGCCGATAACCTCCATCGGCTGGTCAGCACGGAGTTCACGTGGCGTCAAGCGTACGAAAAATACACCAGTCTATAAGTCTTGCGCTTCACGCGTCCGGCTTGGTCCCGTCCGTTCTATCGTTTGTTCTCGGCGCTGGTTTCTCAGCTCACCAGCCTGCGAACCGTGCCTGCCAAAGCTGAGTTCGACCGGTCCAAAACCTCATCCAGGTCCTTCAAAACAGGTGGACGGAATCGCAAGATCAGAGAAACATACACGACAGCTCCCAGCAGTACAGTGGAGGCGAGTTGCAACCACGCGCGCGTCCCTCCCATCGAATCCAACAGGCGCAGCCAACCGATACAGACGGCCACCATAATGCCGGTAGTGAGAAATTGCGGCCACAGCCGTCGTGCGAAATCCCAGACGTTCAAATCGATGAACCGGAACGGAATCCATAACGCGGGATAGAGAGTGCCAAAATACACGATGGCATACGCGCCCGCTACTCCCGTGACTCCATATCTCGATCCGGCCAGGAACGCTGCCACAAATACCGCGGTGCTGGCTATGCCCCACCAGAACATCCAGTCGGTTCGTCCCTTCGCCACGTAGATCGAACCGACAGTCGATTGAATGGACTGAAACATACCCACGGGAGCCAGAATCTGGAAGATGGGAATGACCGGAATCCATTTAGGCCCTAGGAACGCTAGCGCCAGGGGTTTAACTACCACGCCCAGCCCGGCGACCACTGGGAACGTAGCCAACGCGATGACGAACAGCTTCGCATATAGGCGTCGGCGAACCGTCGGTTGTCATCCTGAATCCTGGCAAAACCGGGCAGCGTGACCTGGGTCAGGATACCGGTTATGTTCTGAAGCGGGTACATCATCAGCGTATAAGCCATCTGATAGTAGCCCAGCGGTTCGACACCAAGAATACGCCCGACGATTACATTGTCCGCATTCCGGGAGAAGTAATTCACCAAACCAAAACCGGACAAGTTCAGGCTGAATCCTGCGACTTCCCGCAGTTCCGGAATGCTAAACTGCATCCTCGGACGCCACCCAGAGAAAATCCAATACATCAACGTTACGGTCAGAGTGCTGGCCAGGTTGGCAAAAACTAAGCTCCAGACTCCATGCCCGTAAATCGCAAGGGGTAGCGCCACCGCGTAGCCAACAACCGCCGAAACGAAATCCGCCACACTCGTGAGCTTGAATTTCATTTGCCGGCTGAGAAGAGCGTTCTGTACGATCCCCGAGCATGTCAGTACAAAGGATATGGAGAGCACTCGCAGGATAGGGGCCAATTGCGGTTCGTGAAAAAACGCGGCCGCTGGTGTAGCGCCAAGTACCGTGAGAATGGAAAGCAGCAGTCCCAGCCCGGCATTGGTCCAAAAGAGCGTGGAAAGCAGTTCCTCAGAAATGACTTGCCGCTGGATAATCGCGGCCGCCGTTCCCAGGTCACGGAAGTTCACCAGGAACACGATGACCGTCGAGGCCATCCCCATCAACCCATAGGCGCTGGGTCCTAGCTCGCGTGCGAGGATCGCAACGGCGCCAAAGGAAAGCAACTGTCGGGCGACCACCGCCGCCGCCGACCATCCTGCACCCGTAGCCGCCTTCCCCGTTAGGTTGTCGGGGATTGCGGAAGCAGACTGATTTTCTGGCTCACCAGGCATTTAGCGGGGATGGCATCCGTTGAGCTTGTGCGGGAAGCCGCGTGCAGTCGTGCAAACCTGCCTGTGGGTAAAAGTCGCGTACAAACTGTGCTCCGACCGCCGCAGGAAGGCTAATGTTAACACAGTCGATCATCGGCACTGCCATCCGTTTGTTCCATAGCTGACGTAGGAAAAGCACGTAGTAGGTCGGCCCGGCGCCTGCTTACAAAGTGCCAACCCGATTAGCTGTTCGGTCGCTTTGCCAGAGCCCGTCGTACGAGTGTACGGGATGGCAGGAGCGGAGGATGAATCAGGCGGACGGAGCCGATCGGAGTGAGACCCGCCTTCTGAATCCCCCGCAGCGACGCCACGTTCGCGTCCAGAGTCTTCATATAAATCCGCCGAATTCCCTGGTCGCGGGCCAACCCAGCGATACTCTGAATCGCATATCCATACAAGCCTTGGCCGCGGAACGCCGGAGCGGTTTCGCAGCCGGTAATCTCGGCTTCACCATCTTCCAATTCGAGGACCGCCGGGAGGTCGGCAGCGACTGCGGACGGCGGCAATAGCCACGAGACGTGAGCGATCGAAGTTCCGACATACACCCCGTAGGCGTAACTCTTCCCAAATCGCCTGAGGCGCTCCAATTGGCGGTTTTGGAAATCCGGGTCGTCAAATGTCGATGCCGCCTGGACAAGTTGTTCCTCGTTTAGCGGCTCGAGACGCGCCTCCCCGACCGGGGCAACGGGTGGCGCCCACGCTTCCGTCTCCAGCCGGAATACCAGCAGGCGCGATGAACTGCCCGTCAAGACGCGTACCAGTTGCTCGCGGTCGGAGCGCACCAGCTGAATAGCGCTCCTCAGTTTTCTTTTCCAGATGGGGCCGACGTAACAGGTCGCCGCCGGCAGTACGAGCGTCTCCGGACCAAAGCCGAGTTTGAATCTGGCGAGCGAAGAACCTTCCGCCGCACCGCCCAGATTGAACGTTTCCCGGTCTTCCTCCCTGAGAATTTTCGTGATCTGGTGTATCAGGAAGTGTGAGGCTCCTGTGTTCATGCCGTCCGCACTGCTGCCGGCCGATTCATAGTACCCACTGCTCGTCGACAACAACACAAAAACCGACGAGAGCACATTCGTTCCTAAAGTCGCCTGAAATAGCTCAGCAGCTCCATTTTCCATGAGCGCTCGGTAGGGCATGGTATCCGTGCCCATGGAAACCGACTCGCCCCGTGCGATCCGCCTCTCCGCGGAGTGGCTCATCAGGGCAATATGATCGGACAGCCACTCCAGGCTTTCGCGGGTCCGTCGGATCGTGACTCCGGCCTTCTCGGCTTTCTTCACATTTCGTTTGTGATTGGAGCCAAGCCGCGACGCCAGATCAGTAGTCGTCAACTGCAGGACGAACTCTTGCCGCGTCCTTCTTGAGACCTCCCCCCGGAGCGTTGGGAGCTCAAATGGTGTCGACCCGAAACTTCCCGCTACTAGATCCGTGACTCCGGCTCGCTTGCACAAACGGTCGACAACTTCCCAGAAGCGGGAGTCGTGCGCGATCGCGGGTGCAGAGGGAAACTCAAGCTCTACCGACAGCCTACCCTTGGTGATGAACCCGAGCCCTGCCTCCCACTCGGATGGGTTCGACTGGAGGCCGACGATCCAGACCTCCCGCCCTAGAGCTTGCATTGCTCTCGCGTAACCTAATGTGCAGAATGGGTTCGACTTCCCCAGTCGGGCCAGCATCTCTTCGTGGGAGGGATCGCCACGAATGAGTTCTGCCAGCAGCTGATCACTCTTCATGGTTGGGCGAAACGACGTTCCCCTCCCGCCTGTCCTTGTCCTCAGCCACAAGATAGTCCGCTACGGAGTCCGCAAAGAACTTAGTAGCCCAGTTCAGGACACACCATTGCCCATATTGGCCCCCAAATGGATACGATCCTCTAATCCCGCCATCGATGCTGGGGATACCGGGCGTCAGGTCCTGGGTGAAGCATACGAATCCCAGAAGGTTGCGGCCTGCCTGGAAGTATTCCCGTTTCCCGGTTTGCAGATACATGCGCAGGAATACACCGGCGATCTGGGAAGATCCCGTGAGGCATACCCAATCGACGGCCGGCGTCCAGTCCTTTCGGAGCCGTCCTGCCAAGTACCCATTGGATTGAATCAAGGGCAAAATCGCACGCAAGGTTCGCTCGACCGCGGCTATGCAGTCTGGCCGGCCGAGGCGGACGCCAATTCCGTGCAATCCCTCCAGAACGTATCCGATGGTATGAGTCAGTGGCCGGTCATGAAAATCGAGATCGTTTTCCGCGAACCAGCCATTCGGTTGTTGCGTGCTCAACGCGTAATCCGCTGTGTTTGAGGCGGCATCCAGATATTTTTGCCCGCGAACCAGATCCCCAAGCTCCGCAAGCGCAAGGCCCGTGCGAGCCTCGTATGCCTTTGACCCTGGTTCGCAGAAATGCGAATGCCCCCGAACGAACCGGCCGGTCTCATCTAGACACTCGAGGAGCCAATCTCCCGCGCGTATGGCCGCCGTCCGTATGCGCTCATCTTGGAAGCGCTCGAACGCTGAGACGAATCCAAACAGAACCTGTCCCGTAACGAAAGTGCTGGATGCCACAGGCTGGGATCCGTAGATCCCTCCCTGGATCCCGCCATCCGCCAGTTGAATAGACAGCTCCCATTCCGTCATGCGCCGGGCTCGGTCAAGCGCGTCTTTGTCGCCCGTTACGTCCGCATAGCGAATCATCGTCGGGATAATGTAACCCGTGGTCTCCGGATACGGGCCGATCCACCCCATCGGATACGCGGTCCGGACCGGACGCCGCGCTCGATAACCCCAGGGCACCCCGCCGGTGTTACTAACGTCCTGGGCTCTGGCAATCCATCCGATGGCGGCGTCCAGATGCCGGCGAGCGGGGAGAGGTATCTTTTCTGGAGTTCGTCGCTCTAATCGAGCTACAGCTAATGCGGCCTTCGATTCGTTGCTATAGGCGTTGACGAACTCAAGAGCGGCCCGGGCTGCAGCTTTGGCATTTGCAACAAGCATCCGTATTGTTCGACCTTCGACTCAGGTGATGAACTGTCCCTGTGCCATTCGGCGATGACGTTCTTTATGATACTACTGGGGTATTGTTGGGACTGTATAAATCGTGAAGGCTCACGGCGCCAAACAAAAGTACTATTCCACGAACATGGCCGCTACCGACCTATTCGCGCCGAGCAACGGCACAGCTCTTGCTGCTCGTCCCGGCTCCTGATAATGTGGCTGCATGAGTCCATTT
>Ga0207711_10001491_pt1 | contig 21784 bp, 21 predicted proteins | sample KBSS34metaG_FD_184401 | JGI IMG/M metagenome (GOLD analysis project Ga0207711, IMG submission 184401) | Switchgrass rhizosphere microbial communities from Kellogg Biological Station, Michigan, USA - KBS S3-4 metaG (SPAdes) (version 2) | ecosystem: Host-associated > Plants > Roots > Rhizosphere...
GCTCGAGAAGGTGTTCGAGCTGATTCGCACGGTCGTGAGCTCACGCGACCTGACCGTATTGCTGATCGAGCAGAACGTTGCCGATGCGCTCGAGATGGCCAATCGCGCGTACGTCGTCGAAGGCGGCATGATCGCGAAGACCGGGCTCGGCCAAAACCTTCTGCACGATCCGGACATACAACGCGCTTACCTCGGCTTGTGAATGGCTAGGACAAGCAACTCGGGGAAAGGCAGTTTCACGGTCGGCGCGGGCGCCGGCTTCGCGGGGGACCGCATCGAGCCGGCGGTGGAGATGGCGCGTTCGGGCGAGGTCGATGCGATCGCGCTCGAATGCCTGGCGGAGCGCACGCTCGTCAACGCGATCAGGACACGCGAAGCCAACCCGAACGCCGGCTACGACCCGCGCCTTCGTCGTCGCTTCACACCGCTGTTGCCGCACGTCGGGCCGCGCTGTCGCGTCGTCACGAACCTTGGTGCGGCCCATCCCCTGGCAGCAGCACACGCAACGGCCGCATTGGCACGCGAGCTCGGTCGAGGCGATCTGAGGATTGCGGCAGTGGTCGGCGACGATGTCAGGGATCGCGTGCAAGACGTTCAGTGGACGCAAACCTGCGACGACGGTGAATGGATCGGTGCGCACGTCTATCTGGGGCTCGATCCGATGCTTGCAGCTCTCGACGAAGGAGCGGACGTCGTCATCACGGGCCGCGTTGCCGATTCCTCGCTCGTAGCCGCCGCGCCGGTCCAGGCGCTCGGTCTCGCCGATGCGTCGCTCGCATCGGCGTTGACCATCGGTCACCTGCTGGAGTGCAGTGGACAGTTGACCGGCGGCAACCTGACGGAACCAGGCGTCGCAGACTTGGCGGGTGATGCCCTCACCTACATCGGTTATCCGATCGCCGACATCGGCGCGCATGGCTCGACGGCAACCATACGCTTGCTCCCCAATCGGTCGGGTCGATTGAATGTCGTGTCCTGCACGCTCCAGCTTCTGTACGAGGTTCACGATCCTGCTGCGTACGTCACGCCGGACGCGGTGCTCGATTTCACGGACGTCGCGTTCGAGCAGGTGGCGCAGAACCGCGTAGTGGTGTCGGGCATGCGGGCGTCAGCGCGTCCGGAACGTCTCAAAGTCATTGGCTTCCTCGCACGGCGCGGACTGATTGCGGATATCGAACTCGCGTACTCGGGAACCGGTGCGCTAGGCCGCGCGCAGCTTGCCGCGGACGTTCTTCGCACGCGTCTTCCACGCGAGCTCGGTGTCGCCGATTTCATCGTCGATCTCGTCGGCGTGAACTCGGTGCTGGGTGCGGGAGCGCTGCCGTTGCGATGTGAACCGCCCGAGCTGCGAGTGCATGTATCGGCGCAATGCGCGGATGCTGACTTGGCGCAGGCGGTCGAGGACGAAGTGTATGCGCTGACGATTTCCGGCCCGGCCGGCGGCGGCAGCGTTCGCAGCGAACGCCGAGGACGGGTCGAATCCATCACCGGCTTCCTGCCCCGCGACGCGGTGAAGCCGCGCATCGAATGGGCGCGCGCGTCATGAGGATCGGCGATATCGCTGCCGGTCGCGCCGGCGACAAGGGTGATGTGCTCGACCTGACGCTCGTCGCCTATGACGACGCACACTACGCGAAGCTGTGCCGTCTCGTCACGCCCGAAGAGGCGGCGCGCGCGATGAATCGCGTCGCTCCAGGCCCGGTCGTTCGATACGAATTGCCGAAGCTTCGCGCACTCAAGTTTGTCGCACCGCAGGCGTTGCCCGGCGGCGTGCACGCCTCGCTTCGCGCAGGCCTGCATTGGCAGAAGGCAGCGATCTGGCTGCTGCTCGATTACGAGGTAAACGGCGATTGACCGTGCGTCATCACCGGTCGCATTTCTAAGAGACGAGGAGAACGCTCATGGCAACCAAGCGCAAGGTCATCATCACATGTGCGGTGACGGGGGCTATACACACGCCGTCGATGTCGCCGCACCTACCGATTTCCGCCGACGAAATAGCCGAGGGCGCGCTGGGCGCAGCACAGGCTGGCGCCGCAATCGTGCACCTGCATGCCCGCGACCCGCGCGATGGACGTCCCTCCCAGGAGCCCGAGCTCTTCACGCCGTTCCTGAAGAAGATCAAGGCGTCATCGAACGTCGTGATCAATCTCACCACGGGCGGGGCGCCGACAATGCTGGTACAGGAACGCGTGCGTCCGGCGTTGCAGTTCAAGCCGGAGGTCGCTTCGCTCAACATGGGGTCGATGAATTTCGGCCTCTACGAGATGCTGAACCGGACCAAGGACTTCAAGTACGACTGGGAACGGCCGTACCTGGAGGGAAGCTGGGATCGGATCTTCCGCAACACCTTCGCCGACATAGCGTTCATCCTGGAGTCCTGTAGCAACAATGGCACGCGGTTCGAGATCGAGTGCTACGACATCAGCCACCTTTACACCGCCGCCCATTTTCTCGAGCGAGGACTGGTCAAGCCGCCGCTCTTCATTCAGTCGGTCTTCGGATTGCGAGGCGGAATCGGGCCGCATTTCGAGGATGTGCTGCATATGCGGCGTACCGCGGATCGCCTGTTCGCAGATCAATACGTATGGTCCGTGCTCGGTGCCGGACGCAACCAGATGACGATCGCGACGTTGTCGGCGGCTGTCGGCGGAAACGTGCGTGTCGGTCTCGAGGATTCGCTGTGGGACGGACCTGGACATCTCGCGCGCTCGAACGCGGCGCAAGTCACCCGCATTCGCACGATTCTCGAGGCGTTGTCGCTCGAAGTTGCTACGCCCGACGAGGCGCGCGAAATTCTGCAGTTGAAAGGTGGATCGAACGTCGCGTTTTAGCGTCCGGCGATTCACGTGAGAGGCAAGCGACGTTTAAGATCTTTGACTCGGGGTTGCGCAAATTGATATAATTGCGGTCCTCTATCGCGGGGTGGAGCAGTCTGGCAGCTCGTCGGGCTCATAACCCGAAGGTCGTAGGTTCAAATCCTACCCCCGCAACCAAACGAATCAACGGCTTAGCTTCGGCTAGGCCGTTTTGTTTTAATGGTCGGGCTTACCGTGTAGGCGTGGTGTAGGCATTTTCCGGCCGCGGTCGGTCGCCCAGCGAGCCGCGATTCGCGTTTCGATTCCCAGCGCCTGTCGCATACTCGCCAAGAGGAGGAGCTATGTTTGACGCTCTCATCGAAAAATGGCGAATCGGCCAACAGGTCAAGGCGGCACTCAAGAACCCGATTATTGCGGTGGCCCGTGAGGCCGTTCTCTCATCGTGGGTGAACAATCCCGCCGTAACCGCCGACTTCACCGGCGAGTTCATTCAGAAACAAGCCGAGGACATGATAGGACGTGCTGCGGAGGTCGCGCAGGCGCAGAACCCGGCGCTAAAGAATCGAGATTTATTGCTGGGTGTAATGCAGGAATGCGCGATATACGAGGCTGTCGTGCTTTCCAACCCTAAGACCGAGGACGTCAGTCATTTCCGAACGCTGCCCGGTGTTTCCGCGGCACTGTGGGAACATCTGCCGCTGATTGCTGAGAGGTTCGACGTCATGCGTCAGATGCTGCAGGGCTTGCCTGAGAAGCCGACTACGCCGAGCGACATTCACGACGTCTGCTTGTACCGATATCGAATTTGCTGGGCGCATATGACGGTAAATAACCTGCTCCGTGCGCCGCTTCAGGACAGGCATTTAAATCCGGAGCTCGATTGGTTCAAGCCGTGCTATTGCGCCATCATCATCTGGGAAGAGGGGTGCATCCGGCTGGCAGCGGACCTCCCTCAACTTATCGAACCTCTTGAGGCAATCCAGTACAACGCGCTTATCGAAATGGCAACGGAGGGTGTCGAGTACCCTAACCTCGAATGGGAGCACCGCTTCGGCAAGAAGCTGCCTGTCCCAAAGATGTAGCCAGCAGACTACGCTACGCGACCGGTCCCCGTTTCAGTGCTTTGGGAAGACGTAGCAACGCCCGCGAGCGAGATATTTACGCGCCTCACCGATCCGGACAAATTGCGCTCGCCGCGCTTCGGGCCACGAAAGGCGCAACGCCGTTCTTGAACTGAGCGGTTATCCGTGCCACTCCACCGCCCCGCGTCGCGAGTAATTGCGGTTCTTGATCTTCAGCCACGTGTTACGCGGGCCCGACCGGTAAGGCGCATCCGCGCGCTTCGCGACAATGCCTTCATGATCCCCCTCGACGATGGCCCGGAATAGTGTCTCGCCGTGCGTCTCGACGTGCTCGATGATCTGGATGCCGGGCACGGGTTCGACGTGATCGTAAAGCGCGCGTCGACGTTCGAGCAGCTGTAGCGGGCGCAAGTCTTCGCGGCCGAGCTGCAGCAGGTCGAACACGACGAGCACCGCTGGTCGCCGCGCGGCCGACTCGGCGATCATCCGCGGTCGCTGCATCAGATTGCGACGGCGCAACTCCTCAAAGTCGGAACGGCCTTCAGCGGTTGGCACGACCAGTTCCCCGTCGAGAACGGCGTCGGGGAGGCGGGCGAGCGCCGCGGCGACCTCCGGAACTGATCGGTCATGGGGCGGCCCCACCGGGAGAGGAGTTGCATGCCCGTACCGGACCGCGCCAGGGTACGGAAGCCGTCATGCTTCAGTTCGTAAATCCAGCCTTCAGTGCTGAAGGGTGCGCGATGCCACACACAATGGCAGAGGTCGTCCGGGCAAATCACAGCTCGCACAACGGAGGGGGAAAGCGGTCAGATGGGGCCGCTTCGGACCTCTGGCAAGGCTCGGTCCCACCCTTGATCGGCCCCCTCTTGTCCTCATTTTGAGGTGGTGGTCAAATAGCTTGCGCGAAGGCAATCAGGTCTTTGGAGGGAAGGAAGATATGATCCTTTGCCCCAACCCCTGTTGCGCAGTCGTGCTCCGGCGCATCCCCGGTCTGCATCAGGCCGGCGAACCGTATCTGTTGTCCGACCAAGACGGTTCCTTCATGGTCTGTATGCGGTGTGGAATGCAGGTGCGTTGGCAGGATGAAGAACCGCCGGCTAACTACGATCTCGGCGACGGCACCGCCATCGCGTAACGCGTGTTTGCTGGCGTGCGCATTGCGTGACCGCGCAGATGGTCGCGCGCACGAAGCTATTGAATGCTCCGGCTCAGTTACGGAGAGCCCACGCCGCACTGGCTAAGAGCGATAGGCTTATCCAGCGCGCTCGCGTCCTCAAATCGTTTGAACGCAAGCTGGATTAGCGAGCACGACTTACCGGCAACGGAGGAGGCGCGCGTGGCGTTGCAACGACTGGACGACGCGCTGCGAGCACTGGACGGGCGGTTCACAGGCGCGCGGCGCGCCAAGGAAGCGACCATCGCGGATGTTGACGGTGTCGTCAACGGCACTGTCGACCGGCAGAACCGCCTGTGCGGGCTTCTAGGAACACGCGACTATGGTCGGTGCGGCGGGGGGCCGGGTGTCCACAGACCTTGCGTAGAGATCGTCTGGGCGTTCACGACGCCGCCCCGCCCCCTGGTTGCGTCGTCAGCGGCCTGTCGAATATTCGCGTTGCCAGCAGCACCCCAGCGGCGTGTAATCCATCCACACAGTAACGCAACACGACGTCCGATCATGAAACGATATCTAGCCACAGCGTTGGTTGCAGTCGCGCTTGCCTTTACGGTAGTGGGCGGGAGTGCCGCCGCGGTGTACCTCGGCTCCGAAAGCGGCGTGCTGTACCTGGCCGGATAGTGCGCGAGGACAACCGTCGCTTGGTGTGGCGGTGCTTGCGAGCGTAACGTGACCCCTCCGGATCTTCCGTGGAGCTTCGCGCTCTCCCACCAAACGTGCGTTCTCTCTAGTAGCGCCCTAGTTGCTCGTGTTCGGGCGACGACAGCAACGGCCGATTTGCGCGTGGCCATCGGAAAAAGCCGCCGATTGCTAGAGGACGTCCGGCTAACGTTGAAACGCGCGAAAACGTGTTCAGCCGGCCTTGCAAGCGAGGCAAGCGACCCAGAGCTCGCCCGTCAAACCTAGCGGATCTCGCTAAGTAGTCGCGCGGCACCCTGCATCTGGGCATAGTACCGACGTCGCGCGCAGTATGTTACGTACCGGCGCAGGAACAACGTTGTCAGGAAGCATTCGACGGCGTCAATCGCCGGCGGCCGCTGCGGATGCGGATTGATCTGCGGGGGCGGTTCGAACATGCGCATTGCCTCCGCATGTGGCGTGACGCGAAACGGCGTGAAGTATCGCGCGTGCGGATCGACGTCGCGGATCTCGGGCGGCCCGATGATCTCCCATTCAGCATTGCCCCTCGCGATCTCTTCGCGCGTGGCGACGTAGCGGGCGCGCACCCACTTACCGGTGACTATGTTGCGGTAGCGAAAGGGGGTAGTTCGAGGCGGGGCATGCCATTAATCGGCTTCGGCCGGCGTGCCGATCAACGCGCGTGATCCAACATGCTCGACCACTTCGGGGCGCAGTCGGGTTTATCTCCAGGTTTCTCTAGCTCTCTATCGTGCCTGTGTCGCGGGCGCCTTGCCCGCATAGAACGCCGCCACCTCGTCGATCTCCTTCGGCGTCATCGCTCGCACCATGTTTCGCATCTGGGCCTCCGAATCGTTGCGTCGCGTGCCGGTCTGGAACGCAGTGAGCTGCCCGACGAGGTATTCCTTCGGCATGCCTTCGAGCCATGGCGCGCCGAGCTTTTGATCGACGCCGCCGTGACACGCGATGCAAGGCGCGATGTTGCGCAGCGGATCGCCCACGCGCACCAGTGCCGGCAGCGCCTCGTCGTATGTCGTGGGCGCCGTGCGCGCTTTGGGCAGGTACGCGTAGTAAGCCGCGAGGTCGCGAATCTCAGCATCGGAAAGATTCGCAGCCAGCGCAACCATGATCGCGCTCTCCCGCTTGCCGGTCTTGTAGTCGTGGAGCTGCTTGATCACCACCTCGGGGTACTGACCTGCGAGGTTCGGCGCATCCGAGCGACTCATCCCTTGTGCCCCGTGGCACATCGTGCAGTTGAGCGCGAGCGTCGCACCGCGGCCGATCGAGTCTTGCGCTCCCGGACGCGCCATGACTCGCTCCAGCACGACGTTCGTCGACGTCGATCCCGACTTCGCGGCGCCGGTGGCTGACCACTTCGCCGGCACGCCGGCTGCGCGGCAGATGCTGGCCCACAAGCCCTGCGCGGTGAAGTCTCCGTGCACCGACGGCAGCCACACGAACCCCACGAGCACGCAGAGTGCGGTGAGCACGACGAGCCACACGACGCTCCAGCGGAACCACGGATTGGCCCAGGCATATGCACCTGGCTCGCTCATCAGCGGCTCCCGATTGGGATGACGGGCACCGAAGCCTCCTTCAGGCTCGCGATCTGCACGATTGGAAAGGCGTAGTTGACGAGGGTCAGGGCGATCATCATCGTCACCCAAAGTGCAAATCCATTGAGCAGGGCCGGTGTGTGGCCGGCCGGGTGTGCAGAGATGCTGAACGTGAACGGAGCAGGCGCCATCGACGACCTGCGCGCGGTCGCGAGGATGTACACCAGCAGCACGGCGGAGACGACCAGCAGCAGGCCTCCGAGCGTCGACACGCTGACCGTCCAGGCTTGCGGGTGCAGCGCAGGATCCGTGTAGTCGTAATACGCCATGCGTCGCGGCATGCCGAGCAGCCCGACGAGGTGCCAAGGCAGCGACAGCACGAGCATTCCGACGAACCACAGCCACAGCTGCACCTTGACGAGCTGTTGCGAAAACGGTGCGCAGCCGGTGAGCTGCGGCCAGAGCTCGTACGCGACCATGAAGTACATGATCACGATGGCGCCCGCGAAGATGAGGTGGAAATGTCCGGTCACCCACTGCGTGTTGTGCACCGTTTCATTGAGCTGGTAGCTCATGTTGATGAGGCCGCCGGCCCCGCCCAGACCCAGCATGACGAACGAGAACGTCACTGCGAGCATCATCGGGTTGTCCCAGGGCAGCGCTTTCACCCAGCCCAGCGCGCCCTTGCCGCCGCGCAGCCTTCCCGCGATCTCGACCGAAGCGACAATGGTGAATACGGTAAGAAGGGTGGGCACGGACACCATCGCCGTCATCGCGGCGTGCACGAACTTGAAGCCGGCGCCGACTTGCGGATCGGCAAACAGGTGATGAATGCCGATCGGCATCGAGAAGACGAGAAACAGTACGAACGCGATCCGCCCCATCGCATCGCTGTAGAGGCGCCCGCCGATCGCGCGCGGCACCAGCGTGTAGAACGCGATGTACGCGGGCATCAGCCAGAAGTACACGACGGCGTGCAGCGTCCAGGAGAAGAACACGCGCGCAAGTCCCGCATTGATCGTGTCGGTGAGACCAAGGGAAGCGGGAAGGATGAGCACGAGCACCTCGACCGCGGCGCCGACGGAGGTCCATGCCCACAGGTACGCGCCGGCCACGTTGCCGAACATGGCCAGCGGCACTGCCACGCCGGGGTTGTCCCTTCTCCACGCACGCAGGTTGATCGACATCAGCGCGACCCAGATCCACGAGCCGACGACGACCAGCACCACCCCGAGGTAGTACAGCGGGCTCGCGAGCATGGGCGGATAGAACGTGTACAGGACCGACGCCTTGCCCGCGCCGATCGTCGCCGCCGCGAGGGCGGTGCCGGCGACGACGAGCCAGAATCCGCCCCAGGCCCAGCGCATGCCCAGCAGCGGTTTCTTGAGCGAGAGCTCCGTGATTGCATAGCCGAAGCCCATAGCGACGAGCGTCGGCAGCACGTAGGCCATCACCGTCCCGTGCGCCGTGACCGAACGGTAATAGTGCTCGGGGTTGTTGACCCATGCGGAAAGCGGGCTGCGCACGAACATCTGCCACTCGCCCAGCAGGATCGCGCCCAGGAACGCGATGAACGCGACCCAGAAGTGCGCGAGGACCAAGTTCCTAGCGAGGAACACAGCTCTGCCTTTCGCCGTTGCGCCCCTTCGCGAGGAAGTCCGCGGCGGGTACGACGCGCACGCGCGCCCACATCGCCTCGTGGCCGGTACCGCAATACTCGTGACAGGGCATCAGGTGCTCGCCCGGCTCCTGGAACGTCGTGGTGAACGTGGCGACGAAGCCGGGAACGAGCATCGTGTTCGCGTTGGTCGTGCCGACGATGAAGCCATGGATCGCGTCGGTGCTCGTCCCCCGGAAGGTCACCGGCATGCCGGCTGGGACGACGATGCATTGCGGTTCGAATGAATACTGCTGCGCAACCAACCGCACCGTCACCTTGCCGTCGGCGTCGATGGCCGTGCCGAGGTTGCTCTCGACGAACTCACCGGCGAGGTGGAGCGTCTTGACGTCGACGGTCTCGACCCGGGACGGTGGCATTGCGGACCAATGCAGCCCCGTGACGATCATCATCATCACGAGTAGCGCTATCACCACGCCAACGAGGATGGCCCAGCGCCGCTCAGCGGCGACCGCCGTCGCTTCGGCGCCCGCGGCGCTCGACAACGCAGAGGATGCGGGGGCGGTCACTGCACGACGCCTCGCGAAAGGTAGACCAGAAAGTAGAAGCCGACATAGATTGCGAACACAATTGCTGCGGCGATACCGGCGACAGCGAATGCGCCGGACGGCCCGCGGCTCACGACCTCGTCAACCGCCGCATCCTCAGGCGCTCGCTCGCGGTCAGGCAGTTGATCGGGCATGACCGTCCTCATTGAGGGAGCAGCTTCCGCAGTTCGTTCGTTTCGGCCGGGGTGACCGGTGTGCCGCCGTTGCCCCACGCGACTCGAATGTACGTCACGACGGCTGCGACTTCGTTGTCGTCGAATACGTGCGCAAACGGTGGCATTCCGTAAGGACGGGGATTTTTCCGCGTGCCCGGCGCGTAGCCTCCGTTCAGCACGGTGCGAATCGAGTTGACGGGCGACGACATCGTGATCGACTGGTTCCCGGCGAGCGGCGGAAACGCGGGTGGCTGGCCCTTCCCCTCGTCACCGTGGCACACCGCGCATTGCGCCGCATAGAGCTTCCGCCCCGTTTCCATCACCCCCGGATTCACCAGTCGCGCCTGGTTGGTGGGCGGCGGCTCGGCTTCGTGCGGCGGCAGTGCCTTGAGGTATACGGCCATGGCCTCGGCGTCGTCGTCACTCAGGTATTGCAGGCTGTTGTAAACGACCTCGGCCATCGGCCCGTACACCGCGCCCCTGTTGCACGTGCCGACTTGAAGGAGGTCGCTGATCTCCTTGATGTTCCAGTTGCCGAGTCCCGCCTCGCGGTTTGACGTGAGCGAAGGCGCGTACCAGTTCTGATTGGGAATCATGCCGCCTTCGAACGCCTTCGATTCGCTCGACCCGCCCAGCGCGTTAATCGCTGTGTGGCACATCGCGCAGTGGCCGAGGCCCTGCACGAGATAGGCACCGCGATTCCACTGCGCGGATTGCGCCGGATCGGAAACGTACTCGCCCTCGTTGAAATAAAGCGTGCGCCAGCCAATCAACAGGTCGCGATTGTTGAACGGAAAGCGCAGCTCGTGTGGGCGGTTTTTCTGCCGCACAGGCGGCACCGACATCAGGTAAGCGTAGATCGCATCCGAGTCGGCGCGCGTTACCTTCGTGTACGACGCAAACGGCATGGCCGGATAGAGGAGCGTGCCGTCCCGGGAAATGCCGGTATGCATCATCCGGTAGAACTCGTCGGCGGTCCACGATCCGATGCCTGTTTCCTCGTCCGGTGTGATGTTCGGCACGTAGAGGTTGCCGAACGGCGTCGGCATCGCGCGGCCGCCGGCGAATTCGCGCCCCTCGGGTTGCGTGTGGCACGCGACGCAATCACCGGCCCGAGCAAGATACTCGCCCCGGTCGATCGCCTGCGTGCTGGCGGGGACGGCGGTGGCGTACCCCGACAGCGCTCGCGGACGCAGAATGGACAAGACGATCGCAACGACAAGCAGCACCACCGCCAGCGCGAAGACGAGCACAAGCATGCGCCGAGCCATCGTCATCGCTGGCTGCCGCATGCGAAGGGCATGCGCACGAGATTCGACGATTCGGGCGATGGATCGCGTGGCGGATCTCGCGCCGCCAGCCAGGCAGCAGCCGCTGTGACATCAGCATCCGAGAGGCGCGATGCAATGCGGCGCATGCAGTCGGGCTCGGTAGCGTGACGCTCGTTGACGCGCCACCGCGTGAGTTGCGCCGTGATGTACGACGCGCGCAAGCCAACGAGTCCCGGGATGCCGGGGTTCATGCCGGTCAGGCCGCTTCCATGACACGCGACGCACGCCGGAATGGCCTTGCTCGCGTCCCCGTTGGTGACGAGCGCCTGCCCCCGCGCCAGGATCGCCGCTTCGACATTCACGGCCTCGCGCGGGGGGAACGGCGGACGCTGCGAAGCGAAGTAATCGGCCATCTCATGCAGGTAACGGTCGGGCAGGTATGCCACGAGGTAATTCATGGGCGCGTACTGCCGGGAGCCATCGCGAAACGCAATGAGCTGGTTGTAGAGGTAGCCGGCGGGCTTGGCCGCGATGCGGGGAAAGATTCCGTTACCGGCACCTTGGCCGTTGTGGCCATGGCAGGTCACGCAGCCCTGGACGCGTGCCTCGATGGAGTCGAGTTGCCGGAACGCGGGAACCGTTGCCTCTTGAGACAGCGCAGTCGCGGGTGCCGTCGTCAATGCAGCGACCAGCAGCCGGAGTATCGTTCTTGTTCTCATCACTGCATCGATAATAGACGTCGTGCGGCACCCGAATCAATGTACTTGGTCTCGTGTACTCGACGCCTGCGCTCGAGCTGGTGGAGGCCGTGAACAAATTATGGCTGCGGTTGGCCGCAACGTCCAACCAGTCCCGAAGCGACACACTAGCGGGGCGCAGAGGTTGAGCGTGACAGCATTCATGCATTGCGTGCATGCTGCCGCATCGCGAAGGTGAATTGGTCGGGACCACCCGGAAGTTTGCGGCGCTGCTTTCGGCCGCACAGGGTGAAGTAGGGTCGGCGGCGCTGCGTCGGTTGACGTTCGGCGCGATGCGGCCGGGTTTGAGGCGGCCGAAAAATAGCCCCGCTCAGAGGTACCGGGGCTATTTGGTAGTTTGCGTCGTGGTCAAGAAAGCGCAGAGCGTATTACTTCTTATCTCGGCGATTTTGCGAGCCTCGTGCCTGAGGCGCCTGCGACGCCGGTAACTGCTCCACCTGGACGTCTTGTTTAGAGGGTGTAAGGAATTTTGTGTGTTTGAGCCGTACGATTATCTCGAGGAGACGAGAGTCGTATGGCAACAGAAGCCAGGTTCAAGAAGCAAGCTGCCGGCAACCATCGCAATAGGCGCACTTTTCCGCCGGGCTGCCGCTGGGTCCCATTCGGTACCGGCTCGACGTTCGCGGTCTTGCCCGAACGGTCGGAGTGACCTGCTTTGAACCGACGGATGTAAGGCCGCTACGGGCATTTCAATGAGGTGGTCGCCGATAGCTAGGGCCATTCCTCAAGTCGACAATCATGACGACGGCCGTTGTGCTGGGGAGAGCGAAATGAGTTCGAAGCCCGCATCCGTGCTCGTGTTGTCTGCACTCATTCTGGCAGGGTGCGCTCCCTATAGAGAGCCTGTTCCCATCACACCTCCGGGCGATTTGAAAGGGGCAGCAGTCGTCCGACGTGCCGTACCGGAACCAGCACCTCCTGCTGCCGAAAGCATTACTGGAGTCGTGCCGTCGCTCCAGGCTCCCAGTGTTGTACCACCTGGGTCGCAGTATGTTTGTGTAACGGAAAGTGGAGGCGTGCGCCAGGAGACAGCCATCCAATTTGCGCCCAAAGTCGGCAAGTTATGCGAGAAGCACCCGGAGATGGGGCCATGTCAATACGAGCGTGAAATGTGCCGGCGAAGCGGCGGACACGTTTACGCCGCGGGCGGACTTGAGATCACGCCGCAGACGGAGGCGGAGTACGACAAGAAGGTTCTTCGCGTACGTTTCAAGGCGAACTAGAACGAGTCACTAGCTGTTCAACTAATATCCGGTGAACAGATTTCAGTTCATCGAGAGATCCTCGGGCGGCCCGATGATCTCCCATTCGGCGTTGCCCTTCGCGATCTCTTCCCGGCTGGCCACGTAGCGCGCGCGCACCCACTTGCCAGTAACCGGGTTGCGGTAGCGGAAGGGAAATAGTTCGAGGCGGGGCATGGCAGCACGATATATGTAGCGCACCGAAGCGTGCAATTGCTCCGTTAGGACGTCGGCTGTCGGCCAACTCGGGACGTAGCGCCTTGCGCTCCATTGCGGTCGTTGGTCGATGTCGTGGGTGTTGATGAATCTTCTCCCCCAGCCGCAATAACCCTCCCCAACGCGGACGCCGTAATGTCTGACGAAGATAATTCTGCTGGACCCGTTCGCCGCTAATACGGCGCAAGCGTCCCTCATCGAACCAGGCCTTTTGTCCCCCGATTCCGAAACTATTGCGGTGATTCTCAAGGACATCCCAGCAGCGCCGGAAATGTCATTTGGCCGAAACCAGGCGACAATCCTCGCCGAAGCGCCTCGGTCCCACGCGGCGAACTCGAGCCACGCACGACGTTAGGACCTTCGATAAAACGCGCTGCATTGACGCAAATGATTCCCCGAATTGCCTCTCGCATACTGCTGATCGTCGTCATTGTGCTCAGCTCGGTCCACGCAGAATCGGACGCTGCGGGCCCACGTATCGGCTTTCTGAGTCCGGGCACGCCGGAAAGCATGGGTGCCATACTCGCAGGACTGCGCCAAGGGTTGCGCGAGCACGGGTATGTGGAGGGCACGAACATCGCGATTGAATCCCGGTTCGCCCGCGACCAATTCGATCGTCTTCCGGATCTTGCCCGGGAGCTCATCGGCTTGCCGGTTGATGTGCTGGTCACCAATGTGACCCAAGCCACCATCGCAGCCAAGGACAACACGACCACCATTCCTATCGTCATGGTCGGCGTTTCGGATCCGGTAGCTTCCAAGCTCGTCTCCAGCCTGTCACACCCGGGTGGAAACGTCACGGGTACGTCAGGCATGTTTGCAGAAGCCGCCGGAAAACGGTTGGAGCTTTTGAACGAAGCGGTTCCCGGCATGCGGCGCGTCGGGGTCCTCTGGAATCCGTCGAATCGCGCCTTCCAAACGCAGATGATTCGGGAAACCGAGGTGGCGGCGCGGCAGTTGGGCATCCAGCTTCAAATGTTCGAAGCGACCGACTTGAGCTCCATCGAGAGGGCGTTGGCGACAATCTCGAGAGAACGCATTTCGGGGCTGGATGTGCTTCCGGATCCGACGTTCGGTGCCCACGCGACCAAGATCGCGGCATTGGTGGAAAAGGCACGGATCCCGGCCGTAAGCGGAAGCGGCAATTACGCTGACGCCGGCGGCCTCATGAGCTACGCTCCAAGCCTTTCCGAGCTGGCCCGCAACGCAGGCGGCTACGTCGCGAAGATTCTCAAGGGCGCGAAGCCCGCGGATCTTCCCATTGAGCAGCCGACGAAATTCGAGTTGGTGATCAACATGAAGACTGCCAAGCAGCTCGGGATCACGATACCCCAGTCGCTGCTGCTTCGAGCGGGCCGGGTCATCCAATGAGCGGGCCTGACCCGGCGTTGAACCGAACGCGCCGATTCAAGGCTTCTACTTGGCGAACGTGACCGCGGCGCGGCGCGCAGCTTGCAACCGTGGTGTCTGCTCTTCAAAGACCGGTACGACCGCTCAGGGTCGAGGCTGTGTGAAAACGGTGTGATGTCGTAAAGTTCGGCAATCGTTAATGGGCGGGTGCCGGATGAAGCGATTCATCGAAGGTGAGAATCGAAGCCAGTCAACTCTGCTGCCTGAGTACCTGGACGATTACATTGCAGAAGACAACCCGGTCCGAGTGATCGAAATGTTTGTCGATGAGCTCGATCACGCCAAGCTCGGCTTCCATGGCATTGAGCCCGAAGCGACTGGGCGACCGGGTTACCACCCTGCGACAGTGCTCAAGATCTACATTTACGGCTACCTCAACCGCATCCAGTCGAGCCGACGCCTAGAGCGCGAAGCACAGCGCAACATCGAGCTGATCTGGTTGACCGGCAAGCTGGCACCTGACTTCAAGACGATCGCCGACTTCCGCAAGGACAACGGAGTGGCGATTCGGAAGGTTTGTAGCCAATTCGTCCTGCTGTGCCGCAACCTCGATCTCTTTTCTGAGGCAATGGTCGCGATCGACGGAAGCAAGTTCAAAGCGGTCAACAACCGCGACAAGAACTTCACACCGCACAAGCTCAAAGCGCGAATGCAGCAGCTGGAAGAGAGTGCAGCGCGCTACTTGGAAGAGCTCGACCGGGCCGATCGTGAACCGTCGTTGGTCACAGACAGCCGAGTGGCGCACATCAAAGACAAAATGGTCACGCTAAAGCAGCAGATGCAAAGACTGGAAGAGATCGGTAAGCAGCTTCAGCAAGCGCCCGACCATCAGGTCTCGCTAACTGATCCAGATGCTCGCTCGATGGCAACAAGCGGAAGAGGCACTGGCATCGTCGGCTACAACGTGCAGACTGCCGTCGACACGAAGCACCACATGATCGTCGCGCACGAGGTCATCAATCTCGGTCACGATCGGACACAGCTTTCAGCCATGGCACGGGAAGCGCGAAATGCCGTCGGCGCCAAGGTCGCTCTCGCAGATCGCGGTTACTTCAGCGGTGAGCAGATCCTCGACTGTGACCAGCAAGGCATCTCGGCCCTGGTGCCAAAGCCGCTTACTTCAAATAACCGCGCGCGCGGTCTCTTTGATAAGAGAGACTTCCAGTACATCGCAGAGGATGACGAGTACCTGTGTCCTGCTGGCGAGCGCGCCAAGTGGCGCTTCAGCACCGTCGAGAACGGGATGACGATCAACAAGTATTGGTCGTCGGCGTGCCCTCGTTGTCCCATGAAGAGCCGATGCACGACTAGTGAATATCGTCGCATTGCACGATGGGACCATGAAGCAGTGCTCGAAGAGATGCAAAGACGTCTGGATCGAATGCCCGAGGCATCGCTGGTACGAAGGCGGACCGTCGAGCATCCCTTCGCAACGCTAAAAGCCTGGATGGGCTCAGCGCATTTCTTGATGAAGAGATTGCCAAACGTGAAAACCGAGATGAGTCTGCACGTCTTGGCTTATAACCTAAAAAGAGCGATGCAAATCTTCGGCGTGCAGCCGCTCATAAACGCGATCGCGGCATAACCGGAAGTATCTTCGCATCAGCCACGCGGCCGTGCACGCTGAATCAAGTCGCGGTTTCACACAGCCTCGACCCGAAGCCGAGATACGCGTCGCACGAAAGCAGTCAAAGTGTCGCTTCACCTTGACCGGTCAACAGTTCTTTATGCGATCTCATCCTCGGCATCGGAGCGGCTAACGCCGGCGTCTTCGCGCACACTCCTGGCCTGGGTCTTTGCCTTGTCGAACTCGACACGCCTGCGCCCGATCTCCTCGGGCGTGAGGCGCTCGATGTTGCAGTAATCGAGCTTCCAGTCCGGGCTGGCGCTCCACTTGAGAGGGGATTGCACGGTGGTCCGAGGGGAAGGCGCCGATTCGAGAACACGCAGGGCCAAATCGAGGGTGAAGGCCTGCGACTCGCGATCTTTCGGCCGACCGGCGCCGTTGCCAAGCGGGAAATCGGAGAACAGAAATCGCGGTACGCCAACATACTCGACGATATCCTTGGCGCAGCCCATCACGACAGTGGAAATACCGCTTTCCTCCAGCAGTCGCGCGGCGAGGCTGACGGTCTGGTGGCAGACCGGGCAATTGGGAACCAGGATCGCGGCGTCGACCCCGTCAGCCGCGCAGCGGTCGACGAGCTCCGGGCAATCGATCTCGAGCGTGACACGATGACTGCGATTAGTCGGGACGCCGTGGAAGCGCGGAGCCAAACCGATGCCGCCTGACGCCGCGCTCTGACGCATTGCATTCAAAGGGAAGTAGGTTGCTGGATCCTCGGCCGTGGTGTGCTTGCGGTCGATGGCGATATGCGAGATGCGCAAGTCGTGGTCCTGCGCCGTATCCCCGGAGTAAACGGTGTAGAACTTTGCTTTCGCGTTGTATGGTGCTCCCGGCCCCTGATCGCCCTTGTCCGGCTGATAGGGCGCCGCGGTCGTGATGAGGGCGAGCCGGCACTTGGACAACGGCTTGCTCAGCGGACGGAATGGCACCTCGACGTAGTGAGCCCACTCGTACGGCGCGCCATAGCCCAGCGCCTGGTAGTAGTCTCGGATCCGCTGCAGATACGGAATCGGCACATCGTGGGTCGCGGCGAAATCGTATTTGCGCGCGCGTTCACTGTTCATGGCACCACACTGAATATCAGATCAGCCCGTTTGGTCAGGTGTGGTCAGTGCGCGCAGGCGAGCCTTGTCGACTTTGCCCACGCTCGTGAGCGGAAGCGCGGACACCACTTGAATACGGCGCGGCACCTTGAATCGAGCGAGCCGCTCACGGCAGAAGTTCTGAAGCTCGTCGACTACGAGGTCCCGGCCGGTTTTCGGCACCAGGAACGCGACGACTTCTTCGCCCCATTCGCGGTCAACTGCACCGACCACGGCAGCCTCGGCCACTGCCGCGAAAGCCAGCAAAACTTCCTCGACTTCGCGTGGCGAGATGTTCTCGCCACCGCGGATGATCAGATCTTTCTTTCGGTCAGTCAGAAAAAGAAACCCGTCTGCTTCCAAGTGACCCATGTCACCCGTATGCAGCCAACCGCTTCGAAGAGCTTGCGCGGTTGCCTCCGGTTCATTGAGGTAGCCGGCCATCACATTCGGCCCCCGGACGGCGACCTCACCCACCTCTTCCGGCGACAGCGGCTGATCTTCCGAGTCGATTACCGACACGACCTCATCCACCAGGGCAAGACCTGCTGAGCCGGCCCGCCGCGCCCATCCCGCAGGGTTCATGGTGCAAGTGCAAGTCGCTTCCGAAAGACCATAGGAAACCACGAGCGGGACGCCAAGTCGCTCTTCGACCACGCGCTGGAGCGTCGGCGTCATCGGTGCCGCTCCGCTGCGCACGAAGCGCAACGAGGTCGTTTCCGCATGCCTATCCCAGGCATCCATCAGCCGCGAGAACGCCGTTGGCACTGCCGTGAAGTACGTAGGGCGAAACGATTCCACGATACTCCAGAACTCGACGAGGTCGAAGCGTGGTCGCAGCACAATCGAGGCGCCGGCTCTGAGCGGAAGGATGGTGTTGTTCATCAGCCCGTTCGCATGAAACAGCGGCATCACGTGCAAGACGCGATCCGCCGGGGTAAGAACGGTGCGCTCAGCCACCTGCGCAGTATTGGCAAGAACATTTCGGTGGCTCAGCATGACGCCCTTCGGGCGTCCGGTTGTCCCCGATGTGAAGATCAGGAATGCCGTCTGTTCCGGGCTTCCCGCGACGCTTGCATTCGGCGCCACCGCCGCACAGTCGAGCGGCAGGCTGAGATCCACCGTGATTAGGTCCAGCAACGACGCAGTCTCGGCGTGCCTGCTCTCCAATTGCAGGGCCAGCTCCACCGTCGTGACAATAGCCCGCGCTCCGGATTCGTGGGACCAACAGCGAAAGCTCGTGCAGCGTGAGATTCGGATTCAATGGAACGACTGTCGCGCCGATCCTGAGAATGCCGAAGAGGTACGCAACCAGTGCGGGGGCATTGGGCAAGACGCAACTGAGTCACCCTCTCGGATTGAGTGGGCTCGAAGGTCGCTGGCTGTGCGCGCGCAAGCCGCATCCAACTCGGCATAGGTGTAGGTCTGCCCGTTGAAGTAGAGGGCGGGCTTTGTCGCCAAGTCGACGCGAGATGCCTGAATCGGCAGGATCTCACCGAGGGTGGTCTGTCCCGCAAGATCCATCACTCAAACTCTCGGCGTCGACTTGGCCGCGTCGCTCTTCCAGTCGTTTGGTCAAGGGCAATTGGCCTCAAGCACACCCGAACGCTACTCTACGCAAAGCTAATGTACTTCCCTTGTAGCCGCGATCAATTGCCGCTATCAGCGAGGTGTTCCGCCTTTATTGCGGATCGTTCGCGCCACGCCGACGTGCGTTCGAATGTCCGCTTGCGAGAGATTTTGATGCGGCTCCGAACCGGCTGGTTCTGGCCGGAAGCGCGCCATTACGGACACAAGAATTGCGCCAGGTACGGCGCGGTGCGGCTCTGCTTCGACTTGGCGATCGACGCCGGCGGTCCGGACACGACGATCCTCCCGCCATCGTCGCCCGCGCCGGGTCCCATGTCGATGACCCAATCGGCGCCGGCGATCACGCGCATGTCGTGCTCCACGACGATGACCGTATTGCCCGCATTGACCAGGCCGTCGAGCTGCAGGAGAAGCTTTTTTACGTCCGCGGGATGCAGCCCGGTGGTCGGCTCGTCCAGGAGGTAGAGCGAGTTGCCGCGTCCCGCGCGCTGCAGCTCGGTCGCGAGCTTGATGCGTTGCGCCTCGCCTCCCGAGAGCTCGGTTGCGGGCTGCCCAAGGCGCAGATAGCCCAGGCCGACTTCGCGCAAGACATCGAGCGAGCGCCGCACTGGCGGCGCGTCGGCAAAAAAGGTCCAAGCGGCATCCACCGTCAGGTCGAGCACCTCGGCGATGTTCTTGCCGCGGTAGCGGATCTGCAGCGTCTTCTCGTTGAAGCGGGTACCGTGGCAAGTCGGGCAAGGCGAATAGACGCTCGGCATGAAGAGAAGCTCGACCATCACGAAGCCCTCGCCTTCGCAGTGCGGGCAGCGTCCCTTGGCGACGTTGAACGAGAAGCGGCCGGGATCGTAGCGCCGCTCGCGCGCGGCGCGCGTATCTGCGAAGAGCTGGCGAACGTGATCGAAGAGCCCGGTATACGTAGCGAGGTTCGAACGCGGCGTGCGTCCGATCGGCTTCTGGTCCACCTCGATCATGCGCCCGATCGACTCGACCCCTTCCACAATGCGGCCGCGCAACGGCGGCACGATGGGCCGCTCTAGAAGGTCGCCTTCCTTCTCGGCGTCGATCTTGTGCCCAAGCGCCCGTGCGACGACCTCCACCAGGACCTGGCTCACCAGCGTCGACTTGCCCGAGCCCGAGATGCCCGTGATCGCCGTGAACACGCGAAGGGGAAACGCGACGTCGAGATTCCCCAGGTTGTTGCGGGTGATGCCTTCGAGGCGCAGCCAGCCCTTCGGCTCGCGCGGCGCGCGCGCGGGCAGGCGCTGCTCCCCGAACAGATGCTTCGCCGTTCGCGATGCGGAAATGCCTTCGAGGCCGGCCGGCGGGCCGCTGTAGAGGATCTCACCGCCCTGCTCACCAGCGGCCGGCCCGACGTCGACGATCCAGTCCGCGTGCCGGATCACGTCGAGCTCGTGCTCCACGACGAAAAGCGAGTTGCCCGCCGCCTTCAGGCGGTCGAGGGCACGCAGCAGCGCCTCGGTATCGGCAGGATGCAAGCCGGCGGACGGCTCATCGAGAACGTAGACCACCCCGAACAGGTTGGATCGCACTTGCGTGGCAAGGCGCAGGCGCTGCAGCTCCCCGGGCGAGAGCGTGGGTGTGCTGCGCTCGAGCGTCAGATAACCGAGTCCCAAGTCGAGCATGATTGCCAGCCGCGCACACAGGTCTTCGGAGATTCGCCTCGTCACCTCTGCTTTCTCCGGATGCTCGCGCTCGAGCTTTGTGAGCGAAGGCGCGCTTCCCGTGGCGAACGGCTGGAAGATCTTGCCCAGCTCTTTCAGCTGCACCCGCGACAGCTCGGCGATGTCCAGGCCGGCGAACTTGACCGACAGCGCCTCGCCGCGCAGGCGCTTGCCCCCGCACAGCGGACACAGCGTGCCGATCATGTATTGCGCGACGCGCCGCTTCATCAGCGCGCTCTGCGTCGTAGCGAACGTATGGAGCACATGGCGCCTCGCGCTGGTGAAGGTGCCCATGTAACTCGGCTCCTCCTTGCGGCGAAGCGCGGACCGGGTCTCTTTCATGTCGAAGCCCGCGTACACCGGAACACGCGGCTGCTCCTCGGTAAACAGGATCCAGTCGCGCGTCTTCTTTGGCAGCTCGCGCCAGGGCACGTCAACGTCGACGCCGAGAGTGGTCAGGATGTCGCGCAGGTTCTGGCCCTGCCAGGCCACCGGCCAGGCGGCCACCGCCCGGTCGCGAATGGTGAGCGAAGGGTCGGGCACCATCGATTTCTCGGTGACCTCGTACACGCTGCCGAGCCCATGACACTTCGGACACGCCCCATCCGGCGTATTGGCCGAGAACGATTCCGCGTAGAGCAACGGCTGCCGTGGCGGATAGTCGCCGGCGCGCGAATAGAGCATCCGCAGGAGGTTCGAGAGCGTGGTCACGCTGCCCACGGACGAGCGGGTCGTGGAGGCGCCGCGATGCTGCTGGAGCGCGACGGCCGGCGGAAGGCCGTCGATCTCGTCGAACTCCGGCACGCCGAGCTGATGGAAGAGCCGCCGTGCGTAGGGGGCGACCGATTCGAGATAACGGCGCTGCGCCTCGGCGTACAGCGTGCCGAATGCCAGCGACGACTTGCCCGAGCCCGATATGCCGGTGAACACGACGAGCGCATCACGCGGAATCTCGACCGCGACGTCCTTTAGATTGTTCTGGCGCGCGCCCCGCACGCGCACGAAGCCTGTGAAGGTTGGCTCGGCAGCTTTCGGATCGTCGGGCATCGGCAGACTGGCCCTATTCTTGATGACGCGCTTGGTCCGCGCGCCCCATTATCGCCGAGGTTTGCGGTGCGGCTGCTTTAGGTTACGCATCGGGCAACGGCATGGCGCTCGCTTCGTTTGTCCTCAAACCCGATCGACTGATCGGCGACACCAATTACGGCACGGCGGCAATTTTGGGATGAATGGTTGACGAGAAGCATATCGAGCCG
>Ga0207711_10001492_pt1 | contig 21781 bp, 18 predicted proteins | sample KBSS34metaG_FD_184401 | JGI IMG/M metagenome (GOLD analysis project Ga0207711, IMG submission 184401) | Switchgrass rhizosphere microbial communities from Kellogg Biological Station, Michigan, USA - KBS S3-4 metaG (SPAdes) (version 2) | ecosystem: Host-associated > Plants > Roots > Rhizosphere...
CCCGGCGACGCCGGGCTGTCGAGCTTCGCCGGCGCCGAACTCGCGCAGTCCGAGCGGCCCGAGCTGACCAGCGCCAAGGTGATTGTGTCGGGGGGACGCGGCCTCGGCAGCGGCGAGAATTACCATGCGCTGATCGATCCGCTCGCCGACAAGCTCGGCGCGGCGACCGGTGCCTCGCGCGCCGCGGTCGACGCGGGCTTTGTCCCCAACGACTATCAGGTCGGCCAGACCGGCAAGATCGTGGCGCCCGAAGTCTATATCGCGATCGGCATTTCGGGCGCGATCCAGCATCTCGCGGGGATGAAGGATTCAAAGACGATCGTCGCAATCAACAAGGACGAGGACGCCCCGATCTTCCAGGTCGCCGACATCGGTCTGGTCGGCGACCTGTTCAAACTGGTGCCGGAGTTGACCGAGAGGCTTTAGGCGCGACGCGTCGAGAATGGCCGTCTTTCGCGCACGCTCTAACTCACCGTCTGCTCGATTACGCCGAAGATCGGATGGTGCCGATCATCCTCCACCCAAATGCGCACCGTGTCGCCCTTCTTCAGGAACGGCGTCTCCGCCGCGCCACGCGCAATGGTTTCGATCGTGCGCTGCTCGGCGAGGCAGGAATAGCCGACGCCGCCTTCGGCGATCGGCTTGCCCGGTCCGCCGTCGGCGTCGCGGTTCGATACCGTGCCCGAGCCGATGATCGTGCCCGCCGCGAGATTGCGCGTCTTGGCGGCGTGCGCGATCAGCGTGCCGAAATCGAAGGTCATGTCGACCGCAGTTTCGGCGCGGCCGAACGGCTTGCCGTTCAGGTCGACCATCAATCGGCGATGCAGCTTGCCGCCTTGCCACCAGGCCCCGAGCGCATCGGGCGTGACGAATACGGGCGAGAAGGCGCTTGCCGGCTTCGACTGGAAGAAGCCGAAGCCCTTGGCGAGCTCGGCGGGAATCAGATTGCGCAGCGACACGTCATTGGTGAGGCCGACCAACCGAATCAGCGCCAATGCCTCGTCGGGGCGAACGCCCTGCGGCACGTCGCCTGTGACGACCACCACCTCGGCCTCGAAGTCGCACCCCCAGCTTTCGTCGGCGAGCGGAATCGGCTCACGCGGTCCAAGGAACGCGTCGGAGCCGCCCTGGTAGATCAATGGATCCTGCCAGAAGCTTTCCGGCAATTCGGCGCCGCGTGCCTGCCGCACCAGCGCGACATGGTTCACATAGGCCGAACCGTCTGCCCATTGATAGGCGCGCGGCAGCGGCGATGCCGCCTGCCGTTCGTGGAAGCGCATCATCGGGATCGCTTCATGCTCCAGATCGGTCGCCAGATTGCGCAGGTCGGGCCCGAGCCGCTCCCAATCGTCAAGCGCCGCCTGAAGCGTCGGCGCAATGTGGCGTGCATCGGCGCACCAGGCCAAGTCATTGGAAACAACGACGAGTCGTCCGTCGCGACCCTGTTTGAGACTTGCGAGCTTCACGACCCTCTCCTTTGCTCCCAGCGGAAAGTGTGAACGCGCAGAGGAGCGTTGTCGAGCCGCGCGCCATCATTGACGCTTCCCACCGTTTGCGACAGGCTATGCCATGGTTTCGGCGGTTCGCTTCCTCGAGCACGGCGGCGAAATGGGGCGGCGCATTCGTGCATTCGATTGGGCGAGCCACCCGCTCGGGCCGCCCGAACACTGGCCGCCGGCGCTGCGTTTCACGCTCGGCATCACGCTCGGTTCGAGCTTTCCGACCGCGATCTATTGGGGTGCCGACTTCCACTTGCTCTACAACGACGCTTGGGCGCCGATTCCGGCCGAGCGTCATCCCAGCGCGCTTGGCGGGCCCGCACGCGAGGTCTGGAGCGAAATTTGGGATGTGATCGGGCCACAGCTGCACGGTGTAGTGGAAACCGGCGAAGGTTTCGTCGCCTATGATCAGCAACTGATGATGCTGCGGGACGGCGCATTGCGCGAAACCTATTGGAACTACAGCTTCACACCGGTCCGCGACGACGACGGCCAAGTGGTCGGAGTGCTGAACGTCGGCAACGAAACCACCCGCCACGTGCTCGGCGAGCGCGACCGCGCGGCGCAGGTCGAGCGGTTGCGTGAGCTGTTCCACCAGGCACCAGGCGCGGTCGCGCTGCTCCACGGTGAGAACCATCGTTTCGTGATGGGCAATCGTCCCATCGCCGAACTGATCGGCGATCGGCCGTTCCTCGGCTTGTCGATTGCCGAGGCGATGCCCGAGCTGATCGATCAGGGGTTCGTCGACCTGCTCGGCGAAGTATTCCGCACCGGCGAGCCGTTTCGGGGGTCGGGCGTACCCGTGCTGCTCGCGCGCACGCCAGCGGCGCCGCACGAACTGCGCATCGTCGACTTCGTGTTCCAGCCGATCAAGGACGGCGCCGGCATCACCACCGACATCTTCGTGCAGGCGAGCGACGTTACCGAACGCGCGCAGGTCGAGGCGCGGCTGCGCGCGAGCGACGAACGGCTGCAGCTTGCGCTCAACGCATCGACCGGCATCGGCACCTGGGATTGGAATCGCGACACGCGGCGCGTGAGCGGTGACGCACGCTTTGCCAATCTGTTCGGCATCTCCGCCGAACGCGTGCTCGCCGGCGGGTCGTTCAACGAAGTACTCGAGCTGATCCATCCGAGCGACAGCATCCGCCTCGCCGAGGCAGTGCGAACGGCGATCGAGCAGCATGGCCCCTTGTCGATCGAGATTCGCGTGCAGCCCCGCGACGCCCCGCTGCGCTGGATGCTCGTGCGCGGCCAGGCGACCTATGACATGGAAGGCGAACTCGCGCACTTTTCGGGCGTGGCATTCGACATCACCGAGCGGCGCGCGACTGAGGAAGCCGCGCGCGCGGCGATCGACGAGTTGCACGCGGCGCATGAGGTGCAGGCCTTCGTCTATGGCCTCGCCGAGCGGCTCCGCGCGCTCGACGAACCCAGTGCGATCATGGAACTGGTCGCGCGTGCACTCGGTCCGCGTGTTGGCGCAGACCGCGTCGGCTTCTACCGCATCGCCGGTGCGATGCTCTACTTCGGTCCGGTGTGGACCGACGGCCGGCTCCCGCCACTGACCGGCACCATGCATATCGAGGGTCTGGGCGGCGCGCTCGACCGTTACCGCGAGGGCGTTACCCTGGTCTCGGCGGACACCGGCGGCGAGTTCGCCGGTACCGAATTCGCGCGTCGCACGCCTTGCGCGGTGGGCGTGCCGCTGCTGCGCGGCGGGAACTGGGTGGCGACGCTCTACGTCAATCGCGCGAAACCTTGCGAGTGGGCGCCCGAACAGGTCGCGCTCATCGAAGGTGTGGCCGAGATCGCCTGGGACGCAGTCGAGCGTGCCGCTGCCGTCACGGCGCTACGCGAGAGCGAGGCCCAGTTTCGCGCGATCGCCAATTCGATCGATCAGATGGTGTGGTCGACCCGCCCCGACGGTTATCACGATTATTACAACGACCGCTGGTATGAATATACCGGCGTGCCGTCCGGCAGCACCGATGGCGAGGCATGGAACGGCATGTTCCACCCGGACGACCAGGATCGCGCCTGGGCGACCTGGTGCCATTGTCTCGCGACCGGCGAACCATATCATATCGAATATCGCCTGCGACATGTGAGTGGCGCGTATCGGTGGGTACTGGGGCGGGCGCAGCCCGTGCGCGATAACGACGGACAGATCACGCGCTGGTTCGGCACCTGCACCGACATCCAGGATATCATCGACGCGCGCGAAGTGCTCGCACGATCGCGCGCCGAGCTCGAGGCGGCGGTCGAGGAGCGTACGCGCCAGCTCGGCGATGCCGAGGAACAGCTGCGCCAGGCGCACAAAATGGAAGCGGTCGGGCAGCTTACCGGCGGTATCGCGCACGATTTCAACAATATGCTCGCAGTGGTGATCGGTGCGCTCGATTTGCTCGAGCGCCGCATTCACCAAGGCAAGGGCGACCTCGATCGCTATGTCACGGCGGCGAAGGACGGTGCGTCGCGGGCGGCGGCGCTCACCCAACGGCTGCTTGCCTTTTCCCGCCAGCAGCCGCTTGCAGCAATCGCGATCGATGCCAACCAGCTGGTAGACGGCACGCTCGACTTGCTGGTGCGCACGCTCGGCGAAAGCGTCTCGGTCGAGACGATGCTGCATCGCGGCCTCTCGCGCGCGCTCGCCGATCCGCACCAGCTCGAAAACGTCATCGTTAACTTGGCCGTCAACGCGCGCGACGCGATGCCCGGCGGGGGCCGGCTGGCGATTGAAACGGCCAATGTCACAATCGATGCCGCACGCGCACAGGAGTTCGGGATCGCGGAGGGCGACTATATCGAGATCGCCGTCGCCGACACTGGACTTGGCATGTCGCCCGAGGTCGCGCGCCGCGCGTTCGAGCCGTTCTTCACCACCAAGAGCGTCGGCAAGGGCACAGGTTTGGGATTGAGCCAGGTATTCGGCTTCGCTCGTCAATCGGGCGGCCATGTGCTGCTCGAGTCCGCACCTGGTCGCGGCACCACCGTGCGCGTTCTTCTGCCGCAGGCCCATGAGGAGCACCCGGTCGCAACCGTCGCCGCCGACTCGCATGAAGCCAACCGCGGGACGCGCGACGAAGTGATCCTGGTCGTCGAGGACGAGGACCGGGTTCGCAGCTATTCGATCGAGGCGCTGCGCGAACTCGGCTACAGCGTTGCCGATGCGCGCGACGGCCCGGAGGCATTGCGGATCATCGAGCGCGGCCAGCCAGTATCGCTGTTGTTCACCGACGTCGTGATGCCCGAAATGACCGGGCTCGAGCTCGCCGAGCGCGCCCGGATGCATCTGCCGACACTCAAAGTGCTCTATACCAGCGGCTATACGCGCGACGCGATCCTCGGCGCCGGCGCGGACGAGCGCTCGGTGCTGCCCAAACCATTTGGCGTCGACCAACTCGCCCGCCACGTCCGCGCCGCTCTGGACAGCTGACGGCGGACGGAGCGCGCGGCTTCCGGCTCGCACTCCGGATTTCCCGCCCCCGTCGCGTGAACGTTCGTTCTGATTCCGACAGGGCGCATTTCTCTTGACGGAAACCCCGCAACGCTTCATGCGCCCCGCGGCCCGGCGTGCCCGGACCTCTGACCAGCCCAGCCGCCGAGTCCTGTCGAAGGGCGGCTTCGGGTCCGCCCCGGCAGGCGGAGACGTGCATCCATGGCAAATGTCGCAGTCATCGGCGCCCAATGGGGTGATGAGGGCAAGGGCAAGATCGTCGACTGGCTGTCGAGTCGCGCCGACGTCGTCGTGCGCTTTCAAGGTGGGCACAACGCCGGCCACACGCTGGTCGTCGGCGACAAGACCTACAAGTTGTCGCTGCTCCCTTCAGGCATCGTGCGTGGCACACCAAGCGTGATCGGCAATGGCGTGGTTCTCGATTTGTGGGCGCTGCGCGCCGAGATCGAACGCGTGCGCGAGCAGGGCATCGAGGTCACGCCCGACGTGCTGATGGTGGCCGAGAACTGTCCGCTAATTCTGCCGTTCCATGGCGAACTCGACGGTCTCCGCGAGGACGCCAGCGGCGCGGGCAAGATCGGTACCACGCGGCGCGGCATCGGCCCCGCCTATGAGGACAAGGTCGGCCGCCGTGCGATCCGCGTGTGCGACCTGGCGCACCTCGGCCAGCTCGGGCCGCAGCTCGACCGGTTGTTTGCCCATCACGACGCACTGCGCGCCGGCTTCGGCGTCGGGCCAATCGACCGCCTCGCACTGCTCGCGTCGCTTGAGGAAATCGCCGGCTTCGTGCTGCCGTTCGCGCGGCCGGTGTGGCACGTGCTCCACGAAGCGCGCAGCCGTGGCCGGCGTATCCTGTTCGAAGGGGCGCAGGGCGTGCTGCTGGATATCGATCACGGTACCTATCCGTTCGTGACCTCGTCGAACACGGTCGCGGGCACCGCCGCCTCTGGTTCAGGGATGGGGCCTGCCAGCGTCGGGTTCGTGCTGGGCATCGCCAAAGCCTATACCACACGCGTCGGCTCGGGACCGTTCCCGACCGAGCTGCACGACGACGTCGGCGAGCGGCTCGGCATCCGCGGGCGCGAGTTCGGCACGGTGACCGGCCGCAAGCGGCGGTGCGGCTGGCTCGACGCCGTGCTGCTGCGCCAATCGGCCGCAGTGTCGGGAATCACCGGCATCGCGCTTACCAAACTCGACGTGCTCGACGGGTTCGACGAAGTGAAGATCTGCACGGGGTACCAGCTGAACGGCGAAGCGCTTGGCTATTATCCGGCGAGCGCGGTCGACCAAGCGGCGGTCGAACCCGTCTACGAGACCTTCGCGGGCTGGAGCGAATCGACCGCCGGCGCGCGCAGCTGGGCGGAGCTCCCGGCGCAGGCAATCAAATATATTCGGCGTATCGAGGAATTGATTCAGTGTCCGGTGACGCTGGTTTCGACCAGCCCCGAACGCGACGACACGATCCTGGTGCGCGACCCGTTCGCCGATTAAGGGTGCGGCGGGAGGCGCGCGGCCCCCCGCCCGCAATGCTCAAGGGTTGGTCGTCGAGGGCGCGCTTGCGGGCGCGGCCGACGAATCGGTTGGCTTTTCGTCTTTGTGCTTGGCCTTCTTCTTGTCCACCGGAAGCGCGGAAGCAGAGGCTTCCGCCGTCGCATTCTCGGCGCTCGGCGCGGGGGCCGGGGCGGCTGTGGCATCGACTGCACCCGCGGTGCTGCCCGACGCAGTCGCAGCCGGGGTTGTCGCGCTCGTTTCGGCGCTTCCGCTGGCTTGCGGACTGGCCTGCTGCGCCAGGGCGGCAACAGGTACGATCAATGCTGCGGCGGCCACCAAGGGTAAATAACGCATACTCCACACTCCCAGATCATGAACGGGACTTATGGAACGGTTCGGTAGGTTGCGGAGTTCCGGCAGAGACGGGGCGCCTAGCCGCATTGGGCGCGCTGGAGCAACCGTTGGTCGGCTAACACCAAGGCGACCATCGCTTCGACCACCGGCGCGCCGCGAATCCCGACGCACGGATCGTGCCGGCCCTTGGTGCGGATTTCGGTCGCGGTGCCTTCGCGCGTGATCGTTTCGACCGGCGTCAGGATCGAGCTGGTCGGCTTGAACGCGACGCGGACGCGCACCGGCTGGCCGGTGGAGATGCCCCCCGCGATGCCTCCGGCGTGGTTCGACAGGAAGCGCGGCCCTTCGTTCCCGGGCCGCATCGCATCGGCGTTCGCCTCGCCGGTGAGCGCGGCGGCGGCAAAACCGTCGCCGATCTCGATTGCCTTGACCGCGTTGATCGACATGCATGCCGCCGCAAGCTCGCTGTCGAGCTTGGCATAGAGCGGTGCGCCCCAGCCCGGCGGAACACCGGTTGCCTCGCACGCGACCACGGCGCCGAGCGAGGAGCCGGCCTTGCGCGCAGCGTCGACCAGCCCCTCCCAGCGCGCCGCCGCGATGGGATCGGGGCAGAAAAACGGATTGGCGTCGATCGCGTCCCAATCGAAATTCGCCGAGTCGGCGGCATCGCCCCCGATCGCCTCGACCCAGGCACGGATCCGCACTTCGGGGATCACGAGCCGCGCCACAGCGCCCGCGGCGACGCGCGCGGCCGTTTCGCGTGCCGACGCGCGCCCGCCCCCGCGATAGTCGCGGAACCCGTATTTCGCGTCATAGGCATAGTCGGCGTGTCCTGGCCGATAGGCGAGCGCGACGTCGCCATAGTCCTTCGAGCGCTGGTCGACATTGTCGATCATCAGCGAAATCGGCGTGCCGGTGGTGCGGCCCTCGAACACGCCGGACAGGATACGCACCTGGTCGGGTTCCTGGCGCTGGGTCGTGAAGCGCGACGTGCCGGGACGCCGGCGGTCGAGGAACGGCTGGATGTCCGCTTCGCTCAGCGCGAGTCCCGGCGGGCAGCCATCGACCACTGCGCCGAGCGCGGGCCCATGGCTCTCGCCCCAGGTGGTGAAGCGGAAAACCCGGCCGAAGGTATTGAAGCTCATGCGGGCGCAGTAGGGCGATTGCACATTATAGTGCAATCGCCTTGCGAAACGGCTGGATCAGGCGCCTTGCGGCGCCGGGTTGCCGAACGGTCCCTTCGGCCGCCGCGTCTTCGGGATCGACGTGCCCGCCGAACCCAGCGCGGTCGATGGTCCCGTCGGCAGGTCGCGGCCGATGTCCTCGCCGGCGATCAGCCGCTTGATCTCGTCGCCCGACAGCGTTTCATATTCGAGCAGCGCGCCCGCCAGCGAATGGAGCTGATCGAGATGCTCGGTCAGCAGATGCTTGGCGCGGCCATAACCTTCCTCGACGATGCGGCGGATCTCACCGTCGATCGCCTGCGCGGTCTCGTTCGACATCTGGCGCGAGCGGTTGACCGAATAGCCGAGGAACACTTCCTCATCGGCCTCGGCATATTGGAGCGGTCCGAGCGCATCGGACATGCCCCAGCGCGTCACCATGTCGCGCGCGAGGTTGGTCGCATAGCTGATGTCCGAAGAGGCGCCCGACGAGACCTTGTCGTAACCGAAGATCACTTCCTCGGCGACGCGACCACCCATCGACACCGCGAGGTTCGCGTACATCTTGTCGCGATGGTACGAATAATTGTCGCGCTCGGGCAGGCGCATCACCATGCCCAGCGCGCGGCCGCGCGGGATGATCGTCGCCTTGTGGATCGGGTCCGACGCCGGCTCGTGCAGAGCGACGATGGCATGGCCGGCCTCGTGATAGGCCGTCATCCGCTTCTCGTCCTCGGTCATCACCATCGAACGCCGCTCGGCGCCCATCATGACCTTGTCCTTGGCTTCCTCGAACTCGCTCATCGCCACGAGACGCTTGCCCTTGCGCGCCGCCATCAGCGCGGCTTCGTTGACCAGGTTCGACAGGTCGGCGCCCGAGAAGCCAGGCGTGCCGCGCGCGATTGTGCGCGCATCGACGTCGGGCGCCAGCGGCACCTTCTTCATGTGCACCTGGAGGATCTTGACGCGGCCCTCGATATCGGGGCGCGGGACCACGACCTGGCGGTCGAAACGGCCCGGACGCAGAAGCGCGGGATCGAGCACATCGGGTCGGTTGGTCGCGGCGATGATGATGATGCCTTCGTTCGCCTCGAATCCGTCCATCTCGACGAGCAGCTGGTTGAGCGTCTGCTCGCGCTCGTCGTTGCCGTTGCCGAGGCCCGCGCCGCGGTGCCGGCCGACGGCGTCGATTTCGTCGATGAACACGATGCACGGTGCCGATTTCTTCGCTTGCTCGAACATGTCGCGTACGCGGCTCGCGCCGACGCCGACGAACATCTCGACGAAATCCGAACCCGAGATGGTGAAGAACGGCACGCCCGCCTCACCCGCGATTGCGCGGGCAAGCAGCGTCTTGCCGGTGCCGGGCGAACCGACCAGCAGCGCACCCTTGGGGATCTTGCCCCCGAGTCGCGCGAACTTCGACGGATCCTTGAGGAACTCGACGATTTCCTGCAGCTCCTCGCGCGCCTCGTCGATACCGGCGACGTCGTCGAACGTGACCTTGCCTTCCTTTTGCGTCAGCAACCGCGCGCGCGACTTCCCGAAGCCCATCGCGCCCGAGCCCGAACTCTTCTGCATCTGGCGCACCACGAAATAGGCGATGCCCATGAACAGCAGGAACGGCAGCGACTGGTAGAGCAGCAGCAGCCAGAAATTGGGACCTTCGTCCTGACGGACATTGATCGTCACCTTGCGGTCGCGCAGCCGCTGTGTGAGCGTCGGATCGGTCATCGCATAGGTGCGGAACTTGGTGTCGTCCTTGAACGTGCCGGTGATCACATTGCTCGAAACACTGACCTCGCGCACCGAGCCCTCGTCGACCTTGTCGAGGAAAGTCGAATACGGGATCGCACCGGCGGTCGACTGGCGCGTCGGATTGTCGAACATGGTGACGAACAGCGCCAGCGCGGCAAGGATGCCGACCCAGATCAGCAGACTCTTCAGCCAGGGATTGCCGCCCCCGTTGCCGGGGTCTTGCTGCTTGTTGTCGTTGCTCATCGGTGCGCGATACCTTTCGCATGCCAAAATAGGCACGCACTCGTTAATAGCAATGGAACAGCGTCGATCAGTGTGATCGACGCGCCGGTGCCAAGCAAAAACGCCAGCGCCCGTGCTTGGCTCCGGCGCGAACGCCGCCCAGCGTCGCGGCGCCTCCGGCTTCGAGCGTCGCGATCAGCCGTTCGACGCCCTGCTCGCGAATCGCGGCGGACAAGTTGAATTCGAATCGAACATGGTCGAGCGCCCGCAATACCAACCGCCTGCGCAGCTCGTGCGGCAAGCCTGCGGGATCGAGCCAGACAATCCCATGATCTTCGATTTGCGAACGCGTCGCCCATTCGCGCCCTGCCATCCATTCTAGTGCCTCCTCGGCATCGCGCAGATTGCGCGCGGCGCGCGCCAGCCGGTCGGGAGGCAATTCGTCAGTGACGGCGAGCAACGCTCGCATGCGGGAACGATCGTAGCGGGGATTGTGGTTGGACGGATCTTCGACTGCCTCCAGCGCCGCCTCGGCCACGAGCCCGGCCAGTTCGGCTCGTGACCAATCGAGCAGCGGACGCACCAGCCGGCGCTCGGATGACCCGAGGCCCGGAACCGGCCCGACACGCGGCATGGCGGCGAGTCCACCGACGCCTGAGCCGCGGCGCGCGCGCATCAGAAAGCTTTCGGCGACGTCGTCCTGTTGGTGCGCCGTCGCGATCCACTCGACGCGCCATGGCCGAAGGTCGGCGAACGTCGCACCGCCGGCCCATAAATCGAGCAGCGCATAGCGCAGGCGCCGCGCGCCCTGCTGGTCGCTCGCGTCGATCGCAATCCAGTCCGGCCGAGTGAGAATTTCGTGCGGAACGTCCAGCTCGGTGCACAGGCGGTGCACGAGCGCCGCCTCGGCCCCGGCCTCGGGCCGCAATCCGTGATCGACGGTCGCCGCTTCGATCGCGTCCGGATAGGCAGCACGCGCCAGCAGCAGCAGTGCGAGGCTATCCGCGCCGCCGGACACCGCGACACCCAGCTTGCGCTCGGGCGTGGGCACCACCGCAGTGAGCGCCTCGAGATCGCGGCGGAATCGCTCGACCAGCGCCGGATCCGGCGCCGGCGTCATGACGTCAGGGACATTTCTGCGCGGCGCGCCCCTCGGCGACCCCGGCCTTGAGTTCGGGCGAGATCTTGTCGCCATAGACCTCATTGATCTCGGCATAGACGCGGCAGACGTCGGCCGACGATTTTTTCAGCATCGTGAGGGCCTCGGCGAGATAATAGAGGCTGTCGGGTGCGCGCGCGCCGTTGGGCTGCTTCTCGTAATTCTCGGCGAAGGTCGTTGCCGCAGTGGCCGGCGCGCCGGCGTCGAGATAGGAGCGACCGAGCAGATTCTGCGCGTAGCTCCAGCGGCGGTGTTTCGGGTATTTGGCGCTCACATCCTTCAGCGCGGCAATCGCTTCGGGATAGAGTTTCGCCTGCCACAAGCGGTAGCCGTAGAGATAGCCGTCCTCGGCAGGATCGTCGGTGGCCGGCTTCTCGATCGAAGCCAGCAGGGCTGCACGCGCCGGATCGGATTTGACGGGCGCGGTGCTTGCCATCGGCTTGGCCGCAGCAGGCGCCGGCTTCGCCACGGCACCTGGTGCGAGTGCCGACGCCGTCGGCCGAGTTACCGGCGCAGGGGCCGTCGTCGTGGGGGGGCGAGCCGGTGTCGGAGCCGGCGGCGCGAGCGTCGTTTCGGCGCCCGCGGTCGGCGTATTGGCGTCCTCGAGCGCCTTCAGCCGGGCATCGGTCGCGCGGCGATAGGCGGTATCGGCGTCGCGGCTCTGGCGCTGGTCGAACTCCAGCCGCTCGATCTGCCCCGTCATCGCCGACATCTGCGATTCGAGCGCAGTGACGCGCGCCGTCAGGTCCGTGATCGGCGTCGCGCTGGGAACACCCGGCGTCGGCGCGGGCTGCTGGCTGTCGGTGAATTGCGGCTCGACCGGTTGCGCGCCGGTCCCGCCCGGGAACACCTTGCGCTGCACCGCACGCATTTCGCCTTCGAGCTTGCCGACCCGCCCCTCTATCGTGCTTTGCGACTGCGCCGCGCTCGCCATCGGGCACAGGAGCACGATTGCCGCCACCGCCATCCAACGCATTCTTGCCATCCCCAACTTCAATCCCATCGCTATAGCGTTGCCGCCGCGCGCCTCGCTAGTCGGCGCTGTTGTTCAAAAGTCCCGGCGGGAGCAACGGGCGCGGAGTCGAGGTCGCCACCGGCGCCGGCGCGGACGCCGGTGTAGATGCGGCGGCGGGACGACGCGGAGCGCGCCGCACGACTGCCGTGGGGGTCGCCGACGATGCCGACACGTTGGGAGTCGGCGCGGCGGCGACCGACGCGCTGGCGCTCGGCACGGGCGTCGCGACCGGCAGAGGTTGACCCGCGGACCGCGCGCGGAGGGCCTCGGCGGTGAGCAGCACATCCTTGATCGCATGTTCGGCAGTGCCGAGCGGGGGGATGGCGGAGCCGTTGATGGTGATCGTGAGCAGGTCGGGACGGCCGACGTTGATCATCGGCTGGTTGGCATCGGCAGGTACGTCGTACGCATCGCCGGCATTCATCGTCTTCTCGAACAAGGACTTGCCGCCCGCATCATAGACCCGAACCCAGACCGTATCGGTCGCCGTCAGCCGAACCTGGCCGCCGGCAACCGGGGTCGGCGTGGCGGGTGGTGCCGGCGCTGGCGACGGTGTCGCCGCGGAAGGGGGCTCGATCGGAACTACGTTGGGCGCGGACGGACCGCCATGGAACCAGTCGGTGCCGTACCAAATGCCGGCGCCGACAATGACCAGCAGCGCGAGCACGACGCCGAACAACGCGAGTCCACGCGGCGGCACGCGCGCCGGTCCGGTGAACTCATAGGCCGGCACCGGCGCCGCGCGGTCGACGGGCGCATCGGCAAGCTCGGCGCGCAAGTCGCGCGCGATCGCGACTTCGTCGAGCCCGACCTGCCGCGCATAGGCCTTGGCGAATCCCATCGCGTAGGTGATCGACGGCAAGCCCGAATAGTTCGAGGATTCGATCGCTTCGAGATGCCGCTGCGGGATGCGGGTGCGCTCGGCGATCACAGGCAAGTCGAGCCCCGCGGCGGCGCGCGCCGCGCGTAGTTTGTCGCCGACACGCGCCGGGAACAGCGTTGCTTCTTCGCTCTGACCGGCTTCCATGCGACCCTAAACCTCCAGGCGGGTGTCTCTCAGCCACCCGCTACTGTCAACGCCGCGCAGGCAACGCCCCACCGTGCCGTTACGCCAGTTCAACGCCCTCTGCGCCAGCCCATTCGATCAGCGCGCCACGCATGTCGGCGGGCGGCGCCGCGAGTAGTTCCTCCATCTTGGCGATCAGTCGTGCGCGATCGATCGAGCGCGTCATCGCCTTGACAGGGCCGACCGCTGCCGGCGTGATCGACAGCCGGTCGATCCCCAGCCCGAGCAGCGCCATCGCTTCGAGCGGGCGGCCGCCCATCTCGCCGCATACCGCGACCGGCACCCCCGCCGCGCGCGCCTCACGGGCGACGCGGTGCAGGAAGCGCAGGATCGAGGGGCTCAACCAATCGTAGCGCAGCGCGAGCTTCGGGTGCGCGCGATCGGCGGCAAACAGAAACTGGGTCAGGTCGTTGGTGCCGATCGACAGGAACTGGAGCTTGGGCAGCAGCAAGTCGAGCACTTCGGCGAGCGCAGGCACTTCGAGCATCGCGCCATAGCGGATCTCGTTCGGCAGCTTCTTGCCGCGCGAGGCAAGCCAGGCACGCTGCGTCTCGAACAGCGCCTGCGCCTGCTCGAACTCCCAAGGCTCGGACACCATCGGGAACATCACGTTGAGCGTGCGCCCCGCCGCCGCCTCGAGCAGCGCGCGCGCCTGCGCCTTCATCAGCCCGTCGCGATCGAGCGCGAGCCGCAGCGCGCGCCAGCCCATCGCCGGATTCTCCTCCTCGCCATGTTCGTCGTGATCGAGATAGGGCAGGGCCTTGTCGCCGCCGATGTCGACCGTTCGGAACGTGACCGGACGCTCGCCGGCGGCATCGAGCACGTCCTTGTACAGCCGCTGCTGGCGTTCGCGCGCGGGCAGCGTCGCCGAGACAAGGAACTGGAATTCGGTGCGGAACAGTCCGATGCCGTCGGCGCCCGTCAAATCGAGTGCGGCAACGTCGTCGCGCAGCCCGGCATTGACCATCACCGTCACGCGGTGGCCGTCCTTGGTCACTGGCAATTCGTGCTTGAGCGCGGCGAAAGCGGCACGGCGCTTCTGGCTCAACACCATCTTGGCTTCGAACGCCTCTTCCATCGCCGAGGAAGGACGGACGAACAAGGTCTCGTCATTGACGTCGAGCAGCAGCGGGTCGCCTTCGACCACCAGCCGCCGTACATCGCGCACGCGCCCGAGCACCGGCACACCCATCGCCCGCGCGACGATCACGACATGCGACGTGAGCGAGCCCTCCTCGAGCACCACTCCCTTCAGCCGCCGGCGATCATATTCGAGCAATTCGGCCGGCCCCAGGTTGCGCGCAATCAGGATCGAATCATGGCGCAGCCCGAGCTGAGCGGCAGTGCCGAGCTGGCCCGAAACGATTCGCAGCAACCGGTTCGACAGGTCCTCGAGATCGTGGAGCCGGTCACGCAGCAGCGGATCATCGATCTCGCGCATCCGCATTCGCGAACGCTGCTGGACCCGCTCGATCGCTGCTTCCGCGGTCAGCCCCGAATCGATCGCTTCGTTGATCCGGCGGCTCCAGCCTTCGTCATAGGCGAACATCTTATAGGTCTCGATGACCTCCTCATGCTCGCCGCCGCCGACGCCGAACTCGGCCTGGCTGGTCATGCGCTCGATCTGTTCGCGCATCTTGCCGAACGCGGCATAGACGCGCCGACGCTCCGCCTCGACGTCCTCGGCGACGGTGTGCTCGATTGTGATGCGCGGCTGGTGATAGACCGCGACGCCGCGCGCCATGCCGTCGACCAGCTTGAAACCCGATGTCCGCACCGACGCGGTCGACTGCGGTCGCGACGCGCCGCCGGGTCCGCCGCCGTCGATAAGCCCGGCGTTTGCGATCAGCTCGGACAGCACCATCGCGACCGTCTGCAGCGCCTCGATCTCGACTTCCTCGTATCGGCGCGGATCCGAATGCTGCACCGCGAGCACGCCGACCGCGCGTTCACGGCGGATGATCGGCACGCCGGCAAAACTGTGGAAGCGTTCTTCGCCGGTTTCGGGGCGGAACACGAAATCGGGATGCGCGGCGGCTTCGTCGAGGTTTAGCGTCTCGACATTGGCGGCGATCGTGCCGACCAGCCCTTCGCCCATGCCGAGCTTGGTGACATGGACGGCTTCCTGCGCCAGCCCGCGCGTCGCGAACAGCTCGAGCACCCCTTCGCGAAGAAGGTATATCGAACAGACCTCGCTGTGCAGCGATTCGCCGATGATGTTGACGACGCCGTTGAGCTTGGCCTGCGCGGCGGCGCGCGAAGCCATCACGTCGTGAAGACGCGTGAGGATCGCTCGTGCGGACGCAGCGGCAGTCATGGCCTGATGCGCTATCAGACGCGCGAGGTTACGCCAATCTTTTGGCTGATTTCCTTGAGTCTTTATGCTTCAGGGCTCGAAGCTCGCCGGTATCGACGCGAGCGGTCGCGTCGTCGCGACCTGCGGCGCCGGCCCGCGCATGCGCCAGTCCGCCAACGCGGCACGATAGGCGTCGTATGCGCGGTAGAAATCCGTGAAAGGCGCCTCGAGCCGCGGCAACGCGTCGGCCGCGAATGCGAGAAAATCTTCGGGATCGACCGTTGCCGATTCCGCCAGCACGGCGTGCGCGACATCGCAGAACGCCGTCTGCGCCGGCGGCTGCGCAAAGAAATTGTAGAGGCGCGTCATGGCGTCATCGTGCCGGTCCTGCCAGCCGGCGCCGTAGCGCGCATGATAATCGGCGCGCACGGCGCTGTCGGCGCGCGCGAGCACGTCACGCTGCTGGCGAAGCATCGCATTGTACAGCGCGACGGTCTGCGCCTCATAGACGTCGCGGCAACCGAGCGCGGCGACATTGAGCGCCGCGCGTACGTGCCACGCGGTCTCTTCGGGAATCAGATGGCGGTTCGGCGTCTGGTAATTTCCATCGCTGTCGCGCAGCGGGATCATCTGATTGGCCGATGCGCCGGGCGGCGGCGCGGGCGGCACAGCGTCGCCCGAAAAATCCTGCGCGAGCGACGGCGTGGCAGTGCAGAGCGCGCCGGCGACGAGCAGCGCGCGAAACTTGTTAGGCATTGGACAGACCCCCCGGCCCGTGTTGAGAGCCGGAACATCCCATGCACGCGCTGAATCAATGCTCAGCGAATGCGCCTGATTTTCGATTAACTGTCTAAAATGTCATGGATTTTCTTACGGTTCCGCAACGACCTCGGGGAGCCGCCAGTCGATCGGTTTCTCGCCCCGCGCCTGCAGGAAAGCGTTGGTCTTGGAGAAATGCCGGCACCCGAGGAAGCCCGAATGCGCCGATAGCGGCGACGGATGCGGCGCGCGCAGCACGAGATGCCGGCCGCCGCGATCGAGCGAGTCAACGAACGCGGCCTTCTTTTGCGCGTGGCTGCCCCACAACAGGAACACGACCGGCTCGACCCTGGCGTTGACGAGCCGGATCACTGCGTCGGTGAATCGCTCCCAGCCGCGCCCCTGGTGCGATGCGGCGATCCCCATCTGCACGGTCAACACCGCATTGAGCAGCAGCACCCCCTGCTGCGCCCAATGCTCGAGGAAACCGTGGCGCGCCGGCGGAATGCCGAGGTCGCTTTCCATTTCCTTGAAGATGTTGACCAGACTAGGCGGCGTGCGCACGCCAGGCCGCACCGAGAAGCACAGCCCATGCGCCTGGCCGGCGCCATGATACGGGTCCTGCCCGAGGATCACCACGCGAACCTGGTCGAGCGGCGTGAGATCGAGCGCCCGGAACCATTCGCTGCCGGCAGGAAAGATCCGCCTGCCGGCGGCGCGCTCGGCCATGAGATATTCGCGTAGCGCCGCCATATAGGGCTGCGCGAACTCGTCCTGGAGCGGCGCGAGCCAGCTCGGATGCAGCTTGACGTCCCCCATTGCCCTCACATCTGTTCGCGTCAAAGGCGCTTGAGCGTCTCCACGTCGCGCTTTCCGTCATAGAAAGCGTCGAGGCAAGCCGCCCAGAGCGCTTCCGGCTCGACCGCGTCGAACAGCGTCATCGACGAGCGCAGCTTGACGGCGTCGATCTCGCCGAGAATCGCGACCGCACTCTTCTTCCCGGCGTGTGCCAGCATCGCCTGGGTGCATTCGGCAAGCCGGCTCCCGAGCAAGGGATGCGCTAGATAGGCGCGCGCCTCGGCCGCGTCGGCGATCGCATAAAAGCTCGACATATCGCTACGACCGAGCCCGGCGATCTGCGGGAAGACGAACCAGATCCAATGGCTCGTCTTGCAGCCACGTCGCAGCTCGTCGAGCGCGTGGTCAAAGAGGTGTGCTTGCGCCGTCACGAAGCGTTCGAGGTCCGCCACGAGTCGCTCTCCCTGGGCGCCAATTCCCGCCGACGCGCGTTGTCGCGCAATGTCCGAGACAATGGAACCGATGGAAGCGACGCTCGTCGCCGAAATGCCCGAGGGCGACGGCTGGCAGTTCGAGCCCAAATGGGATGGCTTTCGCTGTCTCGCGTTCCGCCGCGGCAGTGACGTCATGCTGCAGTCCAAGGCGGGGAAGCCGCTCGGACGCTATTTTCCGGATGTCGTCGCGGCTCTTGCCGCACTCACCGAACAATCGCTCGCGCTTGATGGCGAGCTGATCATTCCGCTCGGCAATTCGCTGTCGTTCGAAGCGCTGCAGATGCGACTTCACCCCGCCGCGAGCCGCGTTCACAAGCTCGCGGTCGCGACACCGGCGAGGTTGATGCTGTTCGATTGTCTGCGATTGCCCGGCAAGGAACTCGCCGGACGGCCGCTCAGCGAGCGCCGCGCGGCGCTCGAAGGCTTCATGACCACGGCGGGTTCGCCGCTGTTGCGGCTGTCGCCGATGACCCATGATCGCGCCGTCGCGCAGCGCTGGCTCGATGCCGCGGGTGGTGCGCTCGACGGCGTCGTCGCGAAGCGGCGTGACGAGCCTTACCGGCCAGGTGAACGAGCGATGGTCAAGATCAAACGGCTGCGCACCGCGGACTGCGTCGTCGGTGGGTTTCGCTATGCCAGCGGCAAACGCGAAGTCGGCTCGCTGCTGCTCGGGCTCTACGACGACGCCGGCCTGCTTCATCATGTCGGCTTCACATCGGCGATCGCCGCAAGCGACCGCCCCGCGCTGACGGCGCGGCTCGAGGCGCTGATCGAGTCCCCGGGCTTCACCGGCGACGCTCCCGGCGGGCCGAGCCGCTGGTCGACCGATCGCAGCGCCGTATGGCAGCCGCTTCGCCCGGCGCTGGTCGTCGAAGTGCGCTATGATCATGTCACGGGCCGCCGCTTCCGCCACGGAACGGCATTGCTGCGCTGGCGGCCGGACAAGGCGCCGCGCCAGTGCACGATCGAGCAGCTTGGAACCGAAGCGCGTCCAGCGGTGATCGCGGCGGCGCTTGACGCCGCGGAGGTGACAGGACGAGCGCAAACTCCGTAAGGGGCTCGTATAACGCTGGGGAGCGCTCTCATGCACGTCACTCACGATCCCGCTGCAGAAGCTGCTGCAACAATCGCCTTCGAGCAGTTCCTCGCAGTCGACATTCGTGTCGGCACGATCGTCGAAGCGATGCCCTTCCCAGAGGCGCGCAAGCCGTCTTACCGCTTGCTGATCGACTTCGGCCCGGTGCTTGGCGTCAAGAAATCGTCGGCGCAGATCACGGAGCACCATCGCATCGAGGATCTGCCGGGCATGCAGGTCGCCGCCGTCGTCAATTTCCCGCCGCACCAGATCGGCCCGATGCGCTCCGAGGTGCTCACCCTCGGCTTCCCCGACGCGAACGGCAAAGTGGTGCTGGTCACGCCGTCGCGTGCGGTGCCCAACGGCGGGCGCCTCTTCTAATGATCTACCTCGTGCGTCACGGCCGCACCCAGTTCAACGCCGAGCAACGCTTCCAGGGCAGCCTCGATTCGCCGCTGACCACCATCGGCGTCGCCCAGGCAAAGGCGCAAGGCCGCTTGCTGCGGCACCTGATTCCGGAGGCCAGCGATTGCCCGATCGTTTCCAGCCCGCTCGGCCGCGCGCGGGCAACCGCCGCGCTGATTGCCGAAGCGATGGGCGACCCCGCCGTCGCCTTCGACGCGCGGCTGGCGGAAGTCTCGCTCGGCGAATGGGAAGGGCTCACGCCAATCGAGATCGACGCGCGCTGGCCGGGCATGCGGCTGCCATCGATACGTACGACCTGGGCGAAGGGCTGTCCGGGCAGCGAACCCTATGCGGCGGCGATCGCCCGTGTTCGCGAATGGCTCGAGGCGCACGCCGGTCGTACGCTGATTGCCGTGAGCCACGGCATCACCGGCTCGATCCTGCGCGGCTTGCATGCCGGGTTGAGCCGGGAAGAAATGCTGGCGCTGCCGATCCCGCAGGATGCGGTGTTCGTGCTCAGCGAGGGCGGGATCGAACGATTTGACTGCGACGAACTGGTCTAGCCTTTTGCGGCGAGCACGCCGATCAGCGCGGCCAGTGCCACGAGCATCAGGAAACCATTAACGAACAGCAGCATCGACCGCGGCAGGCGCTGCGCACGTGGCTTCGGCGGCTGGACGCTCGGGTAGAGTTCGCGCCAGATGGCGGCGGCGAAGGAAAATGCCGCGAACAGTATGAGGATAGCCGCGGTTGCCGCGGCAAGCCACACCGGCACGACATCCGCAAGCAGTGCACGCGCCCCGACGCCTGACGCCAACGCGGCTAGGCCGGTGCGAATCCAGGCAGCATAGGTACGTTCGGCCGCGAGCACGGTGCGATCGGCAGCGAGCTCGGTGCGGCGGTCGGCGCTGTCGACTTGCTGCAACTCACTCGCCTCGATCGTGCGCGCGCTTGCCTTGATCTTGTCGTGCGTCGCTTCGGCGCGGACGGCGGCAGTCGGAGGCGTGGTCATGTGGCGGGAACGCATAGCCGCAATCGCGGGTTGCCGATGATCGTCAGCGAACGGCGGTTACCAGATAGTCCAGGCTTGTATCATCGCTCAGCTCAAAGCCGCGCGACAGTGAGAATGACAGACCGCGCACATCCGCGACGCGCAGCCCTGCCGCCTCGATGTGCGTGGTCAATTCCTCCGGCTTCAGGAACTTGCGCCAGTCGTGGGTCCCCTTGGGAATGGCGCCGGTGCCTTCGCCGATGACGATCATCGTGAGATGCGACTTGGCCGTGCGGTTCGGAGTCGAGAGCACCATCAAACCGCCGTCAGCGAGCGCGGCTGCCAGGCCGGCGATGAATGCGGCAGGATCGGTGACGTGCTCGACCACTTCCATCGACGTCACCAAGTCGAAGCGCCGGCCGGCGAGATGCTCGATGCTGCCCGCGAGATAGTCGATGTCGAGACCGCCGGCCGCGGCATGCGCGCGCGCCGCCCCGATATTCTCGGGCGCCGCGTCAACGCCGGTCACGCGAGCGCCCAGGCGCGCTAGCGGTTCGGCGAGCAGCCCTGCCCCGCAACCCATATCGAGCGCAGTCTTGCCCGCGAGCGGCGTGAAACTCGCCGAGTCGCAATCCCAATGCGCATCGATCGCAGCGCGCAGATATTGCAGCCGTGGCGGGTTCAGCCGATGGAGCATCGCCGACGAACCCCGGGGGTTCCACCAGTCGGCAGCGAGCCTGCCGAAGTGTGCGGCTTCCGCCGGGTCTATCGTTGCGGTTGCGCTTTGCATTTCCCGCCCCTATCAGGCCCCCCCATTCTTCCCAAGAGCCTAGAAACGCTTCCCATGGCACGCATCGTGATGAAGTTCGGCGGCACCTCGATGGCCGGCATCGAGCGTATCCGCAACGTCGCGACTCGCGTGAAAGCCGAATGGGAGGCGGGCAACAAGGTTGCCGTGGTCGTCTCGGCGATGGCCGGCGAGACCGATCGGCTGGTCAATTTTTGCCGCGAGGCCTCGTCGCTGTACGACGCGCGCGAATATGACGTCGTCGTATCGGCCGGCGAACAGATCACCAGCGGCTTGCTCGCGATCGTTCTCCAGGAAATGGGCGTACCGGCGCGGAGCTGGCTCGGCTGGCAGCTGCCGATTCGCACGTCCGATGCGCATGGTTCGGCACGGATTGAGGCGATCGAGACGCACGCGCTCGACATGGCGCTCGACGCCGGCGAAGTCGCCGTGATCCCTGGCTTCCAGGGCATGGCGGGCGAAGAGCGCGTGACGACGCTCGGCCGCGGCGGCTCGGACACCAGCGCGGTCGCGGTCGCGGCAGCAATGAAGGCCGATCGCTGCGACATCTACACCGATGTCGACGGCGTCTACACCACCGATCCGCGGATCGTGCCTAGGGCGCGCAAGCTCTCGAAGGTTACCTACGAGGAGATGCTCGAGCTCGCCAGCGTCGGCGCCAAGGTGCTGCAGACGCGTTCGGTGGGCCTGGCGATGAAGGAGAAGGTGCGCGTGCGCGTGCTTTCGTCCTTCGAGGACAATCGCGACGAAGGCGGGCACCGCGGCACGCTGATCGTCGGCGAAGAGGAAATCGACGAAATGGAACGCCAGCTCATCACCGGCATCGCGCACGACAAGAACGAAGCCAAGGTCACGCTCACCAACGTGCCCGACCGCCCCGGCGCAGTCGCATCGATCTTCACGCCACTGGCCGACGCCAACATCAACGTCGACATGATCGTGCAGAATATCGCGCACGCGGCAGGGTC
>Ga0207711_10001493_pt1 | contig 21780 bp, 20 predicted proteins | sample KBSS34metaG_FD_184401 | JGI IMG/M metagenome (GOLD analysis project Ga0207711, IMG submission 184401) | Switchgrass rhizosphere microbial communities from Kellogg Biological Station, Michigan, USA - KBS S3-4 metaG (SPAdes) (version 2) | ecosystem: Host-associated > Plants > Roots > Rhizosphere...
GGGCCGGCGAATCCAATGAACATCACGGCCACCAGCCCCAAAAAGATCATGTTGTAGAAGCCGGCGAGCCACACGGACTTTTCCGCGCGTTCGGGCTTGCGGGCTCCCAGGTTCTGCCCCACCAGGGTCGCCGCGGCGTTGGCCATCCCCCAGCTTGGGAGAAGAGCGAAAAGAATAATGCGCAGTGCCAGCGTGTATCCGGCAATGGCCACGCTGCCGAATACGGCGCACATCCGCACCAGGACGATCCAACTCGCCACCGACACCAGGTATTGAAACATCCCGCCGAGTGAGAGGCGAATAAGGCGCAGCATGAGCGCCGGGATCAACCGGATCTGATGCCAGTGCACCACCACTCGACTCTTGCCGCTGCTCAGAAACCACAGTTGTAGCAGCACTCCGCATCCCCGCCCGATGGTGGTCCCGATGCCCGACCCGGCTACGCCCAGCCTGGGAAATGGCCCCAGTCCAAAGATCAGGCAGGGATTGAGCAGGATATTGATCCAGTTGGCGGTCCACAGCACGCGCATGGCGAGCGAGGCGTCGCCCGCGCCGCGAAACACACCGTTGATTAGGAACAGTAGCAGCACGGTCCCGCTGCCGCCGTAAATCGCGTGCGTGTAGCCGATCCCTGTCGAGATAACTTCCGGCGACGCGCCCATGATCCGCAGCAGATCGCGCGCGAAGACGAATCCCAGCGTTCCGATTACCGCTGCGATCATCACCCCCAGCAACACCGCCTGCGATGCCGTTTCCGCGGCGGCCTTGGGATCCTTTTCGCCGATCCGGCGCGCTACCGTGGCCGTAGTCGCGATGCTCAGCCCCAGCGCGACTGCAAAGAGCAGCGTCAACAAAGACTCCGTAAAGCCGACCGTTGCAACCGCATTCGCGCCGAGATGCGCTACCCAGAACACGTCGACCACGGCAAACAGCGACTCCATCATCATTTCGAGCACCATGGGCACGGCCAGCATGGCGATGGCCCGCCCGATGGAGCCCTGGGTGAAGTCGCGATGCGGATCGCCCAGTACGGCGCTCTTGATGGACTGAAAGATTCCCGATTTTTCCTTTAACGTCGTGGGAGACATGCGTACACTACTGCTCCGGCCAGCACGATGATTAGACCCGGCCACGTGGTCGCGGGACGATAAGCGAACAGGATTACCAGAACAACGGCAGCTCCCAGGATATAAAGAGCCGGGGTCAAAGGGTAACCCGGCACGCGATAGCTGCGTTCGACATGGGGCATCTTGTGGCGCAGGCGAAACACCGCGGCGATGGTCAGGATGTAGAAAATCAGCGCCGCCGAGATGACATAGTCGAGCAAATTCCCGTACAGATTGCCGTACTGGCCGGTGGCGGTGTTGAACGTGCGTGGCAGGACTAGAGCGGCCGCCCAGATCCCCTGGACCCACAGCGACCATCCGGGCACCTTGGCGCGGTTCAGCGTCGCGGCTTGCGCGAAGAACAGCCGATCCTTGGCCATCGCGTAGTACGCCCGCGCGCCCGCCAGAACCAGGCTGTTGACACAGCCGAAGGTCGAGATCATGATGGCGATCGCCATAAGCACCGCACCGTAGGAGGGAAAGATTCGTTCCAGCACGGCGGTCGCGACGCGATCCGCGGGTGCGTTCTGGATCGCGGGCATCGGCAGGACTAGCAGATAGATCACGTTGGCCAGAAGATACAGCAGCACCACGAACGTGCAGCCGATGACCAAGGCTTTCGGCAAGTTCTTTTTCGGATCGCGCACTTCTCCGGCGATGAAGGTCACGTCATGCCACGCGTCGGCCGAAAACAGCGAGCCGGATTGCGCCACGCCGATGGCAACAATCAGTCCGAAAACAGTACCCGCGGCGACGCCCAGCGCCGGATCGAACGCGCCCAGCGCAAACGAAGCCGTGAAGTTGGTCTGAATCGCTTCCGCATTGCGGCCCAGGAACAGGCCCGCGAGGATCAAGGCCGCGATGGCCGAAACTTTCGCAGTGGTAAAAACGTTCTGCACGATCTTGCCGTATTCCAGTCCGCGTGAGTTGGTCCACGTCAGCAGCGCGATCACCGCGACGCCCACCAGTTGCGCGGTCGAAAGCGAAAACGCATAGCCCGTGGAGATGTGAATGGGCGGAATCAGATAGCTGCTTTCCGAGATGGACGGAACCAAGACTGACAGGAATCGCGCGAACGCCACGGCAACGGCGGCGATCGTTCCGGTCTGGATTACGGCGAACAGGGTCCAGCCGTAGAGGAATCCCCACAAGGGCGAATACGCCTCGCGCAGAAACACGTAGACACCACCGGCCTCAGGGAGCATAGCCGCGAGCTCTCCGTAGGACAGCGCCGCCAGAATCGTCAGCGCGGCGGTGACGCCCCATGCGACTAGCAGCCACCCAGGACTGTTGATCAAGCGGGCCATATCGGCCGAGACGATGAAGATCCCCGATCCGATCATCGTGCCGATGACGATCATGGTCGCGTCGAACAGATTCAGTCCGCGGACGAATCCGCCGGTCTCGGAAGGCTGGGTCATCGAAGGTTACGGCAATTGTAGCGGAAATATTTTCCCTTGACGATACTACTACATCGTAGTAGACTCAGGTTTCTGGATAGTAGCTTAATATGACCAAGCCTAAACTAACGAAACTCGAACTCCAAATTCTGGAAGCCCTCTGGTCCCATGGAAGGGCGTCCATCCGGGAGATCCAGGAAGCGTTTCCGGAGCCTCGCCCCGCCTACACCACCATTCAGACGACTGTGTACCGGCTCGAAGGGAAGAAGGCCGTGCGCCGGATCCGGAAGATCAGTAATGCCCACATTTTCGAGGCGATCGTGGCCCGGGATGTGGCGCGCCACCGGCTTCTCGACGAGATTCTGAGTTTCTTCGGCGGGCGAGCTCAGCCGATGATGGCGCAGCTCGCCGAGGCTGGAAAACTTACCCTCGATGACGTTCGCGAGCTGGAGAAAACCATCAAGAAGCTTGAAAAAACGGAGAGGGCTCGGAAATGACAAACCATCTCTGGCAATCGACGATATTCGCTGTCGCCGCCGGACTCTTGGCTCTCGCCTTGCGCAAGAATCGGGCACAAGTCCGCTATTGGTTGTGGTTCAGCGCCTCGGTCAAATTCCTCGTCCCATTCTCGTTGCTGATAAGCGTCGGCAGCCAGTTCCAATGGAAGCCGGTCGCCACTCCAGCACCCGTGCCGGCGGGATTCACCGTGTCGCTCGTCGAAATCGCCCAGCCGTTTCCCAGCACTGTTTCGTCTACGTCGTCCACAGATTGGACGCCCACGGTGTTGCTTGCATTGTGGACGCTGGGAGTCGCGGCGATCGCGCTGATACGATGTCGAGGATGGCTTCGAGTCCGAGCCGCGATCCGCGCAAGCTCTCCTGTGGACATAACCATGCCCGTGGAGGTTCGCTCTTCGCCAGGCCTGCTGGAACCCGGCGTGGTCGGATTCCTGCGCCCGATTCTGCTCTTGCCTGAGGGCATCGCGGAATACCTGACGCCCCGCCAATTAGAAGCAGTCCTGGCACACGAGCTGTGCCACGTCCGTCGCCGCGACAATTTGACCTCGGCGATCCACATGCTCGTTGAGGCAGTCTTCTGGTTTCATCCGCTGGTCTGGTGGATCGGCGCCCGTCTGGTGGACGAACGCGAGCGCGCCTGCGACGAGGCAGTACTGAGCCTCGGCAATGAGCCGCAAGTCTACGCGGAAGGGATTCTCAACGTTTGCAAGATCTACCTGGAATCTCCGTTGCGCTGCGTTTCCGGCGTCACCGGATCGGATTTGAAAAAACGAATCCAATCGATCCTCACGGGGCGCGTCGCCGGCAACCTGAACTTCGCGAAAAGAGTCGTCCTGGCCGTCGTAGGAATCGCCGCTCTCGCCCTGCCAGTCATTGTCGGCATCTTGAATGAAACCGCCATTCGAGCTCAATCCTCGGCTGGCACACTCAAATTCGAAGTAGCTTCGATCAAGCCGTGCGGCAAGGATACGGGCCCTAGCAAACAGAAGGGCAATGCACCTGCCCGAGCGAGTGTTTCTCCGGGCAGCCTCAACACAGGGTGCGATATTTTGGCAAGTGACAAAGTTGGTCCGCCGGTGGGACTCATTCAGCGGGCTTATGGCAGGCTTGGGATTGGACGTGTTTCTCTGGGGTCTGCTCCGCCGGTTACGGGTGGCCCGGCGTGGATCTATTCGGATCTTTACAGCATCAACGCGAAAGCGGGAGGCAATGCCAGCGAAGCACTCATGGCAGGACCAATGCTTCAAGCTCTTCTCCAAGACCGGTTTAAGCTTCAGCTCCATCGCGCCAGCAAAGAAATCCCGGTGTATGCGCTGACCGCGGCGAAGAACGGCTCCAAGCTCCTGCCCTTTAAGGAAGGAAGTTGCATTGCCGTCGATTTCACCAAACCGCCGATTCCGCCGCCCCCGCCGGGCCAAAAAAACTGTGATGCCGTTGTCGGTGGAAGAAAGGGATCCAACACTAAGCTGGAAGCCCAAGCGATCACTCTCGATTACTTTTCCAAACTACTCAGTCTGGTCTTAGACCGTCCGGTCATCGATAAAACCGGCATCAGCGGGAAATTCGATTTCCATCTTTCATACCTCGTCGATGAGACCACCCCTGGGGCTTTTGGCCCAGAATTCAGTCAGCCCTCGGACGAGACCCCCGCCGCTTCGATCTTCACGGTCCTACAGGAACAGCTCGGATTGAAGCTCGAGCCGGCCAAGGGGTCCCGGGAGTTCCTGGTCATCGATCACGTCGAGCGGCCCACGGAGAATTAACCATGCCGACAGAACTTTCCAATCATCTCTGGCAATCGACAATCTTCGCCGTAGCCGCCGGACTCCTCACTCTCGCCTTCCGCAAGAACCGGGCCCAAGTCCGCTATTGGTTATGGTTCAGCGCGTCCCTCAAATTCCTCGTCCCATTCTCGTTGCTGATAAGCGTCGGCAGCCAGTTCCAATGGAAGCCGGTCGCCAGTCCAGCACCCGTGCCGGCGGGATTCACCGTGTCGCTCGTCGAAATCGCCCAGCCGTTTCCCAGCACGGTTTCGTTTGCGTCGTCCACAGATTGGACGCCCACGGTGTTGCTAGCGTTGTGGACCCTGGGTGTCGCGGTGATCGCGTTGATACGATGTCGAGGATGGCTTCGAATCCGTTCTGCGATTCGCGCAAGCTCTCCTCTGGAGATTCCCGTCCCTGTGGAGGTTCGCTCATCCCCGGGCCTGCTGGAACCCGGCGTGGTCGGATTCTTGCGCCCGATCCTGCTCCTGCCTGAAGGCATCACGGAACACCTGACACTCCAGCAATTAGAAGCCGTGCTGGCACACGAGCTGTGCCATGTCCGCCGCCGCGACAATTTGACCTCGGCGATCCACATGCTCGTTGAGGCAGTCTTCTGGTTTCATCCGTTGGTCTGGTGGATCGGCGCTCGCCTGGTGGACGAACGCGAGCGCGCCTGCGACGAGGCAGTGCTGAGCCTCGGGAATGAGCCGCAAGTTTACGCGGAAGGGATTCTGAACGTTTGCAAAATCTACTTGGAATCTCCCTTGCGTTGCGTTTCGGGCGTCACCGGATCTGATTTGAAAAAGCGAATCCACGCCATCCTGACCGGGCGCGTGGCCGGCGAACTGAACCTCGCGAAGAGAGTAGCCCTGTCAGTCGCAGGAATCGTCGCTCTGGCCCTGCCGGTCATCCTTGGCATCCTGAATGCACCTGCCATTCGAGCCCAATCCTCGGCTGGCACAATCAAATTCGAAGTTGCCTCCATCAAGCCGGATCTGGAGCAGGGCCTCATGGCAGTTCGTCCGCTTCCTGGCCGGCTGGTTGCCGACGCATCCGTGCGGCTGCTCATCCAGAACGCGTTCGGGGTCCCGCCGTTTCAAATTGAAGGTGGTCCGGCCTGGATCGATACCGAGCGGTATGCGGTCGATGCCAAAGCCGGCAACAACGCCAGCCGGGCCCAGACCTTCCTCATGCTCCAGTCGCTACTCGAGGAGCGCTTCCAGTTGAAGACCCACCGCGAAACCAGGGAACTACCTGTCTATTCGCTGGTAGCCGCGCGGAGCGGCCTTAAGTTAATGCCTCCGCAAGAAGGGGGCTGCGTGAACCTTGTCGCCGACGCGCCTCCTGATTGGGCTGAAGGCAGCATGGCCGGCAGAATGCCACCCCCGCAGCGGGGCCAGCCACCCTCGCCTCGGTGCGGCAGCGTAAACGTGGTTTTGGCGTCCTCTGGTGCGCGGATGCAGGGCGGACAGATACCGATGCCGGAGTTCGTCCGAGTGCTCTCGACCGTGCTCGGCCGTCCCGTGGTCGACAAGAGTGGGTTCGCGAATCCCTTCGATCTCCGGTTGGATTTCTTCCCGGATGAAACCACACCGGCATTGCCGGCTCCCCCTCCCGGCGCCGCACCTCTGGATTCGAGTCCGTCCATTCTTACCGCCATCCAGCAACAGCTCGGACTGCGGCTCGAATCTGCCAAAGGCTCAGTCGAGGTCATCATCGTCGATCACGTCGAGCGGCCATCCGCGAATTAAACCGACGACTGACTATAGTTGACCTGGGGTGCCGCCCCACGTCACGGGATCGACATCGGCGATAGTTTGTGAAAACGTCCACCGGCGTCCCGCGAAGTCTTCGACGGAATATTGGCGCTCACCAAAGGGATAGTCGGCCGGCGGCCGGACAATCTTAGCTCCATGCTGCTTGGCGTGCTCGCAATGACGGTCTACATTCTCCACCCGCACCAACACCGAGTGTCCGATATCGACGCGCTGCCCCTCGGCTAGTTCCGTGAGAACTATGGCGCCATCGCCCACGTTCAATTGCGCCCGGTGATTGGCGATGCGCAGGCGCAGCGTGAATCCGAACGCGCCGCACAGCCAGTCAATCGCTTCGCCGATGTCCGGATAGGCAAGTTCCGGAATAACCGTGCACTTAGGTATGGACCGATTCTTCAGCATCGTCTCCCCTTGGGATGATTATGCGAGAATACAACCTACCTTTTGGGGAGGGGTGCGCGACGAAGTACCGTCACGGTGTGTTGGGACTACTGTCGCTGTTGATGGTGATCACCTACCTCGACCGCGTATGTATCTCGGTGGCGGGGCCGCGCATGCAGGAGGCGCTGCACATCGGTCCCGTGGCCTGGGGTTGGGTGACCGGGGTGTTCACCATCTCCTACGCGGCCTTCGAGATTCCCACTGGCGCGTTGGGCGATAGGATCGGCCCGCGCCGCGTGCTTACGCGAGTCGTGCTGTGGTGGTCGGCATTTACTTCGCTGACCGGAGCGATGACGGGCTACTATCCGCTCCTGGTGACCCGGTTTTGTTTCGGAATGGGCGAGGCGGGCGCGATGCCGAACGCTTCCATCGCGGTGGCACGCTGGTTTCCCACTCATGAACGCGGCCGAGCCTTCGGCATTGCATTAATGTCCAGTCAATTGGGCGGGGCAATCGCTCCGTTACTGGTGGTGCCGATCCAAACGCATTACGGATGGCGAGCCTCATTCTTCGTGTTCGGGATTCTGGGCGTAGTGTGGAGTGTCGTATGGTACCGGTGGTTTCGAGATTCCCCTGCTGAGAAGCCCGGAGTCAGTCAGGCGGAATTGGAGGACACACGTAGCCTCATTCCTAAAGCGCATCATGGCCTGCCGTGGGGAATCGCCCTGCGGTCAGGCAATCTCTGGGCTGCCGTCGGCGTGGCTGCTTGCTACATGTACACTCTGTATTTTTTCCAATCGTGGTTCCATACTTATCTGGTGAAAGCGCGAGGTTACAGCGAAAATGATTTGCTGTTGTCGAGCCTGCCATTTCTGGTAGGCGCGGCCGGGAACTGTGCTGGAGGAATCGCCAGTCAGGCGCTGGTGCGACGGTTGGGACTCAAGTGGGGCCGGCGGTCCATTGGTTTGGTGGGTTTGGGCAGTGCGGCGCTTTTCACTGTTGCTGCCATGCTCACGCAGCATTGGCTGTTGGCTCTGATCTTCCTGTCGCTCATCTACGGTGGCGTTACGTTTCAGCAGCCAATGTTATTCGCGGTCTGCCTCGATATTGGCGGCAAATACGCGGGCGCGGTAGTGGGCGTCGCGAATACCGCCGCGCAAATTGCTTCGTTCCTGTCCTCGGTGGCGTTCGGATATCTGGTGGATCGCTACGCCAACTATGATGTGCCGTTCATCCCCATGGCGGCGCTCCTGCTGATCGGCGCGGCGTTATGGTTTAGGGTCGATCCGACAGAAACGCTGATACGCGAATCGCATGCGGCGCCGGTTCCCGCTTAGTACGCCTTCGCGACCACCACGCGGCGATCCACTGTTTCGCCGGTGACGATGCACTTGCCCGGCCCGTCGTATTCGTCCACCTGCGGAATATTGCGGACAGTGGCTTTGAACGCCTTCAGCCGCGCGTCGCAAGCCGCATCGTCTTTCAGGTGCGCCATGACGAACTTGCCTCCGCCCTTCTCGGCGGTGACGTCGCGCAGGATCGACTCGATCTCTTCCATCGAGTTCGCCGCCACGGTATTGGCCTTGAGCCGCTGCTTCGCCGCCGCATACAGGTCTTTCTGCATCGTGTCCAACGTCGCGTCGACACGGGTCTTCAGCTCGGACTGCGGAGTGGGTTCCTTAGTTCCCGTATCGCGACGCTTGAGAACGATGGTCCCCGCGGCCAGATCGCGCGGGCCCAGCTCGAGCACGATGGGCACGCCGCGACGCTCCCAGTGGAAGAACTTCGAGCCGGGATTTTGTCCCTCGCGATCGTCCACTTCGGCCCCGACGTCTTTCGCCATACGATGCGCAGCTTCGAGCACGGCCCCCTTCTCGTCGTCCTTACGGTAAATGGGTACCAGCACGCTCTTGACCGGAGCGAGTTTAGGCGGAATGACCAAGCCCTTGTCGTCGGAATGACTCATCACAAGTCCTCCGATGAGGCGCGTGCTTACGCCCCAGCTCGTCTGCCATACGTAATCCAGCTGGCCTTCTTTGCTCTGAAACTTCACGTCGAACGCCTTGCCGAAATTCTGACCCAGGTCGTGGCTGGTACCGGCCTGCAGTGCGAGGCCGTTCTGCATCATGGCCTCGATCGAGTAGCTGTGGAGCGCCCCGGCGAACTTTTCGGAATGCGTCTTTTTACCCTTGATCACCGGCATCGCCATCACGTCTTCGGCGACCTCGGCATAAATGTCGAGCATCCGCAGCACTTCCTCTTGCGCCTCTTCGTGCGTCGAATGCGCCGTGTGGCCTTCCTGCCACAGGAATTCGGTCGTCCGTAGGAACATGCGCGTGCGTAGCTCCCAGCGGATGACGTTGGCCCACTGATTGACCAGCATGGGAAGGTCGCGCCAGCTCTGAATCCACTTGGCGAAAAAGTGCCCGATGATAGTCTCCGATGTCGGGCGAATCACGTAGGGCTCTTCGAGCTTCTTGCCGCCGGCAATTGTGACCACCGCCAGCTCGGGAGAAAACCCTTCCACATGCTCGGCTTCCTTCTTCAGGAAACTCTCGGGGATCAGCAGAGGAAAGTACATGTTCTTGTGGCCGGTGGCCTTGAAGCGGTTATCGAGCTCGCGCTGCAGCAGCTCCCAGATGGCATAGCCATTGGGTTTGATGACCATGCAGCCCTTGACGATTTCAGCGGGTTCCGCCAGGTCGCCCTGGAGCACTACGTCCTGATACCAAGCCGCGAAATCGTCGCAGCGGGTCGTGATGGGTGATTGAGCCATGGATTATAGTTAGTGTCTCATCCCGGAAGGCAGCGGTACACTGAGGGCAGAATGGCAGTCCGCCCTTTTTCCAATGAACCTGTTGTCGATTTTCGTGTCGAAGCTAACGCGCAGGCCATGCGCGCGGCCATCGCCAAGGTTCGTGGCGAGCTGGGCCGCGAGTATGATCTGGTGAGCGGCGGACAGCGCTCTCGCACTTCACAAAAGATTCAGTCCCTTAATCCCGCACGCCCATCCGAAATCGTAGGCGTGCATCAAAAAGCCGGTATCGAGCATGTCGAACCTGCCATGCAAGCCGCCCTTGCTGCGTTTGAATCGTGGAAGAACGTTCCGGTCGAGGAACGCGCCGGGCTCTTGTTACGAACAGCGGAAATCATCCGCAAGCGTAAGCCGGAGTTCAATGCCTGGATGGTTCTTGAGGTTGGCAAGAACTGGGATGAAGCCGAAGCCGACACTTGCGAAGCCATCGATTTCCTGGAGTTTTACGCGCGCCTGGCCCTGCACATGGCCCACGCCGAGCCGGCCGTGCAACTCCCCGGCGAGCGCGATCAGCTGCGATACATCGCTCTGGGCGTCGGGGCCGTTATCCCCCCATGGAATTTTCCGCTGGCGATCATGTGCGGCATGACCGCGGCTGCGATTGTCTGCGGCAACACGGTGGTGCTCAAGCCGTCCAGCGATTCTCCCACCATCGCCGCGAAGTTCTTCGAGGCTCTGGAAGAAGCCGGCCTGCCTCCTGGCGTGGTCAACTTCTGCCCCGGATCCGGCGCGACCTTCGGGAACGGATTGGTCGAACACCCCAAGACGCGTTTCATCGCCTTCACCGGCTCGCGCGATGTGGGGCTCGATATTAACGTGCGCGCCGCCCAGCATCGGCCCGGCCAACTCTGGATCAAGCGCACGATTCTCGAGATGGGCGGCAAGGACTCCATCATTGTCGCGGCGGATGCCGATCTGGACGCAGCCGTCGAAGGTGTGGCGGCGTCGGCATTCGGATTTCAGGGGCAAAAATGCTCGGCCTGCTCCCGGGCCATTGTGGATACCACGGTGTACGACCAGTTTGTCGAGAAGCTCCAAGCCCGCGTGGCTAAAATCCGCATCGGGGATCCCGCGGAGAACGCTCCCGCGGGTCCGGTGGTCAATGCGGGCGCGCTGAAGTCGATTGCCCATTACATCGAGGTCGGCGCCAAGGAAGGCCGGGTAATCGCGGGAGGAAGGCTAGCCGCTCTTTCCGGATGCGACGATGGATACTTTCTCGAGCCCACCGTGATCGCCGATATCGCACCCAGGGCTCGTTTGGCGCAGGAAGAAATTTTCGGACCGGTGCTGGCCGTGATCCGCGCGCGGGATTTCGACGACGCACTGGCCATCGCCAACAACACCGAGTACGGCCTGACCGGCTCGATCTATAGCGCTTCCCCGCAGCAGATCGAACGGGCCCGAAACGAGTTCTTCGTGGGGAACCTGTACATCAACCGCAAGTGCACTGGCGCCATCGTCGGCGCGCACCCCTTTGGCGGATTCAACATGTCGGGCACGGATTCAAAGGCGGGCGGAGCGGATTACTTGTACTTGTTCAGCCAGGCCAAATCAATCGCAGAAAAGCTTTCCGAGCCGCGACAGTAATGGAGCGGTGTTACTTCTTAGGCGGCTGGATCTCGTAGAGATAGATAGTGTGCATGACGCGCCCTTCCACCTTCTCTACTCGGGTAGGTTTCCAGCCCGGAACCGGGTAGTCGTGAGAAACCACACGCGCGCCGGGCTTCAGGAATTTTTCCAAACGTGGTCGAAGCTCTGCGTTCAATCTGGTCTCCAGATACATGGTGACGACATCGGCGCCGGTAAAATCGGTCTGCAAAACGTCGCCTTGCATCACCCGGGCATCCGCGCTGAGGCCCGCCCTTTCGATCTCCGCGGCGGCCGACGCCACTAGCTTGGGGGAAATCTCCACGCCCACGGCCTTGGCTTTGTATTTGCCCGCTGCCGCGATCACAATCCGACCGTCTCCGCTGCCCAAATCGTAAACCGTCTCGCCGGGCTTGATCTTGGCCATCTCCAGCATCAGATCCACCACACGGGCCGGTGAGGCCACGTAAGGCGCTAGCTTGTTGGTATAGGCGCGGGGATTTTGGGAAAACGCGGGTATGGCGGCCACTGCCAGAAGAAGACCAACGGAAGCACGCATAATCAAACCCCTACTTGCCGGGAAGCAAAGCGTTCCCTATCTGGTTTGATTTTACTATACGCGAAACTACCTCTGACACCGCGAACCACAAATCCCGCGGACGGCTGATGCTGAACTCGGTACCGCGGAAGTTCCGGATCGCCTTTCCAATAGCGTCTCTCCACGGGATAGCCTGCGGGTTCAGGTTGTAATTCATGTAGAACACCGGATACGTTACGTCCGACGCCAGGGGCCTCAAGTCCTCTTCCGGCACCGAATCGTCCAGCAGGACCTTGGGACCCGCGAAGATCAAGGCATCCGGATGGTCATTGGCGATTTCTTTCTTGATCAAGTCCGATAAAAAGCTCACTTCGCCGTGCTTCTGCGAGAGTTGTTTCAGGTCCACTTTCCCGGGCTCGACGCCCTGGATCGCCTTTCCCAGGGCGGGGAAGTCGATTCTCTCCGCACTCGACTGGCGATACAGCACCCGTTGTTCCTGAACGTTGAACGCCACCACCGAAAACTTTCCGAACTGGGGTTCGCGCGATAACCGCCGCAGCACCGTCACCAGCGCCAGCGTGTCGATCGGCCGCAGGCTGGACAGACTCGCATTCTGGGGCGCGAAATTGACCAGGATCTTGATGTTCAGCGGCTTGCCGGGAGCACGCTCCACCGGTGGCTCTTCGCTGAACTGCTCGTACTCGGCTCGTTCCACGGCTCCGGCTTCGATGGCAGGTCTTATTTCTTTATCCCGGTCGGCCAGCGCCGCTTCCGCATCCCAATAAAACGAGCAGACTCGCTCGGACCGGTCTTTCATCAGCAGATCCACGTGGTATTTGCCTTCCCCGAGATCGAACAATCCGCCCAGGACGGCTTCGCCCTTGGCATCGTCGGGAAGTTTCGGCACGCTGATGCGCTGGATGAAATACGCAGGTTCGCCTTTGCGGGCATCTGAAGTCACCCGGACCAGAATGGAGAGCAGATTCTCGTTGCCCGCGACATCGCGCAAAGGCAGGTTGATATCGTAGCCGCCGTGGAAGCGCAGGTCGAAACCCAGAGCAGGCTTCACCGGATCCACCGTGCACGCGAGGTCTTTGCGAACTTCCTGGGCTTCGAGGACCGCCAGATCGGAGCTGTTGAGCTGAATTTGCGATCCGACGCCGGCCAGGAGCGCCTGAGCGTAGACAGGCACACCGAGGAAAAACCAGCTAAGGATGAATGCGCAGGCCACCGCACGCTGTCTTGCGAGCGGCGAGTTGTGAGAGGACCGGGCCAACGGTCTGCGCTCCGTAACTCATTAGAGCACTAAACCGAGGCGGTTGTTACCGCCCCCATTCCGTCAATTGCTGGAGAACCCCTTCCGCGGCTTTTTGTCCGGCTGCTTTTTTCGAAAGACCTCGAGCCTGCCCGCTCCAGTCCTTACCAATCCGGACTTCCACGGTAAAAGTTTTGGAGTGCTCCGGCCCCTCTTCCGCGACGATGAAATAGCGCGGTGGGGGCAGCCGCAGCGCCTGCGCCATTTCCTGAAGCGCGCTCTTGTAATCCGCCACGGCGCCATCCACGCTGCCGTCGGCTACCGCGAAGGCGCCGACTATGTGCGTTTCGATGAACACCCGCACAGCGTCGATGCCGCCGTCCAAGTACATGGCCGCGATCAGAGCCTCCATGGCGTCCGCCAGCAGAGCTTTCTTGGCGCGCCCTCCGCTCATCTCCTCGCCGCGGCCGAGAAACAGGAAGTCGCCCAGAGCCAGGGCTTGCGCCACCTCGTGGAGCCGGGCCGCGCTCACCAGGTGAGCCTTGAGCTTGGATAGGCGTCCTTCCGGCGCGGAAGCAAAGCGGCGTACCAGGCATTCGCTGACCACGAACCCCAGGATCGCGTCACCCAGGAACTCCAGCTGCTCGTTGTCGCCCGCCGAAGGGACCTCGCCCGGGCGCTCGTGCATGCGAGATTTGTGCGTGAGCGCCCGCTGGAATAGTTCCCGGTCGCGGAACTCGTGCCCGATAGCCGCTTCGAGAACGTCCAGGTCAGCCGGCATAATTTGGCCGGCTATTGTTTCGCGGTTTTGGCTTTTTCGGCGCGATCTTTTTCAGACTGCGCTACCTTCTTGATCTGATCGGGAAGATTCGGCATGGCCAGCACCTTATCCAAGGCGGCGATGGCCTGGTCCGGCTTGCCCGCGTCGGTATACGCGCCGCCCATGCGGATGTATGTCGCGGGCTGGGGTTCAGCCGCGGTTTCGATGGCCTGCTTGAATTCGGCGGCGGCCACGTCGTGCTTCTTGCGCGCCACTGCGATCATTCCCAGGGCTTCATGCCCACGCGCCAAATCGTCCTTCTTCAGGGCGTCCCACTGCGCGTCCGTAACCTGCGGATTCGGCTTGGTCGCGCTGGGGATCAGGGCCATGCCATCTTTCGCGTATTTCTCCGCCTTGCCGAGTTTTTCTTCCTTGTCCAGGTCGAACTCGCGCGTGGTGCGTGCGGTCTCGGCCGCCAGCATGAGCATGGCGTTGTAGTCCTTGGGATTCGCTTCGAGCGCCTGTTGATAGTAAATGATGGCCTTGGTTGCGTTCCCGCCCGCCTCATACGCCTCGGCGGCCATGGTCAGCGCGAAGTTCCGGTATTCGCTCTTGGGGAAACTGGTCACAAAGCTGTCCACCGCAGCCACCCGCGTCTCCACGGTTTTGGCATTGGCGATCTCCTGCAGAGCCTTCAATTCCTCGGGTCCGGGCGGTTTCGGCTGCGCGTTTAGCAACACCGTTCCCATTCCCAGCAGCGCCATTGTGGCAAATACTCTCTTCATCACTCCTGCTCCTTTGATTTAGGATTCCTTGCGAAGGCGCCGGTCAGGCCCCTTTGCGCCTCCTGCCGCGCCAGATCAGAGATACCCTGAACCTCGAGCGCAGCTTTGTAATTCTCCTGGGCCGAATCCTTTTCGCCCTGCGAATCGGCCAGCTTGCCGATATACACCAGAGCCCAAGCTTTGGTGGCAGGATCCGGTTCCAGCTCCAATATCTTGCGAAAGAACCGGTCGGCCGTCGGGGGGTCCCGATCCAGCAAAGCGATCCGCGCCAAACCATAATACGACTTAGCGTGCATCGGTAGCTGATCGGTCTCCTGCAGCGCCTTCAAATACAGTTCTTTGGCCTTGGCCACGTTCCCGGCCGCCTTCTCGCGGTCCAGGAATAACTGTTCCGCGTCGTCCAGAGTCTTGGCCGCGCCCGTCAGCGCGGGCGCCTTGACTTCCGATGTAACCCGGTAGCTTCGCACTGGTCGCTCTTTGAGGAAATCGATGCGCGCGATGCGTTGCTGTTCTTTCTTGACATCGATCATGTTGACCAGGTCGGGGAAGTACAGGCGCATGGCCACTTCCTGGCGTTCATATTCCGGCAGGAGTTCCGCGAAAGCGGGCGCCAGCACGAAGCCTTCACGCGCAGCTTGATCCGCCAGCGCCGATTGCCGGTCGAGACGGCTTTCCACGGCCTTGATAAAGCACTCCGTCGCCAAACGCACGAAATCGATCCGGAACTGCTCTCCCAGAAGCGGCGAATCATAGGCACGCTCGCCTAGACGGGATTTCTTTTGGAGGTCGTCGCCGAAGCGCGCGCCCAGTGGATCCACCTGATATCGCAGGTACGCGTGGCGGATGTCGAAAATGGGCTGTTCCACGGAGGGCGTCACGATGATGAAGTAATCGTCGATGTAGTTGCGGAACTGGACCTGATTGGGTGCGCCCATCAGATCCACCAGAATCTGAAAGCGGCCGCGCCGGACACCGGTGTTGACGGTGCGCAGATACGCGTTTACCTGCTGTACCGCGAATACCACCGGGTCATGGAGCTGTGCCAGGGCGCGCTCATAATCCGGCTGGGCCTGTTGCCACAGCACTCCCAGTTTGGCTTCCTGGTAGAACGCCGCGAGCACCGGTGGAAAATCGTACAGCGTATCCGCATCCAGCGGCTGCGGCAAATCCGGATTGGCCGGGGTGAAGTCGGGCTTGCCTCTATTTACCAGCGCAAAAGAAATGTACTGTCCCAGTTCCGCGCCGGGATTCCTGGGCTTGTGATCCCGTATGTACCTCCGCAGCGGCGCCAGGCTTTGAAGATTCTGCTTGGCCAGATACTCACGAACCCTTGCGCGCAGCGGACTGTTGGTCGACGAATCGGCTTGTTCGTCGTAACCCGCGGCATTGATCGCGGCCAGGACGTAGAACAGGGTCTCGCTTGAATCCAGCTGATTATAGGGTTCGGGTGGCGGCGGGGCTTCGCGGGGCGGAGGCGTGTCGGCTCGCGCGGGCCGCTTTTGCGGCGACGCTACCGCCGCCGTCAGCAACCAGATCAACAAAAAATGCGCAAAGCGGCGCAATAAGACCTCTAGTCCCCCAGTATATCCAGGGCAGCCTGGAGCTCGCTCAGTGCGTGCGGATCGCGCGTGGCGGCGATCCCCCGGCGGTATAAATCGCGAGCCTGATCAAGCTTGCCCAGCTTTTCCAGGGCCTGACCGCCATGGTAATACGCCGCGGAATACTTGGCATCCGTCGCCAGCACCGCCTCGAACTCCTGAACGGCGCCTTCCAGGTCGCCCGACCGGACGTGCTCCATGGCCAATCCATAACGAGCGAACGTGTTCGCCGGATCGGCGGCCACCATCTGGCGCAGAGTATCTAGCCTTGTGCTTTCCAATGTGTTTTGTCCAATCTGTTAGGATACAGCAGTCCCGTGGCTTGCCCCTTTTTCGCGCCCTCTCGCCGCTTGGAAAACACCGCTTGGGTCCGTCCTCCGCGATACCCGTTGGGCGATCTGTTCAGTGGAACCTGCCACGCAATCCCGTCCGATCCAGCCGAGGGCCATCAGGATGAGTGTTGCAACTTCGGTTACGCTCGCGGGTGCTGCGGTCGTTTCCCCGCTGGCGATGTTGCCGACGCCGTGCGGTTTTCTGTAACCGACGACACCCCCGCGCGCTTGTTAGTGGTTTACGTCATCGAAAAGAATCACGCTCCTGCCGAATTCGGCACGCTCGAATACTCTGTTGACAACGCCCGTCTGGATGGCCCGCCCATCAGCGATGTTCTGGTTCAGCAGGCTCGGGCGTTTCTGGAGAGCTATCTCAGCCGAAGGGCACGCAGCGCGTCAGTTTGATCGTTGTAACCACGGGTGAGTCATGCACGAATACGACCTCATTGCCGACTGGTATGCAGCCGATCGCGACCTGCAGACGGGAGTCGCTGAGTTGTCAGTCCTAGCCGAATTCGCTCCCTCAGGTGCGCGAGTCCTCGACGTCGGCTGCGGAACAGGCATTCCGATCACGCATACCCTGCTGGCTGCGGGCTACAGAGTGTTCGGGTTGGATAGTTCCGTGCAGATGCTGGCGCGATTTCGCGTCAATTTTCCCCAGACGCCAGTCATCCGGGGGATGGTCCAGTCCTGCGGGCTCGCACCGAAGACATTTGATGCCGCCGTCGCGTGGGGTGTCATGTTCCATTTGACCCACGTCGATCAGGCAAGGGCGATGGCGAATTTGTCACACGTGCTGAAGGCAGGAGCGCCGTTTCTCTTTACGTCTGGAGACCGGGATGGCAGCATTGATGGAGTCATGAACGGTGTTACGTTTCACTACTTCTCATTCAGCGTCGAAGGCTACCGGAGCCTCCTGCGCGAGAACGGTTTCACGCTGCTCGAGGTCCATGCGGATCGAGGCGAAAACACTTACTATCTAGCCCGCAAGTCGGCGTGACATGGTAACGCCATGTGAGCCGGTCAGGGACGTTCGCGACTGAAAGAAGTTCGCTGCCATACTTTTTGAAAACTCTTGCGGTGTTCGGCGCACTCATGCTACTATCCATGTGCTCCTCAACGGAGCCTAAGGAAAGGAGGTACATCCGTTATGCGATTCAATCTGCTCAATAAAGCGATGATCGGCGCGTTTCAGGATTACCTGCTTTCCGTCCTTCCTCGCTAGGCCAACCCTCTAAACAAAGTTCGGCACGATAGCCGAAGTGTGTCTCCTCAAATGACCTCAGGTCTTTTGTGAGGACGCAGTGTGGAATCTATTTTCAAATTTATGAATCCGAATATCTCTCAACCACTTGCAGTTCCTAGCAACGACGAAATCCGTGAGATTCTCGTCAAACGTATTGATCAACAGAAGCAAGCCGTCGGCATTGTCGTGGGTGTTGTCGAACCCACCGGCCGCCGCGTCGTCGCCTATGGCAACCTCGCCAGTGGCGATGCACGCACGCTCGATGGAGATACGATCTTCGAAATCGGGTCCGTCACCAAGGTTTTTACTTCGCTGCTATTGGCGGACATGGTGAACCGCAAAGAGGTCGCCCTCGACGATCCTGCCGCCAAGTATCTTCCCGAAAATGTCCGGATGCCCGAGCGGAGCGGCAAATCCATTACGCTGCTCGATCTTTCCACGCACAGGTCTGGGCTCCCGCCCCTTCCCGGCAATTTTAAGCTGAAGGACCCGTACAATCCTTACGGCGACTACAACGTGGACGATTTGTACCAGTTCCTTTCCGGCTACACGCTGCCGCGCGAGCCTGGTTCTGAATTCGAATATTCAAACTTGGGCGCGGGACTCCTCGGCCACCTCCTCGCGTACCTCGCCGGAACCGATTATGAGAGCTTGATCCGAACCCGGATCACGGAACCGCTCGGTATGCTGGACACGGGTCTTACGCTTTCTTCCTCCATGAAGCAGCGCATGGCCACTGGTCACACCGGGATACTTGCGCCCATCGTTAAACATGGAAGCCCGCTTCCCACGCTTGCTGGTGCAGGCGCACTCCGCTCCTCCGCCAATGACATGCTGACGTTCCTGGAAGCATTCCTCGGCTACAAGGAATCGTCACTCGCACCCGCCATGAAAGCCATGCTCGAAGTTCGCCGTCCCGTGGGCAAAATAGAGATCGGTTTAGGGTGGTTTATTCACTCAGTTGACGGCCGGAAGATCGCCCTGCACGACGGAGGCACCACAGGCTTCTGCTCATTCGCCGGATACGATCCTGAGGAGCGTATCGGAGTCGTTGTGTTGTCCAATACTCTCTCCAATGTCGATGACATCGGTTTTCATCTTCTGAATCCGAAGGCGCCGCTCCGCAATCCCGAGCCTCCCAAGCAGCGGACCGAGATTCCTATTGATCCTAAGCTCCTCGATAACTACACGGGGCGCTATCAATTGGAGCAGAGCCGCATTCTCGAAATCACCCGCGACGGCGACCGCCTCTTCGCACAGGCCTTCGCAGAGGTCAACGGCCAGCCCATCGTCGGGCCCAAGTTTGAAGTGTTTGCTGAAGGCGAGAAGAACTTCTTCGTGAAGGTGACTGGCTCACAGATCACTTTTGAAACTGGCCCCGAGGGCCGGGCCACGAGCCTAATTATGCACCGAGCCGGCCGCGAGCCCGTACCCGCTCCCCGATTACCCTGATTCTCAATTGCCTGAAGGTTTTTCGGCGCGTTCGATTTCAAACATCTCAACCGGACCTTTTTGAGCTTGAAACGCGAGCCCGAGTTGCTCCCGAAAAACAGTGAAGATCGAGGGACCGGCAGAATCTGGCGGCCGCCCATCCGGTGGCGGCCGCATCGCGATAGCTTGGTCGGGAGTCCACTCTATGTGGATGTCAAAATTCTTGGTGAGGCCCGTTTTGTCCAGTACGGTGCGCCCTAGAACGCGCGACAGCAACGGCGTTAGAGCAGCGATTGGGGCACTGACAAGGGTCACTCCCTCCGGGCCTAACTCGAAATTACCGCACAAACGCATGGGATCCACGGCAAACGGATTGACCGGATCTGGTTCCGTGCAGCCGCCTTTTTTAGATTCAATCAGCCGCGGTCCGGGCTTTCCGTCCTTCCGCGACATGACCAAGGCATACACCGGAAGTTGCTTGACCTCGCGGCGCACCACAACTCTAAACCTATCCGCCAGGAGAGCCTGCAACCTCAGAAGGATCTCCTCCCGTTTGACGGCGATTCCGGCTCTCGCGGAGATGTCGTAGTGATCGGAGTCCAGCCAACCCGGTCCGCCTGAGATCTGAAACGGCTGAATGCCATAGGCGTTCTCAAGCATGGCTTTGAGAGTCATGTTGACTATTTCCAGTCTGCCCCCGGGAGGCATCGCGATGACCGTAGCGTGCTCATCCGGCGCGGCCGGTTTAATCGATGCGATTTCGAACTCGGGGCGGGTTTGCGCGATTGCCCCAATGCTCATGCTCAGGAACAGGCCAACAAGGACCAGGAGCACTCGTCTCATCTGTCAGACTCCGACGGCAGCGGCTGCCTAGATCTTGTACATGTACTTGATGTTGGATTTATAGATCAGCAGATTCGGCTCGCCATCGCGATTCACCTTCAGGCAGCCTTTGTCATACCACTCGATGACGCCCTTCAGAATCTCCCCGTCCTTGAGGACGATGGTCATCTGGGTTTTGGACTGCATCTGCTTCAGGTAATAGAAGTTTTCCGCATTGGTCTGGTCCGGCGGAGTGGCTTTCTTGGGTTGTACATCTTTACGAGGGGCTCTGGTATCTTTCATCTCGTTTAACGACGGCCGGATCAAACGCCGGTTTCCGGGTTCCACTTGCGGGCTCCTTCGATCAGAGGCGAACTAGCGGGGTTTGGGGCCTACTGAGTCTTTCCTTCATGGATAACACAGCGCTAGTGGGTTCGCAAACTTGCTGCAAACGCATCGAAAGCAATCGACTTCTGGATGTTGCGCCGCCCGAGTTCCACTAATTCGTCCACACGCCCGATCGCCCGTCGGAGCCAGTCGAAATCTACGCGGCTCGCCAGGGCTTCGAGTTCGCCCCGTATGTCATTGTTTCGTAACCCCTTGCGCGAGGCATGCACCAGAAGGACCGTATCCTCCAGCAGCGAGTACAGTACTTCCAGATAGGATTCGAGCTTTTCCGTGCGGCGCGCGGCGACGGAATCGGCGTGCTTCAGCCAGGTATCGAAGCCCGCCAGACCGCCCGCCACCTTCAGCAGCGCCAGCATGGCCGTTCTGCGGCGATCATACGCTTCGAGATCGATCGACACGGCCATGCCAGGGGCGCCCTCCGCCAACGCCAGGCGGCGCTCCGGCTCGTCTAGACCTCGAGCCTTGATGAACGCTCGCATGTCGTCTTCCTGAAGGCGGCCGAGCTGGAACGGAACCGAGCGTGACCGGATGGTCGGCAGCAGATCGTAGGGATTCCGCGCGGTCAGAATCAGGATCAGATGCGGTGGCGGCTCTTCCAGCGTCTTCAGCAGAGAATTGGCGGCTTGCGGATTCGCGCGGTCGATTCCGTCGATCAGAAACACGCGCCAGGAGCCTTTCAGAGGCTTGAGCGACGCTCGCTCCTTCAGCGACCGCATCTGCTGGATGGTGATCTGCCTTAGCGGGCCATCCGGCGGAAACGTCAGGAAATCCGGGTGCGAGCCGAACATCAGCGGGTCGTCGTTACGCTTGTCGGCAGTCCACTTTTCGCGGTCGGCGATGAGCGTCGCATTGGATTCGAGGCTCAGGTCGTCCTGATCGATTTTGCCGGCGTCGTATTGCAGCAGTTCGGTCGCAAAGCGCCGCGCTAAGGTGGCCTTGCCTACGCCCTCCGGGCCCGATAAAAGCAGGGTCTGCGGGATTCGCTCCCGCCGGATCATATCGCTAAGGGCGGCGGCGGCTCCCAGGTTGCCAAAAAACTTTTCCAAGAATTAACACTACCATTGCCTCCACATTTGTGTGGTGGAAAGCGTCAGAATGATTAGCGTGAGGGCGCGAATCCTGATTCTCGGCTTGCTGGGTGCGCTCGCACCCGCGCAAACAGTTGTTGTCGAGCTGTTCACCTCCGAGGGATGCTCGAGTTGTCCGCCCGCCGACCAGGTATTGTCACGGCTGGAATCGCCGCGGAACCCAACCATC
>Ga0207711_10001496_pt1 | contig 21764 bp, 19 predicted proteins | sample KBSS34metaG_FD_184401 | JGI IMG/M metagenome (GOLD analysis project Ga0207711, IMG submission 184401) | Switchgrass rhizosphere microbial communities from Kellogg Biological Station, Michigan, USA - KBS S3-4 metaG (SPAdes) (version 2) | ecosystem: Host-associated > Plants > Roots > Rhizosphere...
TCGAGCGCGGCTCAACCCGGCTGATTCCAAGCACACGGCCGCCACCATTGTAGCCGTAACCACCATTGTAGCCGTAGCCGTTGTAGCCGCCGCCGAGACGCTGCTGCACTGCAGCCGCGCACTGATTGACCGCTACCTGGCTGTTGGCGCCATAGCCGTAATTGCCGCCGTAACCGCCGTAACCGCCGCCAAGCACCTGGTTGATGACCTGGCCGACGATCCCGCCGCTGCCGTAACCCGGATAACCGTAACCGGGGTAGCCCTGCGCCGCTGCCGGCGCCGCACTCATCAGCGCGGCAGCTACCACGCCGCCCGCCATAACCTTCGTGATAGCCCTCATGACCATAGACTCCTTAAGCACATGTCCTGACACGCCGAGAAACGCTCGACGGCCGATTTGTGGGCAATATTGTTGCGGGGCTGCACAATGGCTGAACTATGCGTTTGCTCGCATTCAGCATTGTTAACGAATTCCCTTGTGCGACAGAGGCTTACTTGCCGAGATCAAGGCCCGTGAAATGGCCGAGGAATGCATAGACGCCGCCCGCCTCCGACGCATCGATTGATCCCCCACGAACGAAAAAACGGACGCCGCAGGCTAGCCCGCGACGTCCGTCTATACTCAAGCGTGGCGTGCCGGCCGCCTAGATGAGGTGCGGGACCTCATGCACGAAGGTCGCGTGGTCAAAAGTGCCGGCCGCCAGGTCGTGATCGAACCCACTCGAACCTACCGCTTCCCGCGAAAACTCCTGCGTGGCCGCGGCGGCAGCGCCGGCGACGAAGGAGAAGTCGCTGGCATGCAGCTGGTTGGGCTTAACCCCGTCAACCGTCAGCGAGTCTGTCGTTCCCCAGGTGATCACCGTGCTGTTCCCGACCTTGGTCAAGGTGAGGCCAGCAAAGCTCGCCGCGCCGCTGCCCGCCTCAAAGACGATCGTGTCGTGGTTGCTGAAGTCAGTGATGTGGTCCGCGCCGCTGTTCGCCTGGATGATGAAGCGATCGTCGCCGGCACCGCCGGTCAACGTATCGTTACCGCGCCCGCCATACAGGTCGTCGTTGCCGTTGCCGCCGTTCAGCACGTCATTGCCGCCGGCGAGCCCAGCACCATCGTCGGCGGTGCCGAAGGTCGTGATCGGCCCCGAGCCGCCAACGCCGCCGCTGGTATCGACCCAGATACGGCCGTCACCGTACAGCGCGTCGTTGCCCGAGCCGCCGTTCAGCGTATCATTGCCGAAGTCGCCGGCCAGGACGTTGGCGTTGCCGTCGCCGGTCAGGGTGTCGTTGAGCAGCGAACCCGACGCATTCTCGAACCCGCTGGTGTTCATCGACCCCACGCCGGTGGTCTGCGCCGCGCCCTGCAGCGCCAGGCTGTAGGTAACGTTGGCCGGCGTCTCGACATGACCGCCGAGGAACGAAATCGTGTCGGTCCCGAGGCCGCCGGACAAGACGTCGTTGCCGCCTCCGGTTTCGAGCAGGTCGTTGCCGGCACCGCCGGACATGGTGTCGTTGCCGGTACTGCCGCCGGCAAGGCCGTCGGAACCGTCCCACAGCCAGTTGTCGCCGCCGTTGCCGATCAGCGTGTCATCGAGCGTCGTGCCGGAGGCATGCTCGATACCAATGAGGGTATCCATGCCCTGACCGGTATTCTGGGCGACACCCTGGATATTGAGATCGAAGTGGATGCCGACGACCGGGACATCGACGAACGACGACACCCGGTCGAACCCGGCGCCGCCGTTGAGGATGTCGTCACCGTCACTGCCGCGCAGGAAGTCGTCGCCGTTACCGCCGAGCATCGTGTCGGAGCCGCCGCGCCCGAACAGAGCGTCGCCACCGTCACCGCCCGTCAGCACGTTGCTGTCGTTGCTGCCGACGATGAAGTCGTTGAACGCAGAGCCGCTGATGTTCTCGAAGTTGCGGAGCGTGTCGGTTTCGGTGCCCGCGTCATTAGACGCGAAACCGTTGCCATTGGTGCCGATGCTGACGGTCACGCCTTCACTCCACGATGCGAAGCTGGCGGTATCGATACCGCGGCCGCCATCCATGAAGTCGTCGCCGGCACCGCCATCGATCGTGTCATTGCCGGAGACGAAGTCGGGATTGAGGTCGCCATCGATATCGACGTCGTCGGCATTGGCGAACTGGGTGATCGGCCCAGAACCGCCCGTCAGGTGACTGTCGATCTGAATCCGTCCGTCGCCATAAAGCGTGTCATTGCCGGCACCGCCGTTGAGCGTGTCGCTGCCGAGGTCGCCGAGGATGATGTTGTCATTGCCGTCGCCGGTCAGATTGTCGTCGTAGAGCGAGCCCGATAGATTTTCGAAGCCGGTCGCGGTCATCATCCCCTGCTCGGTGTCCTGCGCGCCGCCCTGGAGCGCCAGGCTCGCCGTCACGCCGGCCGAGGAAATCTCTACCTCGCCGCCAAGGAAGGACCAGGTGTCGGTACCGATGCCACCGTCAAGGACGTCGTTGCCGCCGCCGGTTTCGAGCACGTCATTGCCCGCCCCGCCCGTCATCACGTCATTACCGGTGCCACCCCCAGCGACGCCATCGGAGCCGTCCCACAGCCAGTTATCGCCGTCGTTGCCGATCAGGTGATCGTCGAGCGTCGTGCCTGAGGCGTGTTCGATGTTGAGCAGGATATCCATGCCCTGGCCGGTGTCCTGGGCGGTACCGTCCTGGTGCGTGAGGTCGAACGTGATGCCGCCGGTCGGGCTGGCGACGAAGGACGAGACGCGATCCCACCCGGCACCGCCGTCCATGTAATCGGCGCCGTCGCTTCCCCGCAGGAAGTCGTCGCCGTTGCCGCCGAACATCGTGTCTGCCCCGCCGCGACCAAACAGATTGTCGTGCCCATCGCCGCCGATCAGGACATTGTTGCTGTCGTTGCCGTTCAAGGAATCGTTGAACGCCGACCCGGTCAAATTTTCGATGCCGAGCAGTGTGTCGTTTTCGGTTCCGGCGTCGTTGGTGGCGAAACCGTTCCCGCTGTTGCCGAGGCCGACAATCACCCGTTCTGTCGCGGAATCGAAACTGGCGGTGTCAGTGCCGTTGCCGCCGTTCAGAATGTCGTCACCTGATCCGCCATCGAGCGTGTCGTTGCCGTCGAGGCCGTTGAGCTCGTCATTGCCCGCAAACCCGAAGATCTGGTCGTCGCCATTGGTCCCATTGAGCGCGTTCACGCCCTGGTCGTCGCCCGGAGTGCCATTGACTATTGCCATGTCCTATCCCCTGCTGCCCGGCGGAAGCGCCGGCTGAGCGCCCAGGGATAATGCTGCAAAGAGACAGCCTCGTGTCGGTCCCCGGGATTCGCGAGTCGGGGAAGCTAACGCGGGTTAAACAATTGGCAAGCGCTAACAGTTTAGTGGGACTGTGCCTAAACGGGACAGTCAAGAAGCGCTGATTAAGCGACTTCGAGTTCGTCCTCGGTCATCACCGGACCTGAATCCTGGCCCTTCGCCGAAACATCGCGGTCGACGAATTCGATGATCGCGATCGGCGCCGCGTCCGAGGCGCGAATGCCGGCCTTGACGACACGGATGTAGCCACCGTGACGGTCCGCGTAGCGCGGCGCGATCACGTCGAACAATTTGGCCAGCTGGACTTCGTCCATCAGCCGCGACTGGGCGAGACGGCGGTTCGAAAGCCCGCCGTGCTTGGCGAGCGTAACCAGCTTCTCAACGTAAGGACGAAGCTCCTTCGCCTTGGCGAGCGTGGTGGTGATCTGTTCGTGCTTGATGAGCGCGGCCGACATGTTGCGGAACAAGGCAATACGGTGGCTCGAGGTGCGCTGCAGTTTACGATGGCCAACACGATGGCGCATGGGTCTTCTCCGTTCGTCAGGGTCCCGTATCAGGTAGACCCGGCCAGGCGCTGGATCGGGGCAGCGCCAAAACCCCTAAAAGACAACGGCGAGCGCAAGGCCCGCCGGACAGGCGTCCCTCAAGCGGAAGCGCGCGCCAAAGTCAAGATTGGTCGTCGACCCAGTCGGCGCGCAGCCGCTTTGCCGCAAAGAACATAAGCAGCGCCGCGAGGAGATAGAAAGCCGTGCATGCAACCGCCGCATACCGCAGGGATTCGGCGCCGTAGCCCGCCTTGAGCCCGTCCGAAATCCGCCCGATCAGCAACGGCCCGACCCCGAGCCCGATGAGATTGTTGATGAACAGGAAGCTGGCCGAGGCAGTCGCGCGCATCCGCTGCGGGACAAGGTGTTGGACCGCGTTAACCACCGGGCCCAGCCACAGGATGTTGAGCGCGTTCGGGATGAGCAGCAGTGGCCAGGCGACCCACAGGCTCGGTACCATCAGGCCAAAAGCGAAGGTCGGGGCCGTGATCAGCCACGCGATCGCCGGCAGTTTCGCATACCAGCTCTTGTCCATCGCGCCGAGCCGATCGGCCAGCCAGCCGCCCATGAACACACCGGTGCAACCGCCGATGATCAGCAGCGACGCAAGGAAATTACCAGTGGCGATAAGCCCCAGATGGTAGCTGCGGATGAGGACGGACGGGGTCCACAGCGCGAGGCCATAACCGCACAGCGAACTCATCGAGGCGGCGAAGGCCATCAGCCAGAAGGTCGGCTTGCGCGCGATCAGCGGGAACACGGCGCTGAGGGGCGCGGCCTGCGCGGACGATGCCGGGCGAGGAAGGTCGCGAACATAATATTTGAGGATCGGCGCAAGCAGGATTCCGGTCACACCCATGACGAGGAAGGCCATCCGCCACCCGAACCACGAAGCGAGATAGGCTCCGATGAATGCGCCCCCGCCAAGGCCGATCGGAACGCCCAGTGAGAAGATCGCCAGCGCCCGCGCGCGACGCTCGGGCGGGAAATAATCGGCGATCAGCGCATATGATGGGGCGACGCCGCCAGCTTCGCCGACCCCGACGCCGAGCCGAAACAGGAACAAGGACCAATATCCGCCAGCCATGCCGCACAATGCGGTGAAGCCACTCCATACCGCCAACGCGGCGGTAATGACGGCACTCCGGCTGGTCTTGTCGGCGAGATAAGCGAGCGGCACGCCAAGCACCGAATATAGCAAGGCGAAGGCCAGCCCGCCGATCGCGCCGAATTCGGTGTCGGTGAGGTGGAGGTCGGCCTTGATCGCGGGACCGAGGATGCCGAGGATCTGCCGATCGAGGAAATTGAGGATGTAGGCGAGCAGCAACAGTGCGAGGATGCCGGAGCCGGCGATTTTGCTTGCTGCCTTGCGATCCGCCATTCGGTGCCCCCCCTGTTACGGGACCGAGGCCAGGAACTCCGCGATCGCTTCGACGGCCTCCGGTTCGGTCAGCAACGGGGCATGCCCGACATTTGGCACTTCCGCTAGCCGTAGTGAAGGCGCCTGGCGCTTCATTTTCATCGCAATGTCGCGCGATAAGACGTCGGACAAGGCGCCGCGGATCAGTAACGTCGGGCGTTTGCGGGCGAGCCGGCGGAAGAGCCACCAAGCGATCACCGTGACCAGCTTGGTCGGCTGCCTGAGCTGGGTCCGGATCGCCGGATCGTAATCGAACTCCGGCCCATGTTCGCCGTCGCGGAACGTCCGCTCGGCGAGGCGGCGCCAGTCGCTGCCGACGAAATCGGGGAAGGCCACTCCCATGGTCCGATGCACGTAGTCGGCGGCGTCATCCCAATTACGGATTGCACCCCCTGACCCGACGTAGCTCATGATCCGGGCCACGCCCTCCGGTGCAATCGCTGGACCAACGTCGTTGAGAATGGCTGCGGCGACCGCCTTGGAGCGAATGGCCGCAAGCGTCATGGTAATGATTCCGCCCATCGAAGTCCCGACGAACACCGCCTGCGGGATGCCGAACGCAGCCATCATCTCAAGGACGTCGCGGGCATAGATCTTGGGCTGGTAGTTGGTCGGGTTGGGATCGCGGCCGGAGCGGCCACGGCCACGCACATCGGGGACGAGGACGCGACGGCCGCTGAGCGCTATCAGCGGCGCGACCTCATCGAAGTCCTTCGCGTTACGAGTCAGCCCGTGGAGGCAGATGACCGGCAGCCGCGCCGAGCTGCCTTCACCCGCATAATCGCGGGCGAAGAGGCTGAGCCCGTCGCGCGACGTCCAGCGGCGTTCCGCATAATCTGCCACTCACGGCTCAGTAGCGAGCGGTCAGGCGCAAGGTAACGGTGCGCGGCGCACCGTAATAAACCGTGCGGATATTGCCGACGCTAGAGAATTCCTGGGCGTCGGTTTTGTACGCCTTCTTGGTCAGGTTGTAGCCGTAGACCCCGACCGAATATTTCTTGGATGAGTCCTCCCACACAAGCCGCGCGTCGTGGATCCAATAGCCGTTCTGAAACAGGCCCTCGATTTTCGTATCCGTGTTGAAGAACGTGTTGTCGACGGCCAGCGCCTGACGGGAACGATAACGCGTTTGTGCACCCAGGGTGATCGAACCGGCTGAGTTGAGATTGAATGCGTATTGAGATCCGAGGCGCAATGTCCACTTCGGCGCGAAGGCGGGAGTCTGGAAAGCACGGCTGCCGCCGAAGTTGGTGAACCGGGCGTCATCGAATACTTTGTACTTGGCATCGAGATAACCGAGCTGACCGTCCAGCAGGAGCCCGGTTGTCGGAGTCCAGGCGGCCTCAAGCTCGGCACCGCGAATCCGCAGTTTGCCGGCGTTGAGGACCGACAGCTTGGGCGAAGGAAGGCCGGTTATCGGATCGTCGTCGAGCCCGGAAACCCGCGCCTGGAAATCCCGGTATTCATTGTCGAACACCGCGCCGTTCAACCGCAACTGGTTGGCGATCGTGGTCTTAAAGCCAGCCTCGTACGACCAGACCTTCTCCGGATCATATTTGGTCGCCTCTGCGACCGAATTGGCGCGGCCGTTGAACCCGCCCGATTTGAATCCCTTGGCGATGCGCGCGTAGACCATCGTCGCCGGAGTAATCTGCCAGTCGACGCTCGCCATCGGCGATGTGTCGTGCCACTTCCCGCGCGGCGGAGCGAAGGGGAACGTGCCGACGAACAACGGATTGTTCGAAAACGTCGACGTAGTGCGGAAATAATCCTTGGTTTCGCGCGTGTACCGCAGACCCGCCGAGAGTCGGACGTGGTCGAAAATTTCGTAGCTGAAATTGCCGTAGGCCGCGTAGCTCTTGGTGGTCAGATCGTCATCGACCGTACGCAGGAACGTGATTCCGGGGACCAACGGGTGCCGCACGGCGTCGTTGCCGAAAGCCTCCTGATGCGACGGGACGTGCTCCCTCAAGTAATAGATGCCGCCAACCGCGCTTAGCCGATCCGAGGTATAGGTCGCCTGGAATTCCTGGCTGAACTGCCTCTGGCGAACCGCGACAAAGACATCGCCAAGCTGGTACTGACTGGCGTCGATGTCGACATAATCGTCGGTTTTCAGTCGACGATAAGCGGTGATCGATTTCAGGGTGAAATGGTCGGTGAGGTCAATCGCGACGGTGCCGGCGAACCCATAGTGAGTGAGCTTGGTCGAGTTGGGCAGCCCGGGCGTCGTACGACCGTGCCAGTCATACTTTCCTGTCCCCACCTCATTGTCGACCGGCAGCGGAACACCGAACAGGCTGTTCAGGTCGTTGACCGGTCGCCCGACGTTCAGCTTGGCATCGTCATGCTGGTAATCCGCGACCAGGTCGACGCGAACGTTCGACGTTGGATTAAGCGCCACCGCGCCCCGCGCCGCGATGGTCTTCTTGTTGTTGTATTCGCGATCGTCGACGGAATCTTTGACAAACCCGTCGCGCCGCGCGCCCAGTACGGACACACCAATGTCGAAGCCGCGCGAAATCGGTCCCGACAACGAGCCCTTTGCTTCGAGCTGATCGTAGCTGCCGGCCGCGAGCGAAGCATTGGCACGCAGCGTGTCGTCGGGCCGGCGGGTCACGAACTTGATCGCGCCGCCAATGGTGTTCTTCCCGTAGAGCGTACCTTGCGGCCCACGCAGCACTTCGATCCGGTCGAGATCGAGCAAATCGAGCTGGCTGCCGCGGATGCGCGACAGATAGACGTCGTCGACATAGACGCCGACAGCGGGATCGAACGTCTGGAGCGCGTCGGGCTGGCCGATGCCGCGGATGAAGATGTTGGTCGCGTTCGACGAGCCCCGGCCCGCGACGATGTTGAGGTTCGGCACCGCACCCTGCAGGCCGGTCGAGTCCTGCGCCTGAATGCGGTCGAGCGCGCGCGCGTTGAAAGCGGAAACCGACGCCGGAACGCGCTGCAGCTTTTCCTCGGTGCGCCGGGCGGTGATGACGATCGAACCGGTCGCGCTGTCCTGTCCGGCATTATTATTGTCGGCTGTCGCCGGCGGCGGAGACGTGGCCGGCTGGCCGATGACCGGAGTGGCGAAAAATGCCGAAGCGGCAGCGGTGCCGAGCAACGCGGCGCGGGCGTGAAAAGCGCGCATTCTTGAATCTCCCCCTGGCCGGCACCCTGATTTCGCCAGCCGTCCGCCATGCCATAATGAAAGTTGAACCGACTTTCAACTTGCGAATATTCGCGCTAGAAAGCTATCGCGACGGGGATGGGGAAAGCCGTGGAAGAATTGGTGCAGATCAGCCCGGCAAGCGACGGCAAGGCGCCGCGGACGGCGCGTGGCGAACGCACGCTACGCAAGATCCTCGATGCGGCACGTGACGAATTTGGCGAGCGCGGCTTCGGCGAAACTTCAATCGTCGGCATTACCCAGCGCGCCGGCGTCGCGCTCGGCACCTTTTATACGTACTTCGATTCGAAGGAGGCGGTGTTTGGTGCCGTGGTGCGCGACATGTCCGCGCAGGTCCGCGACAAGGTTGCTCCCGCGTTCAAGGGCGCCACCGACGCATTAGACGGCGAACGGCGCGCGCTCGAATGGTTTCTCAACTTCGCCCGCGAGCATCGCGACGTATACCGGATCATCGACGAAGCAGAATTCGTCGAACCCGCCGCCTATCGCGAACATTATGAAACGACCGCGTCGCGCATCGCCGCTCGGTTCAAGTCCGCGCGCCAAAATGGCGAGATCGCACAGGAGTTGACCGACCGAGACCTCGAAATCCTCGCCTGGGCGTCGATGGGCGCGAACGTGTTCCTAGGGCTGCGCTACTCGGTCTGGGACAGCGCCGACGCGAAACGCGTCGCGGATTTGGCCAGCCGGCTCCTACGCACGGGTCTCGGCGCGTGACGGCAGGATATGACGACCGCTTCTTCACGGTCTCCGACGGATTGAAGCTTCATTATCGTGATTATCCCGGCAGCGCCGACAGGCCGCCGATCCTCTGCCTTCCGGGACTGACCCGCAACGCCAAGGATTTTGCCAACCTCGCCGAACTTTATTCACCGCGTTTCCGGGTCATCGCGATCGAGTTCCGCGGCCGCGGCCAGAGCGACTACGATCCAGACCCGGCGCGTTATCTACCCCCGACCTATGCTCATGACGTGATCGAGTTGATGACCCAGCTTGCGATCCCCCAGGCGATCTTTGTCGGGACCTCGCTCGGCGGACTGGTCACCATGCTGTTGGCGGTCATGGCACCGCAACGCATCGCCGCCGCCATTCTCAACGACATCGGCCCGGAGATCGCCGACGCCGGGGTGAACCGCATCAAGTCCTACGTTGGCAGGGGCGTGCGCTTCCGGAGCTGGGACGAAGCAGCCGAGACCGTCGCCGCCAACAATACTCACGCATTTGAACATTATTCGCACGACGATTGGTTGCGGATGGCGCAGCGCAATTGCCGCGAAGAGAATGGCGAGATCGTGTTCGATTATGACCAGGCGATCGCGCTGCCGTTCAACAGCGCGGAGTCAAACTCGCAATTCAACATGTGGCCGCTATTCGCGGCGCTGGCCGAGAAGCCGTTGCTGGTTATCCGCGGCGCGACGAGCGACCTGTTGTCAATCGACACGCTCGCGAAGATGCACGCGGCGGCGCCAGGCATGCAGTCGGCGACGGTCCCGGGAGTCGGCCATGCGCCGGAACTCAATGAGCCCGAGGCCGCGGCCGCGATCGATGCGTTCCTCGGCGCGGTCGCGCCCTGATTATTCGAGCGTGCCCATCCCGACCAGTAGCGCAGCGAACAGGCTGACGACGATCAACGCGAACATCGTCAGCAGCGACGCCCGCCAGATCGCGCGCCAACGACTTAGACCGTAAGCCCCCTTGAGCTGGCGATACATGTGGAATGGCGGGATCAGCCACAAAAGCCCGGCGAGCGAGGTCAGGGCGATCGACTGGAAGATTACTCCGACGACGACCAGCAGGGTCATGAAACATAGGGAATAGGTGACGAACACGGTGTGATCGTAAACCCGGAAGCGGCGGCTGAACGGGAACAACAGCCATACGAACGGCACCGACAGCGGGATGATCAGCCAGCTGAATTTATAAGCGTTGGTCTTGAGTTTGTAGGCGACGAGCTCAGGATTCTTGCGCGCCTTTTTGATCGCGTCCGACAGCGACGGGGCGAGGCCCGACGGGTCGACGTTGATCGCGCTGGCCGGGATCTCGCCCCGCTGGACCGCTTCCATGGCCGCGATCTCGGTCTTTTGGTCCGCGATCTTCTCGTCCAGCTTGGCCGCGACCGGGCCCCTCTCGGCGGCGCGCTGCTGCTCGAGCACGGCAAGCTTGCGCTTGTCCTGCGCCACCTCGCTCGCAATGTCCTTCTTCGCATCGGGCGTGAAATCGCCGATGCTGCCAAGCAGGCTGACCGCAGCGAACATCAGGAACACGCAAAACAGGAACAACGCGATCGGCGAAACGAAGCTGGCGCGCTGGCCGTCAACATAGCGGCGGGTCAGTTCGCCCGGCTTCCATGCCAGCAGCGGCAGGGTGCGCCAGATTTTGCCTTCAAAATGCAGCACGCCGTGAAGGAAATCATGGAAGAAGGCAGTCAGCGTCCGGTGGACGTGCGCGTGCTGGCCGCAAGCATGGCAGAACTCGCCGGTGAGTTCGGCCCCGCAGTTGAGGCACTTGGTTTCGTGGGTGTGGCCGTCATCGCCTTCGCCGGCCTTGGGCTCGAGTGCCCGCCCGACGATCCCGCCGGTTATCGCGTCGCCCAATGCTTCAAATTCACCGACCATCCATTCCCCCGTCGCAGCTACATTATGCGGGCTTGATCGCTCATGCTAGCGGTACAGCATGGCTCGCATCGGTCTTCTTGGCGGCTCGTTCAACCCCGCGCACCAGGGGCATCGCGCGATCAGCCTGCACGCGATCAAAGCACTCGGCCTCGATGAAGTCTGGTGGCTGGTATCGCCCGGCAACCCGTTGAAGGAAGGCGCCAAGGATATGGCGCCATTCGAGGCTCGGCTGGCATCGGCCCGGCGGATGGCGCGGCGCGCGCCGATCCGGGTCAGCGATTTCGAAGCGCGAGAGGGCACAAGATTTACGATCGATACGGTCAAGCGGCTCAAGCAGCGTTTCCCCAAAAACCGCTACATTTGGCTGATGGGCGCCGACAATCTGCGACATTTTCATCACTGGCGCGACTGGAGAGGCCTCGCCCGTGAAGTGCCGATTGCGGTGATTCGCCGCCCCGGCTATGATCATCAGGCCCTCGCGGTGCGCGCGATGGGTTGGCTCGGACGGTTCGTCCGACCTCAGGGCCAGGCGAAATGTTGGACGGACTGGAGTGCACCGGCGATCCTGTTGCTTCGCCTGCCACGAGACCCCACGTCCGCTACCGCTATCCGCGCGCACAGCCCAGATTGGCATCGCAAAGAGCAAGCGCGCGCCAGACGCGTACCTTATTTGGCGATGCCATTGTCCGTCAGGAGACCCCTTGACCGAACGTCCCGCTAAGGCCGGCCCCGATGCCGGCGGCACGCCAGTCGACGTGAATGAACTCCATCGCATAGTGCTGCAGTCGCTCGACGACGACCAGGCGGTCGATGTCGTAACCATTCCACTCACGGGCAAATCGAACATCGCCGACCATATGGTAATCGCTTCGGGACGTTCGACCCGCCAGGTCGCGTCGATGGCCAACAAGCTCGCCGACCGCATCAAACAGGAATTCCGCAAGAACGTGCGGATCGAAGGTCTGCCCGCTGCGGACTGGGTTTTGATCGACGCCGACGACGTGATCGTTCATTTATTTCGCCCCGAAGTAAGAAGTTTTTACAATTTGGAACGAATGTGGGCGTTCGGCGATGATTCAGGTTTGAGCGCTACTGCTCGCGGATGAGGCATATGCGATTCTTGGCTGCCCTGCTGTCGCTTCTGGCGTTTGCCGCGCAACCCGCGGTCGCGGCCTCGAGCCCGAGCCTCGCCAGCCTTGAGCAGCAGTTGCATGCGATGGTCGGCGGCGGCAGTGCCGATGTCGGCATTGCCGCACTCGACCTCCGCACCGGCGAGAACATCAGCGTCCAGGGCAACACGCCGTTCCCGATGGCGAGCACGGTCAAGGTCGCGGTCGCCGCGCTTTATCTTTCGCAGGTCGATCACGGTCGCCGCTCGCTCGACGACACGATTAGCGGCCAGCCGGCGCGCAGCCTAATGGCGCGCATGCTGATCCACAGCGACAATCGCGCAACCGACATGCTGATGGGCGACCTTGGTGGTCCGCGCGCCATCCATGACTGGCTGCAGAGCAACGGCATCACCGGCCTGCGCGTCGACCGCAACATTGCCCAGTTGTTGAGCGACAAGCGCGATTTGTGGGACCGCCGCGATTCGAGCACGCCGCAGGCAATGGTCGAACTGCTGCGGCGGATTTACCGCGCCGAACTGATCAAGCCGGCGAGCCGCAATTATTTGCTCGACCTTATGGCCCAGTGCGAGACTGGCAAGAACCGAATGAAGGCCCTGCTGCCGCAAGGCACGCCGGTCGAGCACAAGACCGGCACGCTGACCGGCCTGACCGACGACGTCGGCTTCATTACCCTGCCTGACGGACGGCGCATCGCAGTCGCCGTGTTCGCCCGCGGCGGGACCAACCGGCCGCGCACCATCGCCGAGGCGGCGCGCGCGATTTATGACGGCTTTGCCCGGGTTCTGACCTGGCCGCTTTCGGGCGCGCTCACCGCACAATAGTGCTGCTGCACATCGTTGCCCGAGGGAAAATCGGTCGCTCACCCGAGGCCGATCTGGTCGACCGCTATCTAAAGCGCATCCAGTGGCCGACCAAAGTAACCGAACTGCCTGACCGTGGCGGCAACGTGCCCCCACCGCCGGCCAACGCCGTAACCGTGATGCTCGACGAGCGCGGCAAGGCTTTGTCGTCGACCGAACTGGCGAAACGGCTCGATGCCTGGCGCGATGGCGGGAAGCGCGAGGTACGGTTCGTGATTGGCGCCGCCGATGGTCATGATAATGAGGCGCGAGCCAGCGCCGACTTGTTGCTTTCCTTCGGGTCCGCGACGTGGCCGCACCTGCTGGCCCGTGCGATGCTCGCCGAACAATTGTTTCGCGCGACATCGATCCTTGCGAACCACCCCTATCATCGCGAAGGGTGAGGACGTGATACGACTTGTGCCCATGCTGATGCTCGCGCCGCTGCTGCTCGCGGCGAGCGCGCCATTGCAACTTCCTGCCGAACCGCTCGATGGTGCCTTGCGACAAGCGCGCGCCGAGCAGGTCGCGGCCGAGGCCGAAACGAAGAGGTTGGAGCAAATCGCTGACGGCGCTCAAGGCGAAGCCGCCAGGCTCCGGGCGCGCGAAGCGGCCGCGGCAAAGGGGATCGAAGCGGCGGAGGCGCGCATCACCGCCGCCGACGCGCAACTGCAGATTACGGCTGCCGCAGCCGAACGGCAGCAGGCGCAGCTGCAGCGCGAGCAGCAACCGATTGCATCACTGCTGTCGGGCCTGGTGATGATGGCGCGCCGGCCGCCGATCCTGGCGATTGCGGATCGTGGCAGCACCGATGACCTAGTCAAAGTCCGGGTGCTGCTCGATACGACATTGCCGGTCATCCGCGGCCGCACCAAGGCGCTTTCGGGCCAACTCGCGCAGGTCCGCCAGCTTCAGGCGAGCGGGATCGCGGCGAAGCAGGAGCTGCTCCGCAGCCGCGCGGATCTTGTCGGGCGGCGCCAGCAGTTCGCGGCGCTTGAATCGCAGGCCTTAAGGTCTTTCGCCGAGGCGCGGGTCCAGGCGCTCAGCGCGGGTGACGTCGCAATCGCCGCCGGAGAAGACATATCCCAACTTCGTGGGGCCGAGGCCGGCAGTCGCGCCGCCTGGGCGATCGCCTCTGAGCTTGCCGCGACCGATGCAGCTCCGCCGCGCCCGGCCGGGCCGGAGGGCGGCCGCCCGTCGGCACCCCTCGCCTACCAGTTGCCGGCGCTTGCGCCGGTCGTCGATGGCCTTGGCTCGGTCAATGCCAATGGGGTGCGTTCGCGTGGAATAACCTTGCGGACTGGCCGCGGAACGCCGGTGTCGGCCCCGGCCGCCGGGATAATCCGCTTCTCCGGCCCGTTCCGCAGCTATGACGGGGTGGTGATTATCGACCATGGCAACGGCTGGATGAGCCTGATCGTCGGGGTGGCGTCGCCGCTGAAGGCGGGGTCGCGGGTTAGCCTCGGCGATCCGCTTGGCCAGGCGCTCGGTCCGATCGAGGTCGAACTGTCCCAAAATGGGCAAAGACTGTCGCCTGCTCTCATCGCAGGTTCATCTCCAACCCTGTCAAATGGCGCCAAAGGCAGGTAAACGCGTGGTCGCCGAAATAGGACGATTCCCAATGAGCCCAATTCGTAAGCTTCTGCCGCCGATCGCACTCGTCAGCGCGCTCGCTCTCGTGCCGGTCACCGCCAGCTCCTTCGCTGCTGCGGATACGACTAATTACCAAGAGCTCGAGAAGTTCATGAGCGTCTACCAGCAGGTCAAGCAGCACTATGTCGTGCCGGTCGATGATCACGCCCTGATCAAGGGCGCCATCGACGGCATGCTGTCGTCTCTCGATCCGCACTCGTCCTACGCCGAAGGCGCCGATTACGATGCGCTCAAGACGCTGATCGAGGGCAGTTATGGCGGGCTCGGGCTGTCGGTCGGAATGGAAGACGGAACCGTCAAGGTCATCACCCCGACCGAGGACACGCCGGCATGGCGTGCCGGGATCAAGGCCGGCGACTACATCACCCACATCAATGGCGAGCTGATGTACGGCTACAACCTTGACGAAGCGGTCGAGAAGATGCGCGGCAAGCCGGGCAGCCCGATCAAGCTGACGCTCGTCCGCAAGGGCCGCGACAAGCCGTTCGACGTCACCCTCGTGCGCGAGGAGATCAAGGTTCATCCGGTCAAATGGGAGGTCAAGGAAGGCGTCGGCTACATCAATATCAACCAGTTTGCGGCCGGCACCGGCGAGGCCACCGAGGCGGCGATCACCGCGATCGACAAGGCGACCGGCGGCCATCCGCTCGGCTATATCGTCGACCTGCGCTCAAATCCCGGCGGCTCGCTCGACGAGGCGATCCAGGTCAGCGATGCATTTCTCGACAGCGGCGAAATCGTCTCGCAGCGTGGGCGCGAGAAGGACGACATCCAGCGCTATTACGCCAAGCCAGGCGACCTGACCCACGGCCTGCCGGTGGTCGTACTGACCGACGTCGGCAGCGCCTCGGCATCGGAAATCGTTGCCGGTGCCCTTCAGGATCACCGCCGTGCGCTGGTCCTTGGCGAGCGCAGTTTCGGCAAGGGGTCGGTGCAATCGATCGCGATGCTCGGCGACCGCACCGCCCTGCGGCTGACGACGGCGCGCTATTACACACCGTCGGGCCATTCGGTTCAGGAGGGCGGGATCGATCCGGACATCAATGTCCCGCAGCTGTCCGACCCGGACTACAAGGACCGGCCGGTGACCCGCGAAGCCGATCTTCGTCGTCACCTGCTCAACCAGGCCAAGGTCGATGACAAGCTGCTCGAGAGCGACGACACGACCGATCCGCGCTTCTCGGCAACCGCCGCGGAGCTCGAAAAGAAAGGGATCAAGGACTTCCAGCTTTCCTATGCGATCAACACGATCAAGCGGATCGCTGCTCCGTTGAATCCGACGACCTCGATCGCCCAGAAGAAGGGAAACTAGTCCGGGCATGAGTGAAGCCGTCGCCGAGGCTCCGAGGCTCTCGCAGCCGTTGGCGAGTGCTGCCACCGCCCGGCTCCTCGCCCTGCTCCTGCCGGCGGCGCTCCTCGCCGGAGCCTTCGGGTCGCAATATTTCGGCGGGCTTTATCCATGCGAAATGTGCTGGTGGCAGCGCGACGCGCATTTCGCGGCCCTCGTTCCCGCGGCACTCGCCTTCACCGCGCCGGCGGCCACGCGACGGTCGCAGATGCTGACACTGCTCGCCGCGCTCGCCATCGCGGTCTCGGGCGGGATCGGGTTTTATCACGCCGGGGTCGAGCTCAAGATTTTCCAGGGCTTCACCACCTGCACCGCCATGACCAGCGCCGCGACCACCGACGAGCTGTTCCGGCAGATCGCGAACGCACCGCTGATCCGCTGCGACCAGGTGCAATGGTCGTTCCTCGGCATGTCGATGGCCGGTTGGAACGCGATCCTGTCGCTTGGCGGCGCGGCGGCGATCGCCTTCCTGGCCCTGAGGGGATCGCGGCGATGAGCGCGTGGCGCCCGGGCGGTCGACGTCCTGACCCGGCATCGATGCTTCGCGTCGATCAGGCCGGTGAATATGGCGCGACCCGGATCTATGCCGGGCAACTTGCCGTGCTCCGGCCGAATTGCCCCGAATCCAAGTTGATCGCGCGGATGGCGGCGCAGGAGCAGCGCCACCTCAAGCGCTTCGATGCATTGATGGCCGAGCGACGCGGCCGACCGACCGTGTTGCAGCCGGTGTGGAATATCGCCGGCTTCGCGTTGGGCGCGGCGACGGCGTTGATGTCCGAAAAAGCAGCGCTGGCGTGCACCGATGCGATCGAGACGGAAATCGATCTCCACTATCAGCACCAGCTCGACCAACTTGGTGATGACGATCCCGAACTCGCGAGCGATATCGCGGAGTTTCGTGCCGAAGAGATCGAGCATCGCGACACGGCCAGAGCGGCCGGAGCGGCGGACGCAATGGGCTATCCGGTGTTGACGGCCGCGATCCGGGCCGGCTGCAGGGTGGCAATCGCGCTATCGAAACGTATCTAGGGAACCCGACTCGGGGTTCGCCCGCTGAAAGAATATTGGAAGGACGACCATGACCAGGCTGATGATCATCCTCGCAGGCTCGGCTGCGGCTGCGGCGGGTTTTGCTGCGCTCCCGGCGCCGGCGACCGCCCAGGACACCGGCAGTGCGATCAGCGAGATCATCGTTTACGGCACCGACCCGTGTCCACGGTCGACCGACGATTCGGTCGTGGTTTGCGCACGCAAGCCGGAGAGCGAGCGCTTTCGAATTCCCGAAAAACTGCGCAGCGGCGGCCCGCGCCAGACCCGCGATGCTTGGGCCAACAAGGCGCGCCAGTTTGAAACGGTCGGATCGACCGGAACGTTTAGCTGTTCGCCAGTCGGACCAGGCGGCTACACCGGCTGCCTGACCCAGGTCATCAACCAGGCCAAACGCGAACGGCGCGAGCAGAACGAGCAAGGCACGGCGCCGGAAGAATAAGAACAAGCGGTGTCGCGAGCCGCGACGCTCTGACAGCCAGCACCACACAGCCGAGGGAGAGCGGCACATATGGCTACAGCCGCAGCGACGCCCGGGGGTTTTCGGGCGCCTGACGACCAGACCTTTCTCGGCCACCCGCGCGGCCTTGCTTATCTCGCCTTCACCGAAGCCTGGGAGCGCTTTTCATATTACGGGATGAGCGCCTTGCTGGTGCTCTACATGGTCAACCAGCTCCTGCTGCCGGGCCATGTCGAGCATGTCGCCGGGTTCGCCGGGTTCCGCGCGACGATCGAGGGCATCTTCGGCCCGCTGTCGACCCAGGCACTGGCATCGCAGATTTTCGGACTTTACTCCGGGTTCGTCTACTTCACTCCGGTGTTCGGCGGCTGGCTGGGCGACCGCTTCGGCCAGCGCAATGCGGTAATTGTCGGCGCCCTATCGATGAGCGGCGGGCATCTGGCGATGGCCTTCGACCAGAGCTTCTTGCTGGCCCTGCTGCTGCTGATCATCGGCTCGGGCCTGCTCAAGGGAAACATCTCGGCCCAGGTCGGCAGTGTCTATCCCCCGGAAGACGAGGAACGACGGGCCCGCGGCTTCGCGATTTTCAGCACGGGGATCAATTTCGGCGCGGTGGTGGGCCCATTGCTGTGCGGCTTTCTCGGCGAGCGGTACGGCTGGCATATCGGCTTCGGCGCCGCCGCCTTGTTCATGCTTGGCGCCCTCGCAACCTACCTCAGCGGCTACCGCTATCTGCCCGCCAGGGTGGAGCGGAAGGCCAGGCCGGTGTCGGCGCCGCTTACCCCCAATGACAGACGGACGATTGCTGCGCTGATCGCGGCGATGGCGATCACCATTTTCCCGCATATCGCTTACTACCAGCTCGCCAACGTCCTGCCGGTCTGGCTGGAACAGCAGGCCAATATGAATGCCGGCGGCTTCCAGGTGCCGATCCCCTGGTACCAGTCGATCGACCCGCTGTTCAGCATCATTGCGTTGCCGCTGCTGTTCGCGCTCTGGCAGTGGCAGGCGCGGCGGAGGCACGCCGAACCGTCCGAGTTGCTGAAGATCGCGACAGGGTCGTTCATTTGCGGCGGCGCCAATTTGATTCTGGTCGCAGCGATCGCGCTCTCGCCCGGGCGGGTGTTGTGGATCTGGCCGTTTCTCTACTGCGCGGTGCAGGGCATCGGCTTCATGTATTTCTGGCCGCCGTTGCTCTCACTGGTGTCGCGCGCCGCCCCGCCGAAGGTCAATGCGACGATGATGGGGAGCTGCTTCCTGGTCCTGTTCGTCGCGAACAACCTGATCGGCTGGATCGGGACCTTTTATGAACAAATGTCGCCCCTCGGCTTTTGGTTGCTGCATGCCGGGATCGGCGCAACCGGCGGTGTGTTCGCCATCCTGTTCGGTCGGACCTTGGGGCGAATCCTGGAAGCGGTTGGTCCCGCCAATGTGTCGAAGGAGTGAGCCATGACCGTCGCTGAAGCCACACCCGACTTCGAACAAGGCGACCGCCACGACCGCGCCTTCCTTGGCCACCCGAAGGGCCTCGGCTTCCTTGGCTTCACCGAGGCCTGCGAGCGCTTCTCTTATTATTCCATGCAGACTTTGCTCACGCTCTACATGGTCAATTACCTGCTGCTGCCGGGTCATATCGAAAATGTCACCGGACTCGCCTGGCTCCGAACGTGGCATTACCCGGGGCTCGAAGGACAGCCGCTCTCCTCGGCCATTTTCGGCGATTACACATCGCTGGTTTACCTGATGCCGATCCTCGGCGGGATCATCGCCGACAAGCTGACCGGTCGTCGGATCGCCTTGATCGCCGGAGGCCTGGTCATGGCCCTCGGGCACTTCCTGATGGCCTTCGAAGGCGCCTTCCTGTTTGCGCTATTATCGCTGATCGTCGGGGTCGGCCTGTTCAAGGGCAATATCGCGACCCAGGTCGGCGAGCTCTACAAAGAGCACGACCTGCGCCGGGCGATGGCATTCCAGATCTTCTACATTTTCATCAACGTCAGCGTGATCGTCGCGCCGCTGATCTCAGGCACCCTCGGCCAGCGGGTCGGCTGGCATTATGGGTTCGGTTGCGCCGGGATCGTGATGGTCCTTGGCCTAGCCATCTACCTCTCGGGCCGGAAATCCCTGCCGCCCGACCTCGCCGTCGCCGACCGCGACCAGAAGCAGCTGATCGGCCGCATTGTCGCTGGAGCGATCGGCATCGCCGTGCTCGTCGTTCTGTGGCTGATGATCTCGGGAATCCTGTTTTCCAACTGGATTGTCGGAACCGTATCCGCCCTCATCATGATCGGCGCCCTGTATTGGTTCCTGACCAGGGATCTCGAGCGCCCGGACAAACTGCGCGTGCTATCCTTGTGCATCCTGATCCCGGTGATGGCGATTTCGCTTCTCACCAACCAGGAAATCTTCAACGCCTATCTCGTCTGGGGCGACCAGCACTTCAACCTGCAGTTCATGAGTTACACGATGCCGTCGAGCTGGCTGATCACGCTCGACGCCGCGCTCAGTTTCTCGATGCTCGTCGCCGTCGCTTTGTTCTGGAAATGGTGGAGCTTCAAACACCGCGAGCCCGACGAAATCAGCAAGATCATCATCGGCAGCGTCTTCACCATCGCCGGCGGACTATGCCTATTCGCGGCCGCGGCGGTAACGGCCGACGGCGCCAAGGTGGGCCTGTTCTGGCCGGTCATGTTCCATTTGCTGAACAGCATCGGCTTCGCGCACATCCTGCCGGTCAGCCTGGCGCTGTTCACCAAAATCGCACCCAAGCAAATCACGGCGACGGTGATCGGGCTCTATTATCTGGCGTTTTTCGGCGCGAACAAGATGGTCGGTTACGTCGGTGGACTGTATTCGACCCTGCCGACGACCACCTTCTGGCTGATCCACGTCGCCAGCGCCGTTTTCGGCCTGGTCGCCTTCATCGCGTTCAAGCTCGTTCTCGGCAAACGCATGGGCGGCACGGGCGTCCGCGAACAGGCCGAGGCGCTGAGCTAGGGAACGATCGGCAGCAGCACCGCACTCGCGTTTGGGCCGCCGTAGAAGACGCTTTGCGTCGCTTTTCGGTAATCGCCAGCCCGGGCGTAAAAGATGTTGGGGACGAACGTCTGCGGGTTGCGGTCGTAGAGCGGAAACAGGCTCGACTGGACCTGGACCGCGATCCGGTGCCCGGGCAGGAATACGTGGTTCACGTTGGGCAGGCCGAAGCGATAATGTTCGGCCTTGCCGCTCCGCAACGCGCGCGGCTTGGCGAAACTGTCGACGTAGCGCCCGCGGAAAATCTCGATCCCGACCGGCAGCTCATAACCCGACATGTCCTGCTTCGACCCCTGGTCGGCACCTTCCGGCGCTTCGTTGGGATAGACGTCGATCAGCTTGACCACCCAGTCGCTGTCGGTGCCGCTGGTCGCGGCAAACAGATCGACTTGCGGCGGGCCCATGATGTGCACCGCCTGGGTTAGCGGCGCCGAGGTATAGCTAAGCACGTCCGTACGATCCGACACGAAGCGCTGGTCGCGCACCAGCCATGGCTTCCATTGATCGTCCGCACCCATGTTGATCGGGCGCGGAATGAACGGCACCGGCTTGGCCGGGTCGGAGACGTAGTCGTCATGGCCGGCGCTTCCCGGCCGGTCGAAGCTGGCGCCGTTGCCGGCGGTCAGGAACAACGGCGTCGGCGTGCCCATCGGCCAGCGCGGGCTTGCCTGCCACTGGTTGATGCCCGTCGCGTAGGTCAGGACGTCGGGGGTGTGCGGGTCAGGCGCGCCCTTCAGATAATGATCGAAGAACGGCTTCACATATTTGACGCGCCATTCCTGGGCGGTGTCGCCGGTGAAGGTCAGTGCGCCAAGATCGTAGCCATAATGATTGGCGCCCGAATGCCGCCACGGGCCGATCGCCAAGTGGAGCAGGCCGCTGCCCTCATACTTTTCCTTGAGCGCCTTGTAGACCGCGGGCCCGCCGTAACTGTCCTCCTGGTCCCACTGGCCAACCTCGATCAGGGTCGGGACGGTCAGCGGTCGCGCCGCCATCCATTTGTCGACCGCCTGCCCCGACCAGAACTCGGTATAGGCCGGGTTCTGCATCAGCTTTTGCACGAAGGGGTAATTGGTGATGTTCAGGCGGCGGGCATAATCGCCCATCGATCCAGCATTGAGGTAGCGGGTGTAATCGTCGCCGGGCCCGGGCGCGATGTTGCAGCAGTCGCCCTTGCCCGTGCTCTGCGAC
>Ga0207711_10001497_pt1 | contig 21763 bp, 19 predicted proteins | sample KBSS34metaG_FD_184401 | JGI IMG/M metagenome (GOLD analysis project Ga0207711, IMG submission 184401) | Switchgrass rhizosphere microbial communities from Kellogg Biological Station, Michigan, USA - KBS S3-4 metaG (SPAdes) (version 2) | ecosystem: Host-associated > Plants > Roots > Rhizosphere...
AGGTTAGAGATCTGCCAGCCAGACATCGAGAACGGCACAGCGTTTTTCCTCGCGCACGACCTTCAGCGCTTCGGCCACTGCCGGCTCTACTTCGTCCACTTTTTTGACGATTTTCGCAAACGCTCCTCCGGAGGCCGCCGCGATCCCGGAATAGTCGGGCGGCGGATCGAACGCGACGTCGATGTCCTGCGCTTTACTGGCGTAGCCGTCCGGATGCACCGCCAGCATCGAGAATTTCGGCGCGCGCCATCCGCGATTGTTGTAGATCACCGTGAGAAACGGAGTCTGATACTTGCGCGCCATCCAGTGCACCGTGGACGGCACCGAGAACATATACGATCCGTCGCCCGTGAGGCACACCACGGTCTTATCCGGACAGGCCAGTTTCATGCCGACCGACGCACCGCCGTTCCACCCGAGGGAACTTGCCCCGCTGGTGAAACGGGTCCGTGGTTTAGTACAGCCGATGTGGTTGTTAATGGCCGAATAGTTCGTGATTCCCTCGTTGACGATCACGGTGTCGCGATGGATCTGGCGGCGGACGCAGGCAGTGAGATATTCGGCCGTGATCACATCAGGTTGGGGCTGCTCCCGGCGGGCCAGCTCGGCAACCCAAGCAGCGTGCTTTTCACGGTAGGTAGTCTTGGGATCACCACTTAGACGCTCATTGATCTGCCGCAGCGCGGTAGCGCAATCGGCGCGAAACACCTGAGCAGCGGAAATGTACCAGAGCGGGGTGCGCTCCTTCAGAGGATCGATATCGATGTGGCAGATCTTCGCACCGTCCGCCGGTTTATTGAACGCCGGAATCCACGGGACATCGCTATCGAGCACCAGGACCAGGTCAGCCTCCGCCAGAGACGGGTTCTGCACGTGCTCGTTCCCCTGCTGCCCGACGTAGCACGGGTGATCGGTCGGGAAATTCAGGTAACTGGGGCATGACTCCAAGACGCCGATTCCCAGGCGGTCGGCCAAGCGGACCAGCTCCGTCACCGCTTCCGGCTTGCGGCCCAGGTAGCTGGTCACTACCAGCGGACGTTGGGCAGCGCGAAGACTGTCGACCAGCTCAGTGAGCCCACTCTCGGGCAACGGTTGTGCCGCGATGGGCTGCCAGCGCGCCGGATCGATAGAGGTCGGCGAGATCTCTTCCTCGAACACCTCGCGCGCGGCCATCAGGTAGGCCGGACCCTGCGGATCGCTGGAGGCGATCTGAAGCGCGCGGTGGATCATCTGCTTGATATTGCGGCCAGTGCGCAGCTCATTCTCATACTTCATGTAGCCGCGCAGAATGCCTCTCTGGTCGGGGACGTCCTGGAGCCAGTGGATGAACTCGTTACGGCTCCCCTTGAGCTCGCCTTCCTGCGTATAAGGCGATGCGCCGGCAAAAATCAGCACAGGAACGCGGCACTTGGCGACGTTGTGGATGGCCCCGGCCATGGCCTGGGTCCCGCAATCGACGTGCACCAGGACGGCTTGGGCGCGCCCAGTGATCTGCACGAAGCCTTGGGCGCAGGTGAGCGCAACCATTTCATTGGGACAGGTGATGACCTTGGGGACGGGCTTACCCATGGCCCGCGCCTGGGCCAGGGCTTCGACGATTCCAGGATGATCGCTACCAAAATTGACGAATAGATAGGACACCCCGGCGTCCACCAGGGCTTCGATGAGCGCGCTGGCGCCGGTGTACATGGAAGGTTGTGATTGGGCAGCTGACACGATCACAAGGCTAACATTTCTGGCAAAAATACTTGCGCCATTGGACTTCATGGGGCATAGTGAAAATAGCGCGTCGTACGCAATGCACGCGCCAGCAAAGTATGGAATTGGGCCGGCAATGGCAGATCAAAGGTTGTTCTTCACCGAGCTGCTCGGCCTTAAGGTCTTTGACCTTAAGGGGCGCACCCTTGGTGTGGTCAAAGATGCCGCTATTGTGCCCCTATTGGATCCGGTCCGGGTCGATCGCTTCCTGATCGGCAGCGGCGCGGCCTGGCTGACGGTCCGCCACGACCAGGTTCGCTCTATATCCCTCGACGGAATTCATCTTCGGGATGAAATCCTGACTCCGTATCATTCCGATGAATATATGCTGCGCGTGGTCCGTGATCTAATGGACCAGCAAATCATCGATGCGCAAGGCCGCAAGGTGGTTCGCGTCACCGACGTCACTTTCGAAATCCACCAAGAAGACGGCGGCGAAGTTTTATGGGTTTTAGATGTCGATATCGGCCTGCGCGCGATTTTCCGCCGCCTGGTACAGGGTGTGCTGCCTCCGCGCTGGATCCGGCGGCTGCAAGGTGGGATTCCGCCGCATTCGATTCGCTGGGAGTTTTGTAACATTCTGGAGCCCGATCCGCAGCGGCGGCTGCGGCTCAACATTTCCAACCGTCTGTTGGAAGGCATGCACCCGGCCGACCTGGCCGACATCGTGGAAGACCTGACGCCGGAGCATCGCGAGGCGATCTTCGAGAATATCGACAGTGAAGTGGCGGCCGAAGCGCTTTCGGAAGTGGACCCGGATATCCAGGCCAGCATCCTGGAATCGCTCGAAACGGAAAAGGCCGCGGAGATCGTGGAAGGGATGGCCCCGGATCAAGCGGCCGACGTGCTGGCCGAGCTCGAGCAGGAGACCAGCGACGAGATTCTGGAAGAGATGGAACATGAGCCCAAACAAGAGGTCCGTGAACTGTTGGAGTTCAAGGAAGACTCGGCCGGGGGCATGATGAACACCGAGTATGTCGCGCTTCCGGAGACTTCTACCGTCGAGGATGCGATTCAGGCGCTCAAGGCCAACGAAGAGTTAATGGAAACGCTGAACACCCTGTTCCTGGTGGATTCGAATGATCGGTTGACGGGCGCGGTTCCGCTGGCGCGGCTGTTCCTGCACGAGGGCGCGACGCCGCTCCGCTCGTTGGCTGTGGAGACGCTGATCGACGCTCCCGTGACGGAGCAGCAGGATCGCATCACCGAGCTATTCGATAAATACAACCTGCTCGCGCTACCAGTGGTGGACGAGGAGCGCAAGCTCGCCGGGGTAATCACCGCCGACGATATCATTTCGGTCTTGCGGGAGAAGTAGATATGCGAGAAGCAAACTTGGAGCCTCCCGAACGTGTGGAAACGATTTCGCTATCACATCGCCATCTTCTTCGCGGTCATCGGGCCGGGGTTCATCACCGCCATGGTGGACAACGACGCGGGCGGCATCCTCACCTATTCCCAGGCCGGCGCTAAGTACGGCTATCTTCCGCTTTGGACCCTTCTTCCGATCACCCTGCTGCTGATCGTCACACAGGAGATGTGCTCGCGCATGGGCGCGGTAACGGGCAAGGGTCTCTCCGATCTGATTCGCGAAGAGTTCGGCCTTCGTACCACCTTCGTGGTGATGGCGGTGCTGGTATTGGCCAACCTGACCAATATGATTGCGGATTTCGCCGGTATCGCCGGCTCGCTGGAGATCTTTCACATCCCACGATACGTGAGCGTTCCCATTGGGGCCGCGATCGTCTGGCTGCTGGTAGTGAAGGGCACTTATGCCTCGGTCGAAAAGATATTCTTATTCGCGTGTCTGGTATACATCGCTTACATTGTTTCCGCGATTCTGGTGAAACCAGACTGGAAGGAAGCGGCCATCTATAGCGTGCGTCCCGTGCTGATGCTGCAAGGGGCGTATATCTACATGCTGATCGGCATGGTGGGTACCTCCATCGCACCCTGGATGCAGTTCTATCTGCAAGCCGCGGTAGTGGAAAAGGGCGTCACGGCCAAGGAATATAAAGAATCGCGGATCGAGGTAATCGTCGGATGTATCGCCATGTCGGTGATTGCGTTCTTCATCATCGTGGCCTGCGCCGGCACCATCTATGAGGTTGCACCGCGGGACCTGCAAGTCCCCGCCGATGCGGCCGCCGGACTCCGCCCGTTTGGTCCTTACGCTTACCTGTTGTTCGCCGCCGGGCTTTTCAATGCGTCGTTATTTGCAGCCTGCATTCTTCCACTTTCGACGGCGTATTCGGTGTGCGAAGGCCTGGGCTTTGAGTCCGGCGTCAACCGCCGCTTCCGCGAGGCGCCCATCTTCTATTGGTTGTTCACCTTACTCATCGTCGTCGGCGGCGCCGTGGTGATGTTTCCGCAATTCCCACTGGTGAAGATGATCTTGTTCTCACAGGTGATCAACGGAGTACTGCTTCCCGTAGTGCTTATCTTCATGACGCTGCTGATCAACAAGAAAAAGCTAATGCATGAATGGATCAACTCACGTTTCTACAATTTTGTGTCCTGGGCGGCGGTTGCGTTGATGATCGGCCTGACCATGGCGCTGGTGGCTTTATCCATCCAGGACATGATGAAGAGTTAGATGACAGGCGACAAGATCGCCTGTCCTACTTCTTTAAGAAACGCTCGACGCCGCGTTTGAAGTCGTCGGTCATCCGCACCTGGACGTTGGCCTGGACGCCCGCTTCAATCGACGCTTCAAAACTCATTCCGTCGGTTTCGTAGAGCAACGTTTTACTCATGCTCATGGCTGTGGCGGAATGTCCAGCCAGCGCTGCGACATAGCTCTCAACACTCGCGTCGAATGCCGCATCGGGAACCACGCGGTTGATCAGGCCGATGGCGAGGGCCCGGGACGCACTCAAAGGTTCGCCAGTTAGGGCGAGTTCCATGGCTTGGCGCTCATTGACGGCTCGCCGCAGCATAGTGGCGACGATCGCGGGAATAAAACCCAGCTTCACTTCCGGATAGCCGAATTGCGCGGATTCGGTGGCGATGATCAGGTCGGACGCAGTCGCGATGCCGGCGCCCCCGCCTAGTGCTCGACCATGTACTGCAGCAATGATCGGCTTGGGATGGCGGCGCATAGCGATGTACAGATGGCCCAGCCGCCTGGCGGCCGTGAGCGATGACGGCGCGTCTTCCGCGCTTCGGAGCACTTCGCTCAAATCGAGCCCCGCACAGAAGTCTTTTCCCGCACCACGGATCAGCAGGACGCGAACCGTCGCGTCATCGCCGGCGCGCTCAAGGGCGTCGCGCAGGGCGGACATCATCTCGCTGGTAATCGCGTTGCGCTTGTCGGGGCGATTCAGCGTTATGCGAGCAACACCGCCCGCCGCGGCATATTCAATCGACATCGATTTCCATTCGTAACAAAGCGGTGCTGAAGGTTTTCCCTTGCGGATCGGCCTTGAGCGCCATGGTTCCTCCGCCATCCAGCGCTTCGTGCAGTAGAAAATTCAGCGCCCCTAACTTGGGCAGCTCGAAACGCTCCACTTTGCCTTGGCATACGCCGGCAAAATGCTGCTTCACGCGATCGGCGGTAACCTCCCGTACCAGAATCGGATAATCCTCGGGCTTCCTGGCGATCAAGCCGATGTTGACCAGGTCGCCCTTGTCGCCGGAACGTGCATGGGCGATCTCGATCAACCTTCGTTTTATCAACTCGCGCTTGGCCATATCGCCACCTCCGGCCGGACTTCAGATTTCGGAATCAGCGCGGGCCAAAACGCTACGATTTCTTCGACGCGCGGGCGGCCCAGGCCGAGGCCCGATACTCCTGGCGGCCCATTTAACACCAGCGGCGCGATCTCACGCGTAAATCGATCCACCGCGGCGCGATTCTCGGATCGCACGCCGACTCGCAGGACCACCTCGGGCAAGTGCGGCTCAATTTCGGGCGTTGGTTCGGCGGCGGGGATTTCGTGACAGCCGTTCGCGCCCAGAAACGCGGTGCGTATTTCGTCGAACCGCAGGCCTAGGCGCGTCAATCTTTGGCGCAGGATCTGATCCGCGGCACGAGCTTTCTTGTACGCATCGGGCCAAGTGTAGACCAGCGATCCCATGGCCTTGTAGCCGGCCGTATAGCTGATCGAGACCTTGTAGTAATTGGTAGCGGGACGGCCCTCTATACCCGTGAAGCGCACTCGATTCTCCCCAGCCTGATCCAGGTGGACGGTGGTGAAATCGGCCACGCAATCGGGAGTGATGTATTGGGTCGGGTCACCGATCTCGTAGAGAAGCTGTTCTTTGACGGAGGCGACGGTAACGCGTCCACCGGTGCCTGCGTGCTTGGTGACGGAAAACGTGCCATCCGGCTCCGCTTCGACAATCGGATAGCCGATGTCGGCAAGGTCGGGAATGGTTTCCCAATCCACTTGGCAGTTGCCTCCGGTGACTTGCGCGCCGCATTCGATAGCATGTCCTGCGACGATGCCCGCCGAAAGCTTGTCCCAGTCGGTCTCCTTCCAGCCGAACTCGTGGATCATGGGAGCAAGCGTAAGAGCCGCATCGGCGACGCGCCCGGTGATCACGATTTCCGCGCCGAGACCCAGCGCCTCGGCCACTGGAAACGCTCCAAAGTAAACGTTGGCCCGTTCCACTTGCGCGCGGATGGCGGATAGAGGCTCACCCGTATCCATGTGCTTGAGCTCGATACCGCGCTTCAGAAATTGGTCCAGACGATCCGTGATGTCGTCGCCGGTGACTGTGGCGACCTTTAGGGGAAGGTTCTGGCGCGCAGCTCTCTCGAGCACGGCATCGCGGCAGCCCATGGGATTGATGCCGCCCGCGTTGGCGATCACGCGGATGCGCCTATCCTTCAGATCGGGAAGCACGCGCGCGATCAGGTCGACGAAGTCACGGGCGTAGCCGGCCTGGGGATCTCGGGTCCGCTGCTTTTGCAGGATGGACATGGTGACTTCGGCCAGATAGTCCAGCGTCAGGTAGTCGATGGGCCCGCGGCGGATCTGGTCGACGGGAGCTTCGAGAGAGTCGCCCCAAAAACCTTGGCCATTAGCGATGCGAATCATTTGGTTCCTTCGCGCAAAACGGATCGCGGCGCGATAGTTCCTCGAACCGATTCAGAGTGCGCGCGGCGCCCTTTGCGCTTCATACACCGCCCCATAACTGTCGCGGCTGGGAAGAAATGGTCATACGACGTACTTTCCCGCTTGCAGCAAACGGCCCGCGATTTTGCGGCGCAGGGCAATCGAATTCACCAATTCATATGCCGTCATATCGTGGAGCAGGGCCAGATTGGTTCGCAACGCATCTCCTTCCGAGCAGGCGGCCAGCACTGTTTTCGCGGAGGCCTTGATATTCTCCATGGTCTCATCGGCGAATACGGCGGCCATGTCGGAAGCGTTTTCTTTGCCGTTTTTTTTCGCGCGTAGCGTGGCGGATTCCAGTGCGAAGGCGTTCATCAAGACATCGGTGATACCGGCGACGACTTCCTGCTGCTCCTCGATGCGTTCGCCAAACTTCTTTGAGGCGACATTTAGCAAAAACAGGCAGGCCTTACTCGCGTTCGCCGCCGTGGAACTACCGTTTAGCTTCAAGGTTCCCTTCTTGATGCGACGCAGTAGCATGCCGGTGGCGAGCAGGCGGTTGATCTCGTTGGTGCCTTCGAAGATGCGATTGATACGAGCGTCGCGATAAGCGCGTTCCACGGGATAGTCTTGATGGTAGCCGTAGCCGCCATGGATCTGCACGGCTTCGTCGACCACGTAATCGAGCGCCTCAGAGCCGAAGATCTTGAGGAAGGAACACTCGGCGGCGAATTCTTCGCCGGCCTTCATGAGCGGCTGCCCGGAATCCTGGATGTTTCCGATGAGGCGATACGCCATGCTCTCATTCACGTACATCCGGACCGCCATTTCGGCCAGCTTATGCTGGATCAGACCGAACTCGGAGATGGATTTGCCGAACGCGCGGCGTTCCCGGGCATAGCGAATCGCATCGCCCAGTGTTTGTCGGCACTTGCCGTGCGCGGCGACGGCCAGCGTCAGCCGTCCAATATTCAAGATGTTGAACGCCATGATGTGACCGCGTCCGATCTCGCCCAGGACGTTTTCCACCGGCACCTTGACGTTATCGAAATACACCGCGGTCGTGGAGCTGCCCTTCAGTCCCATCTTCTTTTCTTCGGCGCCGGGCGATACGCCAGGCCAGGCGCGTTCCACTAGAAATGCCGTGAACTTTTCACCGCCGACCTTGGCGAACACCGTGTACAAGTCCGCGATGCCGCCATTGGTTATCCACATCTTCTGGCCGTTAAGCACGTAGTGCGTTCCGTCGGCCGAAAGATCGGCTCGGGTACGTACGGCCATGGCATCGGATCCGGCTTGCGCCTCGGTGAGACAATACGCGGCGAGTAACTCGGCCGACGCGAGCCGGGGAAGATACTTCTGCTTCTGCTCATCTGTGCCGAACATCGCGATGGGCAATACGCCGATACCGGACTGTGCACCATGGCAAACAGCGTAGGAACCGTCGCGGCCGATGCCTTCGGCCACGATCATCGATGAAACCAGATCGAGCTCCATGCCGCCGTAACACTCGGGCAGCGACACGCTGACGAGTCCCAGCTCGGCCGCTTTGCGCAAGGTGCGCTTTAGAACATCGAAGTCCTGCCGCTGAATCGCTTCGAGGTTAGGTTCCACTTCGCGGGTCCAGAAATCTTCGGTGGCCTTGGCAATGGCGCGATGCTCGGCCGTGAAGTCCTCGGGTGTGAAGATATCCGGCGGCGCGTCGAATATGAAAGAGCCGCCAAACGGGGTAGACATGTTCGATATGCTTGAGTTTATGAAATCCCTTTCCTTCCTGCTTGCCGCAGCGTCTCTTTGGGGACAACAGGCGGCTCCCGCCGACGCAGATCCCGTGGTGCTAACGGTCGGCTCGGAGAAGATCACCCAGTCAATGTTCCAGGAGATCATCTCCAGCCTCCCGGCCCAGCAGCAGGCGCAGCTGGCGTCGCCCGAGGCGCGCCGGAGCCTGGCCGAACAGGTGGCCGAGCTCAAGGTGATGGCGCAGGAAGCCCGGGCGCGCAAGCTCGACCAGTCGGCTGCAGTAAAGGCGAAAGTGGCGCTGCAGATGGACCAGATTCTGGCCAACGCCGTGTATCAGCAGCTAACGGCCGGCGATCCGGATGACGCGGCGTTGCGGGCCTACTACGCCGCGCACAAGCAGGAGTGGGATGAGGTCAAGGCGCGCCACATCCTGATCCGGATGCAGGGATCGCGGGTGCCGGTCCGCGAGGGGCACAAAGAGCTGACGGACGAGCAAGCTCTTGCCAAGGCCAAAGAGGTGCGCGCCAAGATCGTCGCCGGAGCAAAATTCGAGGAGCAGGCCAAGCTCGAATCCGACGACACTGGCTCGGGCGACAATGGCGGCGATCTGGGCACATTCGGAGCGGGTCAAATGGTGCCGGAGTTCGATGAAGTCGTGTTCAAGGCGCCGATCGGGCAAGTCACCGAGCCGATCAAGACCGCTTACGGCTATCACCTCATCCTGGTCGAAGAGCGCAAATCGAAGCCTTTCGAGGAGGCGCGTGCCGACATCGAGCAGAAGATCCGCCCGGAGATGGGCCAGAAGGCCATTGAGGGTCTGAAGGCGAAGACGACAGTGGTCTACAACGACGCGTATTTCGGCAAGGCGGGCGATTTACCTCCAGCGAAATAAGCGCAACGCGAGACCGAAGCAGACCACCAGCCAAGCTCCGAGCACGGCAGCCTGCGGCGCCATCTGGGCGAACCCTGATCCTTGCAGCATATTCGCCCGCAAAGCATCGATCACTGCAGTCAGCGGAAGCGCCTTAATCGCCGGCTGCACCAGATCCGGAAATCGCTGCGAGGAGAAGAAAACTCCCGAGAGTATCCACATGGGCACCATCGAGAGGTTCATCAAACCGGAAGCCGCTTCGATCGTCCGTACCCGCGACGCGATCAAGAGTCCCCCCGCGCTGAAGGCGAGCGTCGCTAGCACGCAGGTCGCCACGAGTGCGATGAACGGCCCTCGTAGAGGAATCCCAAACACCAAGACTCCGAATCCCAACGGCACTCCCACGTCCACAGGCAGCAGGATCATGCGCCAAACCAGGAACGACAGCAAGTAGTAATGCTTGGGCATGGGAGTCGCCACGATACGCTTCAACAGCTTCTTGCGCCGCGCATCCACGATAGAAAATCCGGGTCCCCAGATCGAGTTACCCATGATCCCCATGCCGATTAGCCCGGGTATCAGGAAGTCGATGTATCGCGATCCGGGTTCGCGCATGATCTGATCGTTTCCCGAAACCGCGTCTTGCCGGCCGGAAGCCCGCTGGATCGCTTGATCGGCAAGCATCCTCGCCTGGCGACCCTCCGGATTGGTGTCGTCGTAGCGATACACGATGCCTCCGTTTGAACTGCCTTCGGCAGCCGGCTCGGCCACTAAAGCGACTTTACCGGTTCGAATAAACTGTTCGGCCAATTCGGGAGGCAGCTGCGTTACGTCCAACAGCTTTTCCTGACGGAGCGCTTCCGCCAGGCGCGGCGTCACAGCCGCGATCTTGAGAACTTCCGGAGGACGATTGCGAAACGCGATCCCCAGGCCCGCGGCCAATGCAATGGGAAAGATCATGGACCAGAACAGCGCTTCCGGCTCGCGGATAAATTCGCGCATCCGCATTAAGGTCAACTGGACCAACGCATGATCGGTGAAGTTGCGTTTACTCATCGCGTAAATGCCGCCCTGTCAAGTGAACGAAAACATCTTCCAGCGTCGCGGAGTGCGTCCGAAGCTCGGTCAGCGGGACGCCCTGCCGCGTAAGTTCGTCCAGGAGTCCGGGCACAGCCTTGTGTAGCTCGGTCACTTGAAGCAGCACGCTGCCGTTTTCGGTGCGGACATCGCGAACGCCGGCCATCGCACGGATCCCCGATAGATCCACGGCAGTATTACCGGCCGAAAACTCGACCACGTGTTCCACACCGATGGATGCGATCAGCTCGCGGGGCGTACCCTGGGCGATGGTCTTGCCGTGATCCATAATGGCCACGCGACCGCAGAGCTGTTCGGCCTCGTCCATATAATGCGTAGTCAGGAGAATGGTGCGGCCCGCAGCCTTAAACTCCTCGATTAGATCCCACAGTTGACGTCGAGCCTGCGGATCGAGACCCGTGGTCGGTTCATCGAGAAACAACAACTCCGGATCGCCGACTAGCGCGCACGCCAATGCCAGCCGCTGCTTCTGCCCGCCGGAGAGCGCCCCGACGCGGGCGTCGCGCTTTTCTTCGAGCTGGACCATGCGGATCGCGTCCTCGGCTCCCGGTCCCTGGTGAAAGAAGCTGCGAAACAAGCGCAGCGTTTCGAAGACGGTAAGTTTTTCGGCAAGCTGCGTCTCTTGCAACTGAATGCCGAGTTTTTGACGCAAGGCCGGGGCATCCGAGCTCCAACGCAACCCCAGCACGTCGACTTCGCCCGAGTCAGCCTCAGTCAGCCCTTCGCAGATTTCGATGGTGGTGGTTTTCCCGGCCCCGTTGGGACCGAGCAGCCCGAAGCATTCCCCGGAAAGGATTTCGAGGTCGAGCCCATCCACGGCGACCACGTCCTTATAGGTCTTCCGAAGGTTGCGGACGCGCAGTGCTGCCTGGGTCTGCGACGCTTGCATGGGCCCAGGCATAGGCCCAGTATCGCTTACAGGCGGACGATCTTCTCCGAGGCAATGCCCTTCAGTGCGTTGCGGGTATCCACGATGAGTTGGGCGTTCTTGACCAGCGCCGGGTAATCGAACTTCTTGTGATCGGTGACGATTACGACGCAGTCCGCCTGGCTCACGCCGGCATCCACGTCGATTGCCTTCATTTCGGTCCCGTCGGCGTTGATATGGGGCACGAACGGATCGCTGTAGCTGACCAGAGCTCCGCGTTTGCCGAGCAGGTGAATGATGTCGAGGGCCGGAGATTCGCGAACGTCGTCGATATCCCGTTTGTAGGCGACGCCCATTACATGTATCTTCGAACCCTTGAGCGGCTTGGTGTGATCGTTGAGCGCGTTCTGAATCTTGTCGACCACAAAGTGCGGCATCTGGCCGTTGATGTAGCCCGCCAGCTCGATGAAGCGCGCCTCGATACCGGCCTGTTTGGTTTTCCACGAAAGATAGAAAGGATCGATGGGAATGCAGTGGCCGCCCAGTCCAGGGCCCGGATAAAACGGCATATAGCCGAAGGGCTTGGTGCCTGCCGCGTCGATCACTTCCCACACGTTGATCCCCATGCGGTCGCACATCAGCGCGAGTTCGTTCACCAGGCCGATGTTGATCATGCGGAAGGTGTTTTCGAGCAGCTTCACCATTTCCGCCACGCTGGTGGATCCCACGGGAACCACGGTGTCGAGCGCCTGTTTGTAGAACAACGCACCGATTTCGGTGCAGGCCGGAGTGATCCCGCCCACCACTTTGGGAATGTTCTTGGTTTGATATTTGGGATTGCCCGGGTCCACGCGCTCGGGCGAAAAACACATGAAGAAATCCTTACCCACCTTGAGCCCGGCTTCCTCGAACATCGGCAGCATCAGTTCATCCGTCGTGCCGGGATAAGTGGTCGATTCCAGGATCACCAGCGTCCCAGGATGAAAGTGTTTGGCGATCTCCTGGCAGGCGTTGACGATGAAGCTCATGTCCGGATCTTTGGTCTTGCGCAGCGGAGTCGGCACGCAGATGTTGATGGTGTCCAGATCCTTGACCACGCTGAAGTCGGTGGTGGCGCGGATCTTGCCGGCCTTCACGTAGGGTTCAAGCGCGGAGGTGGGAATGTCCTGAATGTAAGACTCGCCGCGGTTAATGGCGTCCACTTTGGATTGCTGCACATCGATTCCGGTAACACAGAATCCGGCGTGCGCGAATTCCACGACCAGAGGGAGACCGACATAGCCCAGCCCGACCACGCCGACATGCGCTGTATGCGATTCGATCTTGCGCCGCAGTTCTTCAAAATGATTCGTCATCTTAAAATTAGTCTAGTCCTCTCTCGTAATAAAACTGGCCTTCCGCGACGATCTCGGCAGGCCCTACCAAGTGTATATCGTCATTTTCGACCCGCAACTCCAGAGGGCCGGCGGGCGTCAGAACCCGGACCGGGCTGTGGACCAGTCCCCGTGCCAGGGCCGCGGCAGCCGCACCGGTCGATCCCGTTCCGGAACTCATGGTCTCTCCGGCTCCGCGCTCGAAGAAGCGCACATCCAGAGTGTGATCGTCCACCACGCGAATGAAGGATACGTTAGTGCGATGCGGGAAGAGGGGGTGCCGTTCCAACTCGGCTCCCAGAATTCTCCATTCGAACTCGAACCCGTCGGTAAATACGGCACACTGCGGATTTCCAACGTTCAGGATCACGCATTCGTGGCCGGGGATCAGGGTGGCGTGTAAGTCTTCGATGACGGCTGGCCCCATATTCATTTCGAACGAATAACAATGCCCGTGGCGCTCCAGAAGGCGGAGAGTCTTCACGCCTGCCCCCGTAGAGATGCGGACTTGGCCAGTGGCCATTCCGGATTCCACCAATAGAGCGGCCGCACACCGTGTTCCATTTCCGGAAATCTCGCTGCGGCTACCGTCCGAATTCCACAGCTCGATAGCGGCAGGGGAGCCGTTATTCGCGTTGTCGATCAGAATCCAGCCATCGGCGCCTGGCCCGACATGACGGTCGCAGATGGCGCGAGCCAATGCAGCCGGATCGCCCGCTTGCATGGCCAACTGTTCACGCCAGGTAAGCAGGAAATCGTTACGTGCTCCGTGCGCTTTTGTAAACGGGATTTGCACCTATTCGCGATGGTAAACTTCCACCACCGGCGCTCCTTTCATCACGATATGCCGTCGCAGCGTGAAACCGGCTTTCTGCAGCGCGGCATCTACCGAGTCGCCCGAAAAAGCCAGTCCCCACTCGACCAATCCACCCTCGCGGAGGAAAAGATCCGGACGAGCCCTTGCGGAATCGAACGCTACGCCGTTGCCCTCATGCAAACTCTCCCGCAACGGGATGCCGGCCTCGCGCAAAACTCCGGTCAGGTCTCCGAACGGAAAAATGATGCCCGAACCCGGCCGATACTCATGCGCCAGGAACTTAGCGGCCTCAGCCGTCCAGGCTCGCCGAGATTCGGAATTGATCTCCGACTCTTTCCATGATATCGAAGACGCCCCACGGAAACCCCACAGTCCCGCGATCGCAACCCCCAGAATGATACTGGCTTTCACGTGGAGGCGGTCCGGTATCAAAGTCACAAGAGCTCCCGCGGCCAAGGCTGCGAACGGGATCACCGCGATCGCGTAACGGGTGTTGTACCAGCCGTATGGAGGCAAATCCGGAACGAAGATGGGGGTGCCCGAGGAGTGCATGCTCCAGACATAGAACAGCGGCGGGAGAAGCAGTAGAAACAGGGCCCACCAGACACGCTTGGCAACAGCGACTAAAGTTCCGGCAATCCCCAAGACGAGCAGCGGCCATCCGGCGATCCAACGCGAGGCGGCCAGGTAATATCGCGCGGCCATGATCCAATCGTGATCGCCGGGATAGCGGAATCCCCCCTGTGCGAGCTGGCGCTGGTAGATGGCAGCGGCGGAATACGGTCCGTTGTAAAACTCCAAGGCGTTGCTGTAGTAATACTGATTGTGCGCGAGCCATGCCAAGGGTCCCAACGACGCGAGGACGGCGAACAGAATCGCGTGCGATTTACTCTTTGCGACAACCAGAAGATAGAGGCACACGAACGGGATCAGGAACCAGCCTTCGTAGCGCGTGAGTGAAGCGGCGTTCGACGCAGCCGCGGCGATCAGCACAGCGCACAGCGATTGCGTATCCCGGAACCACAGCGTCGCCCACAGCAACGACGCGAGCGGCGCCAGGAACAGCAGCTCCGTCATGGGCGTCGCCTGCAGGTACAGGATGTTTGGATTGAGGGCAAACAACAGAGCGACCGCCAGCGCCGCTCCCGTGCTGCCGTACAATCGCCGAGCCGCACTGAACAGAAACATTCCCGCGATTACAAAACACGCCACCGAAGGCAGAACACCCGCCAGCCCGCTGTGCCACCAGGCGTCGCGCATGACAAAGGGAATCATCAGAAGATGTGGCAGCAAGAGCCACACCGTGCCGATCTGATCGGGCCCAGGCGTACGCGAATCGAGAATCCGGCGCGCGATATTCAAATGCGCCTCGGCATCGCCGTAATACAGGGAATAGCCGTGCGTGAAGCACCACCACGCCGCGCCAATGCCGATCGCACCTAGCACGGCGGCCAGCATTACGGCCGCGCCGGCGACGCTAGAACGAGGTAAAGCTGCGGAATTCTTCGAAGCGCGCATCGATCTCCGCCCGCTGGAGCGTGCGGAAACGTTCCACACCGAACTGCTCACAGCAGAAACTCCCCATGACGGAGCCGTAGATCACCGCGCGGCTCAAATCGCCCCGGCTGATGTGGTCGCCCTTCAGATCGAAGCCCTGCTGCGCCAGATAACCTATGAAGCCGCCGGCGAAACAGTCTCCGGCGCCCGTCGGATCGAAGACGGTCTCCAAGAGATATCCGGGCACGATGAAATAGGAATCCTTGCGGAATAGCATCGCGCCGTACTCGCCGCGCTTGATGACCAGCGTATGCGGACCCATCGCGAGAATCTTGGCAGCCGCTTTCTTCAAATTCTCTTCTCCGGAGAGCATGCGGGCTTCGCCATCGTTGATCAGCAGGAAATCCCAGTTTTTGATGGTCTTCAGGAGCTCATCGCGGAAATCCGCGATCCAAAAGTTCATGGTGTCGCCGCCAGCCAGACGCACCTTCTTCATCTGGGAGCGAACGCCGGCCTGCAAACGGGGCTGAATGTTCCCCATCAGCAGATATGGCGCGTCCAGATAGTTCGCCGGGAGTTTGGGGTCGAAGTCGGCGAATACGTTCAGGTCGGTGGTCAACGTTTCGCGATCGTTCATATCCGGCGTGTATTTGCCGGCCCAGAAAAAAGTTTTCCCGGGGACGCGCTCCAGACCTTCCAGATCCACGCCATGCCCGGCCAGAAGATCCGTGTCTTCCTTAGCGAAATCGTCACCCACCACTGCGACCAGCCCGACTTTAGTGAAATAGCTCGCGGCCAGGGAAATGTAGGTGGCCGCCCCGCCTAACATGCGGTCCACTTTGCCATGCGGTGTTTCCACGCCGTCATAGGCAACGGACCCAACAACGATCAGAGACATTTTCTGATTGTAGCGGATGGATAGTTATAGCGATGCAAGGAGCCTACCGATAAGATGGAGACACGTGCTTCTCCGTCTCCTGGACGTCCGGAACCTGCCGGATCTGATTCTGCTCTCCGCGGTAATCCTGGTGCAAGCCGCTGGCGCCGCATTGCTGCTCTGGGGACCGGCGGGAGTGCGTTTGTTGCGTCTGCGCTGGGCGGTCATCGCAGGAACGCTTTTTTCCGCTGTGCTGCTGATGCTGGGATTCCTGCTGCGTTTCGCGCGCGTGAACCACTTTTTTCCGCCCTGGTGGTCTGGCTGGGGGCGCGGGCTGATCTTCGCCTGGGCCTTCCTTTCAGTATTTTTGGTGGCGGCGATCCTGATCTCGCGACGATGGCTGCGGGCGCAATCCGGACACAGCCCGGCTCGCAGGGCGTTTCTGCACACTACCCAGGCTGCTCTGATCTGTACTCCAGCGATTGTTACGGGCTATGCGGTTTTCATCCAGCGCCTCAATCTTTCGCTACGGGAGCAGGATCTGATGTTTCCTGATTTGCCCCAGGATCTCCATGGCCTGCGTATCGTTCAATTGACCGACATCCATCTCAGTCCTTATCTTCCGGAACACGTCCTGGCCCGCGCCGTCGACATGGCCAATGAGACGCGCGCGCATCTGGCGCTGGTCACCGGCGATCTCATCAGCACCGAACGCGATCCCCTGGATACGTGTTTGCGCCAGCTATCGCGCCTGCGGGCCGATGCCGGAATCTTCGGTTGCCTGGGCAATCACGAAATGTACACGAACAGCGAAGACTATGTCGAACAGCAAGGCGCTCGCATGGGCCATCGGTACCTGCGGCGACGCAGCCAGCCTTTGAAATTCGGCCAGGCAACCCTGAACTTGGCGGGCGTCGATTATCAATCGAGCGGCAAGCCCTACCTGGTTGGCGCGGAGCGGATGGTCGCGCCCGATGCGTTCAATGTCCTGCTATCGCATAACCCGGATGTGTTTCCGGTGGCCGCGCGGAAAGGGTATCGGCTCACCATCGCGGGTCACACCCACGGGGGACAGGTGCGGGTAGAGATTCTGCACCGTGATTTGAGTTTCGCGCGGTTTTTCACCCCCTATGTCGACGGGCTGTACCGCCGGGACCAAGCCGCGATCTTCGTCTCGCGAGGCATCGGTACCATTGCGCTGCCCGCGCGATTGGGCGCTCCTCCGGAAGTGAATCTACTACGCCTGTGCCGTACCTGATCCTCAGCGACATTCACGGCAATTACGAGGCTCTCGAAGCGGTACTCGAGAATGCTCGCGGCCGCTACGACAAAATTCTGTGCCTGGGCGATCTGGTGGGATACGGCGCCGATCCGAACCCGGTCGCCGACTGGGTCAAGCAGAACGTCGTGTCGGTGGTTCGTGGAAACCATGACCGTGCCTGCACCGGAACCGATTCGCTTGAGTACTTCAATCCATCGGCGCGAGCCTCGGCAATGTGGACGCGCGGCGTGCTGACGCCCGGCAACCGCAGCTATCTGGAGCATCTCGCGCGGGGTCCGCTGCACATCACCGATGGTGATTTCGATCTGGTCCACGGCTCGCCTCTGGATGAGGACGAATATCTGGTTGGCGTGGAGGATGTCCGGTTCCTCGCCGAGTACCTGGAAACGAAGCTTACATTCTTCGGCCATACCCACTTGCAGGGCGGATTTCTCGTGGCCCCGCGTAGCGTGAAGGGCATTACGCCGGATCGGGTGATGCAGCTTGAACCCAACTATTACTACTTAATCAATCCGGGATCCGTCGGCCAGCCGCGCGACGGGGATCCACGCGCCGCCTACGTGGTCTATTCTCCGGAAGACCGCACGGTCGAATACGGACGCGTGCCCTACGACATCGGCAAGGCAGCGTCCAAAATCCTGCAGGCGGGACTGCCGGAGTCACTGGCGCTGCGTTTATTTGAAGGGATCTAACACCCTACGAGCTGCCGATGAGCAGTCCCGCGATAAACACCAGTGCTCCACCGAGCATCACCTGCAACATGGCGGAAAACAGCGGCGTGTCCATGTAGCGATGCCTGATATAGCTGATTACGGCCAGTTCAACAATCACCACCATCAGCGCCACGATGAACGCCGCCCGGAAATCCGCGATCAGGAACGGAAGCGTGTGGCCGATGCCGCCGGCGGTGGTCATCAGGCCGCATACCAACCCGCGAATCCAGGGATGGCCGCGTCCGGTCAGAGACCCGTCGTCGGAAAGCGCTTCGGCGAAGCCCATGGAGATTCCGGCGCCCACCGACGCTGCCATGCCGACCAGAAATGCGTCCCAACTGTTTTTAGTGGCAAAGGCCGCGGCGAACACGGGGGCGAGCGTTGAGACGGAGCCGTCCATCAGACCCGCCAGGCCCGGCTGGACGATCTGCAACACGAACAGGCGGCGCTCCGTGGCGTCCTCGGTTTTCACTGCCTCGTCGGTCAGGATTTTCTGTTCCAGCGCGTGCGCTGCTGCGGAATGTTTGCGCTCCGCGTCGGCCAGATCGCCCAAAAGCTTGCGGACAACCGCATCACTGACCTGCTGCATGGCACGCTCGTAAAAATTACGGGTTTCGAGTTCCATGATCTCGACCTGTTTCCGGACCGCGTGGATCCCCAGGGGCCGAACCAGCCACATGGGACGCCTCTGCACAAAACCTTTTACGTCCTGGCGACGGATCAGGGGGATGTGGTCGCCGAAACGCTGGCGATAAATCTCGATCAGGCTGGCGCGGTGCTCGGATTCCTCCGCCTGCATTTCCTCGAACATCTTGGCGGACGCCGGGTAAGTATCGCGCAGCCCATCGATGAAGTCTCCGTAGATCCGGGCGTCTTCCTCTTCCAGTGCGATGGCCAGCGCCACGATCTCGCGCTCCGTCAGATCTTTGAAGTTCTTAGCCATGTAGTCTAGGCTACCGTCAGAATTCATTCGCCCGCTTGCCTGTAACACTTTGACTAGCAATAGGAAATCGTGTCCATTCAAAATTTCGATATAGGTCGCGGCTGGCTTTGGTTAGAATAGAGCGGAAGTAGAATAGACAAACGGATGTCCCCTACGAACGGTAAGCTGCCTGCGGCCACGTCGTCAAAGGTAGTAGTCGCCACGACGGTAGCACTTTCCTTCATCAGCTTTTGGCGCGGAGCATCAATTGTCCTCAGCGACTTAGCGTCGTCCGCTTTCTATGCCGGCGGCGCCGCCGAGCAGGCCATCGGCAAGGCTGCCCCCTGGTTTGTGCTGGGCGTCATGCTGTTCAGCTTCGCGGTGCGCAGCGTCTATCTCGAGAGCTGCAGCATGTATGTACGCGGCGGCGTGTACGTGGTGGTCCGCGACAGCATGGGTCCGGTGATGGCCAAGCTTTCGGTATCCGCGCTGGTGTTCGATTACATCCTTACCGGCCCCATCAGCGGCGTCAGTGCGGGGCAATATCTGGGCGCTCTGATCAATGAGCTGACTACCTATCACGTCAATGTCGATTTATTCGCGGCTGGAGTCGCCGTGGTGGCGACGGTCTACTTCTGGTGGATGAACATCAAGGGCGTGCATGAATCCAGCGGCAAGGCGCTACGGATCATGCAGATCACTACGGTGATGGTGGCGATCCTGCTGATCTGGTGTCCCATCACGATGGTGCTCCAGAACAAGTGGAAACTTCCGCCCGCCCCGATTCCATCCAACATCAACTTCTCCGACGATGCCCAAGGCTGGCTTAAAGGGACCTTCTGGCTGCAAATACCGGTGGTGATGATCATCATCGCCTTTGGGCACTCGTTGCTCTCCATGAGCGGGTTTGAAACTCTGGCCCAGGTCTACCGGGAGATCGCATCTCCCAAGCTGAAGAACCTCAAGATCGCGGCCAACATCGTGTGCGTCTACGCGCTGGTGGGTACGGGAATCATCACGTTATACGCCACCATGATTATTCCCGATGGCGAGCGCCCCAAGTACTTCGCCAACCTGATCGGCGGTCTGGCGATGAATTTGAGCGGCCCCTATGCCATGCGGCTGGCCTTCCACATCTTCGTGGTCTTTGTGGGCGGGCTGATTCTTTCGGGAGCAATCAACACATCCATCATCGGAGCCAATGGCGTGCTCAACCGCGTGGCCGAGGATGGCGTGCTGGTACCGTGGTTCCGCCATCCGCAGCACAAATATGGCACCACCCATAACATCATCAACCTGATCACCATTCTCCAGCTGGCCACCATCTTCTACAGCCGTGGCAACATGACGATTCTGGCGGAAGCCTACGCGTTCGGAGTGGTGTGGAGCTTCTTCTTTAAGGCTTTGGGAGTAACAGCGCTGCGCTTCCAGCGCCACGATCAGGAATACAAGACGCCCTTGAACCTGCGAGTGGCAGGTTGGGAAATCCCGATCGGCCTGATTATCACGACCACTATCCTGGGATGCGTGGCGGTCGCCAATCTTTTTACCAAGCAGATGGCGACCAAGTACGGCATCGCTTTTACCCTGAGCCTGTTCGTGACCTTTACGATCTCCGAAAAGATTAATCATCGCCGCTCGAAGCAGGAAAAGAAGGGCCTGGAACAATTCAATCTGGATCACCAGCAGGAGGTTCAGTCCTCGCATCTGGAAGCCCGGCCCGGCTGCGTAGTGGTTGCCGTTCGCGATTACCGGCGCATGGAACATCTGCGCCAGGTACTGCAGAAAACGAATTTGCGCCGGCATGACATCGTGGTGATGAGCGTTCGAACGCTTTCGACGGGAGCGGGCGAATACGAGCTCACGGAGAGCCAGATCTTCAGCGATTACGAAAAAGAACTGTTCAGCCATGTGGTGGAACTGGCCGAGAAGGAAGGCAAACACGTGGAACTGCTGGTGGTTCCGGCGGTGGATCCTTTCGAGGCGCTGGTCCAGGCCGCCAGCAGCCTGCAAGCATCGCGTCTGGTCACCGGCGTCAGCGCCCGCATGAGCTCCGAGGAACTGGCCCATAGCATGGGGCGCGCCTGGGAAAAACTTCCGCCTCCGCGGCATCCGTTTTCGCTCGAAGTGATCAGTCCGGACCGGGAGTCGGCCTTCGTGAACCTAGGCCCGCATCCGCCGCGGCTCTGGCCGGAGGATCTGGACCGGCTGCACGACTTGTGGCTGGAACTGAGCGCCTCCGATCATATCGGCGCGAAGCTGCACCACCGTGACGTGATCGGAGTGGCCCTGCGCCGCCTGCAGCACGACCTGTGCGGAGAAGAGCGCGCCAAGGTCCTCAGGGATCTGGAAAAAGAGCTGCGAAAAAACTAGAGTTGGACCTTCCGCCTACGCCTCGGCCCGCTTGCCGGGCTTCTTGGCGGCCTTTTTTGATCCGGCATCGGCGGCTGGTTCTTCGGTGGCAGGCGGTGGCTGAGCAACTCCCGACAACACGGCGTTGAACAGTTCGGCCTTCTTAAGATCCTTCTTCGAAGGTGGGGCTTGTTCGTTGCGGTAATCGTGATCGCTGTAGCAGGTGCGGCAGCGCACCTTCGCGGCTGCGCCGTTCAAAAGCGATACGACGGAGTGATTCGTCAGGCGCCGGCATTTGACGCAAAAATCATCAATAACGTCGCCCAAGCGCGCATCCATGGTAGCTGCGACGAGTATATAACAGCCGCATAGGAAGATGCTCTCGACCTAAGCCTCCGGAGCGCAAAGGACGCGGCGGGCCCGACAAGCGGGAAAAGAACGGTTCGCGCCGCGTTCCGTTTTGCGCGTTATGAAGAAGATGCCTGCCGCCGGCGCCATTCAAACAACACTACTCCCGCCGCCACGCTTACGT
>Ga0207711_10001500_pt1 | contig 21752 bp, 22 predicted proteins | sample KBSS34metaG_FD_184401 | JGI IMG/M metagenome (GOLD analysis project Ga0207711, IMG submission 184401) | Switchgrass rhizosphere microbial communities from Kellogg Biological Station, Michigan, USA - KBS S3-4 metaG (SPAdes) (version 2) | ecosystem: Host-associated > Plants > Roots > Rhizosphere...
ACCTGGCCTCTACCGCGCGGGCCCGCCCTCCGTCATCACTGCCGCAGGGGAAGGTGTCGCCGCGCGCGGGGCGGCGTGCGACCGCCATCGCGGGTTCGCGGCCCCGATTTACGGCGCGTCGTCCGCCGGGCCGATCACCTTCAGGCCGCGGGCGGTGAGCGTGTCGATCAGGCCGTCCTTGGCCAGCAGGCGGCGCAGCGGCGCCACCGCCACGGCGTGGCCGGGTGTCTCCAGAGCCTTCACGATGGCGTCGGCCTGGTCGTCGGTGCTGCGCCGCCACAGGTCCGGGCCGCCGGCCATCAGCAGCAGGCAGCGGTCGAAGTGGCGCGGCGCCTTGATCGCGGCGGCGATGTCGCCGCGGGCCCAACCGACGGCGGCGGCGCGGAAGGCGTCGGCGCCCGCCTCCGCATCGTCCAGCGCCGCGTTCAGACACTCGCCTTCCTTGGCCGGGGTCATCGAGGCCAGGGCCGTCCTGGCGAAGGGCACCAGGTCGTACTGCCCGGCGGGATGGACGCTGACGCCGGCCTTGTTCGCCGCGGCGCGGATCTGGCGGCCCACCTCCAGCGAGCCGGCCGGCCGCGCATCGCGCAACAGGATCTGGCCGGCCACCATGGGTCGCCAGTGGGCGTAGGGCTCCGGCCCCTTGCCGAGCTTCGTCCGCTCGGCCACGAACCGCGCGCGCAGCTTTGGCGCCAGCGCGTCTTCCATGGCGGGCTTGCTGCGCAGCTGGGTCCAGAGGCCGATCAGGCCGAACAGGTCGCCGAGGTTGGCCTGCAGCCGCTCGCCGACGATCAGGCTGTTGGCGCCCTTCAGGCGGCCCTCCAGGTCGTCGCGCCGCCAAGGCACGTCCGGCGGGATCGGGGTGTCCAGCACGCCCAGGATCCAGACCGTCGAGCCGTCCTTCTCCACCCGCCACCAGGCCGGCGCCGGATGGCGCGCGGTGACCACCAGCTCCTCGACGATGTTGGCCTCCGGATCGGCCGCGTTGGGCCGCGGCGCGGCGCCGGCCGAACCCGCGACCGCGAGCGCCGCCGCAATTCCCAGACCGATCCGCCAACGCTTCGTCATGCCCGCGAAGCTGGCGGCGGCTTGCGGCGAAAGCTTGGCCCTCAAAGCGCGACGAGCGCCTGGGTGATGGCGAACCGCTCGATCTTCGTCTGGGGCGGGGCGGTCCCGAAGCTGATGGTCGAGGTGCGCTGGCAGTCGGCCTTGGCCGCCAGCCCGGTGGCCAGGTCCATCTGGTAGTCGCAGGCGGTGACCACCGTGGCGTTGATCCCGCGCAGGGCCTGGCGGGTCTTGGCGCCCACATGCCGCTGGCCCGTCGCCTTGCCGAGCGCATTGCCGATGCCGCCCGCCGCCTCGCGCGAGAAGGTCCCGAGCGCGTTGGGATCGATCACCTCGCGCATCGAGACGCTCGCACGCCCGGCCGCGGCGTCCACCGACTTGAGCGCGAAGGTTCGCCCGACCTTCAGCGGCGTCGGCGCCAGGGGGTTGGGCATCATCACCTGGACGGTCGTCGGCTTGCCCAGATCCAGCGCGACCCCTTGCGCGTCGGCGACGAGCTGGAAGTGCTCCAGCATCGACTGGGCGCCGGCCTCCGGCGTCAGGCCCTGGGCCAGCGGGCCCATGATCTGGCCGACCATAGCGCGCGCCTCCGGCGGCAGCGTCTCGTGGGTCTCGGCCTCGTAGATCGTCACCAGCCGGCTCGTGAAGTCGCCGCCCAGGTTGAGCCGCAGCGGCTTCATCGTCCGGTCGGCGTCGAAGGTCACGTCGGAGATCATGCTCTTGCGTGCGATCTCGCGGAGATGGACGGCGTCGTCGAGGCCCGGCGGCAGCTTCAGCGAGATCAGCTTCAGCGCCACCCGGTAGCCGCCCGGCGTCGCCGTGGGCCGCATCTCGAAGGTCGCGGTCTTGGCCACGCCGTCGCTGTCCTCGTCGAGCACGAAGCGGATCACCGAGCCGGCCGGCGGCCGCACGGGGACGTCGTAGTCCTTGGCCGCCGCGGCGGAGGCGACGCAGAGCGCCGCCGCCCCGGCCGCGAGGCCGATCATCACCCTGTCGATCATCCGGCCCCCGGGACGTTGCAGGGTGGCAGGCTACAGGTGATTTGCGCGCCGAAGGAACCGTCGCCACTCTGCGCGGCGACGACGTGGCGGGGAGCGAGGCGATGGGCGGGTGGAAATCGTGGATGGCGGGCGCGGCCCTGCTGGCGCTGAGCGGCGCCGCGCAAGCCCAACCGATCGCGCCGGGCGCGACCTATGTGGCGCTGGGCAGCTCCTACGCCGCCGGGCCCGGGATCACCACGCTGGCGGCGGACAGCCCGGCGCGGTGCGGCCAGTCGGCCGACAACTATCCGCGCCAGCTCGCCGCGAAGCTCAAGCTCAAGCTGGTCGACCGCAGCTGCGGCGGGGCGACCACCGCCGACATCCTGGGGACCGGGCCGCTCAATCTGCCGCCCCAGATCGACGGCGTCGGCGGCGAGGCGCGGCTGGTCACCGTGACCATCGGCGGCAACGACGTGCGCTACATGGCCGGCTTCGGCGTCGCGGTCTGCCGCGCCCATCCCGACCCCGCCAAGCCCTGCGCCGATCCGCCGAGCTTCGACCTCGGCCAGGCCTTCGCCGCCACCGAAACCAGCCTCAAGGCCATCGCCGCCCAGGTCCGCCAGCGCGCGCCCAAGGCCCGGCTGGTGTTCGTCGACTACGTCACCGTCCTGCCGGCCAAGGGGACCTGCGCCGCCGTGGCGATCTCGGCGGCCGACGCCGACGACCTGCGCGCGCGGGCCGATCGGCTGGCCAGGCTGACCGCGCAGGTGGCGAAGGACGCGCACGCGGACATCCTCAAGGCCTCGGTGCTGACCGCCGGCCATGACGCCTGCGCCGCCGACCCGTGGGTCGAGGGCCTGGTCCAGGGCCAGACGCCGGCCGGCCGCGCACGGGCCAGCTTCCACCCGACCCTGCCGGCCATGACGGCGATCGCCGCCGCCTTGGCGCAGACCCTGGCGAAGTAGGCTCAATCCGCGCCAGGCTTGCCTTTCGCGCCGGCGGCGGGCGGCGCGGCGGGCGCCGGCGCGGCCGTCGGGGCCGGTTTGGCGGCGGCTTGCGCGGCGAGCTGCTCGGCGTGGCGGGCGCCGGCCAGGATGGCCGGGAGCGCGTAGTTGCCCTCGTGGCAGGCGTATTCGTAGACGATGCCGTGCAGCGGATAGAAGTTGTACTCGCCGCCCCAGGGGGCATCCCACATGTCCGGGTCCTCGGCCTGGAAGGAATAGGTCAGGCGCGTGGGCGAGACGCGGGTGAACCGCTCGGTGATCTTCAGGTTCTTCCAGGAACCGGAGAAGGCCTGGCGCTCGGGGATGTTGGTGGTCTCCACCACCAGGGTCTCGCCCTCGTACCAGCCGATCGAGTCGCCCATCCACGGGCGCACCCCGTCGGTGCGGTGCTGGCTGTTCAGCCGAACGATCCGCGCGTCGTGGATCAGCTCCACGTCGATCACCACGGCGTCGGGCGTCTGCACGATCTGATAGTTGTTGTTGTAGTAGCCGTTGGGCAGCATCGGCGGCCCGGCGTTGCGGCCGAAGCCCATGATGCAGCGGTCGCCGAGACCCCTCACCTCATAGCTGTCGTAGAGGTCGCGGTACCCCTGGCCGCTGGGCGCCGGCGCGCCCTTCTTGCGCGGCGGGAACTGGCCGTTGGCGGTGGTCAGGATGGAGGAGCGGAACTGGCCGTTCACCTCCATGATGTGGGTGCCCGGGTCGATCCAGAAGGTGTTGTAGCCGCCCACGTCGCCGCCGGCCGCGGCGAAGTCCGGCCGGATCTTCAGCAGCTCGGACTTCGAGGTTTCGGCCTGGATCTGCTCGGTGGTCTTCTTCTGGTCGGTGGGCGCGTCGGCCTCGGCCAGCGCCGTCGCCCAGACCTTCTCCATGGCCTTGGCCTCGGCCGGCGTCAGGCTCGACTTGTCGGAGATGCGCGGGTTGCGGGTCATGGGCGTCAGCGTGGCGTTCGACCACTGGCCGGAGATGTCCGGGCGGCCCCAGGCGGTCTTGGGCGGCGTCCAGCCCTTGGCGCGGATGGTGGGATCGGGCGCTTCTTTCGCCGGTGTGGCAGCCGGCGCGGCGAGCGCCTGCGCGGCGCCCAACAGGGCCAGGGTTCCGACGGTGACAGCCAGTAGGCGACGCATGACCAAACCTCCCCAGGTTCGCTTGTTTGCCAACCATCATACGCGCCTTGGCGGCGTGGGGAACATGGATCGGCGAGCGTGTTCGATGGCCGCCGCCTGCCGCGCAAACCTTCAGCGTCGTCGATTTGTGACAGACCTTGCGGGCGCGGTGCGGCAAGCTCGGGGCCTCGCAACCCGAGCCGGAGCCGCTGTGACCTCCCCGATCCTCCCCGCCCTCGCGGCGCTCGCCCTGATCGCCGCCGCGCCGCTCGCCCAGGCCGCCGCGCCCCCCGCCTTCGTGGCCCAGGCGGTCGCCGATCCCTCGCGGCCCAAGGCCGACACCGACACCGACGCCATCCGCGACCCGGCCGACACGCTGGCCTTCGCAGGCGTGAAGCCCGGCATGACCGTGGCCGAGCTGTTCCCCGGCGGCGGCTACTTCACCCGCATGATCATCGACATCGTGGGGCCCAAGGGCCAGGTGACGAGCATCGAGAACGCCGGCTGGAAGAGCGCCGTGGCGGCCGACCACAAGGCCTTCGACCAGCTCGCCCGGCCCAACCTGGCGCTCGACGTGGAGCCCTTCGGCCAGCTCAAGCTGCCGGCCGGCAAGGCCGACCTCTTCTGGATCACCCAGAACTATCACGACCTGAAGATCGCCGAGTACGGCGCCGTGGACATCGCCCAGTTCAACCGAGCGGTCTTCGAGGCCCTGAAGCCCGGCGGCGTCTATGTCATCGTCGACCACCAGGCCAATCCGGGCCTGACGCTGGCGCAGATCGCCGTGCTGCACCGGATCGAAAAGTCCGTGGTGATCGCCGAGGTCACCGCCGCGGGCTTCAAGCTGGCAGGCGAAGGCAAGTTCCTGGCCCACCCCGACGACGACCACACCAAACCGATCTTCGACAAGGCGGTCCAGGGCAAGACCGACCAGTACGCCCTGAAGTTCGTGAAGCCGAAGTAGCGCGAGCCCGTCAGGCCCGCAGGATCTTCGCCATCGCCTTGCCCTTGGCGAGTTCGTCGATGAGCTTGTCCAGGTAGCGGATCTCGCGCATCAGCGGCTCGGCCACCTCCTCGACGCGCACGCCGCAGACCACGCCCTTGATCTCCGCGCGCGCCGGATTCATCCGCGGCGCCCCCGCGAAAAAGGTCTCGAAGTCGGTCTTCGCCGCCAGGTGGGCGTCGAGCTCAGCCGCGCTCAGGCCCGTCAGCCACAGGATGATCTCATCCACCTCCGCCTTGCTGCGCCCCTTGCGCTCGGCCTTGGCCACATAGAGCGGATAAACGCTGGCGAAGCTGGTGGTGTAGAGGCGGTGCTTGGTCATGGCGGTGCGGTCCGTTCGGCCGCGCCATCATGGCGCCGCCCCCACGCGGAACAAGGCCTACCCTAGGCCGGGATCAGCACCGCGCCCTCCGGCGGCGTCCAGCCGGGGACGTCCTCGCACTCCATCTGCCCGGTCTCCGGATTGGGACAGAAGGCCACGACCTTCATCTCCCCGGTCACCGGATCCTTCACGCCCTTGAAGGTGCGCAGCAGCACCGTGGTCGTCTCCTGGACCTGCGGCTCCACCGGCTTCGGCTTGAACGCGCGCGGCGCCATCACCCCGGTCATCCAGCGCAGGTGCGTCAGCCGCACGTGGGTCAGGTAGGCGGTCTCCGGCGTCGCCCCGCGCACCATCTCCCAGCCCGCGTCGGCCAGCTGCTCGGCCTGCACCTCCTTGGCCAGCAGCACCGCCTTGTTGAACTCGGCGAACCGCCGCCGCCAATGAAACAGCGTCGACAGCGACGGCATCGTCGGGTCCGCCCCGATCGAGGTCAGGCCCTCCCCCTCGCACAGCCGCTCGAACACCTCGTCGGCTGTCGGCTGGCAATAGGTCCACACACCGCCGCCCTTGGCCGAGCGCCCCGCCCGCCGCCGCGCCGCCGCCAACGCGCGCCCGAACTCGGCCCGGTCCTTAGCCCACCGCCCCACCGTCTGCGGCGTCGGCATCCCGTCCTCAGCCAGCACCTGATAGAGCAGCTCGCCCGCCGCCACCCGCGCACAGATCGCCGCCCCCACCGCCGCCGACCACCGCACAGCCGCCCGCGTCCGGGGGCCACCCGCATTGTTCATGATCACATCCTAGATTCCCTCCTCTTCAGGGGAGGGTGGCTGGCGCGCAGCGCCAGACGGGTGGGGAACCCACGTCCAAGCTCAGCGCCCGAAAACGGCCCGCCTCTCCTCCCCCACAGGGGGAGGTGGCGGCGCAGCCGACGGAGGGGGTTCACGCACCGCCCACCACCCAAGGCGCACCACCTCACGCTGCCCCAACTCTCCCACAAACGCGTGCGCTCGTCAAGAACAAAACGCGAACACCAGCGCACCCGGTCGCCGCGATCAGTCAACCACCCTGCGCCAGCCGACGGCGAGGCTCTTGCCGCCGGCGACCTCCATGCCGACGCCCCGGGCGCTCACCTTGCCGTCGGCGATCCAGGTCACGTCGTAGAAGTCGCCGGGCGCGTGCTTCAGGATCTCGAGATCGTACTCGTCCGAGAACTGACCGTTCTCGAGGAAATAGCGAACGTGATAGCGCCCGGCAAAGCCGCCCGCGGCCGGGCCGCCGGTCGCCACGCCCGGGCCGCTATAGGCGTTGCCGTAGTTCCATCGCGCGTTCAGGACGCCGGGCTTGTCGCTCAGGGTGTAGAGCACGAAGCCGATGTTCAGGGGCTCGCCAGTCTTGAGAACAGGCGCCTTGGGACCCGCGGCCTTGGGAACGCCCGCCGGGCTCGCGGCCTGGGCGGGCGCGAGCGGCAGGACGCTCAGCGCCAGCGCCAGCCAGAAGTATCGAACCATGGGGCCCCGCCTGTTGTGCAACTGGCTGACGCTAGCACGCGCCGCCACATCCGCACCTGGGCGCGACGCCGCCGAATACCTACCTAGGCCTTCCCTCGCCGCCGCTTGAGAAGGAGTAGCCCCCATGTCGGTCCTGTTGACGGTGACCTATCGCGTGTCCGCCGACGTGGACGCCTTCCGCGCCAAGGCCGCCGACGCCGCCACCCGGATCGCCGGCTGGCCGGGCCTGAGGTGGAAGATCTGGGGCCTCGATCCCAGCGGCGCCGGCGTCAGCGCCTACCTGTTCGAGACCGCCGAGGCCGCCGCCGCCTTCGCGGCCGGCCCGGTGATTGCCGGGCTCAAGGCCAACCCGGTGGTGGAGGGGGTCACGCTGGCCTCGGCGCCGGTGGATGCGGCGCTGTCGGAGGTGACGCACGCGGGGTTCGCAGCCTGAGGCCTCAACGCCCCTCGCCCACGCAACTTTTGCCGGCCCGCGCCAGCGCCGCACCCGTCTCGGGGTCCTCCACGAGGGCTTCGCAGGCCGCGACAACCGCCGGCCCGGCCGAGGTGGAGAAGGCGATCTTCGACGGCTCCGCCGGCAGGCCGGTCAGGCCCAGGAAGGTGGGGCCGTTCGGGTCCTGCCCCATCGAAAACCCATAGCTCGCCCCAGCCTCAACCTCGCAAACCGTGCGGATCGTGCGCCGGTCGAGGCTCAGCAGAAGCTGGCGTGACGCGCCCGGACAGGGATTGGGCAGCGGCGGCGCGGCCTCCACAGTGCCCGCGCAGGCCATCGGCTGGTCGAAGGTCAGGCGGACCACCAGCAGCCCGGGCCGCACCTGCGCCCCCCGCGCGGGAAACGAGCTCACCAGCCGCGGCCGCGTCGCCCGCTCCACGCCCTTTTCCGGCGCCAGGCAATGCAGCTTCGCCGTCACCGTCAGCTCGGACACCGTCTTGGTGGCGACGACCACCAGCTCGGAGACTGTCGCAGCCTTCGGCTCGGCGGCCAGGGTGGGCGCGGCCGCGCCGATGCAGAGGCCCGCTGCGAGAACACCCGTCGTGATCTTCATGCCCAAGCCTCCCCTCGGGTCGGTCTCAATAGGCGGACCATCAAATCAATATCTTCCGCTCATCCCGGCGACCCGCAGGGCGGCGCGAAGCAGCCAATGCCGGGACCCAGATCTCATAGCTGGGAGGCGGGATGGACGCACTCCGAGCCAATAGAACCGCCGTTCTAGCCGTTCCATCTGGGTCCCGGCATTCGCCGGGATGAGCGGTATTGAGTACGAACCCTTTGGCGTACCGCCCCACGGGGCGCACCCCACCTTAAATTCCATGGATGATGCGAGCCTCCCGCCCGAGGCGTGTCAAGGACGCGGGCGCCGCCCGCGCCGCCCCGTGGCGAGCCTCCGGCTCGTCCTTGAGACGCCTCGGGCGGGAGGCAAACTGGCCGACATGGATTTAGGGGTCGGACCGTCGGGCCAGGAGTCGAGGCACTGTCGCCGCAACCCGGGGTCGAAGGCCTAATTCAAGTGCCGAGGTGCGCTCGGCCCACCAACATCCTGTGCAGCGAGCGAAGCGTACACGACTTCGGCCATCTTCTTCGCGAAGCCGCAGGGCAAGGCGTTGCCAATAATGTCGCACGCCGCGTCCATGCGGGAGGTTTCCAGCCGATAGTTGTCAGGGAACTCTTGCAGCAACGCCGCCTCCCGCACCGAAATCGTCCGGTTTTCGTCCGGATGGCCAAACCGTCCCTTGCTCAAGGTTGTGCAACCACCGGTGATCGTCGGAGATGGCTTGTCCCAGACCATTCGTCCGTAGACGTTTTGAAAGCCCTTGTAGTCCCCGTGATGGCAGGCCACTCGATGCTCTTCCGGGATGTCTTTCCAGTTGCCACCCGGCTTGATCCACCGCAGGCGCTCTTGGTTCGCGGGACTTAGATTTCGAACGAAATGCCAATCTTCAACGGTCCCGCCGTTGGGCAGTGCTGCTTTGTTGAACGCCTGCGGAACCGGCAGTCCAGTGAGGACTGACTGGATATCCCGCCACTTCTCAAGCCCCCCACCTCCGTTGACGCTGTGGGTCGGCCCCGGAATGTCGATCTTGAAGCCCCTGCCCGCCAACAGCACGAGCCTGCGCCGCACTTGAGGCGTGCCGAAGTCGGCTACTTGCAGGATGCTCCAAGATACCTGGTACCCGATCGCCTCAATTCCCGAGATGAACGCGTCGAGACGCGACTTTCCCTTAAGGGCTAGGCCGGGAACATTCTCCATCATGACAGCGGCCGGGCGCACCTCCCGGACGATCCGGCCCATCTCGTCGATGAGATCGTTTCGGGGGTCCTCCCTTCGATATTTGGAGGTGAGACTGGTAAAGCCCTGGCAAGGCGGACAGCCAGCGACCAAATCCACTTCGCCGGCAGCGTCGGCCTTGAGCGCTTCCGAAGCAACCGTCCGGATATCCTGCCGATAGCACTGAACTTCTCGGTGATTGGCCTTGTAGGTCGCGTGCGCAGCCGCGTTAATTTCAACGGCTGCTGCTACGCGAAAGCCCGCGTCCTTCAGCCCCTGCGTGAGGCCGCCGCCGCCCGCGAAGAGATCAATTGCCGAAGGCGCGCTTTCAACTCTACTTTGCATATTTCTTTTGCTCTTCGGCTTTCGCCAAGAATTCACTGTGAGCCTGCCGGGTTCGAAATAGGAAATCTTCCCAGTTTATGTGGGTTAAGGCTTGATCCTTAACAAGTCCTTGGAAGGCGGTGAGCGAAGGGCCTGATAGAGATATTCCGTCGCAAACAAGTGTTATGTGAAATCCCTTGTAATCTTCTCGAATTTGTTTGTGTGCGTCCGCGTCGAAGAAGGCTACCAGGGCGTGATAGTAATTGTCGATCCGTTCGTATTCTGGATTCGTCAGACTATGAAACGGCTTCTTGATTTCGACTATTTCTAGCTTTGCGCCTGGCGCTATCATCACGAAATCTGGTCGTTTTTGCCCCGATTGAAAATCTTCAAGCTCGATTTCCTGACCAGTCCTCTCCTTGTAGAAATTCGCAAACGCAGCTTTGACGTTCTTCAAGCTCTGATTGGAAGTGATCGGAGCCCATTGAGGATTCACAAGCCAAGGCGCTTGCTCGATCAGTTCTTGAAATTGCGACTCAACTGTGTCCGGATTTTTCTTCAGTTCAGAAACTCGATCTATTACCCTAACTCGATCATAAGCGATGCGGCCGAACGACTGCAATTCGGCTACTTGGGCGGTTCTGAGTATGCTGGAAACTACGGACATAGGACTATCTTCTTGATCCGCAGCCTCTCTAAGCTTGTCATCGAGTTCAATGTACGGTGCGATCAAGATGGCGAGTTCCACCAGTGAGTTGACGGCTTCCAAGTCTAGTGCTTCCGACTCCCGGAGTTTCTTGCCAAACATTGAGGCAACTTCACGTGCGCGCGTACGAATGTGTTGATCTTCGGTGTCGGGAAACGCCTCAAGCAGGCGTTCATCCAATCTCGCCGTCTCAATGAACATGTCGAGCGTCTGCTTGCGCAGTGGATTCAACGCCCGGGCACCGATTGCTTTCACAATCTGCTGTCCCCAACCCTCGAACCCTTGGCCCAGTTCGTGCGACCAAAGGATGTCTCGCCGGTCCGTTTGGATGAGATCGTCGACTTCATCGAGCCAGTCACAGTGAAGCTCGCCGACGAGATAGGACCTGATGCTGTGCTCTCCGGTAAACCCTGCTTTCAGATTGAACACCGGCGTCTGAGCGGCCAACTTGCCCCGACAATAAATCCGGACCCCGGCCATCAGGTCGTCGCGAAACGGGACTTTGGAGTAGGCCACCCAGCCACGCACTGGGTAGAACGCATCGTCAAGATAGAACCCGGCGGCAAGGGCCGGCACTTCGGCACCTGTATCATCGAGGGTTCTGTTCATGACGGTCCGGTTCTGGGCCTTCAAGGTCGGGCCGTCGGGAGCAACGAAGGTTAGTTTGGTCCCCACCATGGCGGGGACGTCAAACGCGCCGATCTCAAGGCAGCGATCCGGCGAGCCGACGGCCAGGGTCGAGTCGCACAACTCCACCGCCCAGTTGGCCGTCGAGATGCCAAATCTCTGGGACAACTGCTTGCCTAGCTCGTCTTGGTCCGGGACCCGCCGGTAGACGAAGTCAGACAATGTGATCGTGGTGCCGTGACCCGGCTGCAGGGTATCGTCCAGAAGGCCCAGTTCTGGCAGATAGGCCGTGTCGACATCGTTCACGATCAGCCCGTAGTCGAGGATGATGTGAGAGGTCAGGTACCCTGACTCTGACGTGCCGTCAGTAAGGGTTCTAGTGATCGGTTCACCGCCGGAACTGAGGACTTCGATGCGACGGCATATCCCGAATGGAGCGAGCTTGCCGACGCCCTTCCGGCCCATCACTGCACGATTGAACTTACGTGAGCGCTCGCCTCGATCCGGATCGGACCGCCTTTCACTGCCCACTACCAAGAAGAACTTCTGAAGCTCAGTGGGGACCATCCCGACGCCGTCGTCAGCGACGACAATCTTGTACCCGAGGTCGGTAGCTGTCCCTCCTGCCTTTGACGCGAGGAAGGTACCCAGAGGCGCGGTGATCACGACACGTGTAGCGTCGGCATCGTAGCCGTTTGAAACCAATTCAGCGATCACGGCCGACACGCGGTCGTAGAGCCGAACGCCGAGCTTATCGACGGTCAGCCGCGAAATGGTCATCATGTAGTTGTTGGCCATCGCGCTCCCCTTGGCGCTGCGAAGCTAGCGGTGGCCGCGCCGAAATCAAGCATGGGCTTCCCCCTCCCCCCGCTTGACTCCCCGCCCCTCCTCCCTCATCCCTCACCCAACTCTCGCGGGAGAGATCGGGCTACGATTCCTCACCGGAATCCGCCGCCCGGAGCCGAAGGCGCAACCGCCCCGGAAACGCTCAGGCAAAAGGACCGCGACGGGCTGATGCACGCTGGAAAGTGTCCTCCGTAGCCTAGGCGATGGAGGAACGCCGAAGGAGCAAACGGCCGCCAGACATCCTCCACGGTGTGGGGGCGGCGGTCCGAAATCTCTCAGGTTCCAAGGACAGCGGGGGCGCGGGATGTCGAGGCACTGGCCCCGGCGGCTCGCCCCATCGTCAGCGGAGCCCGGCCTTGTCCACGACCCCCAATACAAAAGAGCCCGCCCCCCTGAAGACCACCCCGCTGCACGCGGCGCACATCGCCGCCGGCGCACGCATGGTGCCGTTCGCGGGCTATGAGATGCCGGTGCAGTACCCCGACGGCGTGCTCAAGGAGCACCTGTGGACGCGGGAGCACGCGGGCCTGTTCGACGTGTCGCACATGGGCCAGGCGCGGTTGCGGGGCGTGGCCCCGCTGTCGGCCTTCGAGGAGGTGGTCCCCGGGGACTTCATCGGGCTGAAGCCCGGGCGGCAGAAGTATTCGGTGCTGCTGAACCGCCAGGGCGGGATCATCGACGACCTGATGGCCGGGCGCCCCACCGACGCCAACGGGCAGGACGACGGCCTGTTCGTGGTGGTGAACGGGGCCTGCAAGGACAACGACTATGCCGTCATGGCCGAGGAGCTCGGCGGCCAGGTGAAGATCGAGCGGCTGGAAAACCGCGCCCTGCTGGCGCTGCAGGGTCCGGAGGCGGCGGCGGTGATGGCGGAGCTCTGCCCCGGCGTGGCGGGCATGGTGTTCATGGACGTGCGCGCGCTCACGGGGTTCGGGACCGACCTGATCGTCTCGCGGTCCGGCTACACGGGCGAGGACGGGTACGAGATCTCCATGCTCGCGGCCGAGGCCGAGCGGATCTGGAACACGCTCTGCGCCGACCCGCGCGTGAAGCCCATCGGCCTGGGCGCCCGCGACAGCCTGCGTCTGGAGGCCGGCCTGCCGCTCTATGGGCACGACCTGGACGAGACGGTGTCGCCGGTGGAGGCGGGGCTGACCTTCGCCGTGAACAAGAACCGCCGCGAACAGCGCGACTTCCCGGGCGCCGCGCGCATCGTCAAGGAGCTGGCCGAGGGCCCGTCCCGTGTGCAGGTGGCGCTGAAGGTGCTGGAAGGCGCGCCGGCGCGGGAGGGCGCGGAGATCGCCGACGCGACCGGCGCCGTGGTGGGCGTGGTGACGTCGGGCGGCTATTCGCCGGTGCTGAAGGGCGGCATCGCCATGGGGTTCGTTCCCCCGGCCCTGGCCGCCGTCGGCACCCAGCTCAACGTCATCGTCCGCGGCAAGGCGCAGCGCGCCGAGGTCGTGAAAGCGCCCTTCGTGCCGCATCGGTATGTGCGCAAATGAGGACATCCCGCGCGCCAGCGCAGTTCATTCAAACCGCGGAGATCGCAGAGATTCGCGGAGGGTGCGGCGGCGACTCTCCGCGTATCTCCGCGATCTCCGCGGTTGAAATCATCGGCGCCTTCGGCGCCCACGCCCTTCCTTAGGAGACCCTCGAATGCGCTTCACCAAGGATCACGAATGGGTCGAGGTGGACGGCGACGTCGCCACCGTCGGCATCACCGCCTATGCCGCCGAGCAACTGGGCGACGTGGTGTTCGTCGAGACGCCGGACGTCGGCAAATCCGTGAAGGCCGGCGACGGCTTCGCGGTGGTGGAGAGCGTCAAGGCGGCGTCCGACGTCTACGCCCCGGTGTCGGGCGAGGTGGTGGCGGCCAACGCCGCGCTGGGCGACGCGCCGGAGACGGTGAACGCCGCGCCGGAAGCCGCCGGCTGGTTCGCCAAGGTGAAACTCGCCAACCCGGCCGAGGTCGACGCCCTGATGGATCGCCCCGCCTACGAAGCCTACCTGCAGACGCTCTAAGAAATGGAACCACGGAAAACACGGAAAGCGCACGGAAGGCGGGCCCGCCTTTGACGCTGGCGGACGGAATTGTTGCGCGCAAAGCGCGCGATTCAGCCTGGCTTCCACGCCTCGCCTGCTCCTCCCCTTTCCGTGCTCTTTCCGTGTTTTCCGTGGTTCCCCTTCTCTTCCTGGATTGACCCCATGCGCTACCTGCCCCTGACCCCCGCTGACCGCGCCGAGATGCTGGGCGTGATCGGCGCATCCGATATCGAGGCGCTGTTCGTCGACGTGCCCAAGGCGGCGCGGAAGGCCGAGCTTTTCGACCTGCCGCGGCATGCCGGCGAGCTGGAGGTGGAGCGCGAGCTGTCGGCGCTGGCGGCGAAGAACCGGCCGGCCGGCGCGGGACCGTTCTTCTGTGGGGCCGGCGCCTATCGGCACCATGTGCCGGCCAGCGTCGACCACATCATCCAGCGGTCGGAGTTCCTGACCAGCTACACGCCCTACCAGCCGGAGATCGCCCAGGGCACGCTGCAGGTGCTGTTCGAGTTCCAGAGCCAGGTGGCCGCGCTGACCGGCATGGATGTGGCCAATGCGTCCATGTACGACGGCTCCACCGCCTGCGCCGAGGCGGTGATGATGGCCAAGCGCGTGACGCGGCGCGAGAAGGCGATCCTGTCGGGCGGGGTGCATCCGCACTACGCCGCCGTGACCCAGACCATCGCCCACGCCGAGGGGATGGAGATCGTCCGCCAGGCGGCCGCGCTGGACGCCGAGGCCGCGGTGATCGAGGCCATCGACGCCTCCGTCGCCTGCGTGGTGGTGCAGACGCCGAACGTCTTCGGCGTGGTGACCGACGTGACGAAGATCGCCGAGGCGGCGCATGCGGCCGGCGCCCTGCTGATCGTGGTGACCACGGAGGCCGTGTCGTTCGGCCTGCTGAAATCGCCGGGCGAGATGGGCGCCGATATCGCCGTCGCCGAGGGCCAGTCGATCGGCAATGCGCTGAACTATGGCGGGCCGTACGTCGGCCTGTTCGCCTGCCGCGAAAAGCTGGTGCGCCAGATGCCGGGGCGGCTCTGCGGCGAGACGGTGGATGCCGATGGGCGGCGCGGCTATGTGCTGACGCTCTCGACGCGGGAACAGCACATCCGGCGCGAGAAGGCGACGAGCAACATCTGCACCAACTCCGGGCTCTGCGCGCTGGCCTTCACCATCCACCTGTCGCTGCTGGGCGAGGTGGGCTTGCGCCAGCTCGCGGCGCTGAACCACAGCCGCGCGCGGGAGATGGCCGCGGCTCTGAAGGCCGCGGGCGTCGAGGTGCTGACGCCGCGGGTGTTCAACGAGATCGCGGTGCGGGTCCCCGACGCGGCGGGGACCGTCGAGGCCTTGCTGGCCGAGGGGATCGTCGCTGGCGTGCCCTACTCGCGGCTGGATCCGCACGCCGGGCTGGACGACGTGCTGCTGCTGGCGGCGACGGAGACCACCACCAGCGAGGATATCGCGGCCCTGGCTGCCGCTCTGAGCCGGAGGGCCGGGCGATGACCATGAACAATGTGGGACGCCCCACGGGCACGGGCGCCGCCAACGAAACCCAGGGCCACGCCTCGCTGAGCGGCGGGCGCGGGCTGCTGCAGGACGAGCCGCTGCTGTTCGAGCTGGGCGGCTGGGACAAGACCGGCGTCGACCTGGACGCGCCCGAGCACGATGCGTCGGACCTGGGCGACCTTGTGCGTACCGCGCCGATCGGCCTGGCCGGGCTCTCGGAGCCCGAGACGCTGCGCCACTATGTGCGGCTCAGCCAAAAGAACCACGCCATCGACCTGGCGCTCTATCCGCTGGGCTCGTGCACCATGAAGCACAACCCCAGGCTCAACGAGAAGATGGCCCGCCTGGCCGGCTTCGCCGACCTGCACCCGCTGGCGCCGGTGTCGACGGCCCAGGGCGCGCTGGAGCTCATCGACCGGCTGGCCCACTGGCTGAAGACGCTCACCGGCATGCCGGCCGTCGCCATGACGCCCAAGGCCGGCGCCCACGGCGAGCTCTGCGGCCTGCTGTCGATCAAGGCCGCCCACGAGGCCGCCGGCCAGGGCCACCGCCGCACCGTGCTGGCGCCCACCTCGGCCCACGGCACCAACCCGGCCACCGCCGCCTTCGTCGGCTACTCGGTCACCGAGATCGCCCAGACCGCCGACGGCCGCGTCGACCTCGCCGACCTCGAAGCCAAGCTCGGCCCCCACGTCGCCGCCATCATGGTGACCAACCCGAACACCTGCGGCCTCTTCGAGCGCGACGTGCTCGAGATCGCGCGCATATCGCACGCGCACGGGGCGTATTTCTACTGCGACGGGGCCAACTTCAACGCCATCGTCGGCCGCGTGCGGCCGGGCGACCTGGGCGTCGACGCCATGCACATCAACCTGCACAAGACCTTCTCCACCCCGCACGGCGGCGGCGGGCCAGGCGCCGGGCCCGTGGTGCTCTCCGAGGCCCTGGCCAAGTTCGCCCCGGCGCCCTGGGTGGTGCATGGCGCGGACGGCTTCACGCTGGTCGAGGAAGCCGCCGGCGAGGCCGCCAGCGCCTTCGGCCGGATGTCGGCCTTCCACGGCCAGATGGGCATGTTCGTCCGCGCCTACGCCTACATGCGCAGCCATGGCGCCGACGGCCTGCGCCAGGTGGCCGAGGACGCGGTGCTGAACGCCAACTACATCAAGGCGGTGCTGGGCGCGGAAATGACCCCGGCCTTCCCGGACGGGCCCTGCATGCACGAGGCGCTGTTCGACGACGCCTGGCTGGAGGGGACCGGGATCACCACCCTCGACTTCGCCAAGGCGATGATCGACGAGGGCTTCCACCCGATGACCATGTACTTCCCGCTGGTTGTGCACGGCGCGATGCTGATCGAGCCCACCGAGACCGAGTCCAAGCGCGAGCTGGACCGGTTCTGTGGCGCGCTGCTGGCGCTGGCGAGGGCGGCCAAGGCGGGCGACGCCGAGCGGTTTACCGGGGCGCCGTACCTGGCCCCGCTGCGCCGGCTGGACGAGACCCTGGCGGCCCGGAAGCCAAAACTCGCGTGGCGCGCGAACGACACTACTGTGGCGCCGGCGCCATTGGCGGCTGAATAGCAAGACGTGAGCAAATTTTAACGCGCTGGCGCCTTTACGACTCCTAAGGTCGTTCGCATATCAAGATTGCACGGCGGCGGTTCGACCTCCCCTTGAGCCCGTCTGCGTGCCCCCAGGTCTTTGCTCCCAGTGTCATTCGCCATGCCCTCTTTGCGCGTGCAGCGCGCCTCCGACGAGTTTGCCCGCGAGCTAGCCGCTCGGGTGGCGCGTTGGCTGCTGCTTGGGCTGGGCCTGGTGCTGATGCTGGCCGCCTTGCCGCTGGTGGCGCTGCCGGGACACCTGGGCCTGCCGTTGATGGTGGTCGGGCTGATGATCGTCCTGCGCAACTCGTTCAGCGCCAAGCGCCGGTTCGTGCGCATGCAGCGCGCGCATCCCAACATGGTCTTCCCGCTGCGCCGGCTGATGCGCCGCGAGCCCGAGATCGTGCAGGTCTTCTGGCAGCAATATCTGCGCGTCGAACGCCTGGTGCTGCCGAGCCGCGTGCGGTTCGCGGTGAAGAGCCGGCGCTACTTCAAGCGCCGCTTCCGCAAGACCGCAGCGGCCTAAGCCCCCCGACTACTGAAGCTTGCCGGCCAGCTGCTTGATCGCGGAGTCGATCAGCGGGTCCGACTTCGCGCCGGCGAGGCGGGCGGTCAGGACCCTTTCGGCCATCTGGGCGGCGAGTTCGCCGGCGGCGGCCTTCACCTCGGCGGCGGCCTGGGCCTCGGCGGTGGCGATGCGGCGCTCGGCCAGCTGGCCGCGGCGCTCGATCTGCTCGGCCAGGTTCACCTGGGCCTCGGCCTGCATGCGCTTGGCCTGATCCTTGGCGGTGGCCAGGATCTCGGCGGCCAGCTTCTCGGAGGCGTCGCGGTCGGCCTTGATGCGGTCGAGCAGGGCCTGGGCTTCCTCGCGCAGGCGGTTGGCCTCGTCGAGCTGGGCGCGGACGGTCGCGCCCGCGTCGCCCAGGGCCTTCCAGGCGAACTTGTGGACGCCGGCCAGCACCAGGATGGCCAGGAACACCACGAAGGCGGCGCCGACCCAGAAGTGGGCTTCGGTGAGCAGTTCCATCTTAGCCTACGATCCTCTGGCCGCGGTGAGTTCCGCGGCGCTGGCGGCCTTGCCGGTCAGCTTGGCGACGATCTGGCCGGCGGCGCCCGCCGCGATCGAGGCGACATTGACCATGGCCGCGTCGCGGGTCTTGGCGATGCGCGCCTCGGCGGCCGCGCCGGCCTCGGCCAGCTTGGCTTCCTCGACGGCCAGCGCGGCGGCGACTTCGGCCTGAGCCTTGGCGCGCGCCTCGGCGGCCAGCCGTTGGGCGGCGGACCGGGCCTGGGCGGTCTCAGCCGCGGCGGCCTGGGCCTGGGCGTCCGCGTCGTCCTTCATCCGCCGGGCGTCGGCGATGTCGCCGCTGATCTTGTCGTCGCGCGCGTCGATCGTCCCGCCCAGCCGCGGCGCGGCGAACAGGCGGATGAACAGCATCATCGCCACGAAGATAATCAGGAACCAGGCGATCTGGCCCGGCCACCATTGGAAGTCGAACTGCGGCAGGCCGCCCGACGAATCCGCCGGGGCCGTGCTGGTCTGGGTCTCGGTCGCCATGGGCGATCAGGTCCTTGAGCGCTGAGGGGTCTTACTTGATGCCGTAGATGAGGATCAGCGAGACCACGAAGGCGAACAGACCCATGGTTTCGGTCAGCGCCATGCCGAGGAACAGCATCGCCTGCTGGCTGGCGGCGCCGGCGGGGTTGCGGATCGCGGCTTGCAGGTAGTTGCCGAACAGCACGCCCAGGCCGACACCGGCGCCGATCATGCCCATGGCGGCGAGGCCGGCGCCGATGAGCTTGGCGGAGGTGTGGAAGTCGACGACGGAAGCGACGGGGTTCATTGGGGTAGTCCTCTTTGGAAGTCAGGTTGGATCAGTGGCCGTGACCGAAGTTCACGACCTCGTTCAGGTAGACGGTGGCCAGCGCCGCAAAGACGAAGGCCTGCAGGACCGCCACGACCAGCTCCAGGCCGGTGAGCGCGACGATCATAGTGAAGGAAAGCGCGCTGGGGATCAGCGCCAGCGTGCCGATGCCGCCGGCCAGGCCGACAAGGCCCAGCGCCACGACGAAGGAGCCAAACAGGCTCATCACCACGTGGCCGCCCAGCATGTTGCCGAACAGACGCATGGCCAGCGTGATGGGGCGCACGAAGTAGGAAAGCATCTCGATCGGGGCCATCAGGATCGCGCCGATCACGCCCATGCCGGACGGGAAGAACAGGCCCAGGAACTTCGGGCCGTGCTTGATGAAGCCCAGGATGAAGACGCTGAAGAAGGTGAGCACCGCCAGCGTCGCGGTCACCGCCAGCTGAGAGGTCACCGCGAACGTGAAGTTCAGCCCGCCGATGTTGAACACGGCGAGCGCCACGCTCATCAGGTTGAGCGTCAGGATGACCATGAACAGGGTGAAGAGGTAGGGCACGTAGGGCCGGCCGGCATGGCCCAAGATCGGGCCGACCAGCACGCGGTCGACGATGTTGTAGAGCGCCTCGGCCACGGCCTGGCCGCGGTTCGGCACGATCTCGCGGCGCGCGGTGAGCGCGAAGAAGGCGACGATCAAGATCGCGCCGGCGATCATCGAGGCCACCGAGTTGGTGATCGACATGTCGACGGCGAGCGAGCCGATGTGAACCGTCGGCAGGGGCACGAGCTTGTGCACCACGAACTGTTCCATCGGGTCGATGGCGGGTTGGGTCGCCATGAGTGGCCTTAGTCCTCGTCTTCGTCATCCGGAACAGACGGCGCCGGCGCCATGCGTTCCATCGCTTGTCTGCTCGTCTTCGCCGCGGAGCGAACCGCCGAGAAGATCGAAAGCCCCGTGCCGATCAGCAAACCGCTGAGCAGGCCCAAGGGCGTCGTCCCTGCGAAGTGATCTACAAGCCAGCCTAAGCCGACTCCCCCGAGCACCCCGCCCACCACTTCGCCGACGAAGCGGTAACCCTGCGCCATGGCCGCGTGAGTATCGGGACTCACCTTGCGGGCTTGCGCCGCCTCGGCCGCTCCCAAGCGCTGATCGAGGCTCGCAAGGGCCTTCTCTGGCGGTTCGTTGGGATCTGGCATTCGTCGGGAGGCCTAACGACCGCGACGACGCCGCCACGGCTGGGGCTTCAGGTCGCGCGGAACCTATAGACCGTGCTGCGGCGCGTCAAGGCTAGGCGGGTAGCATCTAGAATGTTGTTTTTGCACGGTATTTGTGAGGTCGCGACACAAGGTCCGCGAACCGGCCTCACCGAGTCTCCGACAGGGGCCTTATTGGGCAGCCATGGCCTCGGCCTGATGCAGGTCGACGGACACCAGCTGGGAGACGCCGCGCTCGGCCATGGTGACGCCGAACAGGCGGTCCATGCGGGCCATGGTCACCGGGTTGTGGGTGATGGCGATGAAGCGGGTCTCGGTGCGTCGGCGCATCTCATCCAGCATGTTGCAGAAGCGGTCGACGTTGGCGTCGTCGAGGGGCGCGTCCACCTCGTCCAGCACGCAGATCGGGGCCGGCTGAGCCAGGAACACCGCGAAGATCAGGGCGGTGGCGGTCAGCGCCTGCTCGCCGCCGCTCATCAGGCTCATGGTGGCCATGCGCTTGCCGGGCGGGCAGGCGAAGATTTCCAGGCCGGCCTCCAGGGGGTCCTCGGACTCCACCAGGCGCAGCTCGGCCTGACCGCCCTGGAACAGGGCCTGGAAGAGCGTCTTGAAGTGCTCGTTGATCACCTCGAAGGCGGCCAGCAGGCGCTCACGGCCCTCGCCGTTCAGCTCGTCGATGCCCTGGCGCAGGCGCGCGATCGCGCCGGTCAGGTCGGAACGCTCCGACAGCATGGTCTCCAGGCGCCCGGCGTGCTCGGCGGCCTCCTCCTCGGCGCGCAGGTTGACCGGGCCGATGCCGTCGCGCTGGCGCTCCAGATTGTAGAGGTGGGCCTCGACGCCGCCGGGATCGGAGGGGAGCGCCACGGCCTCGTCGGCCAGCTTCTGGGCGAGCGCCTCGGGCTCGATGCGCGCGGTCTCGCGGATCTGGGCGGAGACTTCGGCGAGGCGCGCGTCGGCCGCCTCGGCGTGGGCGGCGAGGCTAGCGCGGACTTCGCGCGCTTCCGAGGCCGCAGCCTCGGCGGCGCGCAGGGCCCGGTCGGCCTCGGCGCGCTCGTGCTCGGCGGTGGCCAGCGCATCGGACGACTTGGCGCGGCGGGCCTCGGCGACCTCAAGCTCGTCCAGCAGGGCGGCGCGGCGGGTCTCGAGGGTCTCCGGCGCGGCCTTGGCCTTGGCGAGTTCGGCTTCGGACTTGGCGCGGGCGGCGGCCAGGGCGTCGAGGCGCTTGGCGGCGGCGGTGGAGCGGCGCGTCCAGTCCTCGCTGTCGGCCTTCAGCAGTTCGAGGCGGCGCGCGCGGCCATCGCGGTCGCGGACTTCCACGTCGAAGGCGGCGCGGGCGGAGGCGGCGGCGTCCCGGGCGGGGCCGGCGGCGGCGCGGGCGAGGGCGAGGCGTTCGGCGAGATCCTCGCCCTCGGCCTCGTTGGCGGCCTCGGCCTCGATGGCGGCCAGCGCCTGCTCGTGCTCGGCGAGCTCAGCCTCGAAGCGGCGGATCACGTCGTCGAGGGATGCGGCGTGGGCCTCCTTGCGGGCGGCCTCGCGGTCGAAGCGCTCCAGGGCGACGCGGGCGACGGCCGCGGCCTGTTCGGCGGCCGGCGTAGCGCGGCGCGCGGCGCGCAGGGCCTCCTCGGCAGACATCATCTTCGCGGCCGCCTCGGCCAACGCCTTGCGGGCGGCCAGGGCCTTGGGCGTCAGGGCCTCGATCTCGGCCTCGACCTCGGCCAGGCGGGTCTTCTGCTCCAGGCGCACGGCGGCGGGGCGTGGGGCTTCGGCG
>Ga0207711_10001511_pt1 | contig 21627 bp, 20 predicted proteins | sample KBSS34metaG_FD_184401 | JGI IMG/M metagenome (GOLD analysis project Ga0207711, IMG submission 184401) | Switchgrass rhizosphere microbial communities from Kellogg Biological Station, Michigan, USA - KBS S3-4 metaG (SPAdes) (version 2) | ecosystem: Host-associated > Plants > Roots > Rhizosphere...
CGCCATCGCCAGCCTCCCGGCCATTTCGCGGGAGCAGGCGGAAGAAGTTCTGGAAGAGTTCCGGTCCGCGACGTCGCATTCCGGGCAGGGTCACGGCGGAGTGGATTTCGCCAAACGCATTCTGACTTCCGCATTCGGAGCCGAAGGCAGTAAGAAGCACGTGGAGCGGCTTCCCAAAGCGGCGGGCCGCAGCTCCGACGCCGGCCAGCGTCTGCAAAAACTCGATCCGCAACTGCTGGCGCGTTTCGTCGAAAGCGAACACCCGCAAACCATCGCCTTGGTTCTGGCGCACTTGAGCGCGGGCCAATCTGCCGCCGTACTGCGTTCGATGCCGTCCGACCTGCGCGGGGAAGTCACCATTCGGCTGGCGAGCCTGGATCAGATTTCGCCCGTGGTGATGAATAAGATCTCGGCCGTGATTTCGCGTAAGCTGCAAACGCTGGGCGAGGTCAAACGCGAATCTTCGGGCGGCCTGCGCGCCGTGGCGGAGATTTTCAACCAACTGGATGGCGAGATGTCCAACGATATTCTGTCGCAGGTTGGCGAACGCGACTCGGCTCTGGTGGAATCCATCCGCCAGCAGATGTTCGTGTTCGACGATCTGATGATGATCGATGCCAACGGCATCAAGGAACTGCTGGGCCGCGCCGACCGCAAACAACTCACCATCGCCCTTAAGGGCAGCAGCGACGAGCTGCGCAAGCATCTGCTGCAGGGCATGTCCCAACGCGGCGCCGCCATGCTTTTGGAAGATATGGAAGCCATGGGCCCCGTCAAGATAAAGGAAGTCGAGGGAGCGCAGCAAATGATGATCGCGCTGCTTCGCCAGCTCGAGCAGGAAGGCGTCGTGAGCCTGAAGGGAGGCGGCGATGAGCAATACATCGTCTAGGATCCTTCGGAACGGCGACCTTTCGGCTGTGACGCCGATGGCGTGGCGCAGCACGGAAACTCCTCCTCCGGCTCCGCGGCCCGCCCGCACTCCGGCGGTGGATGCGGGCAACTCCGACGATTCGGACGCTGCCAGAAAAGAATCCTATCAGCGCGGATTTTCGGAAGGCCGCAATATCGGTCACGAACAAGCCCTCGCCGAGATCCAGCCGGTGATGGACCGCTTGTCGCGCTCGCTAGCTGACCTGGCTACCGTACGCTCCCGCGTACGCAAGACCGCCGAGTCGGATCTGCTCAAATTAGCCATCGCGGTGGCGCGGCGCGTGATCCATCGCGAGCTGACGCTCGATCCCGGTTCCATCGAAGGACTCATTCGCGTGGCTCTGGAAAAACTGGAATCGCGCGAACTGTGCCGCGTGCGCGTACATCCCGACCAGGAACCCGTCATCCGGAGTTTGCTGGCGCGCTTCTCAGCCGCGCCGGTCGAGCTGATCCCCGATCCGACATTGCAGTGCGGAGACGTGCTGTTTGAAACCGCCCATGGCACCCTCGACGGCTCCATCGAAGCACAGCTTCAGGAGATCGAACGCGGTTTTGCCGACAGGATAAATCGTTGACCTTTATGAGCGCGGAAGTTCCCGATCAAGACGTCCTGGCTCCGTACCTCAAAGATTTGGAGCAGCTCGATCTGCTGCCATGGTGCGGAAAAGTCACCGCCACCGTGGGACTGCTGATCGAATCGCAGGGGCCCGCCGTGGCCATCGGCGATTTCTGCGAAGTATTCACCACCAAAGGGCATAGCATTCGGACGCAGGTGATCGGATTTCGCAATGGGCGTGTGCTCTCCATGCCACTCGAAGAGCCCGAAGGATTGCAGCTAGGCAGTAGGGTGATCGCGCGTGTGCAGGACGCGCGCCTGGCGGTGGGACCCGGTCTTCTCGGCCGCGTACTGGACGGATTCGGACAGCCCATGGACGGCGGCCCTCCGGTGGAAGCCGTGGAGACGTACCCGCTGTATGCTCCGCCTCCCAACCCGCTTTCGCGGAAGCATATCACCGAACGCCTGGTCACCGGGATTCGTTCCATCGATAGTCTCCTGACTTGCGGAAAGGGCCAGAGAATCGGTCTGTTCGGCGGCAGCGGCGTCGGCAAAAGCACGCTGCTGGGCGCCATGTCGCGGCAAAATTCGGCCCAGGTCAGCGTGATCGCCCTGATCGGCGAGCGCAACCGCGAGGTCAAAGCGTTTCTCGATCAGGAACTCGGCGCGGAAGGCATGAAACGTTCGCTGGTGGTCGCCGCCACGTCCGATCGTCCCGCCCCGTTGCGTATCCGTGCGGCTTACGTGGCGCTGGCCGCTGCGGAGTATTTTCGCGATCAGGGCTTGGACGTGCTGCTGGTGATGGATTCGGTGACGCGCTTGGCCATGGCGCAGCGCGAAATTGGCTTGGCTGCGGGAGAGCCGCCCAGCCAAAAAGGATATCCGCCGTCCGTATATACGTTGCTGCCCAAAGTTTTCGAGCGCGCCGGAAACTTTGGGTCCGGCTCGATTACCGGATTCTTCACGGTCTTGGTGGAAGGCGACGATTTCAACGAGCCCATTTGCGATGCAGCGCGCGGCATCCTCGACGGACACTTGATTCTTTCTCGCGACCTCGCCGCCACCGGGCATTATCCGGCTATCGACGTGCTGAGCTCGGTCAGCCGCTTGGCGAACAAAGTCGCCACGCCGGAAGAAACCGCGGCTGCCCAGAAGATCCGCGAGGCGCTGGCGCTGTACCAGCAGTCCGCCGATTTGATCCAGCTCGGCGCGCATGTGCAGGGCACGAATCCTAAGCTGGACCAGAGCCTTCGGATGCGACCGCAGCTTCTCGATTTCCTTAAGCAATCCGCCGACACGCACACATCCCAGCAAGAGACCTCCAACCGGCTGCTCGCGCTGGCTAAGGAACTTGTGTGAAGACTTTCCGTTTCCCGCTCCAGCGGGTGCTCGAATGGCGCGCGCTGCAGTTGCGCGTGGAAGAAGAAAAGCTCGCGGGCTTGCAGCAGCATCTCGCCTCCTTGCTCCAGCTAGGAGAGAAGCTGGCAGCGGAACGGAACCGTTCCCAATCACAGCTATTTTCTTCCGGAACGGCAGCCGGATCGGACCTCCAGTCGTGGGCGCTGTATCAGGCGCGGCTGGTAAAGCAGCAGGAAATCCTGAAGACCCAGTTGGCGCAATGCGAGAAATTGACCGTGGAGCAGCGCCAGCGGTTGCTCAAGGCACGTACGGACCATCGCGTTCTTGAAAGGCTCAAGGAACGGCGCTGGCGGCAGTGGGTGTATCTCAACGATCGCGAACTGGAAGATACCGCCGCTGAAGTCTATCTATCTAAATGGAGCCGCGAGGACCTGGAAAACAAGTCGGCCGAGAGCCTGTAAACGCTTACGCCCCTGGTTTATTCTCCGGACCTGCCATCGCCGCCGCGATCTGTTCGAGCTTCCGGTAGAATTTCGACGGATCCGAATCCTTGCGCCGGTCCACAATCCCACTAGACGTCTCGACCGTGAGCATCTGGGCCACGCCGCTGGTCCATACCGGAAACGACATCGATAGCCTACGGTTGATTTCGGCGGAAAGCGCCATGGCGCTGGACGGATCCATATCCAGAATCGCGCTGAATACGTCCTCGCTCCACCGGCCGATCATGGCTTCGCCGCCAAGAATGCTATCGAACTGCTGCACCAGTGTGCGAAGGGCATCGGTGATCACCTCCGATGAGTGCTGGCGTTCCAGGCGCCGCAAGTTGCGAGCGCTCACCAGCAGCACGCAGAATGAATCGTTACGCTGCAGCAGTAGTTCGATGCGCTCGTTGAGCTTTTGTCGGTTCCAGGCGCCCGAAACGTGGTCCCGATCCATCCTGCTGCGCTCGTTGTCCATCGCCTGGTGCAGTGTGCGGATTTCGTCCTGCAGCTGCGTCACCACCAGTTGATGACTCCGGCGCAGTTGGCCGTAGCTGCGGGCAATCGCACTGGTTGCGGACTCAATTCCACAGCGGATCTTTTCGATGTCGTCGCTTCCCGCCAAGGCTTCCAATTGTTCTACTTCCCGGCGAAGCTGGAGGTCGCAGTCGTTCCCGTTTTCCGAAACGCTCTCCGCGAACACCTTCATGGCGGCAGCCGCGTTTTGCAGGTCCTTACGCATGCGGCCAACTTGTTCGCGGGCCTGATCGCGATAATTCCGAAGTTCCCCGCGCAGGGAAGCCTGTACAGCGTTGTAATGCTCAGGAGCCGATGCCTGGCTGCACTGCGCGTCGAGCAACTGCAGCCGCTGGCGGAAATATTCGGTGCTGTGCGGGTCCAGTTCCACCACGTATTCCGCGGACGATTTGATCGCCAGGGTGTAACACTTGGCCAGCGTCTGCTGCAGTTCCTCCAGACGGTCCAATTCTGTTGCGGCCTTGCGCAAAGAGATCATAGTGCGAGCTTTCTAAGCTAATCGGCGGGACGATTCTCCGACTTGAGGTCCTAAGGTAAAGGGAAGACAAGAGATACGGGAGAAGAAAAAAGGCCGGTTCGGCGCCTTGTGGGAGGCAAGATGCCGAACCGGCTACTCAAAGGACTGCTGTATCTTAGACGCCCACGTAAATCGTGTGCCCGTCTCGATTCACAAGCAGAAGGGTTCCGTCTTTGGAGTTGCGAACCGCGGCTTCAAACTCGGCGACGCTTTTCACCGGCCGCCGGTTGACTTCCTGGATCACGTCTCCGCGCTGCAGGCCGGCGCTGGCTGCCGCACTGGCCGGGCTGACCTCACTCACCACCACACCGCTGGCGCCGGCGGGGAGTTTAAGCTCACGCGCCATTTGTGAGGTCACGTTTTCGACCGTGACTCCTTCGAGCGCGCTGTCCGAACCGTTATCGCGGCCGTTGCCGCCGCGATTCGTCGCTTCTTCACGGTTGAGCTCGCCGAGCGTTACCGGCAGTGTGCGCTGCGCGCCGTCCCGCCAGATTTTCAGGTTCACGTTCGAATCCGGCTGCATGCTGGAGATCATGTTCCGCAACTGGTTCGCATCGTACACCGCATGGCTGTTCACCTCGAGGATGATGTCGCCATTCTTCAGGCCGGCCTTCTGCGCCGGGCTGTTGGCTTCCACCTCACCCACCAGGGCGCCTTGCGAGTCTTTCACTCCGAACTGCCGGGCGATGGTCGGCGTCACATCCTGCGGCAGGATTCCCAAGCGTGCGCGGGTCACCTTGCCGTTCTTCAGGATCTGATCCATGACGTTGCGGGCCAGGTTCACAGGTACCGCGAATCCGATGCCCTGGTTGCCCTCCGAACCGTGCGCGATGATGGCCGTGTTGATGCCAATCAGTTCTCCGCGGTCGTTTACCAGCGCCCCGCCGGAATTGCCGGGATTGATCGCCGCATCCGTCTGGATGAAGTCCTCATAACCCTCGATCTCGTTGCGCATCCCGCGATGGGTGGCGCTGACGATTCCCAGCGTCACGCTCTGACCCACACCAAACGGATTCCCGACGGCCAGGGCGAAATCGCCAACTTCGACTCTCTCGGAATCCCCGATGGTAATGGCGGGGAGATTGCCGGCATCGATCTTCACCACCGCGACGTCGGTCTTGTCATCCTTGCCGATCACGCGCGCCTTGAACTCGCGGCGGTCGGAAAGAACCACTTGAACGCTGGTGGCTCCATCGACCACATGGTTATTGGTCAGGATGTAGCCTTCCGGGCTAACAATTACGCCTGAGCCGAGGCCCTCGGAACGCTGTTCGTTCGGAATATTCGGGATAGCGAACTGGCCACCACCAAACTGGTCGCCGAAAAACTGGCGCAACTCATCCGGTATCTGGCCTTGATCTTGGCCCCGTTGTCCACGACGCCCGCCGGTCTTAACGACCTTGGATGATTTTATGCTGACCACGGTCGGCACCACGGCTTTGACTACCGGCGCGAAGCCCGACCGGCTGGGCGCGACCTTGGCATCCGTAAACTTGAACGTCGCCGGCGGATTCGCCGTCGAATTTGACTCCTTTTGAGCATGGGCGATGCCCAGGCCACCCAACACTAGCCCCAACCCTACAGTTACGGCGGCGGCCACGCGCCCCCGCCCAAACGCAACTCTACTCATAGCACCTCCAGAAGAATGAGTTCCAACGGCTTTGGAACCGGCCGCAGTCGCCGGTTTCAGCCGGGATTGTGGTCTCAATCCATTGGACGCAGGGGCGACCAAAAGGTTAGCGGAGACCCGGGCTCAGCCGAAATGTCAAAGAAAATTAACGCTTTAGGACCGTTCAAACGAAGAGTCGTGAACATCCAGCCCCGCCCGTGAGGGCGGGGGCCGATGCGTCCACCTACCGGATCACCTCGACCGAACATTTCGCGTGCAGAGCGACGCCTTCGGACACGCTACCGAGCAGGAATCGTTCGATGCCGCGATGCCCGTGCGAGCCGACCACAATCAGATCGGCGTCCCACTTTTCGGCTTCGGCGATAATCACGGATTTCGGTCCCTCCAGCAGTACGGAGATCGATTCGGAGACTTTAGGAAACGTCTTCGAAAGAATCTCTACCGCGCTGGCCACCGCCTCCTCGGCGCGCTTCATGCCTTGTGCCCGCTGCAGTTCCAACTGATCGGTGTCCACCAAGGGAGGCTCTAATAACGCCTGTGCGGTTCCAAGATGCAGCTCCACCACGCTAAACACTTCGATCTCAGCACCCGCTGGCCAAGGCCGTTCCGCGATCGATCGCGCGGCACGCTCCGAGAACTCGGACCCATCCGTCGCCAGCAGGATCTTGTGGACCCCCGGAACCTTGCCTTCCCTGATCCGAACGATCTCCACCGAACATGGAGCGTGGCTTAAAACGGACGTAGCGACTCTTCCCAGGAAGAATTTTGCCAGCCCTGAAGCCCCGTTCAAGCCGACGAAAATCAGATCCGTTTGTGTTTCCTTGGCTCGATCCAGGATCACGCTTCTTGCGTCGCCTTGAAGCATGAGGGGAGTCGCCTCCACTCCCCGGCCGCGAAGTTCCGTCACGGCCCGATCTATCAAGTCCATCGATTCTTGCCGGGCCTCTTCGGCCGTCTGCGATACCGCCCACAGATGAGCGTGCTCCAAGACATTCAGTACTTCTATGCAGGAGTTCGGGGGCCAGGGGCGTGCGGCGATTTCCTTGATAACAGCTTCGCTCGCCTCGTATTGATCAATAGCTGCAAGTACTTTCACGTTATGGCGCTCCTTTTCACCTGTGCTCCAGCACGCAGGGTTCCGATCAGACCCGCGCAGTTCTCAACCGCAAAGCATTGCTGATCACCGAAACCGAGCTGAAGCTCATGGCCGCCGCCGCAATCATGGGGCTAAGTAGCAGACCTAAAAGGGGATACAGCGCACCAGCGGCGATCGGGACCCCCAAGGAATTGTAAACAAAGGCGAAGAACAGATTCTGTTTGATATTGCGCATGGTAGCCCGGCTGAGCCGCCTGGCTCGCGCGATACCGCGCAGATCGCCCTGCACCAGCGTCACACCCGCGCTCTCCATCGCAATATCGGCGCCCGTTCCCATGGCGATCCCCACCTGGGCCTGGGCCAGCGCGGGAGCGTCATTGATCCCGTCTCCCGCCATGGCCACGAACCGGCCGGATTCCTGAAGCTTCTGGATGTGGGCTCGCTTGTCCTGCGGCAACACTTCGGCGATGACTTCGTCGATTCCAAGCTTCTTCGCGACGGCTTCGGCGGTGATGCGGCTGTCACCGGTCAGCATGACAATCCGCATGCCTTCGGCGTGCAATTGCCGGATGGCCTCGGCGCTAGTCGCTTTGATGGGATCGGCCACGCTGAGCTGTCCCGCGAACTTCCCGTCCACCGCGACAAACAGCGCACTCGACCCGTTGACTTCGACACCAGCTTCCCGCATGAGGGCCAGATTGCCGACCGAGACATCGGCATTGTCCACACGCCCGCGCGCGCCTTTGCCGGGAATCGCCTGAAACCCCTCGACTGCTCCGGGAGAAATGCCGCGATCCTGCGCCCCGGTCACCACAGCGTGCGCCAGCGGATGCTCACTGGCCCGTTCCAGGCTCGCGGCCAGATACAGCAGGCGCGTTTCATCGAATCCCGGCGCCGGTTCGACGGTCACCAGTTTCGGCTTGCCCTCGGTGAGCGTCCCAGTTTTGTCGACGACCAAAGTGTCGGCTTGGTGCAGCAGTTCGATCGCTTCGGCATTCTTGAACAACACGCCCATGGTGGCGCCTTTGCCCATCGCCACCATGATCGACATGGGTGTCGCGAGCCCTAGGGCGCATGGGCAGGCGATGATCAGCACGGCGACCGCGTTCACTAGTGCGTGGGCGAGTCGCGGCTCCGGCCCCCACAGGCTCCATACGACGAAGGTCACCACCCCGACGGCTGCGACTGCCGGTACGAAATAAGCCGCCACCCGATCGGCGAGCTTCTGAATCGGCGCGCGGCTGCGCTGGGCTTCGGACACCATGCGCACAATCTGAGCCAGCATGGTTCCCGATCCAACCCGCTCGGCCCGGATAATCAACGATCCAGTTCCGTTCACGGTCGCACCCGTGACTTTGTTGCCGGTGGCTTTCTCGACTGGAATCGGCTCGCCGGTGAGCATGGATTCATCCACCGAACTCGCGCCTTCCATGACGACGCCGTCCACCGGGATCTTCTCGCCCGGCCGGACACGTAAAACATCTCCCGCGACGACGTGATCGAGTGGGACATCGGTTTCCGTGCCATCGTGCGCGATCAAGCGCGCGGTCTTGGGCGCGAGACCGAGTAGCGCCTTAATGGCGGCTCCCGTCCGGCTGCGAGCTTTAAGCTCCAGGACTTGCCCCAGCAGTACCAGCGTGACGATTATGGCCGCGGATTCGAAATACAGGTCCGCACCATGTCTGAAAACTGCGGTGAAGACACTATAGAGGTATGCCGCGCCGACCCCCAGCCCGATCAGCGTGAACATATTCAGGTTGCGCGTTACGATCGACAGCCAGGCGCGCACAAAAAACGGCCAGCCCGCCCACAAGACCACCGGGGTCGCCAGAGCCAGTTCGATCCAGCTGCTCGTCATCACGTGGGCGCTGTGTGGTCCGAACATCGTCATCGAGAAGGCCAACAACGGCAGGCTCAGCGCCAGGCTGATCCAGAAACGCCTCTGCATGTCCACCAATTCGGGATTCTCAGTGTCCCCGGCCTGGATCTCCTTAGGCTCCAGAGCCATGCCGCAAATTGGGCAGATACCAGGGCCCATTTGGACTATCTGAGGATCCATCGGGCAGGTGTACTCGACGTCTTTCGCGTGGGCTTCCGGAGCTGCCGGTTTGGGCTCCAAATATTTCAGCGGATCGGCCTGAAACTTTGCCAGACAACCCTTCGCGCAGAAATAATAGGTCTGGCCCCGGTACTCAAAGCTTCCGGCGGCCTGGGCGGGGGTAACCTCCATGCCGCAAACCGGGTCCTTAACTTTAGGGCCCGTCGTTCTCGGTTTGGACGTCGTGCCAAGTCCGGATGACGCCGGGTGGATCTGGAACGGGTTGTTCGTGCTCATGGCGGCCAGTCCATAATAGATGTTCGCACGACCGCTTTAGCGCCACCTTGACTTCGTATGTGTTTGAATGTACGATCAATGCCGGTATCGTGTACCCGCCGCGCTGCGGGCCAATAGGAGACTGCCAGGATGCGGATTTGTCGGTTGGGAGGCTGGTTGTTGGCTGGCACAGCAGGAGCAGCGCTTTTATCACTAGCGGTGATTCCGACGCCCGCGCAGGCGCCTGCCGCCTACAAAGCTCTCAAGACCAAGGATGGAAAGCCCAACCTGAACGGTATTTGGCAGGCCAATAATGAGGCCAATTGGGACATCCGGCCCCACGCCGCTTACGCCGGGCCCGTCTACACGCTCGGCGCCGCCTATTCGACGCCCGCCGGACTGGGTGTCGTCGACGGCGGGGAGCTTCCCTATAAGCCCGAAGCGGCCGCTAAACAGAAGGATAACTTCACCAATCGCCTGAAGCTGGATCCCGAGATCAAGTGCTACATGGGCGGAGTACCGCGATCCACCTACATGCCGTATCCGTTCCAGATCGTCCAGGGGACCGGCACCATCATGTTCGTGTACGAATACGCCGGCGCCGTGCGCGTTATTAATATGGGTGCGCCCACCAAGGCTCCCGCCGATAGCTGGATGGGCTGGTCGAATGGGCATTGGGAGGGCGAATCGCTAGTGGTCGATGTCACCAGCCTCAACGATTCCACCTGGTTTGACCGTGCCGGGAACTGGCACAGCGACGCGCTGCACGTGATCGAACGCTACACGGCAATTGGTCCGGACGCGCTACAGTATGAGGCCACCATTGACGATCCCAAAGTGTTCACGCGCCAATGGAAGATGGGCATGCCGCTGTACCGGCGCCTGGAAAAGAACGCGCAGATTTTAGAATATAAGTGTGTGGAGTTCGCCGAAGAAGTTCTGTACGGGCATCTTCGGAAGCAGCCGCTGCAAGGAAAAGGAGACAGTAAATGAGACGACAACTTCTCTCTACGTTAATCGCTCTGGTCGCCGTCGTATTGCTGGTGTCGGCACCGGTTGTCGCACAAACAGGTGCTCAAGCATCGGTTACCGCCAAGCCCGCACCGGCCGCGAAAGCCTGGACCATGCCGCGAACTCCTGATGGTAAACCCGATTTGCAGGGCGTCTATTCGAACGCCACGACGATTCCCGTCGCGCGGCCCGCGAATCTGGGCGCCAAAGAATTCTACGACAGCGAAGCCGATAAGGCAGCCACCGCAGCAGCGGCTGCAGGCGGCAGAGGTGGACGTGGAGGAGCTGCGCGCCCTGCGGCCGCCGCCGATCCCGAGGGCAACGGTCTCGCCGTTCACTATGACACCAGCCAGTTCGGGCTCGGTGGACCCACGGTGAAGAGAGCCGCGAGCTTGCGCACGTCGATCATCACCGGACCCGAAGGCCGCGTGCCCGCGGTGCTTCCTGAAGTAGCGAAGGCTGCTCAAGACCGCCGCGCGTACCAGCAGGCGCATCAATGGGACAGCGCGCAAAATCGTCCGCTGGCCGAACGCTGCATCACGTGGGGATTTGAAGGTCCGCCGATGATGCCGGTGGGTTATAACTCTACGCTCGAGATCGTCCAGGGCCAGGGTTACGTCGGGATCGTTCAGGAAATGATTCACGACACCCGCATCATTCCCACGGATGGCCGTCCGCATGGACCCGCGGAGATCAAACGCTGGATGGGCGATTCCGTCGGCCATTGGGAAGGCGACACCTTGGTCGTCGAAACCGTCAACTATAATCCTCTGGTGGTGATCCAGGGCCAACAGGTGAGCGACGCGGCCAAGGTCACCGAGCGCTTCACTCGCGTCGACGCCGATACGATCACATATCAATTCACCGTGGACGATCCCAAAGTTTGGGTGAAGCCGTTCTCGGGCGAATACAACATGGTTCATATCGATGGCGGCCTCTATGAGTACGCCTGCCACGAAGGCAATTACGGCATGGCCAACAACCTCAGCGGCGCCCGCGCCACCGAGAAGAAGTAAAAAAGAAAGTAAAGAAGTAAAGGAGCGCGACCCAATGCGAAACAAGCTTGCCCTGGTTCTTGCTGGCGCTGGAATACTCCTCGCCGTAGCGCCCGTGTGGGCGCATCACGCGTTCGCGGCTGAATTCGACGAAAAGAGGCCGCTCAAGCTGCAAGGCGTCGTCACCAAGTGGGAATTGGTCAATCCACATTCCTGGATTCATCTCGACGTCAAGGGTCCGGACGGGAAGATCACCCCCTGGATGGTGGAAGGCGGCAGCCCCAATTCACTGTTCCGCAACGGCTTCACCAAGGAATCGCTGCCGGAAGGAACCGAGATCATCGTCGAGGGTTACCGCGCCAAGGATGGGGCGGATCGTGCCGTCGGCGCCAATCTCACTTACGCCAAGGACGGTAAACGCCTATTTATGGGCGGCTCCGCGCCGGGCTCTAACGGGGACGGCAAGTAGCCTCTCGCTGATTCTGCGGGTTCGATTCACGGGCGGCCGCCAACAGGCCGCCTTTCTCATTTGAGGGCCTGCGAGTAGCGTCTGATTTATCGAGTAGCGTCTGATTTATGCGGATTGGTTCTCAAAGAGGTAGGAGAACCGGTGGCAGCTCAGCACTTCCACGCGTGCTATAACATTGGGACATGAACGGCCTCGCGATTCTCGGCCTTGTTGGCTTCTTGGCCGCGCCAGCGTTCTCATGCACGTGCGCATGGGCAACTAAACCCCCAGTTGACTTCGGAGCCTCGGTGGTCTTTCGTGGGACTGTGACGGGCAAGAGGCTCTTGCCAGCCCGCGCAGAAATGAAGGGCCGAGGACGTTACGCCATCACGTTCCTTGTTGGTGAGGACTGGAAAGGATCTCAACAGCGCACTATAGTCATCTACGGTCTGGACGAAAAGTACGACTGCATAGCGGGTTCGAGCTATGAAGTTGGGAAAAACTACTTGGTCTTCGCATCTGAGCAACAGTCTCAAGATGTTCCCGCGTACGGCATAAATTGGTGGTTTACTGATGTATTACCCAAAGGGACACCTATGTTAGTGCCTTCGCCATGTACACCGAGCGGTGAAACTTCAAAGGTTTTCGTACGGAACGCCCTAAACCAACTCGGGAAGGGATCTCCTCCGACTGAAGACAAATGAGTCACCAGGGACACAGACTGAGCAAACCTGCGGGGAAGTTCGCGAAGGAGTAGGATGGTTCCAAGCGCGAAGGAGAGAATCTGATGCGTAAGAAACTTGCGATGTCATTGGGGATCGCCGGCTTGCTGATGGCGGCTGCGCCGATGTGGGCGCATCACGCTTTTGCGGCGGAATTCGATGCCCAAAGACCGGTGAAGCTGCGGGGAACCGTGGTCAAAGTGGAGTTCATCAACCCGCACTCCTGGATCCACATGGATGTGAAGGAAGCGGACGGTAAGGTGACTCGCTGGATGGTGGAAGGCGGCAGCCCCAATGCGCTGTTCCGCCGCGGGGTGACCAAGGACGCCCTGCCCCAAGGCACCGAAATCTCCGTTGACGGCTACCAGGCCAAGGATGGATCTAATCGCGCGAACGGTAGGGACATTACATTCGCTGACGGCAAGAAGCTGTTCGTCGGTGGATCGAATCCGGACGAACAGCCCAACGCAAAATGAGCGGCAGATTCATCGCGCTGGCCGCTGTACTTCTGGCGGGCACACTCGCCGCCCAAAAGTACACTCCTCCGCGTACGCCCGACGGGCAACCTGATCTGCAGGGCGTGTGGACCAACGTCACCATCACTCCCCTGGAACGTCCCGCAAATCTTGTCGGCAAGCAGTTCTTTACTCCGGCGGAAGCACGCCAGTACGAGAAAGACACGGTCGACCGCAACAATGCAGATCGCCGGGACGGTGGCGCGCAAGCCGACCTCAATCGCGCCTATAACGATGCTTGGTATGACCGCGGGACCAAGGTGGTCGAAACGCTGCGAACTTCCCTGGTGATCGACCCTCCCGACGGCCGTATTCCGCGCAAGGATCAGGGCGCACCTGCGGTTCCGGCCGGGTTCGGCAGGCCGCCTGAGGGTCCCGAAGACCGGTCTTTGCCCGAACGCTGCATCCTGTGGCCGACCGCCGGGCCGCCCATGATGCCGAGCTTTTACAACAATAACTACCAGATCGTGCAGGCGCCCGGATACGTGACCATCCTGGTCGAAATGATTCACGATGCGCGCATCATTCACATCGATTCGCGCCCTCACGTGGACTCGAAAATTCGCGCATGGTTGGGAGATTCGCGCGGCCATTGGGAAGGCAATACGCTGGTGGTCGAGACGACGAACTTTAATGACAAGACCCGCTTCCAACGCTCCAGCCAGAATATGAAATTGGTCGAGCGCTTCACGCGCACTGCGCCGGACACCGTTATGTACGAGTTCACGGTGGACGATCCGTCGACCTTCACCAAGCCCTGGACAGCGCAGATCCCGATGAAGAAGACCGACGGTCCTATCATCGAGTACGCCTGCAATGAGGGCAATTACGCGATGGAAGGCATGCTGGCCGGCGCTCGCGCCGATGAAAAGAAGGCCGCTGGCCGGTAGTACTCAAAGTTCCGCTGCTATTCTGGTAGTTCTCGCGTCCCGAATCATCCAAGAGGTTCCCCATGCTTCGATTTACGTGTCTCCTGATTCTGGCCGTTTCGTGTTTCGCCCAGTTTGACCCGGAGGGCGCCCATGTGGATTTGTACTTTCCACACTTGGCCGATGGCGGTCCGGTCAAAGACCAATGGCAGACTTCTTTCGTTTTCGTCAATCCGCATCCTTCGATCCCGGCGAATGTAGTCCTGTCGATGTTCGCGGATGACGGACAACGGCTGAGTCTGGACCTGGGCGGCGGAGGAGCCAGCGTGCAAGCTGTCACGGTTCCCCCCATGGGTTCGGTTACGCTCCGTAGCGCCATTTCGTTTCCGACCACGGTCACCGGCTATGCTTTTGCCGTGACGGATCTTCCGCTGCAGGCGACCGTGCTGTTTCGGAGAATCATGAATGGCGTGCCGCAGGCAGAGATATCCGCTGCCTCCACGCTTCCCTCCACGCAATACGTCTCGCCGGCGACGCGCGACCTGGGCATTGCCATCGTGAACATCTACGACGTCCCCAAAAGTTTCCTGATTACGGCGCTCGATTCGAATGGAGTCACGGTCGGGACCAGCGCCGTGAGTCTAGCGGCGCGAGCACACGCGTCATTCGATCTATCCAACCGGATTCCGAGTCTTCCTGCGAGTTTCACCGGCTCTGTCAAAATCACTCCGTCGACTCAGGCGACCGACCAATTCCTGGCGTGGACTCTCAACGTCGACCGTGGCTTGATCGCGTCGCTTCCGCCGGGCCGCTTGGCATGGCCGGTCTCGCATGTCGATCGGATCACGCTGGTCTATCGGAAACTCCTGGCCGCTGCGCCCGCGGCGCTGGCCGGTCTCGCGATCAACGACGTGAACCTCAATGCGTTCGGCGTCGCCAGTCTGACGACCAGCCCGGAACAGATCATCAATGCGCTGGGCCGACCGGGATTCGTGCAGATCGATCTGAGTCTGTCTCAACTGATCAGCGACTCGCCGAGTGAGCTTGCATTTATCGTGGGTCATGCGCTGGCGCACGTCGCCCAGTTTCAGCATGGGCAAACGCTGACGGTTGCCGACCGCGAGCACGACGCGGATCTGTTCGCGATGACTCTCATGATCCTGGCCGGATTCGATCCCTACGGCGCGGCCGGGGCCCTGGCGAAGTTGAGTATGGCCTCCGGCACGCCAAACCTCGTCGCAGCCACGTTTGACGATCTCCCGGATCCTCGCGGCTCGTTTACCACTCGCCTGGGTTCGATGATGTCCACTCTGGGCCAAGCGTGCGCCCAGTCCCCGGTTTCAGGGCTGTGCGGCGCGTATAAATCCGTGATTCATCCGAACTTTCCGGCGACGGCTCCGTTCTAAGCCTGCCCGTCGATCATTGACACAGGATTGGTTCGAATGTACGATTGAAAGCCGGCGGCGTACCCACACGCTGTCGCGGATATTTCGACCCTCCACTATGCGCAAAACGCTCACTTTCCTGTCCACAGCCGCCGCTGCGGTTGTATATGTTTCGCTCACCTTGACGCCCAGTAAAGCCCAGGCTCCAGCGGCTCCCGCGAAAGCCGTTGCCAAGACGGTTGGGAAAGGCTCTCGAATGCCCGACGGCAGGCCCAATCTGAACGGCGTGTGGGAATACATTGGCACTGCCAACTGGGACATCCAGGATCATTCGCCTGCGCCCGGCCCGATGTGGCAGTTGGGCGCTATCGGAGCGATCCCGGCAGGTCAGGGCGTGGTCGAAGGCAACGAGATTCCCTATAAACCCGCGGCGCTCGAACAGAAAAAGAAGAACAAGGCCAACTGGCCCGCCGAGGATCCGGAAGCTAAGTGCTACATGCCCGGAATCCCCCGCGCGACGTACATGCCGTTCCCGTTTCAGATCATCCAGTCCAACAAAGACATCCTGATGGCCTACGAGTATGCCAGCGCGAACCGCCTGATCAATATGGGGAAACCGATCGAAGCCGGGTCGGATACCTGGATGGGAACCTCGAACGGCCACTGGGAAGGCGATACCCTGGTGGTGGATGTCACTGGATTGAACGGGCTTAGCTGGTTCGACCGGGCAGGGAACTTCGCCAGCGACAAGCTGCATGTGGTGGAGCGTTACAACCGCCGCAGTAACGACGTCATGGACTATGTGGCGACCATTGATGACCCCAGCGTGTTTACCAAGCCCTGGAAGATCAGCCTGCCGCTCTATAAGCGGGCTGAGAAGAACGCCCAGATCCTGGAGTTCAAGTGCGTGGAGTTCGCCGAGGAACTGCTGTACGGTAAGTACAAGAAACAGCCGACCAAGTAATGTGCGGAGCAAGTAAAGGAGACCCCGTATGAGGCAGCGTGTCCTGACGTCTCTGATGGTGCTGGCAGCGGTGCTGGCTTCCGTGTTGCTGGTAACACTGCCCGTGATTGGCCAGGCTCCCGCTACGAAAGCCAAAAAGTCTGCCTACAAGCCGCCCAAACTTCCCTGGGGCGATCCGGATCTCCAGGGGCTGTGGCCAGGAACCGACCTGATCGAAGTGCCTCTCCAGCGCGATGCTAAGGCGGGAGAAAGGGTCGAGGTCACCGAAGAAGAATTCGCGCAGCGGCAGGCCAAGGCCGAGCGAACGGCCGAGAATGACAGGGTTGCCTACGTTGCGAAAGATTCCAAGGTCGGCATCAATCCTCCGGGATACTGGCTGGAGCATGGAAGGCCGCAGAAGATCACCTCGCTGGTAGTCGATCCGCCGAATGGCAGAATCCCCGAGCTGACCGATTTGGCCAAGCAGAAGGCCGCGCAAGCCAAGCAGGCCAAGCAGGGGCACGGTCCGAACGAAACCTGGGAAGACCAGAGCCTGTATGACCGCTGCATCACGCGTGGCGTGATGGGATCGATACTGCCAGTGATTTACAACAACGGCACCCAGATCGTGCAGGGTCCCGGCTACGTCGCGATCCGCTACGAAATGATTCACGAAACCAAGATCATTCCGCTAGATGGCCGGCCGCATCCGAGCTCGAACGTCAAGTCCTACATGGGCGATGCGCGCGGGCATTGGGAAGGCAATACGCTGGTCATCGAAACCACGAATTTTCTGGGTGACAAGAACGGGATCGGGCTAAACGGCGGAGGCACTCCTCATAGCGCCGACATGGTCCTCACTGAAAAGTGGACGCGCACGTCGCCCGATATGATGGAATACACGGCTACGATCAACGATCCGAAAACGTGGGTCAGGCCGTGGACTGTGCGGATGCCCCTGCGGCTGAATCCGGAATTCCCGCTCTATGAGTACGCTTGCCATGAAGGCAACTACGCGATGTTCAACATGCTGAAGGGCGCGCGCGCGGACGAGAAGGCCGCCGAGGAAGCGGCCAAGGCCGGTAAGAAGTAACATCGATTCAGGACAGGAGACGATCTCATGCGAAACACTCTCTCTTTCTCGGTAGCGCTGGTGGGATTCCTGCTGGCCGTGTCGCCGGTGCGCGCGCACCACGCCTTCGCGGCGGAATACGATGGCAAGAAGCAGGTCCACCTGGAGGGAGTGGTCACGCAGATGGAGTGGATCAACCCGCATACTTGGATCCACATCGATGTCACCGAACCGGACGGTAAGGTGACCAGCTGGATGGTCGAAGGAGGCAGCCCGAACATTCTCCTGCGCCGCGGCTTCAACAAAGGTTCGCTCGAAAAGGGGCAGAAGATCGCTGTCGATGGCTTCCAGGCCAAGGACGGGTCGAATCGCGCCAACGGGTCGAACATCACCTATCCTGACGGGAAGAAGCTGTTCCTTGGATCGTCGGGTACCGGCGCTCCAGCAGATCCTGGACCAGGTAAGTAAGCCAGGTAAGTAGCCCTGACACTTTCGCGAAAGCTAATCCGCTCGGCGCGTGGTTATACCGATCCATCGCCCGAGGCTGTCGAGAAAGTCAAAATCGCGCTGCTCGATTTTCTTTCCTGCGCGTATGAATCGCTCGACCTTCCGCCTAGTAAGCAGGCCATTGAGGTCGCTGGGCGAGCCGGTAGCGGCCAAGCCTCGGTGATTGGCACACAAGTGCGCGCATCGGCTCCGGAAGCAGCGTTCGCGAATGCTGTCCTGGGCCATGGATTGGTCCGGGAAGACATGCACACCGGCTCGGTCAGTCACCTGGGAATCGTTATTTTCCCCACGTTGCTCGCGCTGGCGCAGACGCGTAAGGTGACCGGATTGGATTTCATCCGGGGGGCCGTGTGCGGCTATGAAGTGGGCGCAACCGTTGGTCGCGCGGTCATGGATCAGGAGACAGTGCGGATCTTCCGGCCTACCGGCATCACCGGACCGTTGGGAGCAGCCGTCGCTGGAAGCGTGATGTTCGGGTTCAGCGAAGATGCAGGCGTGAGTGCGCTGGGCCTTGCGGCAAATGCAACCGTCGGATTAAATGAATGGCCCGCGTCGGGCGCCGACGATATGTTCTTTCACGCGGGTTTCGCGGCACGCAACGCAGTCACCGCAGTCGAACTGGCGGAACTGGGGGCGTTTGGATCGGAAACGGCTTTGGACGGGGCGGCGGGATTATTCGCGGCGCTGCGGCGGCGTGATCGGGTCGAGCGAGTCGCACCCTTCACCGGAGACCTTGAGATTTTCTCGGTCTACCACAAGCCAGCGCCAGCCTGTAACTATGCGCAGACCGCTTGTCAGGCTGCGCTCGCGATCGGCGCACCAAGCCAAGATATAGCTTCTATTCACGTGAAGTGCTCGGCGGCGGCCCTCAACTATCCGGGCTGCAACGCGCCGGGTCCCTTCCAGCGGATTCTGCAGGCCAAGATGAGCATCCACTTCTGCGTCGCGGCGACACTGGCGCGGCGGTCGATCGAGGAAAGCAACTACCGGGTGCTGGACGATCCTGAGATCGCACGGCTGATCGCCGTCACGACTCTGGAGGAGGACCCGGAGTTTACTCAGGCGTATCCCGGCGTGCAGGGGTCGGAGGTGATCGTCACGTTGCGCAACGGGAAGGTGATCCACAGCAGGATGCGCGACTTGATTCCGGCCACACCTGAACAGATCCGTGCACGGTTCCGGAGCGCGGCGGGCGCTGGGGCGACAAGGATCGAGCAGGCAGTAGACAGCTTGCATCGGCTGGAAGACGTCGGGTCGATGATCTAGCGGCCGTGATCGGCCGTACGAGCGGCAGGAGCGGCGCGCAACTGGGCTTCTTCCAGGAGCTTGGCTTCCTGAAAGGTGAACACCATGCGGTGCACCACCGTCAGATTGCCGAGCACCGCGATCACCCACAACACCGGCGCCATGCGGTCAAACAGCGCGCCGATGATGAGCAGTACCACGCGCTCGGGGCGCTCCATGAATCCGACCTTGCACTTGGGAATCGAGTTTTCGGCTCGCGCGCGAGCGTAGCTGATCATGACCGACGCGGCCATGACCAGAGCCGTCAGCACCACGTAAAAAGGCCGGTTGATCGATCCGTACCAGACCAGCAATCCCATCAGCAACGCCAGATCCGAATAGCGGTCCAGGACCGAATCGAAGAATCCGCCGAAGCGCGTGACTTGGTTGGTCTCGCGAGCCACGCGGCCATCCACCATATCGAACAGTCCGGCCCCGATGATCACCACGCCAGCCCAGCGGAATTGTCCCGAGGCCAGCAGAACCGCGGCGCCCACATTGATTACAAGGCCCAGAAACGTGAGCACGTTGGGATGGATCTTGGAGAGCGCGAGTCCGCGCACAATCAGCCGGATGACTTTGTTGCACGCCCAGCCGATGCCACCGGTCCAACTCATGGACTACTTGGCCCCCGCTTGCTGATGAATGGTGATCAGCTCCACGATCTCCATTTCGCGTGCGCCGCCCGGAATCTGGATTTTCACGGTATCTCCCACGTTCTTGCCCAGGAGGCCGCGGCCGATCGGAGAGGTGGTGGAAATCATACCGTTCTTGGCGTCCACGTCTTCGCTCGTCACCAGCTTATAACGGATCTTCTCGTCTTTGTCGAGGTCCAGAACGACGACCGTGGAGCCCAGCCCCACACGGTCGTGCGGGATCTTGGACATATCGATCATCGAAAGTTCCCGCAGCCGGGCGTTGAGCTGATTCAGGCGGGCATTGACCATGCCCTGGCGTTCCTTAGCCGCGTGATACTCGGCATTTTCTTTTAGATCGCCGTGGGCCCGCGCTTTCAGGATCTCCCGGGGGAGCTCAATGCGGAACTCGTTCTCGAGCGCCGCGATTTCGTCCTGCAATTTCTTGATGAGCTCTTGCATACTGCTTCAGGTAAATTATAGCGCGCGAGGCAGTTTAAAGCCCTCTATGTGAACAGATTCCCCTGGCCCAGCAACTGTTGCGGATCGAAACGGCGCTTGACCGACCGCATGGCCTCGATTTCGGCTGGATTGTATTGAAGCGACAAAAGATGCGCCTTGCGCTTGCCCAGACCATGCTCCGCGCCGACGGTGCCACCCATGGCCACCACCTCTTTGGCCAGGTCGACGGCGATGTCGGTGGCCCGCTTCCATTCCTGCTGCGTCTCCGGCAAAACTTCGGTGTGAACATGCGCGTCGCCGATGTGGCCGAACATCACGAACTTGTCGCCGAAGTTTTGGGTGAGCACGCGGCGATAGACCGCAAGGATGTCGCGGTTGCGTTCCAGGGGGACCGCGTAGTCGGTCGCCAGAACCATGAATCCGCCGCGGCGCAGCCGCTCGTGAATACGCTCCGGCAAGCGATGACGGAACTGGCGGAATCGCTCGCGATCCGCGGCTGAGGATCCGAACCAGGACTCGCTTTCGAGAGCCCCTGACATATCTAATTCGGCTTCGCCTTCCAGCTCCAGTAAGACTGCCGCTCCGTAGGGTTGCTCCAGCAGCTTGATGGAACGTGAGTCCAGGAACTCGAGCATCCGCAGGCCCGCCGTCGGCCGCCACCGGTCGACCGCGTCGAGCGCAGCTTCTTCCGTGGGAAAGAAAACCACACCGCCCAGGATCTCGCCCGGTGCGGGCAGCAGCTGCAGCTCGGCTTCCGTGACCACGCCCAGAGTTCCTTCGCTGCCGATGAACAAGTCGACGAAATCCATGCCTGGCTCAAGCCGATAGCCGGCGGAATGCTTGCGGGTGCGAGGCAGGGGAATACTTGGGACCTCGAAGGCGACTTTTTCGCCGCGCCGATATTCGATGATCCGCCCGTCCATGTGGACCACTCGCACTGCTTGAACATGTTGTCGCGTAGACCCATAACGGAAACTACGCGAGCCGCTGGCATTGGCTCCGATGTTGCCGCCGATCGACGAGGTATTCTCGGTGGGATACGGCGCGTAGAATTGCCCCGAAGCGGTCGCGGCGGCCTGAACGTCGCGCAGCAACACTCCTGTGCCCACGCGGGCCTTGCCGGGGAACACGTCCAGTCGACGGAAGTTCGCCATTGAGATGGCCCATCCGCTTTTTGGCACGGCCCCGCCGGCCAACCCAGTGAGTGCGCCCATTATGGTTACGGGAATGCTTTCGGAGGAAGCGCGAACAAGAATGGCCGCGATCTCTTCTTCGCTGCGAGGAGTGAAAACCTGATCAGCCCGGCCGGCGTAGCCGGAAGCGTCGGTGATGTCCATTTGGATTAGACCGCCTTGCGC
>Ga0207711_10001513_pt1 | contig 21608 bp, 16 predicted proteins | sample KBSS34metaG_FD_184401 | JGI IMG/M metagenome (GOLD analysis project Ga0207711, IMG submission 184401) | Switchgrass rhizosphere microbial communities from Kellogg Biological Station, Michigan, USA - KBS S3-4 metaG (SPAdes) (version 2) | ecosystem: Host-associated > Plants > Roots > Rhizosphere...
CGGGAGTTCCTGGACACGATCTCCCCGGAGGACTTCAACACCCCCGGCTCCTGAGGTCGGTGGACCCCGGCGCGGCCCCCGGGCGGTGTGTGCCGGGCACGGTGATGCCCTCCGTCGCGGGCACCCGTCCGGGGGCGCGCGCCGCGCGAGGCCGCCTGATGCGGCGGGTAGGCAGGGTGCTGCCACCCCGTGATTCCTTTTTGTCCGATCTGTCAAGCTGTGTCCGCTGGACTACAGACACGCCGGCTTAGATCATTGAAGGAACTGCGCGTCCCTCCTACGGTCGGAGGAGCCCGAACACCGGAGCGTGTGTCCGCCCGTGCCCGTGGCGGATGCGTCAGACGCATGAGCATGCTCCGGCCCTGATCCGCCGGGGGAGTGGTGCCGGGGTGTTCCGGCACCCGTGCGTCCCGTGGCGCCAGCCACGCCGGTTCCACGGGCCACGCCTCGCGCCACCCGACGGCGTCGTCGGGTGGCGCTGGCGTCGTCGGTGGCGGCGGCTCGGCTGGCTGCGGGCCGCGGCGATGGGTCGTGCGTGGACGTGGGTGGCGCCGACGGGCGTGGCACCGCGCGCGAGACCAGGCGCACGGGACGCGTGGGAGCGGTGCCAGCGGACGACGTTCTCGGGGGGACGGTTCGCGGCGGTGATGGAACTGACTCGACCGGACCGGACGTCCGGGATGGCGGCACGGCGGACGCCCGTGGCGCCGGGATGACCCGGACCGATCCGGAGGATGGGGCTGGCATGGCGGCGAAGTGCGTACGACGATGATCGAACAGGGCCAGCTCTTTCCCGACGAGATCCCCGATCCACCCGGGGACGATGTCGGCTACCGCGGGCCGACGGCCTGCGCCGCGGCGGGGATCACCTACCGCCAGCTCGACTACTGGGCCCGCACCGGCCTGGTCGTCCCCAGCGTCCGGGACGCCTCAGGGTCGGGCAGCCAGCGGCTGTACTCCTTTCGGGACGTCCTCGTCCTGCGGGTCGTGCGCAAACTGCTCGAGGCGGGCGTCTCGCTGCAGAACATCCGGGTCGCCGTGGAACACCTGCGTACCCGCGGCGTCGACGACCTCGCGCAGCTGACCCTGATCAGTGACGGGTCGACCGTCTACGAGTGCACCTCCGACGACCAGGTGATAGACCTCGTCCGCGGCGGCCAGGGTGTGTTCGCGATCGCCGTCGGCCGGGCCCTGCGCGACATGCGCGGCCAGCTCGCGGAGCTGCCCTGCGAGCGTCCCGGTGAGCCACCCGCGACCCACCCCGGTGACGAGCTCGCCACCCGCCGCACCCGTCGCAGCTCCGCCTGAACCGGGCTACCCCCGCGGAGCGGTCAGGTGCGGCCCTCGTCCTCCTGGGCGTTCCCGAGGGTGGGCTCGTAGGCGAGCCACTCGGCGCGCAGCACCGGCCAGCCGTCGGCGCGCAGCAGCTCGACCACGGCAGGGTCGTCGTCGACCACGACGTCGACCTGCCGGCCGGCGCCGAGCTCGCGCAGCACGGCGCGCTTGAACACCCGGGCCGGGCGCCGGTCGTCGTCCGGGCGCATCCGCAGTTCGCCGAGGGGCAGCTCCTGCTCGCGCAGCCAGCGGTCGGTCGCCTCGCGGGACCGCTCCGGGCGGCCCGTCAGCCAGATCACCTCGTGGTCCGCGGCTAGCTGGCGGACCAGCTCGACCCCCTCCGCCAGCGGCGGGTCCGCCGAGGCCGCCTCGAAGAACGACTCCCAGTCCCCGGGACTTGCCCGCAGGAAGCGGAGACGATGGCGGACGTCGGCGACCACCCCGTCGACGTCGATGACCGCGAGCGGCCGCTGTGCCGGCACGGCCGGGCGGCCCTGCCCGCCTGTGCTCGCCACGTCCGCGGTGCTCGCCACGTCCGCGGTGCTCGCCACGTCCGCGGTGTCCGCCGTGTCCGTCACCTGGGTTCCCTTCCCGTGTGGGCCGCCGTCCGCCCGGCCTGCCCAGGCCGCCGATCATCCGTCGGCGCGGTCGGTTCACTTCCGCTATTGAACACGCGCGGGTCGGGCGCAGGACGAACCGTCATGCCACTGTCCTGCGCCGCGGAAACCGGTCGGCCCCCTCGAAACGGTGTCGCATCGCCCACAGCGCGGGTGCCGTGGGGACGAACCGTTCCGCCTGGGCCGTCGATGGTGGTCCGGGCGTCGTCCGTGGCTGGTCCGGCCCGTGTGATCCGTGGAGGATCCGTCACGTCCGCGCCAGGTGGTCGTTAGCGTGGCGCTGGGCGTCCGGGCGGTGTCCGGCGGTGCGGGGGCGCCGCGGCCCCGCCGGGGAACGGACGGGGCGGATCGGTCGGTCGCCGCGTTCTGGGATGTTTGCTCCTCTGGACGTGTCATGGTCGTCGTTGGGCACGGCGCGTCCGGCCGCCGTGGGCGGTCGGCGCGGGCGTGGGCCGTCCGTGGGCGTGAGTCGTCCGTGGGCGGGTGAGGGGAGGTCGGACCGATGTCGGGTACCCGGCGGGCGCGCGTGCTCGTCTCCGGGATCCAGTCCTCGCTGGGAGCCGCCCTGGCGCTTGCCGATCGGCTGGAGGAACAGGCCGCCGAGCTGGAGCGGGGCGGCGGGGCCGCCACGGGCTCCGCGGGCGGCTCCGGGTCGGGTCGTGGCGCGGGGGCGCGGGTTGGAGCGGCGGCGCCGGCCGGCAGCCTGGACGCCAAGCTGACCGACGCGCGGATGATCGCGCGCAGGCAGACCCCGGGGTTTGCCGGCGCCTCCTGGTCCGCCCCGGACTGGCGCCATGGCCCGGTCGGTGTCGGCCCGGTCGGTGTCGGCTCCGTCGGCGGTGGGCAGCGGGCGGCGGACGGGAGCGACCCGGGCGCCGCGGCGGCCGGCAGCGGCGCCGGCGGGCGGGTTCGGTACCGGCCGGGGCTGTGGCGGGTCGGCCAGGTGATCGTTCCGGACGACGACCCGGACGGGCCGTACACGACGGTGCCGTTGGCGGTGCCGTTGCTCGACGCGGGCAACCTGCGCATCGAGACCGCGCGTGCCCAGCACCGGGCCGCCGTCGACCTCGTCCGCGGGCTGCTCACCCGGATGCTGGCCGCCAGTCCCGCGGGTCGGGTGCGTCTCGTCGTCTACGACCCGAACGAGCTCGGCGCGGGGCTCGCGGGCTTCGCGTCGCTGCGCGGGTCGGGCGTCGCCGAACCCACCATCACCAACCGGACCCGGCTCGAGGAACGGCTCGCCGAGCTGTCCACCGAGGTCGGGCGGATCACCGTCGAGCGGCTCGCCGGCCAGTTCGACTCGCTGCGTGATCGGGAGAGCGCCGGGCACGGGCGGGTCGAACCCTGGACGGTGCTCGTCCTGCTCGGTGAACCGCGCCTGTACGAGGAGGGCGCCCGGTCGCTGTCAGCGGTCGCCGCGCAGGGGCCGGCCTGCGGCGTCCACGTCATCTCCATCGTGCAGGCCGCGCTGCCCCGGCCGGGCGGGGCCGACCTCGACGAGGACGACGACGACAGCACCGCCGAGCTGGACGAGAACAGCCTGCGCTTCGACGAGGAACGCGACCCGGTGGCCTCGTCGCTGCCGAACTCGGTGGTGTTCACCGACGTCGCGCTGCTCGCCCACCGGCCACAGTGGCGCGAGGCGCCGGCCGGGCGGTGGCGGACCTCGCTGACCGGCCTGCTGACCGTCGAACTCGACACGGCACCCCCGACGGAGCTGGTGACGCACGTCAGTCGGCAGGTGGCCGAGGCGGCGCGGCGCGAGGCGTCCCGCCCGCCGGGCATCGCCGCACTGCTGCCGCCGGTGCTGTGGGAGTCCGACAGCGCGGGCGGCGTCACGGTGGCCGTGGCCGAGGGGGTCGACGGGCCGGTGCGGCTGACCTTCGACGACAACACCGTGCACGCGCTCGTCGGCGGCCAGGCGGGCGCCGGCAAGTCGACGCTGCTGCTCGACGTGGTCTACGGCATCGCCGCCCGCTACGCCCCCGACCAGGTCCGCTTCCACCTGCTGGACTTCAAGGAGGGCCTGGAGTTCGCCCAGTTCGCCGGCGGCCCATCCGACCCGTTCTTCCTCCCGCACGCCGACACCGTCGGCATCGAGAGCGACCGGGAGTTCGGCGTCGCGGTGCTGCGCGCGGTGCGGGCCGAGATGCGCCGCCGCTCGGTGGCGATGCGCGCGATCGGTGCCCGTGACCTGCGCGGCCTGCGTGCCGCCGACCACAGCTCCCGCTGGCCGCGGATCATCGTCGTCGTGGACGAGTTCCAGGTGATGCTCACCCCGATGGACGAGATCGCCCGGGAGGGGGTGGCGCTGCTGGAGGTGCTCGCCCGCCAGGGCCGCGCCTACGGCGTCCACCTGCTGCTGGCCAGCCAGACGCTGTCCGGCATCGACGCGCTCGACTCGACCGCCGGCAAGCGCGGCTCGATCTTCGGCCAGTTCGCCCTGCGGGTGGCGCTGCGCACGTCGATCTCCGAATCCCGGGTGCTGCTGTCGACGGCGAACGAGGCCGCGGGCGCCCTGGCCGGCGTCGGCGAGGCCATCGTGAACCGGCGCAACGGCCATCCCGCGGGCAACGAGCACGTCCGGGTCGCCTTCCCGGACCCGGACGTCATCGCGGGCCTGCGCGACCGGCTGGCGGCCGCCACGGACCGCAGCCTGCCCGGGAGCCCCCCACCCCGGGTCTTCGTCGGCCATGCGCCCGCGATTCTCGACGACAACAGCGTCTACCGGGCGCTCGACGGCCGCCCGGCACCGCTCGCCGTCGAGTCCACGGCCGTCCGGGACCAGCACGCCGCCGATGGCGGCCTCGGTCTCGCCCTCGCCGTGGACACGCCTCTTCCCAGGGACGCGGCTTTTCTCAGGGACACGGCCCTTCCCGTGGACGGGGCTCCTCCTGTGGACGCCGCTGTTCCTCTGGACGCGGTCCTGGCGGAGCGTTCCGGCCGTGCCGTGGGCGGCGTGCTTTCGGTGGACGGCGGCCTCGCCGCCGATCCGTTCCTTCCCGCGCCGCCCGCCCTGCCCGTCGGGGCGGTGGCGGGCGATCCGCTCGCGCTGGTCGGGGTGCCCGTCGACCTCGCCCCGGCGGCGGTCGGCGTGCGGCTGGCGGCGTCGCCGGGGCGGCATCTGGCCGTCCTCGGGCCGCTGCGCCGGGAGGCGGTCGGCATGGTGCAGGCGGCCGCGGCCAGTGTCGCGGCCCAGGTGGCGGAGGGCGGGCTCGTCGTCGAGATCGTCGCGGCGGAACCGATGGCGGTGGGCGCGGCGGAGGTGCTCGCCGCGCGGATCCGGCGGGCGCGCCATCCCGTCCGGGTGACGGACGTCACCGGCCTGCGCGCGGTGCTCGCCGCCGCCGCCGACGACACCCGGGCCCGCGAGGACGCGGCCCTCGCCGGGACGACCGGGCCCGCGCCACCGCTGCGGCTGGTCGTGGTGTTCGCGTTGGACGCCGGGCGGGCGGCGCTGGAGGCCCGCGACCCCACCAGCCGCCGGACCGGTCTCGACGATCTGCGGACGCTCACCCGCCGTGGGCCGGCCCAGGGCGTGCACCTGATCGGCTGGTGGCGCGGGGTGTCCCGGATGTCCGAGGACCTGGGGCCGGTGAACCGCGACGACATCGCCGCGTGGGCCGCGGCCGGGGTGCCCGGCAGTGAGCTGTTCGCCCTCGCCGGGCATCGCCCGGTCGCCGGGGGGACGACGCCGAACCGGGCCGTCCTGTTCGACCGGCACGCCCAGTCCGAGCCGCGCACGGTGGTGCCGTTCGCACCGCTGGTCCGCGGGTAGCCGGGCGATGATCGGGCAGGATGACCCGCGCGGCGACGGCGCGGACGGCGGACCGGTCGGCTGGCGGCCGGACGTCCACGCCAGGTCGGGTCGCCCGGCGCCGATGGCGAGGCGGCGCAGGCCGGCGCCCGGCGGGCCCACGGGCACCGCGGGCGGCCCGGAACCAGCGGTCGGGGGAGGACGGAGCACGAACGTGGCGGGAGGTGAACCCGTGGACATGACCGACCGGTGGTCCATCGCCGGGTCGTCTCAGCAGGCGGGAACGAGATCGACGGGCAGCGCCGCCGTGACCGGCAGGCCAGGAGCGGGTGGGATGACGGCTGCTGGGGGGGCTGGGGGGGCTGTGGGGACGGCTGAGGTGGCGGGAGTCGACGGCGTGGCGGTGGCGGTGGGACCGGTGGCCGGGGCGGGCGTCGAAGTCCCGTGGCAGGCCTCCGGCGGCGAGGCGGAACCCGAGCTCGAGCCCGACAGTCCGCACGCGGCCGCGTGCCGCTACCGGGACCTGCTCGGTGCCTCCGACGTGGCTCGTGCCCGGGCTGGCCAGGACGCGCGCAGCCGCCGTCAGGGCACCCGGGCGCAGGCGCGCCGCCACCGGGAGGCGGCCGCCGACATCCGGACCCGGGTCGAGAACGTCTGGGCCCAGGTCTCCGAGCCGCTCGCCCAGTACGGGCTGACCGACCTCGACCAGGTGCGCCCGGCAACCGGCGAGACCACCCCTGCCGGCCCCGTCGCGCTCACCAAGAAGAGCGCGGCGCGGGGGCGCGGCACCGGCCGCCCGCTGGCCAGCGCCGGCCACGCCGGGTGGGAGGGCCGAACCGACCGGGACCCGCGCGGCGGCGGCATGAGCGGGGATGGCCGGGGTGAGCGCCCGGGCCGGGGCGCGCGGGCGGGGCGCGAGGGCGGCCGTGGTCGAGGCCGCGGCCGTGGCCCGGGCCCGGGCGGTGCCGGCGCGCCGGCACCCGTCGATCCGCGTACGGCGCCTCGCCAGGCCTACGAGCTGTGCCTGGACGCGATGAGCAAGGCCGCGGAGCTGCGGGCGGTGACCAAGGGCGCCGAGTCCGCGTCGGCCGGCCTCGTGACGGCGCTCGCGAGCCTGCTGAGCCTGGTGGTCGTCGGCCTGCTGCGCCTGTTCACCGATACGCCCGGTATGCCGGGCATCATCGGGGCGGCGGTGCTCTCCGGCGGGCTCGTCGTCGCCGCCGCGGGCACGGAGGCCGGGGTGAAGCCGGCGCTGCGGGCGGGCGTGCTCGGGGCGGGCATGGCCGCGGTCGCGGTGCTGGCCACGTTCCGGCTCGCGCCGACGGACGTGGTGGACGTGGCCGGATCGCTCGTCGCGCTCGCGGCGGCGTCGCGTTTCGGGCTCGGGCTTGGCGCGCCGGCGCAGCAGCAGGCGGCCGGGCGGGCCGGTGGTTCCAGGAAGGGATGAGGACGGGTGTCAGGCACGATCGCCGACGTCAAGGCGCAGCTCGACGAGGCCTTCCGGCGCACCGAGGAGGTCGCCGGGCAGCTGGAGGGGGCACTGAGCATGATCGAGGAGGCGCAGGCGATGGTGATCGCGGCTACCGACGGCAGCGAGCACCGGGCGGTGGAACAACTGACGAGCGCCCTGGTGGAGACGCGCGACACATTGCAGATGTCACTGGCCTCCCTGGGCTCGGCCGTGCAGGAGGTCCGTGACTATCGGGACGGTCTCTGACGCCGTATCCATCGCGTGAGGTAGTTGCTCCTAGGGTCTGGGTGACGGCCCGCCCTCTTCTTCGGGAGGAGGACGTCACGAATCGCATCTGACCGGGCAGCCACGGTGACCAGGTGAAAGCCTGGGTAACAACGGTTTGGGCGCCCTGCAACGCGGTGCATCCGGATCCGGGTCTCACTACAGTCCGGATTGTCCCCGTGCGCCCGGGCTCTGGCGCGAGCAAGGGCACCGGACGCCGAGTACCGCCTGTGATCAGGAGGCTGCATCCGCCGTGTCGGACTTCAACCCCCTCGACCTGCCTCTCGTGCTCCTGTCCAACCGCGGTCCTGTCAGCTTCGACCGGGATGCCGCCGGTCGCACCGTCGGACGGGGCGCCGGTGGGCTCGTGTCCGCCCTGTCCGGGCTCGCCGAACACCTGGACGACGCCGTGTGGGTCTGCGGTGCCGGCAGTGAGGAGGACGCTGCCGTCGCGGCGGAGAACCCGAGCAGCTCCATCCTCGTCCAGACCCATCCGCAACCCCGCCTGGTCGAGGGAGAGCCGGACGGGCCGGCGATCCGGGTCCGCCTCGTCGTGACCGATCCGGCCGCGTACGCCGACTTCTACAGCGTCTGGTCGAACCCGATCCTGTGGTTCATCCAGCACGGCCTGTACGGGCGGTCGCTGTCCCCGGTGCTCACCCAGGCCGAGCACGACGCCTTCGAGCACGGCTACGCGACGGTCAACCGCGCCTATGCCGACGCCGTCGTCGACGAGGTCCGGGCCCGTGGCGGCAAAGCGCTCGTCCTGCTGCAGGACTACCACTTCTATCTGGTGGCCGACTGGGTGCGCGAACAGTGCCCGGACGTCGTGCTCACCCATTTCGTGCACATTCCATGGCCGGGTCCGGACGAGTGGCGCATCCTGCCCGAGGACATCCGGGAGCGGCTGCTGCGCGGCCTGCTCGGCAGTGACGTCGTCGGCTTCCACACCCGTCGTTACGCCCGCAACTTCGTGCTGTGCGCCGCCGAGCTGCTCGGCCTGCCGACAGACCTCGAGGAGCTGACGGTGACGGTGGGGGATCGGGTCGTTCGGGCCCGGTACTACCCCATCTCCGTCGACCCGGCGGCCCTCGACGCGACCCAGGCCTCCGAGGAGGTCGCGGCGCACGTCGCGATGCTGCGCTACCTGTTCCTCGATGAGGAGCGCCAGCTCATCGTGCGGGTCGACCGTACCGATCCGTCCAAGAACGTCGTGCGCGGCTTCCTCGCCTTCGGCATCCTGCTCGACCAGCACCCCGAGCTCGTCGGCAAGGTGAGCTTCCTCGCCCTGCTGCAGCCCAGCCGCACCGACGTGCCGGAGTACGCCGACTACATCGCGCTGATCGGCGGCGTCGTCGCCGAGATCAACGCCCGGCACACCAAGGAGGGCCGCCAGCCGATCGACCTGCGGATGGTCGAGGACTTCCCGCTGGCCGTGGCCGCCTACTCGATCTGCGACGTCCTGATCGTCAACGCCATAGCCGACGGGATGAACCTGGTGGCCAAGGAGGTGGCGGTCGTCAACCGGCGCGGCGGCGTGCTCGCCCTGTCGGAGATGGCCGGCGCCCACGAGGAACTCGGTGAGTTCGCCGTCACGCTGCAGCCGTTCGACGTCCAGCAGATGGCCGACGCGCTCTACACGGCCCTGACCATGCCCATGGAGGAGCGCCACCGGCGCCTCGCCGCGGCCGCCGACCAGGTACGCACCCACGATGTCCACCGCTGGCTCGACGACCAGCTCATCGACCTGCGTCGCGTCGCCGGCTTCATCTGATCCGCGCGACCTCGACGCCGCGGGTGGGGCGGCCCGGCCCCCGACGGCACGGTCCAAGCGCCTGCCCGGACAGGCCTCAGGGCTCGGGGCGGGCGCCTTGGCGGCCGCGAACGCGAGCCCCGTTCGCGGGTAGTCTCGCAGCGAGCACCATGTAGCGGGAAACCGACAGATCGCCGCCCGCCAGGCCGGGCGGCGCGGTCGGAGAAACGGACGAACAGGAGTGGACGTGGCGAGTGAGACCGGTCACCACAAGGCGAACACGGGTTCGTGGCTCGCGGTGCTGCTGATTATCGCGGGCTTCACCGTCGGGGCCATAGCCCTCCCGCTCGCCTCCACGCCGCTGTGGATCGTGACCGCCGTGCTGATCGTTGCCGGTGCGGCCATCGGCCTGGCTGCGCGGATCATGGAGCAGGCCTACTAGACCAGTTCGTCTCCGGCCCTCGCCGTCACGGGGTTCCTTCGCGGTCGGGGGCTGGCGGAAAGCCGACGAATGGGGCATTTTCGCCGGTCGCCGGCTCCGCGTGGGGCGGCGGAGTCAGCCGGCGTCGGCGTCGGCGGCCTCGCGTAGCTGGCGGGGCGTGGTGAACGAGGCGAGCCGGGTCGTGTCCTGGCCGAGCTCGGCCCACCGGGAGACGGCGAGATCCTGGACGGCGAGGGCGGCCGTCGGGAAGGTGGCGATCCGGGTGCGTTCCGCCGGGCCGAGCAGCGCGACCGCGAGCGTGTGGATCCCCGGGTTGTGTCCCACGAGCATGACACTGGGCGCGCCGTCGTCGACCTCGCGCAGCCGGTCCAGCAGGTCCTGTGCCTCCGCCAGGTAGAGCCGGTCCTCGACCAGCACGGGGACGCTCGCTGGCAGCGCGGCGGCGATGCCCTCGACCGTCTGGCGGGTGCGCAGCGCCGCGGAGCAGAGGATGAGGTCGGGGGCGAGCCCCGACCGCGTCAGATGGCGGGCGACGAGTGCGCAGCCGCGCCTGCCGGTGGCCGACAGCGGGCGCTCCGCGTCCGGAGTCGCCCCGTCGGCCCAGTCGGACTTCGCGTGCCGCAGCAGCATGAGGCGGTGTGTCACGCCCACCGTCGTCTCCCGGATCTCGACCGCCTCGCCCGTGCCTGCCTCACGCCGGCCCGCGGCGCGGGTGGTGACTCTCGCAGCCTGCCCACGAGGGGAGGTGTCCGTCAATGGGGCGGCGGTGCCCGATGACCGGCGGGCCTGCGGCCACGCGTCCGGGCCGGGTGTCCGGGAGGGTGCGCGAACACCCGCGGCCGGCCGGCGGCCGGAGCTGGATGTCCGGGTGCGGCAGATTCCCGGAAGCTGGCTGGGATCTGCCACACCTGGATATCCCGGGTGCGTGCTACACGGATATCCGGGCCGCCGGATATCCGTGCGAGCGAGTCAGCTGGCGACGGAGGCGGAGGTGGACAGCAGCAGGCGGTCGGCGAACAGCAGGGCGTCGTCGGCGCTCAGGCGGCCGCGGGGGACGACCGCGGAACGCTCGTCCGAGGTCAGCCCGCCCCAGACGCCGTGCTCCTCCTGCCGGAAGATCGCGGTGGCGAGGCAGGGGCGCTGGACGGGGCAGTCCGAGCAGATCTTGCGGGCCCGGGTCTCGGCGGCGGCTCGAGCCTTGGTGTTGCGGCCGTCCGGCGGGAAGAAGGCGTCCGGGTCACCGTCGCGGCACGCCGCCTCCTGGCGCCAGTAGGCGGGCCAGCCGGCGCCGAACGGCTGCGGCGGCAGATCGCGGCCGGGCAGGACGGGTACGCCGGCGCTCATCGTGCACCGCCACAGCAGCGCGAGGACCGGAAGCCGAGTGCGGCGACGTGATGGGCGGATAGCACACTGAGCTGACTGGGCATACCGTCTCCTGCTGACGTTGCAAAGGCGGACACGTTTGCTTTACAGACCGCCAGATCCGGCGTACAAGACACCCCAGACAGGCAGGTCAACCGTGGTGAGGCGTGATGCCCCCAGGGGGACCCGGGGGGAATCCGCCGATGGCGCCATTTACCTGGCATACCGGTGACGGCCCCGCCCGGAAACGATCCCGTCTCGCCTCGTTAACCGAGGAACGTAGACGCCTCTCGACCGGATAGCAAGGGTTCCGGAACGCGGACGTCCGGGGTCACTCGAGACTCGTTCGAGGGCTGGCGGCGGGTCCGTGGAGGGCGCGTCGCGAGCGTTCGGTGATCGTGTGCCGTTTGGCGGGTGCGGGCGAGGGGTGGTCCTGTAGTGGTCGCAGAATCGTTGTTGGGCAGCGGAAACGGGCCTGCGGAAGATCGTTGTCGGGCGCGCGACACCGGACGGGGTTGCCGGCCTGGGGGTGCCCGAGGTGGCGGTGGCGCTCCCGTCTCGGGCCCGTTGCGGGCAGGTGTCGCGACCGTGTGGCGGGCCCAGCCTGGCGCTTTTGGGTAGGTTTGCACCTGGAAGTGTGCGGAGAACCACACCCGTTCGCTTTGCTCCTGCAAGCGCGTCGCGCCCCGTTCGGGGTAGCGGCATCAGGCCGTTGGTGCCCGCCGTGACCTCGTGTGCACCTGGCGCGGTGTCAGCTTGCTGGCGATGTGTCTTTATTCACCTGTGGTCGGAAGTCCTGCCGCGGCCCAGGCATGGTAACCGCCGATGACGTCGGTGGCACGGTGCAGCCCGAGCTGGCGGAGTGCGTCCGCGGCGAGGCTCGAGGTGTAACCCTCCGAGCAGATCACGATGACCTGAAGGTCGTCGCCGGTGGCAATCGGCAGCCGGGCATCACTCGTCGGGTCGAATCGCCACTCGAGAACATTCCGCTCGACGATGAGGGCGCCGGGAATTCCACCTTCCGCGGCCCGCTGAGCGGCCGGGCGGATGTCCACGAGCACACTGCCGGCACCGGCACCGGCACCGGCACCGGCACCGCCACCGCCGTCGCCGCCCCCGTCGCGCAGCGCGCGTGCCGCCTCGGCCGGCTCCAGCCGCCGCAGCCGCGAACGGGCCGCGGCGAGCATCGCGTCGATCCGGCTCCCACCGCCCGGCGTCCCGTGCACCGGCACGGCGGTCGCGCCAGGGCTGTCGGAGGCGCTCACTGGGTCGCACCCACCGGCACGGCGACGCCGGGGGCCGTCGGGGCGTAACGCAGTGGCAGTTCCGGGGGAGAGTAGGCGTGGATCGTCGTCGCCGGTACCTGCCCTCGGTTGGCGACCCGGTGGATGTGCGCGACCCCGAACCCGACCGTGGCGCCGTCGCCGTGCTCCCGGACGCGGGTCAGCTGCCACGCTCGGTCGTACTGGTCCTCCTCGACCCGCCCGTCGGCGACGGCCAGCGCTCCCAGCGCCCCGCCGTGATCGTGCACCTCGGTCTGCTGCCCCGGTGACCAGCCGATCAACCACACTTCGACCGTCGCCGACAACAGCAGTCGCGTGTACCAGCGCCGGTCCGTGCGATGGCGGATCACCGGGCGCCAGACCTCCGGTGTCGCGGCGAGGGCCGCCGTCAATCGGCGCAGGGTGGGCAGGCCGACACGTCCCGGCTCGTCGCTGAGGCACTCGACCGGCAGGTACGGCGCGTGGCGCGGATCCGGCCCGGTGGTGAGCAGCGCTGGGTGCAGCAGTGGCACGGGAACTCCCTGGGAAGGAGAGGTGGGACGCGGTGACCAGCGGGCAACCGGCACAGGACAGGCCGGTCGCGACGCACTCGGCGGCGGGTACCGCGGTGACAGGCGGGACGGTCCGGGGTCGAGAACCCATCGGCGATCGGCGGGAGCCGGACGGCACTGCGCCCGGCCCGAGCGACCCGCGGCCACCACCGGGCTTCCCGACCACCCGGGTCACGCAACCCGGCCGCCGACCACCCGGTTAGCCCGGGGTGGCTCCGACGGGTGGTCACGGCCGCGATGGCCGGTCACCCACGGTGAGCCGCTTTCCGTCGTGGGCGCGTCCCGGCGCCGGCCTCCCGGCGGACGTCAGCAGGCGCGACCATCAGCGAACGCGATGCGACGGGAGCGGACGGTCGGGCCCGCCGGGGAAAGGACCGGTGGGGAGATGCTCACCCGCCCGGCGTCCAGGCCAGCACAGGCCGGACACGGCTGGGCGTGGCGACACCCCACGGTTCACAGGAGCGGGGGGCTCACGTCACCGAGAGGCGGGCCCTGCAGTGCCGACGGCGCCTCAGACCCCGCTGGTACAGGCCGCGCTGGCGATCCGGCCCAGATCCGTCACGCGATCGCGATGCAGGAGGAGGCGGGGCGCTGCCATGGCCCTACTGTACGTTGCCCGGCCGGCGGACGTGAGCAGGCGGGCGACCCGTGCCGTGACACAGGTCGGTGCGTGGTCAGGGTGTTCCCGGTGGTGATTCCGGTGGATATCCTGCGGGACAGAACGAACCCGCCCCGGCCGTCCGTCCGCACGTGCCCGGGTGTGCGGACGGGTGGAGCGAGGGGAAGCCGTGCGCGATGACGGGCGGCCTGGGCAGGCCGTCACTTCTGTCGGTGAAGCGGACAAGGTGCGGTCCCGGCTGGACGGGGTGCTCGGCGCGATCGTCGGGGTCGCCGATGAGCTAGGTCTGCCGGTGACGATGCGCCGGGTCGTCGAGGCCGCCGGCCGTCTCGTCGGCGCGGAGTACGGCGCGGTCGGCCTGGTGAGCGAGACCGGCGAGATCGCCGAGCTGATCGAGGTGGGCTCCGCCGGGGCTGGAGTCGGCTATGTCGCTGAGGGCGCCGCGAAGGCCGCCGCGCGGCCGGCTGCCGGGCTGGTCGGCCGGCTGCCGGCGGGGCGTGGCCTGCTGGGAGCCACCGGCCTGCTGGCGGCCGGCGATCCGCTCGAGGCGGGCCCGCTCGGGGGGAGCCGTGGACCCTTCGCCGCGAGCGATGCGTTCGTCAGCGTGCCGATCGAGGTCCGCGGGGAGGTGTTCGGCACCCTGCTGCTCGCGCGCCGGCACGGCGGCGGCGCGTTCACGGCATCTGACGAGGCCGTGGCCCGAGCGCTCGCCACCACCGTCGGATTCGCCATCGGTCACACCCGGCTCTACGAGGCGACCCGGCGCCGCCAGGCCTGGCTGCACGCGAGCGCCGAGATCACCACGGCGCTGCTGTCCGTCGCCGACCCCGGGGAGGCGCTCGCCCTGGTGGCACGCCGTGCCCGGCAGGTGACCGCCGCCCGGATCGCGGTCATCCTCGTGCCCGACGTCGAGGATGACGACGGTCTCGTCGTGGGGGTTGTCGACGGCGAGGGTGAGGAGCGGCTGCGCGGGCGGATCCTGCGGCACGAGGCACGCCTGCTCGACGCGATGCGCACCGGCCGGGCCGCGCTGGTGGGGGCCAGCCCGCCCGACGGCCCGCTGTTCGGCGCCGGCACTCCTGACCCGCCGGCCGACCTCGGCATGGTGGTGCCCCTGATGGCGGGTGGGCGGGCGCTGGGCATCCTGGTGCTCGGCTCCGAGGGGTCGGCGGCGGCCTTCAGCGGGCTCGACCTGGAGATGGCGGCGGCGTTCGCCGGGCAGGCGGCGCTGTCCCTGGAACTCGCCCGCATCCACCGGGATCGCGAGCGGCTCGCCGTCTTCGAGGAACGGGACCGCATAGCCCGCGACCTGCACGATGTGGTGATCCAGCGGCTGTTCGCGACCGGTCTGCAGCTGCAGAGCCTCGCCCGCTCGGTCGAGGGGCCGGCCACCGCGCGACTGCGCCTGGCCGCCGACGAGCTCGACCAGACGATCACGGACATCCGCCAGACGATCTTCTCGCTGACCTCGGTCGACGATGACCGCGGGGACCTCGCCGGGGAGATCCGCGCCATCGTCGCCCAGACCGAACGAGCCCTGGGGATCACCCCGCAGATCCGGGTGGACGGACCGATCGAACGCCGGGTGCCGATGTCGATCCGGCCCCACATGCTCGCCGCGCTGCGCGAGGCACTGTCGAACATCGCCCGCCACGCCCGGGCCACCCGGATCGACGTGCTGTTGCGGGTGACCGGCGTCGACGTTCTCGTCGAGGTCCGGGACGACGGGTGCGGGCCGGGCGGTGCCTCGCGCAGCAGCGGCCTGACGAACCTGCGCCGGCGCGCGGTCGACCTCGGCGGCCGGATGGGCTTCGGCCCGGGCGAGAACGGCATCGGCACGACGGTCACCTGGCAGGTCCCGCTCCTCACCCCACCGGCCGCGCTGCGCGTGGTCGCCTCGATCGACGGCCAGCCCCTGCGCCACTAGCTAGTTCCCCTGGCCCTTCGGGCACGCCGCGCGCGTGGGGTCGTGATCATCGTGGTCGTTCATGGGAGCGCTATGGCGGACAGCAGCGGCGTGTCGCGAACATCCCCTTTGGCGTCTGATTTGCCCCACTCTTCGAGACACACCCTGCCATAACACGGCCATCGGCGCCGACCATCACGGCCGTGAAGATCACAACGAGACGCGCGCACGAGCGCGCGCCCCGGTCTACGACCATGCTGGCGCGGCGCCGGAGGGGGCCGAGTCGGCGTTCGGGTTCGCCCCAGCCTCGGCTGCTACGTTCTGTCACAACCCCTGCGCGGTCGGGCGGGCCGCCGGCTCAGGTGGTGTTGAGCCGGGTGGCGAAGACGGCGGCCTGCGTGCGGCTTTCCAGGCCCAGCTTCGCCAGCATGCTGGAGACGTAGTTCTTCACGGTCTTCTCGGCGAGGAACATGCGGTTGGCGATCTGCCGGTTCGTGAGCCCCTCGGCGATCAGCCGCAGGATGCGCCGTTCCTGGTCGGTGAGCCCGGAGAGCCGCTCGTCCTCCGCCGGCCCCTCGCGCAGCCGCACCAGCACCCGCGGTGTCACCGCCGGGTCGAGCAGGGACTTGCCGGCCGCCACCTGGCGGACCGCGTCGACGAGCGCGGTCCCGCGGATCTGCTTGAGGACGTAACCGGCCGCGCCCGCCATGATCGCGGTGAACAGTGCCTCCTCGTCATCGAAGGAGGTGAGGATGAGGCAGGCGATCCGGGAGTCGGCCGAGCGCACCTGCCGGCACACCTCGATGCCGCTGCCGTCCTCGAGCCTGGCGTCGAGAACAGCCACGTTGGGCCGCAGTGCCAGGATCTGCCGCAGCGCATCGTCGGCTCGGCCGGCCTCGCCGACCACCTCCACGTCGGGCGCCTCGGCCAGGAGATCCCGCAGGCCGCGACGTACTACCTCATGGTCGTCGAGTAGGAAGACCCTGATGGTTCCGGTGGAAGGCGCCGAGACCGCGGCGCCGCCAGCGCCGGACCCGTTCGCCAGTTCGTCTGACACCGTATGACTCCGCCCGACCCCGCTGTCGTAAGAAGACCGTCGCTGTATGTCACGTCCGGCAAGCAGAATATAACGCTCCCTGGCCACCGCCCAGGTTGGCTTGGCCGAACGGACGAAGCGACGGGCAACGCGGGGAATCGCGCCGGTGCGGTCGCGCGGGCCGTCTGCGGGTGCCATCCGGAACGGGTGGCCAGAAGGCCGGCACCGACGGAGATACAGCTCGGGTAATCCAACAACCGCTATGTGTAGTTCCTCGATATGATGACTCATAAAGGTGATGCGGGCGAAGCCGCATCACGCCGACGTCGGGGCCGGCTGGGGCAACCGAGGTCACGGGCCGCGCGGATACCCGCAGGTGCCCGTCCGTGGGCGTGGTGTCCTGCTGCCCGCGCCGGCCGGCCACTGTCTGGCGTGGCTCCATGATGTCCGACGTCCGTCCAGTTTGCGCCCCTATGTCGTCAGTGTGTCGAAACACACCCCGATGCGGAGCGCACCGGACCCGTCCGTCAGAATGCGGTCCTCGTTCGCGGCCGGTGTCCAGGCCGCCCACCTGGGGTGTGGGCGCGGGCGCCGCCGGTCGTCGGCGTGTCCTCCACACCCGGAGCTGGGCGGTGCCGGCCGCGGGGGACAGGCCACATCGGTGGGTTCCGCGGACCGCCGCCACGGACGGGGCACCGACGGGGCTGCCGCCAGGTGCGTGCCCCACCTGTGCCCCCGACAGCCCGTGTGACTCCCGACAGCGTTGAAGAACCCGACAGCGTCAACGAAAGGACGTGCGTCCGTGCGATGGAGTAAGAGCGACGAGCCGGTGCCGACGACGGTCGAGGCGAAGATCGCGACCCTGCTCGCGGCGCAGACCGAAGCCACCGCGCCCGCCGCCGGCACCGCCAGCCGTTCGTGGACCCTGACCGCGAGCGTGGACGCTGCCGAGGCCACCACCTACCGCGTCTCGGCCGTGGTGACCCGCTACCAGCCCGCCACCGCCACCGCCACAGCTTCCGCCGAGGGCGAGGGCGTTACCGCCGAGCAGGAGACGGGCGGCGGCGAGACGGCCAGCGCTACCGCCGAGACGGACCTGACCCTGTCGTACGAGCAGCTCGTGCGCTACCGCGACGCCCTGGGCGCCGACGGCTACACCGTCACGGACGTGCTCGAGGGCTGGCGTACGGTCGCCCTCGACGTCGTCCCCGCCGAAACCGCCCCGCCCGCCGCGACAACCCGCCGCGGCCGCAGGGCTGCCGCTGCCGCTGCCGCCGCCCCGCCCGCCGCCGAGACTCCCACCGAGCCCTCCACGGCAGTCGCCGAGTCCGACTCCACTCCCGCCGACTCCACCGTGCCTGCAGACTCGACCGCGGCAGCCGAAGCCACCGCGCCGGTGGACTCCGCCGTGCCCGCCGAAGCCGCCGTGAGCGTCGAGGGCACGGAGACGCCATCCGTCGAGCCGGCGGTCACGGAAGCGGCCACGGTGACGGGGGCCGACACCGCCGCCGAGCTGACGGCTGACGGCGAGACCACGGCGACACCTGAGCCGGCCGTCACCGTCGTGCCGGACCCGGGTGCCACCGACCTGGCCGCGGCCAGCGAGGAGACGGCCGCCACCGAGACCACCACAACCGGCGAGACCAACCCGGCTGGCGAGGCATCCCCGGCCGGCGCGGATGTGGCGACCGGTGTGACCGCGGAGTCCGCGGTACCTGCCGAGTCCGTGCCGTCCGCCGAGTCCGAGGCGCCTGCGCAGGCTGCAGCCCCTGCCGGGCCTGCGTCCGTCGAGACCGAGGCGGTCAGCGAGGAGACCGACGACACGGCGGCGGCCGGGGCCGAGACCGGCACCGGATCCGAGGCCCCTGCGGAGGCGGTCGCGCGGGACGAGGCTGTGGAGAAGGCGGCCGGCGCCGCGTCCACGGCGGCAGGCGACGAGCCCTCGGCGCAGGCCGGCGAGGAGGAGACCTCGTCGAAGCGCAAGGAGCGCAAGCGCCGCGGGGACGCAGACGTCACGCGGCCGCGAACCCGGCGTGGCCTGCTGGGTCGTCGCCGTCCCGCCGAGGTCACCGCGGCCGCGGTGCCGCCGGCGACTGCCGCTGCGGCTGCGGTACCGGCGACCAGGGACACCACCAGCGACGACGCACCGGCGTCGGAACCCGCCAGCGGGGGCGACGAGTCCGCGAGCTCCTGACCGTCCCCGGCCCTCGCGTCCCGTTCGACTGATCGCTGGAAGGCCCGCCCCATCACCCGGAGGCTCGGCCAGCGTCGGTGGGTAGCCAGGGTCGGACTCCCGCAGGATCGTGCCGAGGGATATTCACGGTTCGGCGCCAGTATGCGTGACTATCCCTCGGCCTCTCGGCCTCTCGGCGTCACGGGGGCGGTGGGAGGGTGCCGTCACGCGGAGTGGTGGTCAGCCTGCGGTGGCCGGGCGCACGGTGGGGGCGGTCGCGGGAAGACGGTGGCGACCGCACAGGGCCACAAGGCCGGTGAGGAGGCCGGCGCCGGCTGTGACAGCGAAGCCGAGACGGGCGCCACCGATGTCGATCAGACGTCCGGCCAGCGGCGAACCCACGGCGACGCCGCTGGCCACCGCCGTGGTGAGCCAGGCGAAGCCCTCGGTGCGCGAACGCGCCGGGACGAGTCGCTCCATCATCGCGTTCGCGCCGATCATGGTGGGGGCGGCGGTCGCACCGGCGAGGATGGCCAGCGGGATCATCGCGACCGTTGTGATGCCAGCCAGTGGCAGGGCGAAACCGATCGCGAGCAGGGCGGCCGAGCGCAGGAGCCGGGCACGCGGTGGCCGGCTGGGGGAACGGGCGCCGTGCACGAGGCCGGCCACCCCCGAACCGGCGGCGAACAGGCCGAGCAGCAGCCCGCCCACGGCGGCCAGGCCCTGTTCCCGGGCGAACGCGACCATGGAGACGTCGACCGCGCCGAACCCGACGCCGATCGCGAAGACGATGCCGACCAGTACCCGCGCCGCCGGCCGGCGCATGATCCGGGCGGCGGGGTCGGCCGCCGGTGAGCGCGGGCCGGGATCGGAGCCTCGCTGTACCGCGAGGCCGACGGCCCCGACGGTCAGCAGCAGCGCCGACGCGATCAGGCCGCCGGCCGGCGCGGCGAGCGTGACCAGCAGGGTCACCAGGGTCGGGCCCACGATGAACACCAGCTCGTCGATGGCGCCCTCCAGTGCGAGCGCGCTCGACAGCAGCGGCGAGTCGGCCAGCAGCACGCTCCAGCGGGCTCGCGCGCAGCTCCCGACGGGCGGCAGGCACCCGCCGGCGACCACGGCCGCGGCGAACCACAGGGGCCGCAGCGCGCCACTCCAGACGGCCGCCAGCAGCGCCGTCACCCCGAGCAGGTAGCCGACCAGGCCGGCGAGCAGCACCAGTGCCTGGCCGCGTCGGTCCAGGGCCCGTCCCACCCAGGGGGCGCAGGCGGCCTCGCTGATTGCCCCGGCCGCGGCGACCGCGCCGCCGAGCGCGTACGAGCCGGACCGGTCCTGCACGAACAGCACGGTCCCCAGCGCGTGCATCGAGATCGGTAGCCGCCCGACGATGCTCGCGGGGATCGCCCGGGCCGCGCCCGGAGTGGCCAACGTCCGCCGATAACGCCGGTCCGGACTCGCCGCCTCCTGCGTCGGCCCCGCCTGCGTCGGTACCGCCGCGTTCGATATCAGCCCCACCACGTCGGGCGCTGGTTCCGGCACGGGCCGGACGTGGGACGAGTCGGTCATGGCGGGCTCAGACTGCCGTACCAGCTCGTCCGATGCCACCGGAAATAGCCCAGCTCACGGGGCCGATGCCCGGACGCGCGGGCAGCCCGCCACGGCGGCCGTGGTTCTCCGGCCGCCACTGACGGTGCCGGCGACGGCGTGCCGGCCGACACGGCGCCGATTCCCCCCGCACGCGCTTCCCACACGCGGGGAGAGCCGCAGAGTGACTCCCGAGGGTCGCGGACAGATCGCACCAGGTGATGTTTCCTCGGCTGGCGGCCGCCGGGTGTCGAGCCCGCCCTCCGGTGATCCGGTGGCTGTCGTCAGAAGCCGCGCCGGTGGCGCGCGGCGGCGGAGTTGCCGCCGGTGCCGCGAATCCAGCGGTGCTGTGGTATCCGCGGAGCGATGCCCGGCCCGGCGGCGCGCAGCTGACGGACGAACGGCAGTACCAGCACCGCCCCGACCACGAATCCGACGACGTGTGCCCCATAGGCGACTGCGCCGCCGTCGGCGACCCCGAAGCCCGTGAAGTACACGTACTGGAGGGCGAACCAGAAACCGAGGACAATCCACGCCGGAAGCCAGAAGGGCAGGAAGAAGAAGATGGATACCAGGCCGATGACCCGGGCCCTGGGGAACAGCACGAGATAGGCGCCGAGAACGCCGGCAATGGCCCCGGAGGCGCCGATCAGAGTGTTCGAGGAATCGCTCTGGAAGAGGGCGAAGCCATACGTGGCGGCGTAGCCGCAGACCAGGTAGAAGAGCAGGTAGACGAGCCGGCCCATGCGGTCTTCGAGGTTGTTTCCGAAGACCCCGAGGAACAGCATGTTACCGATCAGGTGCAGCCAGCTGCCGTGCAGGAACATCGCGGTCAGGACGGACAGCACCGGGATCTTGTGGAAGGTCGGCGGGGACTGTGCGATACATCCCGCGTTCCCCTGGGCATCCACCCCGATGTGGCCCGAGTTCACGACCGTGAGCACCGCGTTGTGCACGAGTTCGCGGGGAATGGCGCCCCATTCCTGGAAGAACCGCTGTTGCTCGCAGACGTTCGCCGCCGCTGACGTGCCGATGCCGGCGACCGAGCTCACCACGGGCTCGAAGAAAATGAAGATCACGACATTGGCGGCAATCAGTAGCCAGGTCATGACGGGGCGTCGGCTCAGCGGGTTGATGTCGTGAATCGGGATGACCACGGTGACCATCCTGCCTGGTCGGTCCGCGGGTGGCACGGCAGGGCGGTCCCCGCCGGGCGCGGACCGGTCCCCGCCGGGCGCGGACCGGTCGGCGGCGCCCGGGTGGTGCCATGCGCGAAAGTGGGGGTGTGCATCCCCAGTCGCCGACCGCTGGTACCTCGACCCTTCCGGGCGCCGATCCCGACGTCGATCCCGACGTCGGGATCGACCTCGTGGCGCGGGACAGGAGGGTGGTGTGGCATCCGTACGCCTCGGCGACGACGGCGGCGCCGCTGTTCGGCGTCCGGGAGGCGAGCGG
>Ga0207711_10001515_pt1 | contig 21605 bp, 26 predicted proteins | sample KBSS34metaG_FD_184401 | JGI IMG/M metagenome (GOLD analysis project Ga0207711, IMG submission 184401) | Switchgrass rhizosphere microbial communities from Kellogg Biological Station, Michigan, USA - KBS S3-4 metaG (SPAdes) (version 2) | ecosystem: Host-associated > Plants > Roots > Rhizosphere...
TCGGGATCGGCTTGTCCAATTCGGCGCTGGCGTAGAGAGCGCGCGCGAGCGGGCGGTTCTCGACGATCGGCACGCCGGCCTCGGTCGCGACTTCGCGAATCTTGAGCGCGAGTGCGTCGACACCCTTTGCGACCACCACCGGCGCCGCCATCGCGCCATGATCATATTTGAGCGCGACGGCATAGTGGGTCGGGTTGGTGATGATCACGCTCGCCTTCGGCACCGCCGCCATCATCCGGCGCTTCGCCTTCTGCATCTGCATCTGGCGGATCTTGGCTTTGATCTTGGGGTCGCCGTCGCTTTCCTTGTGCTCGTCCTTGATCTCCTGGATCGACATCCGCATCCGCTTCATGAACGAGCGGCGCTGCCACACCAGGTCGAACAGCGCTAGCGCGCCGACGAGCATTGCGACCGAGCGCAGCATCTGGTGCGTCAGGGTCGATGCGGCGGCACCGATCTGGAGCGGATCGGCGCCGACCAGCGCGGCGATCCCGACCGCTTTCGGCCAGACCACGGTCGCGGTGATGCCGATGACGATGCTCATCTTGGCGATCGTCTTGGCGAACTCGACGAACGCCTGCATGCCGAACAGGCGCTTGAAGCCCGCGACCGGATTGAGTTTAGAGAATTTGGGCTTGACCCGCGACCAGGCGATCGTCGGCCGGCCCTGGATCAGTCCGCCCAGCAACGCGATGCCGAACAGCATTCCCAGGATCGGACCCAGGCCATAGCCCACCTGGAGGAACAGCCCGGTGGCGAACGCCTGGGCACCCTCGGGCTCCATGCGGAACTGATCGGCGCCGCCCCATAGCCGGACCAGGATGCTGCTCAGCCGCTGCATCGTGAGCGTACCGACGCCCCCCATCACTGCCAGCGCGGCGAGGAACATGGCGGCGTGCTTGGTTTCAGGGGCGAGCGGAATGTCGCCCTTTTTTCGGGCATCCTCGAGCTTCTTGCTCGTTGGTTCTTCTGTCTTGTCGTTGTCGTCGGACATCAGCCCCAATGCCCCATCCAGTCACCCATCGACTGGGCGAACCCCATGAGCACTGCGCCGAGCGTGGCGACCGCAAGACCGATGCCGAGTATCAGATTGAGCGGCTGCGCGATGAAGAAGACCTGGATCGCCGGCGCGACGCGGGCCGACAGACCGAGCGCGACGTTGTACACGACGGCATAGACGAACAGCGGCGCGGACAGGCCGAGCCCCAGCATCATCGCCCGCGTGATCGTCTGGATCGCGCACTGCAGGAAATCGCCGGCCGGCGGCAGCCCGCCGATCGGAAAGGTGTGATAGCTGTTGATGATCGCCGCCAGCCACAGATGATGGACATGCATCCCCATGCACACCAGCGCCGCGGCCATCGTCACGAATTTCGACAACAGCGGCACCTGACTGCCCTGCGACGGATCGAACAGAACCGCCGACGACAGGCCGGTGTTGAGGCTGATCATCGAGCCGGCGATCGAGATGCCGTAGAACATGATCTTGACGATCATCCCCATCGCCAGGCCGGTCAGCAGCTCGGCGATCAGCGTGATCGGCAGCGCGGCGGTGTCGGCCGCGGCAGCCCGCGTCGCCGTGCCGATCAGCCCGTAGAGAGTCAGGCTGAGCGCAAGCGCGATCATCAGCCGGATGCGGCCCGGTACGGCATCTTCGGAAAAGACCGGCAGCAGCATCAGCACCGCGCCGACGCGTGCGAACAGGATCAGGAAGCCGGTCGCCTCGATTTCGAGGCCGGCAGGACCGAAGTGGATCATCCGTGGATGATCAGGTCGGAGAGTTTGGCCATGAAGTCGCCCATGGCATGGCCGATCATCGGCAGGCTGAGCAGCAGTGCCAGCCCCATCGCGAGCAGCTTCGGAACGAACGTGAGCGTGGTCTCCTGGATCTGGGTCAACGCCTGGAGCAGGCCGATCGTCAGGCCGACGATCAGCGAGGTCAGCAGCAGCGGCGCGGTGATCGTGAGCACCAGCATCAGCGCTGCCTGGGCAAGGTCGATGACGACCGACGGATCCATCAGATTTGGAGCCGCATGATGTCGCTATAGGCGCTGACGACGCGGTCGCGCACGGCGACCATCGTGTCGAGCGCGGTCTCGGCGGCGCCCATCGCAGTCACCACGTCGATCAGGTCGCCCTTGCCGGCAACCTGCAATGCCGATGCCTTTTCCGCCGCGCGCAGCTGCGTCGCAGTGCCGGTCACCATGTCTTCGACCATGCCGCCGAAACCGGTGGTCTTGTTGCCGGTGTCGGTCTTGCCCAGGCCGCCGAGCCCGCCGCCGCTGTTGCCGAGACCGCCGATCGACCGGCCATAGGCGCGGGCGGCATCGAGTGCTCCGAGGGACATTGCCATGACTCCTTATTTCAGCAGGTCGATGGTGCGCATGGTGAGGTTCCGGGCGGCCTCGATCGCGCTGAGATTGGCTTCGTAGCTGCGCTGCGCCGCCTTCATGTCGGCGGCTTCGAGCAGCCCATTGACGTTTGGCTTGAGCACATATCCCGATGCGTCGGCGGCCGGGCTGCCGGGGTCGTAGACGCGCTCGAAGTTCGATTTGTCGGTATCGACTCCGTCTACCTTGACGCCGGTGCCGCCGTTCGCACGGTCGAGCTCGGCGGAGAAATTGACCACCTGGCGGCGATAGGGATCGCCGCCCGGCGTCTTCGCCACCGAATCCTGATTGGCCAGATTTTCCGCGATCACGCGCATGCGCAGCGACTGCGCGCGCAGCCCGGTCGCGGAAACCGAAAGCGAAGTGGTGAGATCCATGATCGTCCCGAAACTCCTGCGCGGCGGCAATCGCTGCCGTCGCTCACATCACTTGTAGGCAATTTTTGCCGGGCAGGTCGGGGTCGGCCGGAAAAATCCTCCTATGATGCTCGGGAAAGGAATTCGCATGTCCGTGCTCGAAGGGATCGGGATCGAACTGTCGATCGTGCTGGGATCGACGCAGCTGCCGATCCGCCAGCTGCTCAAGATGAGCCGCGGCGCCATGATTCCGCTCGACTGCAGCCAGGACGATCCGACGCTCGTGTTCGTCAACGACGAGCTGGTCGCGAAGGGCCGCATCCTCGTCGACGGCGAATATATGTCGATCGAAATCTCCGAGATCGTGAAGAAGGCCCGGATCTGATGGAAGCCTTTGCGTTGCTGCGCACGCTCGGCTCGCTGGGCGTGGTGCTCGGTGTGCTCGCGGGTGCCCTGTGGCTAGTGCGGCGCTACGACATCAAGCTGCCCGGGCGCGTCGGCGGCACCAGCCGCAAGCGCGTCGAGCTGGTCGAGCGGCTGTCGCTCGACGCCAAGCGCTCGGTCGCCTTGATCCGCCGCGACGGCAGCGAGCATCTGATCCTGATTTCGCCCGACGGCCATGCCGTGATCGAAAGCGGCATCACTGCGCAGCCGGACTCGACCACGCCGCCGCTGCCCGCCGCCAAGGCCAAACGCGGCAAGCGCGGACCCTATGCGCCGCGCGAGACCACGCGCTGGAACCGTGCCCTGGTGAACGAGCTGCTGCGTGAACAAGCTTAATTGGTTGAGAATGCGCCTCGCGGCGCATTGCGGCACCAGCCCGCTCCCCCACCCGGCCACCCATTTAGGATATGCTATGGGAGGCCGGGTGGGGGAGCGGGCTGGTGCCGCCTCGAAACGCGCTTTTCCGCGCGTTTCGACCAAGGTAAAGTGCTTTGCCGCGGCGGGCCTCTGGTTCCTGCCGGTGGCCGCGCACGCGCAGGCGACGATCACGCTCGGCGGCGAAGGCTCGGTCAGCGGCAAGGCGATTCAGCTTGTCCTGCTGCTGACGGTACTCAGCCTCGCGCCAGGCATATTGATGGCGGTGACCAGCTTCACGCGCATGGTCGTCGCGCTGTCGCTGCTCCGCACCGGCATCGGCGCGCCCGGCGTGCCGCCCAATCCGGTGATCATCAGCCTCGCGCTGTTCCTGTCGTTCTTCGTGATGGCGCCGACCTTCGACAAGGCGTGGAAGGAAGGCGTCGATCCCTATACCCACGGCAAGGTCAACGAGCAGGTCGCGTTCGAGAAGACCGCCGGGCCGTTCAAGGAGTTCATGTTGCGCCAGGTGCGCGACGACGATCTCAAGATGTTCGCCGATCTGGCGCACACGCCGATCAAGAAGAAGGCCGACGTCGCGCTGTCGACGCTTACGCCCGCGTTCATGATCTCCGAGCTGCGCCGCGCCTTCGAGATCGGCTTCCTGCTGCTGCTCCCGTTCCTGGTGATCGACATGGCGGTCTCGGCGGTGCTGATGGCGATGGGAATGATGATGCTCCCGCCACCCACGATCGCCTTGCCCTGCAAGATCATCTTCTTCGTGCTGGTCGACGGCTGGGCACTGGTCGCGGGGTCGCTGATCAAGAGCTTCGCCACCTGAGCGCGATCCGTGCGCCGGGCCAGGCGGGTGCGCCGGGATGGCGCCGCCAGGCCATAAAAGGCTGACGGAGCTTATCCGGCGAAGCGGGGCACCGAAAATTGGATATGCTGCCCTGGATATTTCGCCGCCCAACCTGCCTGTTGAGCGGCGAGCACCGCCAGATTACGCCATTTCAGCGCAGTGTCCCTATAGGCCTGCAGCAGGGCCTCGGTAGGGCAAAGTTGCGCCATCCGATCGAGGTGATCGGCTTTCGCAAGACATTCGGATGTGTTCATCATGTGGACCAGATAATGTCCGCCATGTGTCGTGCAAATAGGTGTGATTGCGCTAGGGGATGACCACCGCAACGAAAAGATCAGACGACCGTTCTCTTGTTGGCGCAAGTTCGTGACACGGCTATCAAAGACTGATGCACGCGTGTCTCGACTCCGCTGGAGTATAATCATGGCTCGTTATTATTTCAATTTGCAAGACGGAACATCGTTTCCCGACAATCAGGGAAAGGAGCTCGAAACCGTACGACGGGCGCGCATCGCGGCCATCGACTACGCTGCCGAGATGTTGCGATCGCCGAATGAGGACCTTTGGAAGGGACAGGAATCCGTGTTGCGGGTAACGGACGCGCGCGGCGCGTTGCTTTTCACTCTGGCGTTCTGCGCATCCGACGCGCTCGCCGTCGCCTAGCAAGGATACCGCGAACCCGCGGCTCAGGCACGACTGGTAGCGAAAACCGCACGCCTCAAGGGTTTTAGCTGGCGCCGCACCCCGACTGTGCCGCTCAGTGGCGCATCGCCCGTACAGCGCCGTACGACGAGGAGGTCGCACGCCTTGAATCCCAAAGAATTCGACTAGCCGATGCGATTGCCGCGCTTCCTTTCGCTCACTTCGAACGACATCGCGATAGATCTGGGTACGGTGAACACCGTCGTGTATGCCCGGGGCAAGGGCATCGTGCTGAATGAGCCTTCGGTTGTCGCGATCGAGACGCGCGCCGGCATCGCGCGCGTCAGTGCCATCGGTGCCGAGGCGAAGCTGATGCTCGGCAAGACTCCCGATTATATTCGTGCGATCCGGCCGATGCGCGACGGCGTCATCGCCGACCTCGAGATCGCCGAGAAGATGATCAAGCATTTCATCGACAAGGCCAACGGCGGCCCCAGCCGGCTGCCGCGCCGTCCGGAGATCGCGATCTGCATCCCTTCGGGCGCGACCATGGTCGAGCGTCGCGCAATCCAGCAGGCCGCGTCGAACGCCGGCGCCGGCAAGGTGCATCTGATCGAGGAATCGATGGCCGCTGCGATCGGCGCCGGGCTGCCTGTGACCGAGCCGATCGGCGCGATGGTAGTCGATATCGGCGGCGGCACGACCGAAGTCGCCGTGCTGTCGCTGCGCGGGCTCGCGTACAGCAATTCGGTTCGCGTCGGCGGCGATCGCATGGACGAGGCGATCGCCTCGGGAATCCGGCGCCGGCACAATCTCCTGATCGGCGAGTCCACCGCCGAGCGGATCAAGGTCGAGATCGGCGCGGCCAGGCTGCCCGGCGACGGACCGGGCAAGTCGATGCGCGTGAAGGGCAGGGACCTGCCGAGCGGTTTCCCGGCGGAGGTCGAAGTGACCGAAGCCGAAGTTGCCGGGTTTCTCGCCGAGCTGGTCGGCCAGGTCGCGCAGGCGGTGCTAGTGGCGCTCGAGAAGACGCAGCCGGAACTGGCCGCCGACCTGTGCGAGCAGGGCATCGTCATGACCGGCGGGGGCAGTCTGCTGGCGCGGATCGACGAAGTGCTTGCCGCCGCGACCGGGCTGCCGGTGATCGTCGCGGAGAATGCGCTTACCTGCGTCGCGCTGGGCGCGGGGCAGGCGCTGGAGGATCCGGTCTATCGCGGCGTGATGTCGGACAGCTGACGCGACCTTGGGGGTGGCATCGCAGTGCGCGCCGGGTCGTGCTTCAAGTTCTGGCCTGAACGTGGGCTGCCATTCGACGACGATACGTATGTTGGCCCGACGGCCTCAGTTCGCTACGCCCGGTGCCGGCCGATGTTCGAGCCACTCGGCAAGCTCGTCGTAGCGCAGCATCTGCACGAACGACACGCCGACTGCGCCTTCGCGCACCCAGCGGCGGTCGCACAGCCGGCTGCCGAGATTGGGGATCGCGAGGACCACCGTCGGAGTGAAGGCGAGCGGCTCGGAAGTGCGCAGCATGCCGCCGCTCTGCGAGATGTTTTCGAGCACCACAGGCAACGCGCGGCCCTCGACCGTCGCGCGCGTGGAAACGCCCACGTCGAAGCGCGGAGCGCGCGCGCGGCCCTTGCCGGCGTGGACGATCTTGTCGAGCGTGACGAGCGCTTCGTCTGAAAGTTCCTCGTCGAACGCGACGCCGTTGCGGCCCTCGCGTGCCCAGACCACCGTACCACTGAGCGCATTGCCGTTGCGCAGCTCGATCGTCACATGGTCGCCGTTGATGAAACGCTTGAGCGCTTCGAACATCATGCCGCCCGACGACAGGTTGCGTACGCGGCACAGGCCATCGCTGCCGTCCTGGCGCACCACGCGGCCCAGCAGCAGCGTGGTGACGACGCGCCGTTCGTTCGCGCGCTGGCTATCACCAGCGACGGTCGGTTCGGCGGCGGCGGGTGGAAGGTCGGGCTGCATCAACTCCTCGAGGCGAACTATGCCTGTTGTCATTATAGGAGCTGTTCGGCTCAGGCGGGCGTTGCGCTCGTGATTGCGGCACGCTTGACCACATTCTTGCCGAAAGCGTCGTCGGCGGCCTGCTGGACCACCTTGCGAAATACTTCGATGTCGGGAAGCATTCCGTCGGGTCCGCTTGCCATCGGCGTGCGATAGGTGCGCATGTTGATCGCATGCAACAACAGCGGCAGCTTGGCGGTGACTGCGGCCGACTGGTCCTCCGCGACGTTCAGTTGCACTTCGAACGATTCATACCCGGCGAGGCGGCCATCGGCGCCGACCAGCGGCGCGAGGATCTTGCCGGTCGCGACGAAGCTGGGCTTGCCGTTCGCCGCCGCGGGCGCAGGCGCTGCGGCCGGCTTTCGCGGCCCGAGCAGCAGCTCGGTCGCATAGGCCGCGCCGACACCGACGCCGAGCCCCGCCACCAGCAGCGCGACAAAGAACAGGATCTTCTTCATCGCTTGCTCCTCAGAATTTGAAACTTGCGTCGCTCGGAAGCGAGGATCGCTGGCCTTCGACGATGATCGTGATGCGGCGGTTCTCGGGGCGGTTGGGCTGGTCGGGATAGACCGGCCGCGTCGCGCCCATGGCAATGATCTGGCTGAACCGGCCCGGCGCGATGCCGTCGGCGATCAGCTGGGCCCGCGCGGCGAGCGCGCGCTCGCCCGAAAGCCGCCAGTTGGTTTCGGTGTCGCCGCCCAGCGCGTCGGTATGGCCCTCGATCGCGATCTGCGCGCCCGATTTGGCGAGCTTGTCGGCGACGCGCGCGAGCAGCCCCTTGGCGTAATCGTTGAGCACGGCGGTGCCGGTACGGAACATCGATTGCTGGTCGTTGTCCATCAGCGTCACGCGCACGCCCTCGGGCGCGGTCTCGACCGCGAGGTTCTGCTTGCCCTGCGAGGTCGGCGTCGAATCGATCGCGACGCGCAGCTCGGCGGCCATCACGCGCATCGACGCGTCGGGTACATTGGCAGTGCCGCCGCGCGAAGCGCCGAGCGAATGCGTCTCGAGCACCGGCTGGCCGGTCGAGCTCCGGTTTTCGCCGCTGCCCGGCTTGCTGTTGCCGGCGCCTGTGGTGCCGCCGGCGGCCCCGACGCCGCCGCCCGAGGAAATGCTCGGCGAGAAATATTCGGCAAGCGCCTTGAGCTTGATCTTGTCGGGGTTCGAGATCAGCCAGAGCAGCATGAAGAAGGCCATCATCGCCGTCACGAAGTCGGCATAGGCCACCTTCCAGGCGCCACCATGGTGTCCGCCGGCGACCTTCTTGACCTTCTTGATGATGATCGTCTGGCCGTATGCTCCCCCCCGGGCCATGATCAGCCGCCGAGCGCCAGGCGCAACCGTTCCTGCACTGCGCCGAGACGGATGTGCTGAATGGCCTCATGCGCGGATTCGCCCGCGCCGATGCGCTCGAGCAAGCCGGCACATTCGTCGGCATGCTGGACGAGATAGTCGAAGTCCTGCAATTGCTCGAGATAGTGGTTCGCGAAATGCTCGTCGCACACCAGCACTTCTGCCAGCGCCTCCAGCTTCATGCGGATCTCCCGCAACTCGCCAGCGAGCACGTTGTGCAGCACCGCATTGAGCGGATCGAACGCGATCGGCATGGCGCCGTCGGTAATGCTGATCTGGACCATCGACATCAAAACAGCTCCAGTTCGCCGTCGTTGACCTTCTTGGGTTCGCGACGGGGAGGAAGGGCGGGCATCGGATCGGGGTCTTGCACCTGCGTGCACCGGCTGCGCCCGTCGTGCGGCAGGAACTCGACCTTGCGGGCATGAACGCCGCCCAAGTCACAATGGCCGACCGCGATCCCTTCGGTCTCCATGAAGCGCCGGGCGAAGGCGGCGTTGTTCGCGCCGATCGAACCCAGCCCGGAAATCATCGTCGCGCCGCCGTAGAGATGCGCGCGCAGGCGACCGCGCACGGCGCCCTTCGCCATCATTTCATTGATCAGCAATTCCATGGCGTGCACGCCATAGCGGCTCATGTCGCCCGAACGCGGAACATGATCGGCGCCTGGCTCGCCGAGCAGAAAATGGTTCATGCCCCCGACCTTCGCAGCGGAGTCGTACAGGCACACGGCCACGCAGCTGCCGAGCAGCGTCGTGATCATGACCTGTGGTTCGCCGACCACCGCATGTTCACCCTGGACGATCGGGACACGGCGCATCGCTCAGCTCAGCGCCCCGAAGACGCGCTCGATCTTCTCCTTGAGCGCGGCGGGCGCGAACGGCTTGACGACATAGTTGTTCACGCCGAGCGCGGCGGCGCGCTGGACGATTTCCCTGTCGGACGAACCGGTCAACATGATGAACACGGTCTTCCCGATCACCGGATCGGTGCGCACGGCCTCGAGGAACTCGAGCCCGTCCATGTCGGGCATGTTGTAGTCGGATATGATGAGATGGACGCGGTCGTTCTTCACCGACTGCAGCGCTTCGGCCGCGGACGGCTTGTCACGGACATCCTTGAAGCCCAGGTCCTGCAACGCGCGACGGATCATCGCACGCATGCTGGTCTGGTCATCGACGACCATCACCCGGATTTGAGACGCTGCCGGCATTGTTCAGGCGTTCCCTATGGTGTCGCCGCGACATGCACGGAGAATTGCCTCCGGCAGTGCGGCCAAGCTCAACTCTTTCTCGACTGCGCCGGCTTCCATAGCCGCACGCGGCATACCGTAGACGACGCAGCTATCGCGGCTCTGCCCGAGCGTGCGGGCTCCGGCGTGACGCATGTCGCGAAGACCCGCGGCACCGTCCGAGCCCATTCCGGTCAGGATCACCCCCACCGCCGCGCCGCCGAGCGGCGCGACCGAGCGGAACAGCACATCGACTGACGGGCGATGGCCCCCGACCTGTTCGCCGGCCTTGAGCCGAATCCGGCCGTGGACTCCTCCCAGCAGCTCCATGTGTCGCGATCCCCCAGGAGCTATATAGACGGTTCCGCGTGCGATCGGCTCTCCGTCGCTCGCTTCCACGACACGGAGCGCGCATTCGCCGTTGAGGCGCTCGGCAAAGCTCTTGGTGAACGCTGCCGGCATATGCTGGACGATCAGGATCGGCGGGCTGTCGGCGGGCAGCGCCTGCAGCAGCGAGAACAACGCCTCGACACCACCGGTCGACGAGCCGACCGCGATCACCATGTCGCGCGCGACATTGGCGGACGCCGTTGGCGCGGCCTTGGCCATATGGCCGTGATGCTGGATCACCTTGGCGCGCGCGGCCGACTTGACCTTGGCGCACAGCAACGCTGCGTCGCGCGCGATCTCCTCGGGCTGGCCGCACGGCTTGGTGACATAGTCGACTGCGCCGAGTCGCAGCGCCTGGATCGTCACCGCCGCGCCGCGTGCGGTGAGCGTCGAGCACATCACCACCGGCATCGGCCGTAGCCGCATGATCTTCTCGAGGAACGAGAGCCCGTCCATGCCGGGCATCTCGATGTCGAGGGTGATCACGTCGGGGTCGAGCGCCTTGATCATCTCGCGCGCGGCATAGGGTTCGGGCGCCGACCCGATGACTTCGATGCCCGGATCAGCCGCGAGCATGCGCTGCAGCGTGGCGCGCATCGACGCGCTGTCGTCGACGATCAGGGTACGAACACGATCGCTCATGCCGCGGCCTCCAGCTTCTGGTAGATGGTATGCCCGCACGAGTGCATCGCGCGCGCAGAGGGACCGATCAGCCGCTCGCTGTGACCGATGTAGAGGAACCCGCCGGGCGCGAGCTGCTCGACGAACCGCGCCTCGAGCTCGGCCTTTGCCGCATCGTCGAAATAGATCATCACGTTGCGGCAGAAAATCACGTCGTAACGCTGGCGCATCGGCCAGGTCCCGAACAGGTTGAGGATCCGCGCAGTGACGAGGTCGCGCGCCTCGGGCGCCATCTGCACCTTGCCGTCGCCGGTGGGGCGCATCCAGGCATCGCGATAGGCAGCGGGCACTGCCTTGGCGCCGTCCTCGGCGTAGCTCGCCTGCTGCACCGCTTCGACGACGTGCGGGGCGATGTCGGTCGCGAGCAGCTTGAGGTCGCGATTGCGCAGCCAGCTGGCGGACGCGCGGTCCTCGCCGAGCAGGCACATCGCGATCGTATAGACTTCCTCGCCCGACGAGCAGCCCGCCGACCAGATCCGGGTCGGACCTTGCCGGGCCTTGAGCCGCGGAATCACCACCGAGCGGAAATGATCGAAATGATGCGGCTCGCGGAAGAAGTGCGTGTGGTTGGTGGTGAGCGCCACCACCATCGCCGCGCGCTCCTGCTCGTCGCGTTCGACCAGCGCGACATAGTCGCGGTAGCTCGCGACGCCATGATCGCGCAGCCGCCGCGCTAGGCGCGACTGGACCAAGGTCGTCTTGGCCTCGCTCAAATGTATCCGCGCGTCGCTCTGCATGATCGCGGCGATCCGGGCGAATTCCTTGGAGCCGAGCTCCGCGGGCGCACCGAAATTCACCGCGCTGCCGGCGAGCGCCAGGGGGGCGCTCCCGGCCATCGTCACGCAGCGATATCCATGTGCTTGGTCAGGCTGAGCGCGTCGAGATCGAGGATCAGCACCATCTGGCCTGCTTCCTTCTCTTCGCCCTTGCCACGCACCGTGATGCGGATCAGGCCCGAAATGACGCTCGGCTCGCCGATCTCGACGTCCGGCGCCGGCTGGATTTCCGCCGAGGCGATCGCGACGATGTCCGCGACCTCATCGACCAGGAAGCCGGCCTGCTTGCCGTTGATGTTCACGACCAGGATGCACGAGCGCGAGTGGATCTTGCTCGGTTCCCAGCCCAGGCGCTCGGCGAGGCCGACCACCGGCACGACGTTGCCGCGCAGGTTGGTGACGCCCTTGATGAAGCTCGGAACGGTCGGCAGCGGCGTCGGCTCTTCCCATTCGCGGATCTCGATGATCGCGCGCATGTCGATGCCGAACGTCTGCTGACCCAGCGAGAAGGTGATGATCTTGCGATCGAGCGTGGTGTCGGAAGCCTTGGTCACGCGGCCATTCCTTTCATTGCAAAGCGATGGGCAGTGGGGTGCGAAACGAGCGCCTCGATATCGAGGATCAGCGCGATCGAGCCGTCGCCCAGAATGGTTGCGCCGCCGAGTCCACGGATCGGGTGCAGGTTCTGGTCGAGGCTCTTGATCACCACTTCGCGACGGTCGTCGATCGTGTCGACCATCAGGCCGACATGGCCGACGCTTTCGCTCTCGACGATGATGACGAGCGCTTCCTCGGGCTTGCGCGTATCGGCAATGCCGAAGATGTCCGTCGCACGCTTCACTGGCACATATTGGCCGCGCATCTCGATCACTTCGTTGCCCGGTGTGGTCATCATGACCTGGCCGGGCTCGGGCCGGACGGCTTCGACGACGCTCGCGAGCGGCAGCACGAAGCGCTGGCCGGCGAGCTTGACGATCATGCCGTCGAGGATCGCCAACGTGAGCGGCAGGATCATCGTGATGCTGGTGCCCTGACCGGGTACCGACTGGATCTCGACTCGGCCGCCAAGCGCCTCGACGTTCGAGCGCACGACATCCATGCCGACGCCGCGGCCCGAGATGTTCGAGATGCTCTCCGCGGTCGAGAAGCCCGGGGCGCAGATCAGCTGATCGATTTCCTCATCGGTCATCACCGCATCGGCCGCGATCAGGCCGCGTTCGACGGCCTTGGCGCGGACGCGCTCGCGGTTGATGCCGCCGCCGTCGTCCTTGACGCGCACGAAGATCCGCGCGCCCTTCTGCTCGGCCGACAAATGGATCGTGCCTTCGGCCGGCTTGCCTGCCGCCAGGCGTTTCTCGGTGCTTTCGATGCCATGATCGACCGCGTTGCGGATCATGTGCGTCAACGGGTCGCCAATCTTTTCGATCACCGCCTTGTCGACTTCGGTCGTGTCGCCGGTGGTGATGAGGTTGACCTGCTTGCCGGTCGCTTCGCCGAGGTCGCGCAGCATGCGCGGCACGCGGCTGAACGCCTGTTTGATCGGCTGCGCGCGCAGCGACATCACATTGTCCTGGATCTGGCGCGTCAGCCGCGCGAGTTCCGGAAGTTCGACGCGCTGCTGGTCCTGCGGCGACAGCCGGTCGGCGAGGATCGAGTTGCGGATCACCAGCTCGCCGACGAGATTGAGCAGCATGTCGAGCTTGCCCAGGTCGACGCGGATCGTCTGCGCGGCGGCTTCCATGCGCGCCGGCTTGCCGGGATCGTCGACTTCGACGACGCGGAGTTGCGGCGCGGCCGGCGCTGCGCTGACGATCGGCTCGATCGGCACAAACGTGTCGTCCGAGATGGTCGGTGCGGCTTCAACCGGCGCAATCTCGATTTCCAGAACCGGTGCGGCAGGTGCGGCTTCGCAACGCGTGATCTCGATCAGCGAGTCCGGTGCGACGAAGTCGAAACAATCGCGGATTTCGGATTCGGAAAGCGTGCCCGGCGCGATCAGCTTCCAGATGAAATAGCTGTCTTCGGTGTCGAGGTCGCGCAAGCCCGGGAGCGCCGAGGTGTCGACATGAACGATCTCCGCGCCCATCGACTCGAGCTCGCGGATGACCAGCATCGGCTCGCTTGCGTTGGAAAGCGCGGCGCGCGAGGGACCGAAGCAGACGATCCAGTCGCCATCGGCCGCCGGCGGTGCCGCGGCGGGTTCCGCGACCACGTCGAAATCGTCGAGCGAGACCAGCACCGGCGTGAAGCCGAACGGGTCCTCTTCTTCTGCGGGGGGCGGAGCCGGCGCTTCGGCGACCGGCGCGGCTGGCGCCTCGCCGGCGTCACCGGCACCGCCGTTCTTGAGAATCTCTTCGAGCGCGGTGAGCGCGGCGGTGTCGTTCGGACGCTCGGCGCTGCCCTTGGCGTAGGCGACATGATCGGAGAGAATGTCGAACGAGCTCAGCATGACCTTGACCACGCCGGCGGATGGCGCGATGCGGCCTGCGCGCACTTCGTCGAGCACATTCTCGAAGCGATGCGCGAACGCGGTCAGGTCGACATGGCCGAACGCGCCGGCGCCGCCCTTGATCGAATGCACCGCGCGGAACACCGACGCGATCGTTTCGGCGTCGGCGTCGCCTGCCTTCATCGCGGACAGGCCGGCTTCGGCAGCCGTCAGGCCCTCGGCGCACTCTTCGAAGAAGATCGCCTGAATTTCGTCGAGTTCGTCGCTCACGGGCAGACTCGGCGAATCGCCGCTCCCAGCTTTGCCGCTTCGAACGGCTTGGTGATCCAGCCGGTCGCGCCGGCTTCGCGCGCGCGCGCCTTCTTCTCGTCCGAGAATTCCGTCGAGAGCACGAGGATCGGCGTCGACTTGAAGCCGGGGATCGCGCGCACCGCCTCGATCAGCCCGAACCCGTCCATCTTCGGCATGTTGATGTCGGTGATCAGCAGGTCGGGATTGACCTCGTGCATCCGCTCGAGGCCGTGCTCGCCGTCGTTGGCACTTTCGATGCGAAAGCCCTGCGCAGTGAGCGACGTCTTGAGCAGCATGCGCATGCTCGCCGAATCGTCGACGGTCAGGATCAGCTTGGTCACTTCATGTCTCCGCCAGGAAGGCCAATCGCCTCGCCGAGACCGCAACGCTGAACGCGGTCGACGAACGCGGGGCTGGGATTGGTGATGATAAAGGGTTGTCCGTTGAGTCGGGCTTCGTTGCGGGCCGCGACGAGCGTCTGCAGCACGGCCTGGCCGACGCTTTCGACTTCCGACGCGTCGATGATCATCTCGGCGTCGAGGTCGGCGGCGAGCACCAGTCGCACGCGGACATCTTCGGCCGCGGCGGTCGTGCCGTGCACCGGCAGCCGCAGCGAGCGGTCGTCGTCGAGCGTGGTATCGGCCACCGGTTCAGGCGAACTGGGCATTGAGCTCATCTTTTGCCTCGTCGAGCGCAGTTTCGAGTTGCTGGAAGGTCGGCGCGAGTGCCGACGGCGTCATGCGGCGCGCGATTTCGATCGCGACCGAAACAGGAATGTTCTGGGCGTAGCCGACGATCGCGGTCTTCACGATCTTGTACGGCTGGCAATCGGCGTCGACGGTCTCGAGCAGCTTCGACGCCAGCGGACCGACCACGCAATAGGACAGCAGCACGCCCAGGAAGGTACCGACCAGCGCGCCGCCGATCATCGCGCCGAGCACTTCGGTCGGCTGATCGATCGAGCCCATGGTCTTGATCACGCCGAGCACGGCGGCGACGATGCCGATCGCCGGCAGCCCGTCGGCCATGATCTGCAGTGCATGCTGCGGTGCGAGTTCCTCGTGGTGGTGTTTCTCGATATCGGCGTCCATCGCCGCCTCGATCTGATGCGGATCGTCGAAGCTGACCGTCATCATGCGCAGATAGTCGCAGATGAATTCGATCAGATGGTGATCCTTGAGCAGCACGGGATAGCGCGAGAAGATGTCGCTCGCCGCGGGATCGTCGAGATGGCCCTCGATGCCCTTGGCGCCGCGGGTCTTGAAGATCGTGAGCAGCCCGAACATCATCGTCAGCAGCGCGCGATAGTTCTCGTCATTCCAGCGCGGCCCCTTGAACGCACGCTTCAGGCCCTTGCCTGCGGCCTTGACCGTGCGCATCGAATTGCCGACGATGAACGCGCCGATACCGGCGCCGCCGATCGTCAGCATCTCGTGCGGGAGTGCCTCGAGCACGATCGCCAGCTTGCCGCCGGAGATCATGAAGCCTCCGAAGACACAGCCGAGAATGATCAGGAAGCCGACGCCGTTCAGCATGGCGGGTGGTTGTTCTTTCGTTGGTTGTTTCGAGAATTATAGGAGGCCTTGGGGGCCGCTGGGCACGCGCACGCGAAATTTGGTTAAGCGGCCCGCCGGTCGGACGCATCGGCGGCCGCCTGGCGATCCTGCCAGTCGATCACCGCGAGATAGTTGACCAGCCGGTTGCGCTCGAGCGAGGCGATCAGCCGGTTGTCGTGATAGGGCAGCACCAGCTGCGCGACGTCCGCGGCCCAGGGCGCGCCGGCGTCGAACAGGATGCCGAGGCCGAACACCGCGGGCACGAATGCCCAGGCGAGCGGCCGCTCGTCGGTCTGGCTGGCCTTCCGGAAATCCTCGACCGCGGTCAGTACGCCGTTGCGCGGACCGCCCTCGCGCAATGCCCAGGCAAAATGCCCGGCGCCGCGAAAGCCGCGGCCGTCATGGATGCCGGGATCGTCGAGCAGCACGCCGCCCTCGAAACTATAGGGCCAGCGCCATTCGGGCGGGATGCGTTGCGGCGCATAATAGAAATCACGCCGCGCGCAGGGCCAGCCGACGTCGTGGAGCACGGCCAGAAACGGCTTGCCGTCGCGTTTCGACAGCGCATCGGCGCCGCACAGCTCGTGGAGCACGGTATAGTAATTATGGTCGCCGTCGATCACCCAGGCGTCGACGTCGCCGAGCGCCGGAATCGCGTCCAGGCTGGGCTGCGCGATATGCTCGACATGCGCATTTCCGGCGGCCCAGGCGAGGAACTCGGGCTTTGGACTAGGGTCGATGCTGGTCAGGCGCCCGTCGCGCAGCGCGAGATGATCGGCCATGCGCTCGGACATCCCGCCATATTCCGCACCGATTTCGACGACGTGGCGCGCCCCCGTGAGCTCGAGCACGCCTAGCACCAGCTCCGAGAATTCGGAGATCGAGTGGATCAGCGCGCTCATGCCGCGGCTCGCGACTGCGCCGGCGCCTGTGCGGCGGCATTTTCGGACAGGCGGTGCACGATCGGGCGGAACACGACCATCAGCATCATCGGCTGGTCGTTCTTGCGCCGCGGCGGCGGCACCATCATGAACGAGAAGGCGTCCTCGCAGCGGAACAGATTGGGAGCCGTTTGCTCCATGCCTTCGAGCGAGGGCCTTGCCTCGATCTCGTCGCGTCCGGCACGTTGCTTGTCGCTGAGGAACCGTTCGACCGGCAGGAAATGCGCGCTCTCGATCTGCAGCCATTCGAACAGCTGGCCGAACTGCAGTCCGACCGAGAAGCGGCAGTCGCCGATCGGAATCGGCGCCATATAATAGCCGTCGTGCGTCTGTGTCGCGGTAACGTTGCCGGTGGTGACATGGGTACCGTCGGCGACGATTACCGGCAGCGCGATCGAGCGGTCGACGAAATCGGCGTATTTAAGCGGCAGGCCGAACCGCTTGTGTGCGAGCAGCGACAGCTTGAGCGCTAAGCCTTCGCCGTTGAGCTCGGCTGGCAGGTACATGCGTTCGGAGCCCTTCATGTAGAACAACCCGCGCTCGCGCAGGCCCTTGTGCGCGATCGTCTGGTCGAACAGCGCGACGGTGTCGTCGACACCGAGGTTCACATCGTGTTCGAATGCGTTGACCACGGCGAGTTCCTGCGGCAGCGGCAGGAACATCAGCCTGCCCATCGCAGCGGCGCTCGCGCGGCGCCACAGCGTCGCTTCGTCAAAAGTCTGGACACGCAGTATCGTCTTGTCCTGCGCGCGCGCGAAGCCGATCGTGCCGGCCTGGACGCGGTCACGGATCTCGCTCTGGCGCGCCTTGATCGTGGTCTCGCGGCGGACCGGCGTGCCGTCCGCCTTATAGTCGACCACCGAGCCCTGCGCGGCCGTGCACAGCTGTTCGATCACGGCGACGTTGGCCGCGAAGGATTCCAGCGTGTTCGCATCATAGTGACGCGAATCGAAGAAGCCGCGCTTGTCGTAGCCGGTGCGATATTGCTCGCGCAGCAGCAGATAGCGACCGGCAACATGGCAATCGAGTCCGCGGCTCAGCACCGCTTCGACCTGGTTCTGCACGGTGCCGTTGTACCCAAGGTCGACCAGCATCAGCGTGTCCCCCGGCGCAGGATCGACCAGCGCGCGGACATGCGCGACCAGCCGTTCGGCGAAGCTCGCCGACGCCTTGAGAATCCGCGCCATCCGGTTCGGCTTGCGCACCGCCTGGAGGAACGCGGCCGGCGCCTTGTCGCGCGGCAGGCTGCGCAGGACATCGGCGATCTCGGGCGAAGGCATCAGCAGCTGGCGCGCGACCGCCCGCAGATCGCCGCAGATTTCGGCCTGGAGGTAGCGCATCACCGCGGCTTCGTCCTCGAACGATGAGCCGGTCGCGGTGAAGCGGCTGATTTCGACGGGATGACCGGTGCCGTCGGCAGTGACCGCGCGGTGCACCAGCATGGGCAGGTGGCCGTCGCGCATCAGGAACAGCCAATGCACCTTGCCGCCGCGGCTGGCGGCAAGCGCGTGCGCCTCGTCCTGCAGCCAGCGCTCAAACCCGTAGAACACTGGCCCGATCGCCGAGAAGCCAAAGCCTTCGGCATCGTCGGCGATCTGCGGCTCGTGCGCGGAGAGAGCGGCGCGATGCGGCTGGTGCGACGTGATCCGGCCGTCCTCCCCGGGATGCAGCATCGCGTTGATCCCGGACTCGAGCCGCAGACGCTGTTCGGTGGTTTCGGAGAACTGCTTGAGGTGCAGCGTCTTCACGCCGAACGGCGCGACGCCGACCACGTCGGCCTTCTTGTTGTCGCCGATGTGCAGGATTTCCTCGGGTTTGAACGGCAGCGCCGCGAGCACGTCGCGATACAGGCCTTCGCTCTTCGATGCGCCATATACAGACGAGCAGAACAGCCGGTCGATCATACCGGCGACGTCTTCGCCCGCTGCGGCGGCGATCAGCCCGCGCAGTTGGTCGGTATCGAGGTAGGTGTCGGAAACGATGATCACCTGGCGGCCGGTCCGCTTGGCGGCGCGCATCAGCTCGACGGTCGGCAAGAAGGCATAGCAATGCCGCGCTTCGGCGGCGAGCTCGGCGGCGACCGCTGTCGCGCGCTCCTCGTCGGTGCCGTTGGGCAGCAGCTCGGCATAGATTTCTTCGATTCCGACTTCATTCTTTCGGCGGTTGAGCACCGAGGCGCTGCGCGCGCGCGATTCCGCCCATTGCCGCTGCGGCACCGTGGTTTCCGGGAGCGCGCCGAACAGATCGCGCGGCGCGTGCGTGTCGCGCCACAGCAAAGTGTCGAAGCAGTCGAGCGAGAGCACGCGCACGGTCGGGTGATCGTCTAGCGCATGCGGAAGCTGATGCGGCAGGATGAAGTCCATGATTTCTCCCCCAGGCGCGCAACAGCGACGCCGGTCTTAATATTTATAGGAGGTGAAAAGCCGCCGCGGTTTCAGCGCGTCTAGAATAGAGGCATGACCAGTTTAGCAAGTGCTCCGCTCAACGCCTATCGGCGCGCTCTCAGCCGCGCTGAAAGTCCCCGCGATACCGAGCATCGTCTGCTCGGCCAGATCACCGGCGAGATGATCGCCGCACGCGACGCCAAGGCGACGGGCGCTGCGCTGGCATCGTCGCTCCATCGCAACCGCGAGATGTGGTCGGCGTTCGCGACGGACTGCGGTGCGACGGGCAACGGGCTGCCCCCGATCCTGCGCGCGCAGATCATCTCGCTCGCGCTGTGGGTCGATCGCTACACCAGCGACGTGCTCACCGGGCGCGACACGATTGACGCACTGATCGACTTGAATCGCGCGATCATGGACGGCCTTCGCGGGGAAACGACCATCGCGCATTGAGGCGCTCGAATAGGGGATGAACGAGGGAGTCGGGTTTCCGGCTCCCTTTTCATTTGAGGCAGGCTATCGCGCGTCGTCGTCGGCGGCGTCGGCGTCGGCATCGGCCCGGCTCGACAGCGCGGCCAGCTCGGCGAGCGCGGTCGTCGCCAGCATCGCCAGCGCCATCGCGCCGATCGCGAAGCCCAGCGCCTCCCAACCCCAATTGCGCGCGATCAGGCCTCCCAGCGGAGGCCCGATCAGCGCGCCGCCGGCGCCGAACTGTGTCAATAGCCCGTTCGCCGTGGCAATGCGTGGATCATGTGGATGTTGCGCGCCTGCCTGGTCGGGAAGCCGCGCAAAGACCAGCGGCGCAACGAGCCCGCCGAGCATGATCGCGAGCAGCGCCACTCCGCCCGAAGCCAGCGAGCCGAGGCCGGGGCGGAACGACAGTGCCGACAACAGCGCAGTCGCAATCAGTGCGGGCGCCGCGACCATGACCAGCCGCCACGGCGGCAGGCGCCTGCCGCGCAAGGTCATGATAGCAAATATGGTTCCCGGCAGCGCCGACAGCGACGCGACGCCTGCGATCAGTCCCGCCGCGGTCACGGTCGCGCCGCGCTGTTCGACCAGAAAAGTCGGCAGCAACATCGTCAACGCGCAGACGAACAAGGTGTACATCCCGAAGGCGAAGGTGGAGATCCAGGCCGCGCGTGCAGGAAGCACGATGCGGCGGTCGGCTGCGTCCACCATCGGAAGTCTGGCCGTCGCAAGCGTGGCGGCGGCCAGTAGTCCGGTCCACAGCCACAGGACCGCGGCGATGCCGGAAACGGCTACGACCAGCCCGGTCGCCATGCCGCCGATCGCGACGCCAACCGGCACGAAGCAGCTCCACAGCGCCAATGCCCGCGAGCGTTGGCGATCGCTGGCGACGGCGGCGATTGCGGTGGGGGCGGCGATGACCGCGAGAAGATAGCCGATGCCTTCGGCGGCGCGCGCCGCGAACCACAGCCGCGGCCCGCTCGCAAGCGCCTCGATGAAGCTGGCGGCGGTGAGCACCACCATTCCGGCGATCAGCGACCGGCGGCACCCGATCCGGCCGAGCGCGAGCCCGGCGACGAAACCGAACAGGCCGCCGCCGACTTCGAGCAGCGAGATCAACAGCCCGGTCGCGGGGAGCGACAGTCCGAAGCGTTCGCGCAGCAGCGGAGCGATCGAAGAGACCTTGGCGAGCTGCGCGGCCGCGAGAACGCCGACCAGCCAAAGCGCGAGAATCGGATACCAGCGGCGAAGCATCGGCGATGCCCTAGCCAATTAGGGGGCGCCGGTCGACGTGCACGGGCCAGGGCGCGCCGGCCTCGGATGATCATCCCCAAGCAACGAGCGACTTGCCGAAACCCGGGCGCCGACGAAAAAAAAGGCCCAGGCCCGCTGCCGCTTGCCCGGAACTTCGGGCGGGGCAGGGCCTGGGCCGATATGGTCTCGGGTCGACGTCGCGCAGCCGGCACGCGGCCGGCCGCGCGTCGGGAGATCAGAACGTCGCCCAGTCGTCGGCAGCGGCAGCCGTCTGGGCAGTGACCATGCTGGCCTGCGCGATCGCGGCCACCGGCACCTTGGCGACGGTACCCTTCGACGGCACGCGGCGGGCAGCGGGCTGCGCCGAAACGATCGGCGAGCGAACCGGAGCCTTTTTTCCGATGGTGAAGCGCGCAGCGCGGTCGGACAGCGCCGCGACTTCGCTGGTAAGGTTGCGGGCCGCCGCCGAGGTCTGCTCGACCATCGCGGCGTTCTGCTGGGTCGACTGATCCATCGTGCCGATCGCGGCGCTGATCTGCGTCACTGCGGTGGACTGCGCCTGGTTGTCGGTCGCGATGCGGCCGAGCAGCTGGTGGACTTCGCCGACGCCGGTCGAGATGTCGGCAAGCGCACCGTCGACTTTCTGCACGGCCTGCACGGCGGTGCCGATGTCGGCTTGCGTCACGCTCAGCTGGTCACGAGCTCGCTTGGCCTCTTCCTCGGCGCGCATCGCCAGCGCCGAGACGAGATCGGCAACG
>Ga0207711_10001517_pt1 | contig 21576 bp, 18 predicted proteins | sample KBSS34metaG_FD_184401 | JGI IMG/M metagenome (GOLD analysis project Ga0207711, IMG submission 184401) | Switchgrass rhizosphere microbial communities from Kellogg Biological Station, Michigan, USA - KBS S3-4 metaG (SPAdes) (version 2) | ecosystem: Host-associated > Plants > Roots > Rhizosphere...
TCTCCTGATCGGACTGAACGCGGGCGGCCTCCGCTTCGCGAGGACGCTCATCCACGACCCCGGAGGAATGGTCGTCAAGAACTTCGCCTTCCTCGTCCTCGTCTGGGTTTCCGCCGCCCTCTCGGGCGCAGGTTGATGGCTCCGGACGCGTCGAGCTGGAGAAGGGGCCGCCTCGACGGCGGGAGGGGCTCGAGACGGCTCCTCTTCGGCCGGATGCACGAGGACGTCTCGATCGAGCTCGCGGCGTTCCGGCCCGGCGGCCGCGTCTTCTGCATCGCCTCGGCCGGCTGCACGGCCCTCGCGCTGTCCACGCGTCACGACGTCGTCGCCGCCGATGTGAATCCGGTCCAGATCGCCTACGCGAGCCGCCGCCTCGCCGGCGAAGGCGTCCGCATGGGAGACGCCGACCGGCTCGTGGCCCTCGCACGCGTGCTCGCGCCGCTCGCCGGCTGGAGCCGCTCGCGAGTCCGAGACTTTCTCCTGCTCTCCGACCCGGGCGAGCAGATCTCCTACTGGAAGAGCCGGCTCGACACCCGGCGGTTCCGCGGCGCCCTCGACGCCCTGCTCTCGCGCGGGCTCCTCCGAGCGTTCTACGCCGCCGATCTCCTGGCCGCGATCCCCGCCCGCTTCGGATCGGTGCTTCGGGCGAGGCTCGAGCGCGGATTCGGACGCCACTCCAATCGCGAGAACCCTTACGCTCGGGCGTTGTTCTCCGGCGGGACGGCCGCTCTCCCGTCGACGCCCGACCCGGCCCGGATTCGTTTCATCGTCGCCGACGCGGCCGATGCGCTCGAGCGGGAGCCCCCGGAATCCCTCGACGGCTTCGCGCTCTCGAACATCCTCGACGGGGCGAGCGAGGCCTACGGCCGCCGTCTCTTCGCGGCGGTCCGGCGCGCCGCGGCGCCCGGATCGGTCGTGGTCCTGCGCAGCTTCGCCGAGCCGGACGCGCCGGGCGCCTGGAACCGCGCGGCGGAGGATCGATCGATGCTCTGGGGAGTCGTCGACGTCAGGCCGGTGGAGACGCCTTGAGCGAGGGCCGCGCCGCGCCCTCGCGCGTCGTCACCGCGGGCCGGCTCGCCGCCACGCCGGCGGAGGTCTACGACCGGCTGATCTTCTTCGAGGAGGTTCGCCGCCGGCCGCCCCTCTGGCTGGGACTCCTGCTGCCTCGTCCGCTGCGCACGGAAGGACCGCGCACGAGGCCCGGTGACGAAACGCGCTGCCTGTATCGCAACGGGCGGCTCGTCAAGCGCGTGACGCGCGCGGTGTCGCCCTCGTCCCTCGAGTTCGAGGTCGTCCTCCAGGACCTCCCGATCCGGCCGGGAGTCCGTCTCGTCGGAGGCCGCTACGCGCTCGCCGCAAACGGCGACGGGTCGACTCGGATCGAGATCGAGACGCGCTACGAGGGCGGTGGCCGGCCGCGCCGGCTGTGGCGCCCGATCGAGGCGGCCGTGGCCCACGCGTTCCACCGGCACCTGATCGGCGCGATCGACGACGAGCTCGAGAGCCTTCGCTTCGTCGCGAGGGCGCTCTCGATCCCGGACGGGAACGGCGCCTCCCCGCTCGGGCATCGCCCTCCCGCCTAGAGGGGATGTCTCGGGCCTTCCCTCGGCCTCCTACTCGTAGCGCAGCGCCTCGATCGGTCGGAACCGCGAGGCCTTCCAGGCCGGATAGAGGCCGAAGACGAGGCCGATCCCGACGGCGATCCCGAACGCATGTCCGACCGAGGCGGGTGCGAAGACGATGGGCCACCCCGCCGCGGCGGCCAGAATCCGCGACGCGAAGAGCCCCACGACGACCCCGACGGCGCCTCCGGCGACGGAGAGTCCCAGCGCTTCGAGCAGGAACTGGGCGAGGATGTCGCGGCGCCGTGCGCCGACCGCGAGCCGCAACCCGATCTCGCGTATGCGTTCGGTCACGGAGACGAGCATCACGTTCGCGATGCCGACGCCGCCGACGAGCAGCGCGATCGCCGCGAGCGAGGCGAGGAGCATCGACAACGTCCCCGACGTCTCTTCCGCGACCTGAGCGATCTCCTGCTGGGAGCGGATCAGGAAGTCGGAATCCTGGCCGTCGGAGATCCGGTGCCGCTGGCGCAGCAGGGCCTCGATCTCGCCCTGAGCCTGGCCGATGGCCTCGGGGGAGGCCGCGGACGCGAGCACGGCGTCGATCTTGATCGTGCGCTTGAGCAGGCGCATGACGGTCGTGTACGGCGCGACCACGACGTCATCCTGGTCCTGGCCCATCAGATTGCCTCCCTTCGCGTCCAGCACGCCGATCACGCGAAAAGGAATGTTCTTGATCCGAATCGTCTCGCCCACCGGAGGGGTGCTTCCGAACAGCTCTTCCGCGACGGTGGCCCCGAGCAGGCAGACGCGCGCGGCGGAGCGGACCTCCGGCTCGCCGAAGAACGCCCCGGCCCTCGTGTCCCAGCAGCGCACGCAGGGCCAGTCGACGCCGACGCCCTCCACCCGCGTGCCCCAGTTGCTGTCGCCCTCCACGAGCTGAGCGGCGGTCCGGACGTCCGGCGTGACGAAGGCCACGGAGGGACACTCCTCGCGCATCGCCGCGACGTCGTCCTCGGTCAGCGTGGACTGGGCCGTGAAGAGGCGCGCTCCGCCGCTGGTCGCGAAGCCCGGGTAGACGACGAGGAAGTTCGAGCCGAGCGAGGAGATGTTCCGCTGGATTGCCCCTTTCGAGCCCTGGCCGATCCCGACCATCGTGACGACGCACGCCACCCCGACGACGATCCCGAGGGCGGTCAGACCGGAGCGCATCGGATGATTCCGCAGCGCCTCCAGCGCCAGCTCGGCGCTGGCTCGGGCTCGGACGTGAGGCGACTGTCTCATTCGCGCTCGAGCTTGGGCCGCGGGCGGGTCGATCGAAATGATGCATCTGCATCATCCGTCGAGGTCCGCCCGGACGCCTAATGAAGGCGATGCGCGGGGTGATCCTCGAAGACGGCCACGAAGCTCCCGACTCGGACGAGGGGCATTTCTGGTCGATCGTTCTGGCCGGAGGAGAGGGGACGCGGCTTCGGCCGCTCATGCGGAGGCTCTACGGAGACGAGCGCCCCAAGCAATTCGCTCCGCTACTCGGATCCCGCTCCCTTCTCCGGGCGACGCTCGACCGGAGCCGCCGGAAGATATCTCTCGAGAGGACGATCGTCGTGACCTCGCGTCGGCACGCGAGGTACGTGGCCGAGGAATTCGCGTCCTCACCTCGCCCCAAGGTGCTGGCGCAGCCCCGTGACCGGGGCACGGCGTCCGGCATTCTCTTCCCGGTTCACTGGATCCGGGGCCGGGACCCCGAGGCCGTCGTCGCCGTCTTCCCCTCCGACCACTTCATCGCGGACGAGGCCGCGTTCATGGAGCACGTGGCCTCCCTCCTTCGCCTCGCGCGCCGGTACCCGGACCGGCTGTTCCTGGTGGGAGCAGAGCCGGACCGGGCCGAATGCGACTACGGCTGGATCGAGCCGGGCGATGTGCTCGAAGCGGAATCCGGCGTGCGCGGAGTGAGGGGTTTCGTCGAGAAGCCCGATCCGTGCAGGGCCGAAGCGTGTCTCGAGAGCGGCGGTCTCTGGAACACGTTCGTGCTCGTGGGCACGGCCGGAGCGTTCGCCGAAGCGGGCCGGCGCTGTCTGCCGGCTCTCGATGCGGAGATCCTGCGCGCGTCGCCGTTCTTCGGGACGCCGAGGGAAGAAGAGATGGTCGAGCGCGCCTACGAGGCGGCGCCGTCGGCCGATTTCTCCCGGGGAGTCCTCGAGAAGTCTGCGCGGTCGCTCGCCGTTTCACGGCTCCCTCGCGTCGGCTGGAGCGACCTCGGAACGCCCCAGCGCGTCGTGCTCCGTCTCGCTGCGTATCTCGAGCCGTCGAGGCTTCCCGGATGGACTCCGACTCCGACTCCGACTCCCCCGTGGGCCTTCGAGGGACTGCCGATGCGGAATCCGACTCTCTGAGGTGGTGAAATCATGAAGACTCGCAACTCCATCCTCGTCGCGACCGATTTTTCTCCCGCCTCCGAAGCCGCCGTTCGCGAGGGGATCCGGATCGCCGATGCGCTGGGAGCCAGGCTCACACTCTTTCACTGCTACCTCGAGCCGGCCGGGGCGTTTGCGGTCGAATCGGTGGAGCGTTACGAGACGCTCATGCGGGCGGTCCGGTCCGATGCCGTGAAGAAGCTCGAAGAGCTTTCCAGCGGGGCCGTCGCGCGAAGAATCCCGGTCGAGTTTCGTCTCGCGATGGGAAGACCGGATCGAGAGATCGTTCGGGCCGCCTTCCGCGAGGGCACCCGCCTGATCGTCCTCGGCACGCACGGGCAGGGAGGACGTCGGGCCCTGGTGGGAAGCGTGGCCAGGAGAGTGGTCGCGGGCACCGGGCGTCCGGTGCTCACCGTTCCGCCGAACTGGAGAGCCGTCGAGGATCGTGAGCCCCTCGCCCGGGCGCGCACGCGCGAGCTCTCCGGCGCGGGCAATGCCGGAGGCGCCCCATGACCGCTCACCACCAAAAGATCACCCGGCTCGCGCGAATCGGCGCGATGGTGTCCGCGGCTGCCGCCACCGGTACGGCGGCCGAGGTCCTCCGGCGTTATCGCCGGGACCTCCGCCAGGCTCGAACGCGGATCGCCTCCAGCCGGATCGCAAAGACGGCCCTCGGACCCATCGAGTATTCGAGCGCCGGCGAGGGTCCGCCCGTTCTCGTCGTGCACGGCGCGGGCGGAGGCTTCGACCAGGGCATGGATCTCGGGCGCGCCCTCGCGCCAAAAGGGTTCCGGGTGATCGCCGTTTCTCGATTTGGCTACCTGCGGACTCCCCTGCCCCCGGACGCCTCGGCCGAGTCGCAGGCCGACGCCCATGCGGCGCTTCTCGACGCTCTCGGCGTCCGCACCGCCGCGGTCCTCGGCGGATCCGCCGGCGCGCCCTCGTCGGTCCAGCTCGCCCTGCGGCACCCCGATCGGGTGAATGCGCTGATCCTCGGTGTCCCGGCTCTATACCCCTTTGGGCGCGTCACGGCGGGGTCGCGCCAGACCCGGCTGCTCTTCGATTCCGCTCTCCGGTCCGACTTTCTCTTCTGGGCCGCGATCCGGCTCGCTCATCGGACGCTCATCCGGTCGATTCTCGGCACTCCGCCGGCCCTCGTCGACCACGCTTCGCCCGCCGAGCGGGCCCGCGTCGAGGAGATACTGGAGCACATCCTGCCGGTGACGGCGAGACGCCTCGGGCTGATCAACGACGCCTTCGTCACGACGCACCTCGAGCGTTACCCTCTCGAGAGCCTCGAGACGCCGACGCTCCTGATTGGAACCGCCGACGACCTGTACGGAACCTTCGACGCGGCCCGCTTCGCCTCCGAGCGCATCCCGAACGCCCGCTTCCTCTCCTACCCGACCGGCGGCCACCTCTGGGTGGGCCACCACGACGAGGTCACCTCCGCCATCGCCGCCTTCCTGACGGAGGCCCTGCGCCGCGAGCCATCGGCTTCACCCGCCGCCACCGAGGCTCTCTCGTCGACCCGCTGATCTCCTTTCTCTTGATGCAAACGCATCATTGGGCGCAAGAGGAGCCGAGTCATCCTGTCTGCATGCAAAGGAGCACGCCATGAAGACGTTTAGAAGGATTCTTCTCGCGACGGACCTGACCCCCGCCTCGGAACCGGCTCTCGAGGAAGCGATCACTCTCGCCGCCGAGAACCACGCGGAGCTGATCGTCGCTCACGCGTACGAGCCGCCGAACCTCCCGCAGGCGGCCGCCGTCGGCCCCGACGTCTATGAGGAATGGGACGGTAATCTTCGCGAGGACGCGGAGCAGCGGACCGCGCCGCTCGTGCAGCGGGCCCGGGACGCCGGCGTCAAGGTCTCGAGCCTCGTCCTGCGCGGCGCCGCCTACGACGTGATCCTCGAGACCGCAAGAGCGAACGAAGTGGACCTCCTCGTCATGGGCACCCACGGGCGCAAGGGCGTCTCGCGGATGTTCCTCGGCAGCGTCGCATCGCGAGTGATCTCGGCGGCGCCGTGCCCGGTCATGACCATTCGGGCCGCCTGAAGGCGGTCCGGTCGCGAAGAGCGGCGGCGGCTTTCTTCCACGGGCGAGGTACAGTTCCCGCCATGGCCTAGAAGTCGAGAAAGACCAGCCGCCGCAAAGCGAAGACGGCGAGAAAGTCCGCGGCCCGAGGAAGAAGAAGACGGCGGCGCGCCGCAAGTCCGCGACTTCGCGACGCAAGGTTCGGTCTCGCGCGAGGCGCTCGAGCACGCGTCGCCGTGTCCGAAAGATCGCCCGGAAACCGGCTCGCCCGAAGCGCAAGACGCGCCGATCGGGAAGACCGGACGCTTCGATCGCCGCGGGAGCGGCGACGCGCGGTCTGGGAGGCCAGTCCGGCGTCACCGAGGATCTCGGTCAAGTGGCCGTCGCCGACTCCGAGAGCGTCGAGGAGCCCTGGGTCGAGAGTTGCGAAAGCAGCTCGTCGAAGAAGGGCAGGCGTTCGAGGCCGGGATCGTCGACGCGGTGGAGAACGCCCCCGACGCCGACCAGGGCCCGATCCGGACGCGCGAGGTCCCCGAGGACGACGTGCCCGAGGAGTACCTGGACGAGGACTAGATTCCGGAAGACACGTCGGTCAGGCGGCTCCGCGATTCGTCGGGGGCGACGCCGCCAGCTTTGGAGCCAGAACTCCGAATCCCACCGCGAGATGCTGAATCAATCGATTCCGTAGGAAGGTCAGGCTGCCCCGCGGGATGTGCAGTACCCTCGTCGCTTCGGCGAAGGAGGCACCTCCGCGGACGAGCCGGAGCAGTTCGGCCTCGACCGCTGGAAGCCGTCGCTCGAGACGATCGAGCGAAACCTTCAGATCCACTCCCGTTCCGGTCGGGCGCCTCTCCGTCCGCTCCAGTTCGATCGCCGCCGAGAACTCGCGTGTCCTCCGGACCCAGCGCTCACGCCAGTAGCGTTTGATGAAGTTCTGTGCAACGGCGCCGACCCAGGGCAGGACGGATGCGGCATCCAGCCTCCCCGTTTCCACGAGCCACAGGAGGAGATCCTGTGCGAGGTCGTCCGCATCGGCTCTCGCGAGCCCGGCCAGCAGGCAAGCCCGCCGGATTCGTCCATAGGCTTGAGTCAGAACCTCGGAGAAGGGTTCCGACCCGCCTTCGACGCTTCCCTGTCCACATGGAGCGTCCATGCCGACAGCCCTCCGGAACGACGTGGGGAAAGCGGATCGATTCTCGACTAGCCTTTTCGCCGCCGTCAAGAGATTACTAAGTCAGGAAGGCTCGCCTATGAGGGAACTCCGCTCGATGTGGTTACGCGCGTGTCGTGGGATGCTCGCTCTCGGCTTCCTCGTGGGCATCACGCGCCCCGCCCTCGCGGCCGTCGTCACCTTCGAAAGCCTGAATGCGCCCGGTAACGGCACCGGCGGATTGCTTCTCAAGAACCAGCTGGCGGGAGACGGGATCGTCTTCCAGGGAGTGACCGCCCTAGACTACTCGCAGGGAATCGCGATCCCGAATTTCACGCATTCGGGCACCAAGGCCGTCGAGCTCTGCTATGCGGCCGAGTTCTGCACGGGCCCCCTGGACTTCTCCTTCACCACGGCCCAGCGTCGAGTGAAGGTCTGGGTGGGATATTCCTGGTCCCTGACATCGGCCCAGACCGTCGTTCTCCGGGCCTACGACATCTTCGGCAACCAGGTCGGCTCTGCCACCCAGATCCTCGGCCCGAGCACCGGAGTCATCCCCGTCGCGACCTCGCTCCAGGTGTCGGTTCCCGTCTTGCCCCGTATCGTTCGTGCGACGGTCGGCTTCCTCGGCGCCGAGGCCTCGCCCGCGACGATCTTCAACAACAGCCTCGTCGTGGACGACATCGAGTTCGACACGCAGGGACCGCCGCCGGCCTGCCAGGCCACGCAGCCGCCGGGGATCGGACTGATCGCACCGATCGACGGCCTCATCGTCGTCCAGAACTCCTTCACCGTCGAATTGAATCTGGTGACTCCCGATCCGTTCGCCACGATTCAGGTCTCGGCGACCGGCTCGACCCAGACGAACACCTTCGGCCCCGTCTTCGCCGCGCAGGGCCATGTCATCTACGCCGGGATTACGGGACTCCTGTTTCCCGGCGCGAACACGGTTCGGATCCAGGCCCGGGACTGCTTCGGTCAGACCGAGCGGATCGTGACCGTGAATTATCGGAACGACGTGACGCAGACACCCATCCTCGTCATCGACGAGGCCAACTTCCCGGTGCCGGCCGCCGAGGTCTACGCGAACGGCGTCCTGCTCGGCCGGACGGACACGAGCGGGATGCTGAACGCCTCGCCGCCGCTCGGCGACGGCACCTCGATCGTCGCGAAGCGATTCATCGTCGAGAGCACGACCTATCGCGGCAATCACGCGCAGGGCAGCTATCAGGACTGGAAGTTCCGCGCCTATACCTCCAACGTCGCCGTGCAGAACGACGGCAGCCTGACGACGTTCTCGGTGAAGCTCGAGCCCAACCCGCTCGCGCCCCAGGTGGTCCGCGTGCTGAAGCAGAATGCGCTCATTGGTCTGCACGTGGTGGCGTCGGTCGAGTGGGACGCGTCCACGGCCGAGCTCGAGACCGTCAAGCAGAAGCTGATCAATGCGTCGCGCTTCCTCTACAACGCGACCGACGGCCAGGTCCTCATCGAGCGCGCCGACGTCGTGGACGACGGCGCGGTCTGGGAAGATGCCGACTACCGCGTCTACGCGAACCAGTCCCTGCGCGAGAACGTGGACTGCCCTCTCGGCGCCTTCTTCGACGACAGCTTCTGGTGCAACGGCAGCTGGGTTCACGTGCAGATCGGTTCGGATGGCCCCACCTATGCGCATGAATTCGGGCACTACGGCTTCGACCTCGGCGACGAGTATTCCGACGACGACTCCTCGGTGCAGTGCACGTTCGCGCTGAGCCTCGGGACCAATCCGCCGGGGCTGAATCCCTTCCAGGCAGGCATGCCCGCGGCGTCCTGCATGATGTTCTATCAGTGGAGCGCTCCGAAGCTGTGCTCCAACCGCTCGGGCAACCCGCACGTCCACGGGACCGACCAGGGCGACGACAGCTGCTGGTCCACGCTCATCGATCACTTCAAAGACGATCGCGACAATCCGCGCTGGACTCTGCAGAGCCCGGACACGCGCGGAGCCATTCTCGGAACGATCAACGGAACGAACCCGCCGCTCCCGGCCTGGGCCCCTCAGGTCGTCATCGACAACCACACGCGCCCCAATCTCTGCGCGCCGCTGACGTTCACGGCGACCGACGACGACGGCAATCCCCAGACGGGACGGGAGATCTGGCTGCACACCACCTACGGCGCCGACATCCTCGAAGGCAAGACGAACGACGCCGGGCAACTGACGGGGACCGGACTCCATGCCGGAGACCAGGTGGAGAACCTGACGCTGCAGATCTTCGACTGCAGTCCCGTTGCGAGGCTCGCTCCCCGAGGACCTCTTCTCAGCGAGCCGGGTCTCGTCACCGTGTCTCAGAAGCAGACGGCTCCGCCGCCGACGCCGCCCTCTCCCCCGCTCAGGGGCGGGGAGCAGCTTCCTCCGCGGACCCTGGTGCTGCACAAGCCGGCATTTCACGTGTTCGCGTCTCTCACACCGGGCGCAGAGGAGAAGAGCGCGGAGCTGCGCGTCTGGGCCGAGAGCCTCGAGGGCAAGCCGGTCCCGTTGAAGGGCGCGCCGGAGATCAGGACGAAGTTGGGAGGCCGCCGCGAGCCGCTCAAGGCGCCGCTGAGATACGACTCCGAGGCACACGCGTACGCGGGCGCGCTGACCAACCTGCCGATCGACGTCGAGCTCGCCGTCGAGATCACGGCGACGGATCGGAATGGCCAGACCCAGCGATCCATGGTGCAGTTCCAGATGAGCCGGCCGGATCCCGAGAAGGACAGCAAGATCTTCTCGGCCGACGGCCAGCTTCAGCTGACGGTGCCCGCGAGGGCAATGCCGCGCGGCGCCCGCGTGTCCGTGGGACCCGGTACGGTTCGTCCGCCTTCCACGGCTGCGGACGAGGTCCTCCTCGTCGGACCGTTCCGGGTCGCCGCGGACCACCTGACCAAATTCGCGAGGCCCGCGACCCTCAAGTTCCGCCTGCCCCACTCTCGGAGGCAGCCGGGAATGGCCGGCTACCAGGAGAAGGGCTTCCGGGTGCTTCAGCTCGACCCGGCGAGCGGCACCTGGGTGGAGCGCCAGGCCGTCGTCCATCCGTTCCCAGTGGACGAGGTCATCGCGAAGATCGACTCGCCCGGCACGTTCGTCCTGGCGGCTCGACGAGAGGCCCCGAAGCCCGACCAGAAAGAGTAGCGGAGGACTACGAAGACGCCGGCGCCCGCTCGATCACCGTCGCGCCGACCAGCCGGTCGCGCAGGCGCAGCACCGGCCGCTCGAACACCCCGTACATCAAACCGGCCAGGACCGTCGACGCCGCCAGCGCGCCCGCCATGAAGAGGAGCGACTGCGGGACGCCGGTCGTCCGGTCGTTCAGGATCCAGAAGGGCTCGAACGCGGAGAGGTGGATCAGGTACATCGAGTAGCTCGTGAGGCTGATGAATCGCACGACGCCGGCCCATCGGTGCGTCGCCCACGACGCATTGACCCTCCGGCTCGATTCCAGTCCGACGAGCCACACGCCGATCGAGATCGAGAGCGGATCGAAGTAGAGCGTCCGCATGAATCGGGACTCGTTGATGGTTCCCACCCAGATCTCGCGATAGAGAATCGCCGCCATGGCGAAGATCCCGAGCAGGCCGATTCCGAAGAGCGCCTTGCCGTGCGCGGCCAGGCGGTCGTACCGCGCGCGGTCGTAGACGCGGAAGCCTCCCAGCATCACGCCGACCATCATCGTGTCCATGCGCAGGAAGATGTGGTCGCGCGGCTGGATGTTCCATCGGTGGACGGCGACGGCCCGCGCGACGATGGTCACGACCGCGATCGCGGCACACGTCACGAAGAAGGTCCTGGGCGAGCCCCCGCGCCCGAGCCTCGCCGCGAGGAGAAGGAGAAACGGAGTGATCAGGTAGAACCACTCCTCGATCGACAGGCTCCACGAGATCGGGAAGGACTTCATGGCCTCGTGGTCGAAGTTCTGGACGAACAACACGAACTTCCACGAGAAGGGATGCCCGATCCACGTCCGCAGCGCGAGGACCAGGTAATACGGCGGCAGGGTCCGCAGCCAGCGCCTCAGGTAGAAGCGGCCGAGGCCCCGGCCGGAGGGCGGCGAGAGCACCTCCTTGATGATGAGCTGGCCGATCAGAAATCCGGAGAGGACGAAGAAGATCTCGACGCCGAAGGACGCCGTGACGCCGTAGATCCCGACGAGGTCGTTGAAGTAGAACGGAAACAGGAACCCCATCGCGTGAGCGGCGAGAACCAGAAGGATTGCCGTGCTGCGGACGATGTCGAGACCGAGGTTTCGCCCCGAGCGCGTCGAGGTCAGTCTGGCCCCCTTCGAGAGTTGCCTCGATTCTACACGCCCCTCCGCGCTGTCCCTCGCCCCTGGGGGATCATGGCGCCGTGGAAAGCGGTCCGGAGGAGCCCTCGCCACTCCGCAGTCGCTGGCTCGACGCGTTCGCCGGTGACCGCTATCGGCTGACGCGCCGCCTCTTTCAGCGCGGGCTCGCGCTCGTCTACGGCATCGCGTTCCTCGTCGCCGCCAACCAGTTCGTGCCGCTCCTCGGCGAGCACGGGATCCTGCCGGTTCCGAGATTCGTCGCGGCGGTCCCCTTCTCGGCCTCGCCGAGCCTGTTCTTCCTCGCGCCGAGGGACTGGGCGTTCACGGCCGCCGCGTGGCTCGGGCTCGCCCTCTCCCTCGTCGCGCTCAGCGGACTGTCGGAGAAACGCGGCTGGCTGCTCTCCGCGCTGACGTGGGGATCGCTGTGGGTGCTCTACCTGTCCTTCGTCAACGTCGGACAGATCTTCTACGGCTTCGGCTGGGAGACCATGCTCCTCGAGGCCGGCTTCTTCGCCATCTTCCTCGGAAGCGAGCGGACCGTGCCGAGCGGAATCGTCGTGGTCCTCTACCGCTGGATGCTCTTCCGGACGATGTTCGGCGCGGGGCTCATCAAGCTCCGCGGGGACTCCTGCTGGAGGGATCTGACCTGCCTCTACTACCACTACGAGACGCAGCCGATGCCCAATCCGCTCTCGTGGTACTTCCACTGGCTGCCCCGGCCCTTCCACAAGCTCGAGGTGCTCTTCAACCACTTCACGGAGATCGTCGTCCCGTTCGCCTACTTCGCTCCCCAGCCGTTCGCCTCGATCGCGGGCCTCCTCACGATCTTCTTCCACCTCTGGCTCATGGCCAGCGGCAACTTCTCGTTCCTGGGACTCCTGACGATGGTCCTCGCGATCCCGACGATCGACGACCGGATGCTGCGACGGCTGCTGAGGATCCGGACCGCGCCGGATGCACCGCTCCCCTCGCGGCGCGCGCATCGATGGGCCACCGTCGCGCTCGCGGTCCTCGTGGGCGTGCTGAGCATCGGTCCCGCGCTGAACCTGGTCTCGCCGCACCAGGCGATGAACACCTCGTACGACCCGCTGCACCTCGTCAACAGCTACGGGGCGTTCGGCTCGATCACGCGTCCTCGCTACGAGGTCGTCGTCCTCGGAACGTCCTCCGACACGATCGACGCGCGGACTCCGTGGCGCGAGTACGCGTTCAAGGCCAAGCCCGGCGACCCGCGCCGCGCGCCGCCCCAGATCGCGCCGTATCACCTCCGGCTCGACTGGCTCATGTGGTTCTGCGGCTTCACGCCGTGGTACCAGGAGCCCTGGTTCGCCAACTTCATGGCGAAGCTCCTGCAGAACGATCCCCGGACGCTCTCGCTGATCGCCGGGAACCCGTTCCCCGAAAAGCCTCCCCGGCATGTCCGCGCCCTGCTCTACGAGTACCGGTTCACGACCCCGGAGGAGCGGAGGAGGACGGGCGCCTGGTGGGTGCGTGAGCTCAAGGACGAGTACTTCCCGATCGTCTCGCTCGACGACGCCGACTTCCGCGGGCTCCTGGAGCGGGAGGGGTGGATTCCTTGAGGGAGACTCTCCGGAGTCTCACATCCGCCTCGCGGTCCACGAGCCCGCGACCCGCCCCACCGCGTTGCGCAACCGCAGCTCGTGGTCGAACGCGCCGGGCCGGCGCAGCAGACTTCGCTTCGCCCACTTGCGGAATTCCGCGAACGCCTCGCGGATGGCGGAGGACGGGGCCGCGGAGGCCGCCGCGCGCGCCTCGCCGACACCGTCGTCGAACGCGAGGCGCCGGAAGTACGCCTTGCGCATCCGGTCGGGGCCGATGCGGTGATGGACCGTGAGCGAGGCGTCGTAGGCGATCCGCATCCCGAGAGACAGCGCGCGCGCGATCAGGTCCGCCTCCTCACCGCGGAAGAGCCGCCGGCCGAAGACGCCGCGGCGCGGATCGAACTCGCCGACGCGGTCGAAGACCTCGCGCCGGAACGCCATGTTGGCGCCCCAGACCTGCGGGTTCGGCGCGAGCGGCAGCGCGAGCGGTCCGCTCTCCTCCCAGTCCATGAGCGCGAGCTGGCGCAGGAGGCGGCGGTTCCCGGTCAGCCACGCCGGCGGCGGCGATGGCCCCTCGAAGCGCGGAAGGATCCGGCCGCCGATCCCATCCGCGCTCCAGCGCTCCAGCGCCGCCGGGATCTGCGCCACCCAGTTCCCGGCCGGCAGCACGTCGTCGTCGCAGAAGGCCAGGATCGCGCCCTGCGCCTCCCGGATGCCGCGGTTGCGCGCTCGGGACAGTCCCTGCTCGGGCTCGAGCACGCGACGAAGCGGTACCGGCGCGCCCGCGGCGAATTCGTCCACGACCTGCGCGGTCGCGTCGGTCGAATTGTTGTCCACCACGACGATCTCCCACGCGAGCCCGGGCGGGACCTCCTGCGCCGCGAGCGCCCGAAGGGTGTCCGCGAGCAGGGGCACGCGATTCCAGGTGGCGATGACGACGCTCAACTGCATGGCCGTCAGCAGTATGCGCCCCGCCCGGGCTGCCGCGTGGGGCGCGCCTGGGCTAGACTTTCGGACCCATGTCCAATCGCCGGGTGCTGGCCCTTGGCCTCGACGGCCTCGAGATCACCGTCGCCGAGCGGTTGATGGCGGCCGGCGAGATGCCGGCGCTCGCCGGGCTCGCGGCGAGGTCGGCGCGCTTTCGCCTCGATCACGGGCCGGCGCAGCGCACCGGGCTCGCATGGGAGCACGTGGCCTCGGGACTCTCTCCCGACGCGGGCCGCCGCTGGGCGGCCGTGGAGTTCGACCCGGCGACCTACGCCACGTGGCAGGAGGGAGCGCGCTTCGATCCCTGGTGGGGCGGCCTCGATCGGAAGGTCGTCGTCTTCGACACGCCCTACGTGGACCTGCGCCGCGCGCCCAACACGCGGGGCGTCGTCGGCTGGGGCGCGCACGATCCCGGAATCGACCTCGACGCGTGCCCCCACGAGCTCCTCGCGGAGTTCGAGACGCGGTTCGGAAAATATCCGGCGCCGGAGTGGACGTACGGGATGCCCTTCCCCTCGACGGCGCGGACGCAGACGATGGGCGACGCGCTCGCCCGCGCGCTCGATGTGCGGACGGAGGCGGCCCGCTGGCTCGCGACCGAGCGGCTCGGAGACTGGGACCTCTTCGTCGCGGTCGCGGGCGAGGCGCACGGCGCGATGGAGGGGCTGTGGCACGGCCTCGACCCGAGTCACCCGCATCATGCCCACCCGTCCGCGCCCGCCGCGGGCGAGGCGCTGCTCGCGCTGCACCGGGCTCTCGACCGCATGGTCGGCGAGCTCGTGGCGGCCGCGGGCGACGCCGCGGTGGTCGCGTTCACGATGGGCGGCATGGGACCCAACCACTCCGACGTCTCATCGATGGTCCTCCTGCCCGAGCTCCTCTATCGCCACGCGTTCGGGAGGCCGCTCCTCGCCGTGCCGAGCGAGTGGAGCGCGGCGCCTGGCGGCGTGCCGATCCTCGAGGAGGGGAAGCCCTGGGCGCGGACGAGCCGCGAGTGGGTCCCGGATCCCGGGACGCCGGAGTCCGGCCGGACCTCGCCGCTGCGGGCGCTCGCGGGGAAACTGCCGTCGCCCCTCCGGAGCGCGCTCCGGGAGCTTCGGCCCGCGTCCGGGAACGGAAGGCCGCGCCATCCCAGCTCGCCCGCGACGGCGAGCGCGGCGCGCCAGGGGCTCGGCTGGCAGCCGGCCGCGCGCTACCGCCCATTCTGGTCCGCGATGCCGGCCTTCGCGCTGCCGTCCTTCTACGACGGGCGCATCCGTATCAACCTCGCGGGACGCGAGCGCGATGGAATCGTTCCGGCCGCGCGGTACGAGGAAACCCTCGCCGGGCTCGAGACGCTGCTGCGCGAATGCCGCAACCCGCGCACCGGCGAGCCCGTCGTGGAGTTCTTCGAGCGGGCGTCGACGCGGGACCCCCTCGCTCTCTCGGGATCCGAGGCCGACCTGCTCGTCATCTGGCGCGGTGTCGTCGCGGCGCTCGAGCATCCGCAACTCGGCCTCATCGGTCCGGTGCCCCTGCGACGGACCGGCGGACACACGGGCCCGCACGGGATGGCCTTCGTTGCGTCGCCCGGCCGGGGAGTCGTGCCGGGAGACCGCGGCGTACGGTCCTCCTTCGACGTCGTCCCGACCCTCGTGGATTTGATGGGCGCCGCGGCTCCGGCCGGCGTGACCGGCGCGAGCCTGATCTGATCCGTCATCTCTTGCGCTCCCCTTCGGTAGCCCGCTGAGGAGCGATCCCATGCCGCTGTTCTCCGTCGTCATCCCGACCTTCAACCGCGCGCGGCTCGTGCGCCGCGCCATCGACAGCGTGCTCGCGCAGACGCTCGGCGACTTCGAGGTCCTCGTCGTCGACGACGGCAGCACCGACGACACCCGGCGGGTCGTCGGCGGCATCGGCGATGCGCGCGTCCGCCTGGTCTCGCTGCCGACCAACCGGGGCGCCGCCGCGGCGCGCAACGCCGGGATCGCCGCCGCCCGCGGAGAGCTGATCTCGCTGCTCGACAGCGACGACGAGTACGAGCCGGGCTTTCTCGAGAAGACCCGCGCCGCGCTCGCGGGAACGGGCCCGGACGTCGGCTTCTGCTGGACCGGGACCCGGTGGTCCTCGCGGCTCGAGAAGGACGGGCTCCTCCGCGAGCAGATGCGGCGCCGGATCTGGAGTCCGACGTTCGCGTCTCGCCACGCGGCGTGGCGCTACTGCCTCACGCACGACGCCCCGTGGGGGACGAGCAACGGCGTCACCTTCAAGGCCTCGGTCTTCGCGAAGAGCGGCCCGTTCGACGAGGCGATGCGGGCGTGCGAGGACATGGACCTCCTGGTCCGGCTGATGCGCGACTTCGACTTCGTCGTGATCCCGGAGTGCCTCGTGATCGTCCACGACGACGCGCCGCAGCGGGTCGACGGACATCGCGGCAACCAGGCCGACGCGTGGGCGAGAATGTACGCGAAGTACCGCGACGACATCCGGGGAGACGCCGGGGCCGTCCGGTTCTTCCTGACCATCATCGCCCGCACCTACCGAGAATCGGGCCGCCGGCTCGAGGCCTCGATCTGGGCGCTGCGGTTGATCGCGCGGCGTCCCCTGGATCCCGCGGCCTACCGCCTCCTGTTCCGCAGCGTCACCGGCCTCGCGCGCGGCTGAGCGAGCGAACCTACCGCGCGGCAGGATCCTCGTTCCACAGCGCGCGGAGGGCGGCGTGCGCCTTCTTCGGGCGGCGGTCCAACGTGACCAGGCCGAAGGGGCCGTACTCGGCCGGAAAGTCGTTGGTGAAGCCGCGGCGGTGGCGATAGTCCGCCCAGGACCAGACGACTCCCCCTGCGATCTCCGGGACCTCCCCGACCGCGCGCCAGACGGCCGACACGTACGCGGCCTGGTAGTCCTCGCTGAAGCGCACGTCGCCGCCGGAACCCGGGATGCCGATCGTGCCGAACTCGGTGACGAGGATCGGCTTGTCCGGAAAGAGGCGCGCGAGATCCCGCAGCGCGCCACGGGTCGGCAAGTACACGCGGTCCTCGATCTGTCCGAGATCCTCCGCGACGTCGCCCTCCCACATCCCGTAGTAGAGGTTCGCGGCGATCAGGTCGGCGCGGGCGAAGGCGCGGTTCTTTTCGAAGTCATGGTCCGCGACGTAGGTCGCCAGGCGGGACGGGTCGAGCGCCTTCGCGCGCGCGAGGAGCCTTTCCATTGCGCGAACGCCGAGCTCATCGGCGGTCTCGCATTCGTTCGCAACGCTCCAGATCACGAGCGAAGGATGATTGCCGTCGCGGCGGACCATCTCCCCGAGCGCCTTGTCGGCGAGGTCGACGATCCGGTCGTTCGCGAACTCCGGCGGGACCTTCGGGCGGAAGCTCGCGCGCCACCAGTTCAGCGGAACCTCCTCCATGAAGAGGAGGCCGATCTCGTCGGCGATCCGCAGGTGCGCCGGGGACTGCGGGTAGTGCGTGCGGATCAGGTTCGCGCCGGTCGCCTTGACGGCGAGGAGGTCGGCGCGGATCGTGGCCTCGTCGACGACGGGGCCGTGAACGGGGAACTCGTCGTAGCGGTTGACTCCCCGCACTCGGAGCGCGCGGCCGTTCAGCCGGATCTCCCGGCCGGCCGCCGCGATCGAACGCACGCCGAAGCGATCGCCGACCGCATCGACCTCGTCCGGCCCGGCGAGCAGCCGGACACGCGCCTCGTAAAGGGACGGCGTCTCCGGGCTCCAGAGCCGGGCATCCGGAAGGGACAGCGCGAGAGTCGCGGTCGCCGTACCTCGAGCCGCGACGCGCGCCTCCGCCTCCACCGCGCGCCCCTCCACTTCGAGGCGCACGCGGCCCGCGAAGGGGACCGGAGCCGTGTTCCCGATCTCGACGACGGCCCGAACGTCTCCGTCGCCGCGCGCGACCGGGGCGGCCCGGATCGCGACGTTGCCGAGGTACGCGGGCGCCGTGGTCAGCAGCTCGACCGGCTCGAGGAGTCCGCCGTACTGTACCCACTCGACAATCTCCATGCCGGGCAGCCAGTCGTATCGCGTGCCGTTCTCGACGCGCACGACGATCCACACCCGCGCGTCGTGCCCGCTTCCCGGTGTCCGCCGCGGCGTGATCGGAACCTCGAAGGGCAGGTAGCCCGTCAGATTCTCGCCGGCGGGCTCTCCGTCGATCCAGACGACCGCGCGGTGGTTCGCGCGGCCGAAGCGGAGCCGCTGCCACGTGCCCGGGACGATGCGGTCGGCCGGCAGCGACAGCGCGTACCAGCCAACGCCCTCGAAGCCGTTCATCACGGCGTCGTACTCATCCCACGCCATCGGGACGGCGACCGGACGCCAACCCTTCCGATCGAGATCCGGCCTTTCCCAGTGCCGCACGTCGCCGATGCGCTGCGGGTCCGGCTGGAAGAGCCAGCCTTCGGAGAGGATCCGGCTCCGCGGCGGCGCGACGCGGCCCGAAGCGGCGAACGCTTGCGGCGAAGCGAAGAGGGTCGCGGCGAGCGAAAGGCCGACCGCGAGGCGGCGCACCGTGGCCCGCTTCATGAGCGCGATTATGCGCCGGCGCGCGCCGCGAGGATGCGCAGCCGCCGCCAGAGGAAGACGATGAGCGCGAGCGCGATCGGCACGCCGATCAGGCTGCGCGGATCTCCGGCGATCGCGTTCACGGAATCCCCGACCAGATTCACGGCGAGGATCCCGAGCGCGACGCGATGACCCCAAACGGTGTTCCTCCAGAGGCCGACCGCGGCGAGCGCGCACGCCGCCGCGACGGTCGCGAGCAGCGGGAGCGCCCATGGCCCCATCCGCAGGAAGCCCTCGTGGCCGCGCGGATTGATCCTCCAGACGGCGTCCAAGGCGGTGCCCGGGAAGAGGAGCAGCAAGGCGGCGAGGCCGCACGCCAGGACGCCGAAGGCGAAGAAGAGGCTCAGCGCCCTCACCCCCGCGGGCCGGGACTCGGGGGTGACGGTGTCGAGGCGGCCGGCGGACATGGGACGTCATTCTGCCGCGGAGGCGGGCGGACACCGAAAACCCGCTCCCGGCGAGGGTCTTCCCGCCGCTCTTCCCTCGCTCCTTCCGCCTCGCACCGCGAGCTCCCCGGTTTTCCGGAACCCGTCGCCGCGCGCCGGGGTTATTTGGGGAAACGGAGGTGCTCGTGGCCGAGACGTTTCAGGAGTACACAGCCCGCATCGGCAGCTACGTCGCCGGCAGGGATCCGATGGCGATCCTGCGGAAGACGCCGAAAACGCTGGCGCGCGCGGTCGGGGCCGCCACGCGCCGCCGGCTCACGGCGCGCCCGGTGCCCGGAAAGTGGTCGGCCGGCGAGATCCTGGCGCATCTCTCCGAGCTCGAGATGCTCTGGGGCTGTCGGCTTCGATTGATTCTGGGAGAGTCCGGCGTCCCGATCGTGGGCATGGACCAGGACGTCTGGGCGAAGAACTCCGCCTACCGGACGATCGACCCCCGCCGCGCCCTCGCCGCCTTCCTCGCGATCCGGCAGGCGAACCTCGACCTGCTCGGGCGCCTCACCCCCGCGCAGCGGCGTCGCTGGGGAGCCCACTCGCAGTTCGGGCGCCTGACGGTGACGCGGCTGACGGAGCTCCTCGCCGGCCACGACGTGAACCACGTGCGGCAGGTCGTGGAACGGCTCGCCCCGAAGAAGAGGAGACGCCGCGCGCGCGACGCCCGTTGAAGCGTCTGGCGGCGCTCAGTCATCGTCGTCCTCGTCTGCGCCGCCGCCCGCGACGAGCGCCGAGCGGACCGGCGGCGGCATGGGCGAACCGGCGCCGCGCACCGACCTCCAGACGATCTCGTTGAGCTCTCGGTCCGGCGCGCGGTCCGGCTCGTCGAGATTCATCGCGGCGGACGCCTCGGCTCCCCAGGCCTCGGGGTCGTTGCGCTCGTCGAGGGCGATCCGCGCGGGCCGCGCCGCGTACGGCCGGGTGTCCGGCTTCGCGGTGAACGCGGCGCGCAGAGGTGTCGCGGCCGCGTCGTACTGGCTCATCGGGGGAAGACCCAGGATGAGCTCGATCGTCCGCAGCACGGACGCCGTCGTGTAAAGCGTCGAGTCGAGGAACTCCCGGCGCGTGTACGGGCTGATCACGAGCGACACCGACCGGTGCGCGTCGACGTGGTCCGGCCCGTCCTGCGCGTCGTCCTCGAGCACGAAGATCACGGAGTCCTTCCAGTACCGGCTCCTCGAGATCGTCTCGACGAGGCGGCCCAGCGCGGCGTCGTTCTCGGCGATCATCGCGCGCGGAGTGGGCATCCGGGCGCGCGTCCCCGCCGTGTGGTCGTTGGGCAGGTGGAAGATCGAGAGCCGGGGAAGATCCCCGTTCTGCTCGAACGCGCGAAACTCCTCGAGCCACGCGTCGATCCGTTTCGCGTCCGGGATCGAGAGGTTCCAGGACGGATACGTCGGGCTGATGTGCCCCTCGAGGCCGGGCACGGCGGCGACCACCGGTCCCGTCCCCGAGTCCGGATCGTCTTTCCCGGGACGGTGGCCGAACTCGCCGTAACTGCGGTAGCTCACGCCGGCGCGCGCGGCCGCGTCCCAGAGGTAACCCTTCGCCGGCGCCGACACGTTGCCGTAGGCGTTGCGCATCGGGCCGCCGCTGTCGGTCAGGTACTTGCCGCCGCGGCCCGCGTAGTTCATGGGCCACGTCTTCTCGATGACGTCGGTCGCGTAAGCGGCCGTCGAGTAGGAGTGGCCGTCGGCGCTGACCTCGGCGTTGACGTAGAAGTTGTCGAGCTGGACGAACTCGCGGGCCAGGGCGTGCGCGTTGGGCGTCGTCTCCTCGCCGAAGAGGCACAGGCTCGCGTCGCCGTTGCCCTTCGGAAGATCGCCGAGGATCTGGTCGTACGTGCGGTTCTCGCGAATGACGTAGAAGACGTGTTGCAGCGGCGTCCTGCCGCCGGGCCGGCGCGGGATCGGCGAGCCCTTCTCGGCGAGGGACTCCTCCTTCTCGGCGCCGGCTCCCGACGACGAGGACGGGGTCACGCGCCGGACCGTCGCCGTGTAGGCCGCGAGTGCGGCGGCGTCCGGGACGGGCAGGACCGAGAGCGCGCCCGTCAGCAGCGCGCCGATGTACTGCGAGCGGTCGCCCTCCGCTCCGGGTTGCGGGCCGCGCGGGTTCGCCATCGACGTCAGGCCCTTGCCGGACAGCACGAGAAGGCGTTTCCCGTCCGGCGTGAAGGACACGCCCGTGGGATACCAGCCGGTCGGGACGAAGCCCGCGACGCGGCTCGCGCCGGGCCGCGAAACGTCGACGACCGCGACCGCGTTGTTGTCGGCATTCGCGACGAGCAGCGTCTTCCCGTCGGGCGAGAGCGCGAGCGCGTTCGGCGTGCTGCCGGCGGGCGCGTCGGCACCGAGCGCCACCGAGATCTGCTCCTTCGCCGTCTTCGACGCGAGGTCGATCGCCCAGACCGAGTTCGTGTTGGCGCACGCGACGAAGAGGCGCGCGCCGGCATTCTGCGTCGAGGCGGGCGTCGCCGGTACGCCGCCCGCCGTCGCCGCGCGACGGCGTTCCGCGCCGTCGTCGAGGACCATCGCGTTGGGGTGCTCGCCGACCGGCACCTCGCCGCGC
>Ga0207711_10001521_pt1 | contig 21549 bp, 21 predicted proteins | sample KBSS34metaG_FD_184401 | JGI IMG/M metagenome (GOLD analysis project Ga0207711, IMG submission 184401) | Switchgrass rhizosphere microbial communities from Kellogg Biological Station, Michigan, USA - KBS S3-4 metaG (SPAdes) (version 2) | ecosystem: Host-associated > Plants > Roots > Rhizosphere...
GGTCCACATACGTACCGGACGATCTATCTCGATCGCCGAAGCCATCCGAAGAGTCTTGCTCCCAGCTACTATGGACACTCTATTGGCCACTGGGAGCACGACACCCTCGTTGTGGACACGCGAGGCTTCAATGAAGGTTTCTGGTTTGACCGCAGCGGGCTGCCCCATACCGAACAGCTGCACATGATCGAAAAATTCACGCGTACGGACTCGAAGACGATGCTGTACCACGTCACGATCGACGACCCTGGCGCCTATACGCGCGAATGGTCCAGCAGCTTTGTAATGGGTTGGGACGGCGAGCAGGAACTTTTCGAGTATGTCTGCCAGGACAACAATCTCGCCACGGATCTCCTGGTCGGTGGTCAAAGCCAGATCTCCCGCGCTAGAGCAATCGTTCCGTAGAAATCGAGCCGGTTCAAGAGGATCGGGAGCTTTGTGATTGATTAACTATGAATTGATATTTGCGAGATGAAATGCGCGGACGTGAAAGAGCGTCTGAACTTCGCAAATATCAATTCATAGTTAATCAATCACAAAGCTCCCGATCCTTCTAAAAATAGGGAAACACCGTGCCTGGCCCTGATTTTCTATTTGTCCGGGTAGCGCACCGATTCAAGGAATAAGCCGGAAGCGGGAGCCGTCCAGGCAGCGATGTCCAGGGCGGAGTTGGGATGGCCTTCGAGCAACCGGCGAAAGTCGTTCTCCTTCAGTTCTCCGGTTCCGATTCTTACCAGGCAACCAACGATCCGCCGAACCATACGCCAGAGGAAGTGCGATGCTTCAATGCGGAACTGAATAATGTCGTCCTCGGCTTCAATAGTGGCGTTCTCCACGACCACGATCGTTGACTCGTCGGGTCGGGCAGGATCTGCCGCCCGGAAACAGATGAAGTCGTGTCGCCCAACCAACAATGATGCGGCGCGGCTCATGGCTTCGACATCGAGAGGCTCCTTGATCCACCATACATTCTTCTTGGTGAATGCCTGCTTGCGTCTCGAGATCTGATAGATGTAGCTGCGCGACACCGCATCTCGCCGCGCGTGGAAGTTCCGTGGAGCGGGTTCGACCTTCAGGACAACAATATCCGCGGGCAAGAGATCGTTTAGCCTGCGAAGCAATTCCGACGGCGCTTCGCGGATCTGGCGCGGACTGCGGATGTGCACAACCTGCTCGAGCGCGTGCACACCGGCATCGGTTCGGCCGGCCCCCTGCATCTCCACGTCGCCATGAAGAACAGAAGTCGCGGCCTTGCGCAACTCGCCCATTACGGTGCGGGCATTTTTCTGTTCCTGCCATCCGCTGTACCGCGAACCATCGTACTCAAGAAGAAGTTTGAAGGTGTTCAAGAAATCAATTTGTCGATCTGCTGATGACGTCGGCCTGCGAGTTGATTCGCTCCTGTTTGAACTCCGTCAGAATCTCCAGGATCGGGCTCATCATAGGTGTAAGGCCACCACGCCCGCCGAGTTGTCGATTCCCTGAGCGAATGAACGTGCTTGAGGCATCCAGCGGCAATGTCCCGACGTTCCGATAGAATTGCGTATGGATCGGAGGACCGACTTGCGGTCTGAACAGATACTGCTCGACATTCGACAGGTAAAACGCGCCGACGACGGCGTCGTGCTCCCTTAAGTATCCTCCGACAGCTCGAATTGCTTTTGAACCACCAAAGTTGCCGACTATCGGAACAACAAGGTTCTTCTGCTCCATTTGCTTCACGAACTGGAAACTATCCTCGGACGCGAAATAGCTGCGGTTCACGCCATTGTCGTCGGCGATCACCATGAGATCGGCGTATTCGACATTGTTCGGTCCGCCACGACCTGGAGTGGCTCTTCCCTGGCCATCGACATTGGAAGAATAGTTGAGAGTCACACCAAAAGCTGAAAACACGTCGAAGACGTGGTCGAAGGTGAGTTCATCTTCGGCCGTCAACTTGAAGCCGTGCTTTCTGATCAAAAGATCTTTGATCGCCTGCCGGTTGGTCTCCTGCAACGTCTCGTCCCGCGCTGCGTCGCGATACGCCGTGAACAACTGGTCGGGTGTCGACGTTTCACCCAGTCCTTCCGGACGCTTCCTCGAAAAAATTACCGAAAGAAAGTCCGCGCGGTTTGCCGACATTTCGAACGCGGCCTTATACATCAAGTGCTGGATCATGTTCTGACGGCGGATATCGATAATGAAAGCGATCTTCGGTTTGAGGCCGGCGATGTACTGGAAATTCTGTTCCGGACCTACTCCCATATAGACGCCGCCGGGTTTCACGATGCCCTGGAGTTTCGGTATCAGCGTCTGATATCCGAGTTCGTTGGAAGAAAAGTTTTCTGAAGTGAAGAACCCGCCGTCCTCAGAAAGGTCCTCGATCATCTTCCAGAATGCTTCGTCACTGATCTGTGTGGGAAGGGTGTCGGCCGCCCCAAGGGATGGAACGACAAGCCCAAGGACAAGCGCCAGGACTGCCGCTGAACGAATGGCCATTCCATGAAAGTTCTCCCGTGCCGTGTTTTTCAATTCAGCCTCCTCACACTACTGCGATAACTGGCGAAGGTTGCCATACTGGAGGATCCTCCCAGCTCTGAATTCTTTGAGAAACGCCTCCATCGGCGACAGCGTTGATTGAAATCTGAACGCGCCGCCACCCCCGCTGAATGAGCGAATGAAAGTGCTGCTTGACTCCAGGGGCAGGGTCGCGACGTTCTCATAGAATGCCGCAGCCCTGTCATCATTGAAAAGGTACTGTTCGACGTTGGAGAGATAAAAAGCGGTTACCGGTGTGTCGTGATCCTTCAGGTATTGCCCGACAGCACGGATCGTCTTCGGTCCCGAAAAATCTCCGACTAAAGGCACGATGAGATTCTTTCTCTCCATTTCGCGTACAAATCGGTAATTTTCCTCACTCGCGAGATAACTCCGGCGTTGTCCCGCTCCGTCATCGGCCACCATCAGGTCTTCATATGACGGATTGTTAATGCCGGCGCCCCTGCCGCCGGTCGAGTAGTCCAAATAGGGACCGGCATCCGCGAAGACGGAGTAGACGTACTCGATGCTCGAAAAACCCGAGAGGTCTCCGGGGCGCAATTCAAACTTGTGAGTCCTGACAAGGAGATCCTTGATCGCCTGAAGGGTCTGCTTCTGGATATCGGGATCGCGTCGAACCTGCCGATAGGCGTCAAACAATTCAATCGCCGTTGACTTCTCGCTGAGTCCGTCGGGGCGTTTCCTTGCGAACAGTTTAGAAATGAAATCGGCGCGAGTCTCAGACAACTCAAAGAGGGCCTTGTACATCAGCAACTCGATCATGTTCTGTCGCCGGATATCGGTGATGAACACAATCCTGGGCTTCAACGCCGCAACATACGTAAAGTTCTGTTCAGGAGCCACGCCCAGATAAGCGCCCCCAGTCCTGGTCCCTTCCAGAAGGCGTGGAATGACCCATTGGTAACCCAATTCGTTGGACACAAAATTCTCAAACTGAAAAGAGCCGTCGGGCTCCGACATGTTGACGACGAGGTTCCAGAAGACTTCATCGGAAATCTCACCCGGCAAAGCTTCGGCTTTGAACGACGGAACTGCCAGCAAGAACACACTGGTCGTGGCAATCAGCAGGAATAGCGACCGCAAAAAGAGGCGGCTTTCAGAAACGCGCATGACTACCCCCCAAACGGTGTTCCAGTATGTACCGAAAGAATATCTTCTCTTCAGAGGAATCGCCGAGCCATGGCGCATTGCACCAGTCATTGTGCACAATCCGTACGCAGACTGGCAAAAACGTGTAAATTGAGACAACTACCCAACTTTTGTTGGGATTGGCTTTCGATTTGTGCGATAAATATGGGCGTTTTAGACAGGAGGATTCTTACTGATGAGTACTACTGAGACCCCGAAAGACGCCGCTCCGTCCTTTCGTATCGATGTCGGCCTTCACGACATGCTGAAGGACAGCCACGGCTTGAAGGACCTCGACGATCCCATCGGTCCGGTCGAAGGCGGACTGCCCGAGCCGGTTTATCCCCAGTATCCCGATCCGTCGACACGTTGGAAGACGCAGCGCGCGTACAACAATTTCAAACGGCTGCGCACGTGGAAAGGTCTCGGCGCTCCCTACTTTAAATCGAAGATGATGCCGTGGGAGCTGCGGCCGCTGATCGCGTATCTATTCAGCGAATGGAAATGCAATCTGGACTGCCATTATTGCTGGTCATACGACAACAGCATCAAGGGAATGACCGAGCCTGTAGCGAAGAAATCTATCGATTGGCTTCACGAGACAGGCAACCGTTTCCTTGCGCTGATGGGTGGAGAGCCGCTGCTGCGACCACACTTCATACATAAGATCACGTACTACGCTTCGAAGAAGGACTTCATCACGTACCTGCCTACGAACGGGCGTCTGATGAAGCCGGACGTTATCGATCGTCTTGGGGATGCCGGTCTCGGCACCGTGAACCTTGCGGTGGACACCGTGAAGGAAAAGCCCGGACTGGCAAAGGCTCTTGAGCCCATCCGTCCGTATTTCGAATATTTGATGAAGGTTCAGAAGAAGCATCAAATCTCGACCTTCTTTAACGTTTGCATTTGCCGGACGAATATGGAGGACGTGAAGGAACTCACGAAGATCGCCAAGGACCTCGACATCGGCATCGATTTCCATATCGTGGAGTCTCCGCTGATCGATTCTCCTCACTTCAAGCACCTCAACAAGAACAGCACGTTCCTGACCCCCGACGATTACCCCGCAGTTGATGATCTGATCGACTGGATCGTGGATCAGCAGAGGCAGGGCGTGAAGGTAGTCAACCAGCGCGATCGCCTGTTGCAAATGAAGACTTTCATGCGCGGCCACACGGAAGCCTGGGGCTGCCGCGCCGGTATCAACACGCTGATTATCCGGACGGATGGGACTCTCGCTCCGTGCTTCCCGATGTATTCGGCGACGTATGACTGGGGAGTGGCCGGTGCTCCGAAGTTCGATCGACAGCAGCTGGCTACCATGAAGAAAGAGTGCGAGCTCCACTGCTTCTCCACGCTCAATCACATCGTCGCTTACGTCTACAACAACGGTAATGTGATTAAGTGGATCGTCAGGAACGCCATTAAGAACGGCTTGACGAAAGCCGAGGGCACCGTCGAGTAAACAGGGAATCAGGGGACGGATTTGTGATGGATTAACTATGAATTGTTATTTGTTAAATGCAACAGCGTCCCCGAAACTTAACAAATAACAATTCATAGTTAATCCATCACAAATCCGTCCCCTAATTCCCCAGCTGGTGAACGCCTTCATAGAGACACCAGAACCCCGCGATCTGAATCAGGTGGTAGATATCGTTGTGGTTCAGGTGTTGGTGGGGATCCCAGCCAATCTTTTGAATCACAAAGCCGGCGGCGCTCACAATCAGTCCACGACGGATCCATTTCACCGATTCCAAATCGCCGCGCCCAATAGAGGAAACCAACGCACCGGCGATCATAAAGGCGGCGCTCGCGCCGATGAGGATCATCGTGAAGTCCCAGATGCCTTTGCCTCTCCCCGCACTGAAATAGAGCTTGAAGCCATGGAATGTGCCTCCGAGGAGTGCTGCGACAGACCCGGTCAGGAACGCGAGAAACCAGATGGGCACCGCGCGATGCGGAGTCTGCAGCCGGAGCGTCAGGATCGCAAAGACCGCGCAGGCGAGTGCAAGCATGTAATCGGTGATCATTGTTGCGGGTTCAGTGATTTTCATGGCGGGGAAGGATACCTCAGCACAGGCGTAAACGGATGCTTCCAGCAGCGAAGCATGCTTGATGCCGCTCAGGATGGCGTTTGTTTCCTGCAATTTGCAAGCCCTTGAACCAGCGTCCCAGAACGACTAAGCTGTTGCGGGCGTTTTTCCCGAGGAACGCTTACTAGGAGTAGAGATGCCGCCAGTTCACCCTGCAATCGAGAAATGGGTTAAGGAAATCGCTGCGCTTACGACGCCGGACCAGATTGTTTATTGTGATGGCTCGGCCGAGGAGGGCGAGCGCCTCACGAAGGAGTGCCTCGCGACGGGTGAGTTAATCGAACTCAACCAGAAGAAGATGCCGGGGTGCTACCTGCACCGCAGCGCAACCCACGATGTCGCCCGGACCGAACATCTCACGTTCATCAGTACAGAACAGCAGGAAGACGCAGGGCCCAACAACAACTGGATGGCTCCCGCCGATGCGCGGGCGAAGGTAACACCCTTGTTCAAAGGCGCCATGAAGGGACGCACGATGTACGTGGTTCCCTTCCTCATGGGACCGCCGGGATCCCGCTTCTCGAAAGTCGGCGTCGAGATTACCGACAGCAAATACGTCGTCCTGAACATGCGCATCATGACGCGAGTCGGAAAGATCGCGCTCGAGCACCTCGATTCCACAGGAGACTTCACCCGGTGCCTGCACTCTCTGGGCGACCTCAGTCCGGATCGCCGCTTTATCGTCCATTTTCCGGAAGAAAACACCGTATGGTCGGTGGGTTCGGGTTATGGCGGGAATGCGCTTCTCGGCAAGAAATGCATGGCGTTGCGCCTGGCCAGTTACCTCGGGCGAAAAGAAGGTTGGCTCGCTGAGCACATGCTCATTCTGGGATTGAAGGACCCCAAAGGCGAGATGCACTACATCACGGGCGCATTTCCGTCCGCGTGCGGCAAGACCAACCTCGCGATGCTGGTTCCACCCCCTTCGATGCCCGGATGGCAGGCGTGGACCGTAGGCGATGACATTGCGTGGCTGCGTCCAGGCACCGATGGTCGTCTTTGGGCTATCAATCCGGAATCTGGATTCTTCGGCGTGGTGCCCGGCACAAGTCGCGTCACGAACCCGAATGCCTTCGACATGATCCAACGCAATACGATCTACACGAATGTGGCGTTGCGACCGGACGGCACACCGTGGTGGGAAGGCCACGACGATCCAGCGCCGGCGGAAGCGCTCGATTGGCAGGGCCGCCCCTGGACGCCACAATCCAAGGAGAAGGCCGCGCACCCGAATAGCCGCTTCACTGTTCCCGCCGCACAGTGCGCCTCAATCTCTCCCGAATTCGAGAATCCCAACGGGGTTCCTATTGACGCCATGCTCTTCGGCGCGCGGCGCCAACGGCGCATACCGCTCGTCTATGAGGCGCGGGACTGGCAGCACGGAACATTCCTTGCCTCCACGCTTTCTTCGGAAACAACGGCCGCCGCAACTGGCAAGGTCGGGGTTCTGCGGCGCGATCCAATGGCCATGCTTCCCTTCTGCGGCTATAACATGGGCGACTACTTCGGGCACTGGCTCGAGGTCGGCAAGGCCCTCAAACATCCTCCGAAGATTTTCCGAGTGAATTGGTTCCGCACGAATGATCAGGGGAAGTTCATCTGGCCGGGATTTGGAGACAACATCCGTGTGTTGCAGTGGGTCCTGGAACGCTGTGAAGGCCGCGGAAAGGCGTTGGAAACGGCTATTGGATACACGCCCACGATTGATGGAATCAATCGTGAGGGGCTTAACATCAGCGACAGCGTCATGGAAGGCCTTCTCAGGGTTGATCCCGCCGAATGGGTAGAGGCCATCGCCGGACAAGACGATTTTTTCAAATCATACGGTCGTCATATGCCCAGGGCTATGTGGGAAGAGCACGAAGCACTTGCCCGGCGCATCGATGACCCACTGACCGCCACTGCAGCGCCAATTGCCGACTGATACGGATTCCACGGATAAGCATCGGTGAAGCGGCGGAAGAAAATTGCGTTTGCACTCCTGGTGCTTGCTGTTCTTTCGCAGATCCCGTTCCTCTACCGTCACATCCAGATTGAAAGACTTTCAAAACGAATCGCCGCTCTCAATGAGAATCGGAAGTTCCACGATCCACCCTATCAGGACCTGACGGGCGTCATTCACGTTCATACGGCCCTCGGCGGGCACAGCCGCGCTACCCTAGAAGAACTCATCGAGGGAGCGAAGGGACTCGACTACGTAGTCATCACCGAGCATACCGCAAACCTGCTGGACACTGCGGCGCTGACCCTCAATGGAACATACGAGGGAACGCTGTTTGTTGGGGGAAACGAACTCGACACACACACGAGCGACCGGCTTCTCCTGATTCCCGGCACACATGAAGCCTACCTGCGTCGGAACATCGAAACACCCGAGTTCCTACCGCCGTTTCAGAAGGAAGGCAGGCTGGCCTTTGTGGCCTACCCGGACAGGTTTCGCAGCTGGAACACCGCGAACGTGGACGGTATCGAAGTCTTCAACCTGAGTACCAGTACACGAGACGTCAACTACGTCCTCTTCATCTTCGATATGCTCTGGGCCTATGGCGATCACTCCGACCTTACCCTGGCGACCCACCTGTCGCGCCCGGATGGGAATTTAAAGAAGTATGACGAGTCGGCAAAAACGCGCAGGCTTACCCTCTTCGCCGGAAGCGACGCTCATTCGAATATCGGACTTCATCTTCTGGGTGACGAAACCGGCAAGAAGTTTGTGGGACTCAAGTTCGACAATTACGCCGATGTTTTTCGCGTCGTGAGAACTCACGTGCTCCTGGAGAATGGCAAAACTCTTAAACAGGAGACCCTCCTGGAGGCTCTGAAACAGGGTCACTGCTATATCGGCTTTGATGTCCTCGGCGACACGAAGGGATTCTCATTCTCGGCTGGATGGAAGATCCAGGGGGACGAAATAAAGCTCGCCGATGGGTTGTCACTGACCGTGACGGTCCCGCTGGATTCTCGAATCGTCCTGCTGAAGGACGGCCAGCAGGTCTCTGAGGCAGGCTCGACACACGAGCTGGCGTTCACGCCAAAAGAGCCTGGTACGTATAGAGTCGAGGTCTATCTGGACGCGCTGGGGAAGCCTTTCGACCGTTTGCCGTGGATCATGTCCAATCCCATCTACGTGAGATAGAGCGAATTTCGCAAGGCTCTTGTCCCGCTTTACTAATCCGAGCTGTACGTGACTTCCGTCCGGCACAGCAACTTGCCTGAAGCCCATACCAGCAGCGCAGCAACGCCAATGAGGACCAGCACGCTGAATACGGCGCTCGAGGCGTCAACCACAACCGAGAAGGGACCTCTGTCGATGATGAGCGGCAAAAGCGACTGCAGGTAGTGCATGATGGTCAGCTTCTGCAGAGTCTCCGGGAGAAAGAAATAAAAGGCCTCCCAAAGGCCGACAATGATCGCCGGTATGACGGGATTGCGAAACCGCAGACCGGTCAGGGTGAACACGCCACCATAGGCCGTGCACGCCAGTACGGTCACGATGAGATACCGCAGCAGATAGGGAATCCCGTTGCCTTCGAAGAAGAAGGCGGGTCCGGACGTCGCCGCTGCGTACATAAGAAGATTGGTCAGGATGGTGCTAGTTGAGAAGATCAGCGCCATCGCGACGGTGCCCGCCAGAAACTTGCCGATCGCGATGACCTCACGTCTAACCGGCGACAAGAGGTAAAAATGCAAAGTCTTCTCGAGAACTTCTCCACGAAACAATTGTGAAAACACCAGAGCGCATGAAAAGAAGATCGCCAGCCTCAGCATGAACGTCTGATAGAAAAATGCATACACTTCCGAAAGATCTGGAATCGAGGGCATGCGTCCGCCCATTGAGCGCTCTGAACGTGCCGCCATCTGAACCGCGGCGAACAGCAGCATGGCAACGGGGGCATATGCAGCGAGGTAGACCCCAATCCATCGTCGCGCGAGAACATAGCGTTTGAGTTCCACCCTCATCACGGTCAGAGCTTGCGTGATCCAGAGATTCATAGCGGACCTGCTCCATTCGAACCGACAAGGTACTGATAGACGGCGTGAACATTCTCGTCTGCCGGCGACACCCCTTCGACGGCGATACGGTTCTCGAGAACGATCCGGTTAAGAAGATCGTAAAACTGGTCCGGGTTTCGGGTGGATACCAGCAATCCTCTCCCGTCGGTATGTATTTTCACTTCAACAACGGAATCCTGTTGAAAGACGTTGGAAGCTACGACAGCGGGTCGATCGCATCTGACGAGAATTTGAATAGGATGATCCTCCATCTCGTGGCGGACACCCTGGATGTTGCCTTCCGCGACGACGTAGCCTCCGCTGAGCATGATCACGGAATCCGACACAATATCGACCTCATGCATGATGTGGCTCGAGATGATGACGTGCATGCCAGAATCCGCAAACTTGCGAAACAGATCAATAACTTCCGCCCGCGCCATCGGATCAAGGCCGTTCAGCGGTTCGTCGAGGACCAGAACTTTCGGATCGTGCGCCAATGCCAGAGCCAGACGGATGCGCTGGCGCATCCCCTTACTGTAGCCTGCAACCCGGCGATGGGCGGCGTCAGTCATACCCACGCGCTCGAGAGCATTCCATGTGCGGCTTTCCGCTTCACTGCCGCTGAATCCGTGAAGCGACATCATCGAGTGGATCATGTGGTAGCCGGAAAGACCCTTGGGAAAGGCATCAAACTGCGAGCAGTATCCGATGTTGCGATAGAACCTTTCCGGATCGGATGGCGGAATGTCGAGCACCCGAATCGCTCCCTTGGTCGGACGCAGCAAACCTGTCATCAGGTTCATGAGCGTCGTCTTACCAGCGCCATTGGGCCCTACCAGGCTCGTTACGCCAGGCGCGATCGACAACGTGATCCGGTTGATGCCGAGCACTTCTCCATAAAACTTCGAAACGTTGTCGAAAACAATTAATCGATCCGATTGCATCAACGCACCACCTGCGCAGGGCGAATCTTCCATGCAAGCAGTACGAGCGCAAGCCCGCAGACGAAGACCAGCGAAACAAGTCCCGTCCACGACGGCATGGTCTCAAACGGGAATGTCGCGACGCGATATTGCATCTCGTTCAGAAATAGCCACCTCCAGACCATCCCCATAGCGGATGCAAGATTAAGCAGCGTTCCCCACCGGGTTAGAAGAAGAGCATTCGTCACCGTGCCGAATCCCGCAGACACGAAGAAAATGCCAAAGAGCGCCGCTGCAGCAACGGGCCTCCATTTCACCCAGGCTGACAGCGCCAGAGCGATAAGAGAGATCGTCAGCAGCCAGAGCAGCGACCCCAATAGAATCGCCGGCAAGATTCGAAAGTTGTCCCAAGACCATGAAAGACCGGCGAGGGCGGTCTGAATGCTGAATAACAGCAAGCCCGGCACCCACGTGATTAGCGACGTCACGGTGAGAAGAACCGACATTTTGCCGATGACGTATTCCGCGCGAGAAAACGGACGGCTCAGGTACAACGGCATCGCGTTGTTGGCGAGGTCCGGCGCGATCAGACCCGGCCCCAGCAACGCAACCAGAAAAAATGAAACGAAAGTTTCAACGATGAATAGATTTATGAAGAAGCCTCCATTGATCGAAATGATCTGGAGCCCCCGCGCGTCGATTCCCAAACCTCCCAGCGCATCGATGTGGCTGCGAAAATAAATCAGCAGCAACGCTATGAGATGAGGAACCAGGGCCAGAACAAACGCGCCGGTATAGAAACGGGAAGCAAGAACCGTTTGGAAAGCGTAGCGCGGAATGATCATGCATCGCCAGCGTTCGCTGGTCAGAGGCCCGGAGTAGCGGGTGTAGGTTCGTTTGTAGACTGCCATGGTTAATATCTTGAAGTTTTCGGAAGATCTGCTATTTCTTCCCCACTTCCATCGCCTTCATAAAAATATCCTGCAACGAGTCGCGTTTGTACTGCAGACGACGTATCTGTGTCGTATGCGTTTGCGCCAACTGATACAAATCATGAATCTCGACCGTTTCCGGGAGCACCATCTTCACCCGGCTTCGTCCGTCGACAGCGCATTCGCAACCCAAAAGTTCAGCAGCCTCCAGGAACGCCGAATTCTCGCCGCGGGTCTCCAGTTGAAGGAACTTTCGATTCGCTCGGCGCTCCTCTTCGAGATTGCAGTACGTCGCAACCCGTCCGTCTTTCATGATCATGACTTCGTCGCAGAACTCCTCGATGTCGCGAAGGAGATGTGACGAAATGATGAGATTGATGTCGTGCGTGTCTCGAATCTCGCGAACGAGTTGAATCATCCGCGCGCGTCCCGCAGGATCGAGTCCATTGGTAGGCTCATCGAGAATCACCATGCTGGGGCCATGCACGATCGCCACGGCGAGCTTCGCCATCTGCTTCATGCCGAGGGAGTAGGTACCGAGGGCACGGTATCGTGCCTCGCCGAGTCCCACATAGAAGAGCGTTTCATGAGCGCGTTCCATGGCAGCCTCGGGGGGCAATCCGGAAAGTTCGGCCATCATCCGAACAAAGCGAATGGCCGACATGCCGGCGATGAACGAGTCATTCTCGGGCATATAGCCAATACGATGCCGGATTTGACGGATTTGCGTGCGAATGTCGAGGCCAAGAACCTGGGCTGTTCCTGAAGTTGGAGGGTAAAAACCAAGCAGCACTTGAAGAAGAGTCGTCTTTCCGGCGCCATTGGGTCCGAGCAGACCGATGCATCGTCCGGAGTATGCGCCGGTCAATTCTTTGAGAATTGTCCGGCCCCCCAGACTCAGGCTGAGTCGGTCGAGTTCGATAAATGCCATCCGTTATCAGATCAGGATTCGGTCAAAACCAGCAAGCGACCTCAAGGTCCTGAGAGCTTGCCGCGAGGCCCTTCCAGCGAATTCCGCCCGATCCTTGTCCTCCTCGTATGGTACGAGAACGCGCCCTCACCGGTTCCGTTGGAGGTCCTCACCGATTAGTTTCCCGGAATACGAAACATCCGCGGTGGATCTTTTCAAATCCCATTCCGTATTGTCACCTTCGAGGTACCCAGCAGAACTGGGTTTCAAGGTCCATTCCTTCGTTCCATCATTGCCATTGGGAGTGAACTTGATCCACTGTTTGTCTCCGTCCCTCCCTGCGATAAACGTTCCTTTCGAGGTTCCTTCCGCAGTCTTCAGCTCGTATGCTCCCTTCAGGTCGGGTTGCCCAAAGATGTGGACCAGGATGTTCTGAGGGAGTCCTCCGGGCCGCACCATGCCAACCTTCGAAGTCAGCAGAAGTTCCCGGTTCGAGTCCCGGCTCACGAAGGTTTGCCTATATTCGTTGTTACTGCTGCAGGCGCCGAGCATCAGCACCGCCGCGCACAGGATAACGTTCGATAAATGCCTCCCGGTTCTCATAAGAGTGTCTCCCTTGTCACCACTTCTTCAGCGTTTGTGCGGTCGTTTGAGGATTGTCCGACTTCCACGTTGCTCCGCTTTCGTCCTTCAGTAATCCCGAGTTCCGCTCTACGCTGAATTGCTGTTGCGTCCCATCCTCTGCCGTGAGGCGGTAAGCATCCGCGACTTCAGTGACGCGACCCTCCGTGGTCTTGTCACCATCCTTGAGGAGATATGTTCCCTTCACTCTACCCCCGAATATAGCCATGTGCACGCGGCCCATGGCGGAGGGATTCTGAAGGGTCACCTCAAGCACCTTTTTGCTGTCGGCTTCGTTCACCCACCGAGTCTTATAAGGGCCGCCGGCTTCTCCATGGCAGCTGGAGAGCACGACCGTTGCGATCATCGTTAAAACAACCAGGAAAACTCGCCCAAAACTTTTCACGTCCCATCCTCCACCACATTCCTAATCAAATTAGTGCAACAAACCCCTCATGCCGGTAGCTTCCATCATCCCGTGGAGCCCGAGCATGCTTGCGAGGCGAAGACCAAACGAACCACGTGCCGCGCCTAGAATTCGATCCTGCTCGCCGTACACGAAAACCACTTTCGGCAGGGAGCTTTCGAACAGCGTCGCGGTACGAAGACTCTCGCGCACATCCCGCGTGACGACATCGCCCACGGACGGCAGGCTTTGCGCCATGCTTTGCAGATTTTGATACATCACCGCGGATGCCGTATCTCTTCCATCGGGTGGCAACTGAGACCGAAATGCAGCTGATCGACTGATCGAGTTGCCCGAGTCATGGATACGAATGGCCTCGGTCAGCAATGCTCTGCTCGGCGTGACGACCATGTAGCCCATCCATGACGTGTAGTGAATCTCCAGGGGCGACCCGGTCGACTTCAATGCGTAATACGTCTTACCTTCCACTGTCTCGCTTTCCAGATTCCACGTCGGAAGGCCTCGCGCCGCGAGTTCGCGATTGAGATTGGTAACAACGAACTGGATCGTGTTCTCGAGCCGCGGCGCATCGTTGACCTCAAAAACAACCTTCCATGACGGCTTCGGAAGAATCGGGCCGTCCAGAGCGAGGAGCACCTCGTTGCCCAGCGGCTCTGCCAGATCGCGCCGCAGATCGATCCGGTTCGTTTCCTCGAAAGCACGCAGACGTTCCGCCAACTGCCCATCTGCCTGAGTAAAGCTGAGGAGATCGTCGAAGATCAGGTCAGGGTCCTTGGTCAGCCACGCAGAAAACCCGTAAGCATCCGTCGAGACAAAGTCGAGGGCTCCCATGGGCGCCGGCGCTCCGAGCCACGCGGAGAGACCACGCCTTTCGTCCGTGAAGCTGAGTCCAATCCGGGAAGCAGCGCTTCCGACTCCGGTTTTCTGTTCCAGCACCAATTGCTGCACGTTCTGGAAACCAAGTTTGGCCGCGTCGGGATCATCCGGCTTGACAGTCTGCTGAAGATCGACAGCAAGGAGCCATCCGACACCTTCGTTGTACGCCTGCTGCAGCCTCTGGTACAGAGGTGTGCTGGAAAACGTGTTGGTTACCGTGCCTCGACGGATCGCCGCCGTCCGCTGGACCTGCGCGAGATCCGATATCATCATCAGACCGTCATCGATGTAGATCACCAGGCCAGTCCCGCTCATTGAAGCGAGCTCCTGAGCACTCTGAGCAATCTGGATGTTTGTCGGATGACCGTCGATTTCCTCCATCCGCCTGAGATCACCTTGCAGTGCCGAGACAAGAGATTCCGGCCGCGCCACTTCGGCCAGCAGAAGGGGGCCACGGCCCGTGGTTTCTTTTGGAATCGCAAGAACGACTTCAGATCCGAGGTAGGCGCCCACTTCAGAAATGCGATTGGCCATTTCGTCCAGCTTCAGCTTGCCGGGCTGTTCCGCCTGCTGCCACAAATCGGACAAGACGGCATTCTCTCCGATGCGCTGACGGAACAGAGCATACGACTCCTGGAACTCCTGGGATGCGTTCGGCAGTGAAGCAAACACCAGGGTATCGGCAGGAACAAGACCCACAAGATTTGACGAGTGCCGCATTGCCTGTCTTTCGGCGCGTGACGCGAAGTCCTGCCCGAACGTCTGCAGTTCCTTTAGCATGGCTTCTGCATTGCGGCTCCATCCGATCTCTTCGTCGATCGGCACCGCGCCCATATCCGGATTCGTGTAGGTCTGCTCTCCGGGTGTCAGGGACTGTTCGGTTCCATTTTCCTGCTCGACATGGACCTCGCCTTCGATAACCGCGACGCGCGATCCCTTCAGAGCGGTACTTACGGCAAACACCGTCCCCACGACAGACACATTGCAGTCGCTGGTCTCCACGTACAGATGGCCGTGCTGCTTGGCCGCTGTCACAATCACGTTGCCCCGCGCCAGCTTGATTTTCACTCCGTCGCGAGCGCGTGAAAGAGCCAGTTCGGACTTGGCAGCCATCTCGACACGCGTGCCATCAGCCAGCTCCAACATGGCGCCAGAACCAGCGCCCGTCCGAACGGCCTCTCCGCGCTCAATCCGCTGTCCGGCCTTTATGCCCTGAACATCGTGCCCCGCGACTCTGAACAGGCCGCCATCTACCATTTGAACGATGGCGTGAACATCAATCGGCCAAAGCCAGTCGCGCACCACTCCGGTCTGCAAAGCGAGGGCTACAAGCAACGCTGCAGCAATGGGAGCAACCCACTTCGCCCGACGCGCCCAGACACCATTTGAAGGAGTCAGAACGCGAGACTTCACCGCAGTCGAAGTGCCGCGCCGTGCCGCCTCCAGCGCCTTGCGGCAACTCACGCACTCTCCTACGTGATCTTCAAACAGGAGGCGGCGAGAGGACGTGAGACTGGAAGTAACGTATGCCGGGATCAATACGCGGAAGTCTTCGCAACTTTGAATGCGATCGCCTTCGAGAGCTGAAGGGTGGAGCACAACCTTGGAGTGTTCCTCCCAAAGGCGGTGCCGCACGTTGGCCGCGGCCTGGTCGATGGCTTCCGCCGATACCGGCGCTTTGCGAATTTCATCGATAGCGCGATCCAGAATCTGTCCCGGATTTTCCTTGTTGGGCTTCATAGGTTTTCTCCCAGCCGTTTCCTAACGGACTTTTTCAGGCGAGAGCGCGCGCGGAACAGGAGCACGGCGACTGTGCCGCGCGACGTGCCGAGCATTTGCGCGATCTCCGTATTGTCGTATCCCTCAATGTGCTTGAGGACAAAGATCTCCGCGGCTTTGGGATTCAGCTCGCCAAGAGCGTCCCGGAGCCAGTCCTGAACTCGAAAAGCCGGCATTCGATCGCCCGGCGCCGAACCGTCATGAATCTGATCTTCGAGATTGCCCGTCGAGACATTCCGCGCCCGCAACTTGACGATGTCCAGCGCGATATTGATCGCCGCACGATGCATATATGCCTTTGGGTTCCGCTCCATGTCCGGAAGAACTTCACGCCGCAGAAGTCGCAGAAAGAGCGTCTGCAGGACGTCTTCCGCGTCCTCGTTGTTTCCGGTAATCCGATAGGCCACGCGATAGACCAACGCGTGATTCTCGTTAAAAATCCGCTCGAAATCTTCAGGCATTGGCCTGCCGCTGATGCGGTGGGTTGCGGGCGTCAAAGGCATCTCCTTTCCTCAACACTTCCATAAACGTCGTGGGCCGTCTACCATTAACAGGCATATGTCGAAAATCTCATGAGAACTGTGGCGGCGCTCCTCTCCCTGGCACTTCTTCAGGACCCGGCAGCATACGTACGCGAGGGCACCCGCGTAGAGCAGCAATTTCGCGGGTATCGTGAACGGCTTGCGCAGTTCTTTGAACAGCTTCGGGCCACGATTCAGCGCGACGTTCCTCCCGATCAGGCCACGACGCTGCTGCGACAAATGGAAAAGGCTCCTCCGGCGGTAGGGGTTTTCGGTTACAACCTGCTGCCACGCATCGTCGATATCCCTCAGCCTCCGACGCCCATACGCAGTTTTTCTTATAGCTGGCCGATAACAGAAAGCTACATCCGCGGGGAGGAATCGAGACTCGACAGGGCGAAGTCGGATCTCGCGCAGCTCGCGGCCGTCACGCAGGATGAGAAGCCTGCACGATTGTCGAGTCTCGTCAATCAATATCGCGAGCTGATCCGAAATCAGAGCACCGTGGATCAGTACATCGAGTACAACCGGTTCTGGCAACGTTCGATCGCCGAAGAGCGAAAACAGTACGATCGGATGACGCAGGTTTACTGGGCGTTGAAATCCGGCAACCCGGATACCGCCGCGACGATCCGTGAGGTCCTGGGCAAGCCGAAGGCGCCTCGCTTTATTCGCGTGCGCCGCGTTGGAACAGATCGCATTGTGCTGGAGGTTCGGGTCTATACGGACATCGACGATGACGCATATCTCTCGCAGGTTCGGACTGTGATCGAAGAAACGTGGCGAGCTGAGGATTCGGGAATCCAGTACTCCGTTGAACTCGACCTACGCAAGGTGCCGGCGCCGGAACTCTATCGCGGCAGGACCGCTCCTTTAACTGGCGAACACATCGATATAGAAAAGCACATATCGCGATTTCCCGGCGATGGTGGTGTTCTGACCACGGGTGCGGAATTCACACATGGCTCCGTTGGACGGTATGTTGCACTTGGTCCAGGAGACCTGGCGCCAAAAACGCTCGCGCACGAGTTCGGGCACATTCTCGGTTTCACCGATGGCTACGTTCGCGGATACAACGATCTCGGCGAACGCGGCTTCGAAATTCTCGAACTGACTGCATTCTTTGATGACATCATGAGCGCGCCAAGAGAAGGGCACGTACAGGCAACCCACTTCAAATTGTTGATGGAAGCACTGAACTGAGACGGTCTCAATCCGGCCGTTCACTCACCGGCTTCGAGCCCCTTCCAGGAAGAGGATTCTTTTCCCCCGCGTCCAGCAGCGAACGTAAATCGCGATACGCATAAACCACGGATGCCTGATTGACCGCAAGCCCGCCGGTATCTGCGGTCGGTCCATAGTTGCTGTAGACCTCGCGGTTGAGCATCCGCAATAGCGCCATTTGCTGTCCGCGATGATGTGACGTATGCGCGACGCGGCGCACCATAATCCAGGCTCGACTTCGAGAAGCGCCAAAGAACGACACTTCTTCTTCCCACCACGTATCGTCACGGCTCTGAAGTGCAGCGAGCCGGCGCCCGGCGGCTTCTGCATAGCGGCGGATGAATCCCTGTCGTGTTTCGCTTTCGGGGAGCGGTGAAATACCTGTGTCGATGCCAAACATATTCTTGAACCAGCCGTCTTCGCTCATGCACTGATGGACCATCTGCTCGCGTACACTGCGACCACGCTTGTCGGTCGGATGCGGACGGGTCAAGAGATCTTCGTCGTGAAAACTGCTCCAGACACTCAGGACTTTGAGGATTTCTGTTTCGTAGGTTTCGGTGAGGAAGTGATAGCGGGACATTTTCGGGAACCACCCCGGTGACAGACCGGGGTGATCCTTTGTCGTTACGCGGGCTTGAACTTTCCGTAGTATGCGGCTCGAGACACAACGTGATTGGCGATTGCGGCCATCACCTCCGCTCTTGTCGCTGTAGCCGGAAGACCGAGCTTTGCATCAAGAGCGTAAAGTTCGAGCACATAGTGATGAACGGGATGGCCCGCAGGCGGAGCCGGTCCCATATAGGAGTTCTGATTGGTGATGTTTCGTCCGATGCGACTTCCATCAGCCTGATCACCCGGCTTCAGTCCTTCCGGCAGACTCGTTGTCGTGCCGGGGACGTCCCAAATAATGAAGTGCAGGACATCATCCATACCACGCTGCGGAGCCACATCCATATCATGCATGATCAGGAGAAAGCTCTGCGCCGTCATGGGTGCGCCCGTCCAGGACAGGGCTGGTGAAACGCCCATCTGGCCTGCATACTTGGCAGGAATATCGCCACCATCAGGCCATGGCGCAGTTATCACCATCGGCATCGGTATTCCACCTCCACCGCCGCCGCCACGTCGCTGGCCTCCACCGCCAGCGCCTCCACCGGCACCGCCGCCGGGCCCGCGTCCAGCACCCGCGCCGGCGCCACCGCCCTGACCGCCGGCAGGAGGGCCCTGCGCAACCAAGACGCTGCCAACGACCATGACGATAAGCGCCACTGCTAATAACAATCGCACTGTCTTCATAGTTGTTTCCTCCCTGAAGGAGTTTTATTGACCGTGGAAGCGGCCGACGTACGCCGCCTTACCCACAATGTGTCCTTCCATCGCCATCATGAGTTGGTCGCGTGTCGCAGTGGCTGGAAGGTCCAGTTTCGTATCGAGAGCATAAAACTCGAACACGTAGTGGTGGAACGGGCCCGGGCCAGCGCCCGGCCCAAAGTAGGAACCGTTTTCACCGCCACGAATGCCAGGTCCCGGACGTGATCCGTCGGGCTGAACGCCAGGAGGTAAACCTTCCGGCAGCCCCTTTGCCGTTCCGGGGATATTGTAGAACGACCAGTGCAGTGTGTCGGCAGTTCCCCTGTTCGTCGAGTTTTCGATATCGTGGAAGACGATGGCGAAGCTCTGAACATTCGCCGGCTGCTCGGCTTTCTCTGTACCCTGGTACCATGCGAATTCAAAAGCGGGGGACTTATTCTCGCCGCGCCCCGCGTGCTTCATGGGAACCTCGCCGCCATCCGGCCACGCCGTACTGGTCACTGTGAAGGCAGGACCGCGCTGACCGCGACCACCCGCGGCACCACCACCCTGACGTCCGCCACCAGGGGCGCCGCCACCAGGGGCGCCGCCACCAGGAGCCCCGCCGGCGCCGGGACCACGCTGGCCGCCGCCCTGGCCGCCTGCGGGGGCCTGCGCGGCCATACCGATGGCTACCGCGACGATCATTGCTAGAACCATTACCACACGCATCAGTTTCATTCGCTTGTTTCCTCCTGGAAGTGTTACCTATTTCAGCATTTAGTAAGTCTGGCTTGGGACTTTACTATGGGACGTTTCAAATCGAAAGGAGTTGTTAGGGATTGGGCTTCTCTTCAGCAGCAAGAGCACGTAGTTGCGCGTCAACATCCGACAGGATGCGTTCCAAATGAGCACGATAACGCGAATCACACGCCGACTGAAGCGACATTAACGTTCGGGTGCGAACCATCTGCAATCCTTCGCGACGTGCCTGAAACTCAGCTTGTTCCCGTGTGAGCCTGCGACGAGTCTCCCCAGATCCGCTTTCCCGCTCCTGAATCTGGTCTTCGACAGACTTGCTCTCCCAACCTCGAGCCATAAGGAATTATACGGTTTTCGTTGCACCACCATCCATATCGATCAGACTTCCGTGGAGAAACCGTCCCTCGGGCCCAACAACGAACGCGACGAGTGCGGCAATGTCCTCCGGTTCACCTATTCGAGTCACTCCCGATCCCTCTACAAACCGGCGCTGCGCCGCTGCCAGATCGATTCCCTGCTCCTTCATAATCGTCTCGAGCCGAATCTTGAGGCGATCGGTGCGTACCGTGCCTGGGTTCACGGCATTGACCTGCACGCGGTCACGGATTCCCGTTTCTGCCAGAGCCTTTGTCAGCGATAGCAGGCCCGCATTCACCGATCCTCCCGCAGGAAACTCGGCGCCCGGAGTCCGACCACCCGCACCGGAAATGAATAACACCGAACCTGCCCTTTGCTGCAAGTGCGGCCATGCGGCTCGCGTCACTCGTACTGCGCCGAAGAATTTCAGGGCGAAACTCTCGGCCCAGTCTTCATCTGTCAGCTGGACGAATGCACCGCGTCTCGTCGCGCCCGCATTGTTCACGAGAATATCGAGAGATCCGAACGTCTTAACCGCGAAGTCCACCACGCGCGATGCGGATTCCGATTCACGCAGGTCGAGAGCGATGGCCGCAGCCTTGCCGGATGTTGCCGTTATTGCTTGAACCACCTCATCGAGCGTTGTTGACGTTCGCGCGCAGAGAACAACCCGTGCTCCGTCTTTAGCCAGTCGGATCGCAATCGCACGCCCAATGCCGCGGCTGCTTCCGGTCACAATAGCGGTCTTTCCTTCAAGATTTGCCATGGAGTAAAGTTTCTCCTCGATGATTGTCTACTCAGGTTCTCTGGACGACGCACGCGGTCTCATTCAGTTCTTTCGCAGCAATGCGGCGACTCTGCGCAATCTTCGAAAACTCGTCATCACTCGCGAAAAGACAATCGTCCGCGATGTGAATGGCGATAGTATCGAATTTCCCGGACTGACCTACGGAAACGCTGTCCTCGACGAACTGCTACGCGAACTCGGCGTTATTTTCACGCCCGCACAGCTCCACAATCCCAATGCCACGCCCAGTGGAAAAAAGGAATTCGATCTTAGCGGCCGCTGGACGTGGGGCCACGATCGCGTCATGTAAAGGTTCGGGAGCATGGCCCGATTTCAGCGTTCTCCTCGGGGCGCCCAACCATCCTTTGACGGC
>Ga0207711_10001536_pt1 | contig 21399 bp, 18 predicted proteins | sample KBSS34metaG_FD_184401 | JGI IMG/M metagenome (GOLD analysis project Ga0207711, IMG submission 184401) | Switchgrass rhizosphere microbial communities from Kellogg Biological Station, Michigan, USA - KBS S3-4 metaG (SPAdes) (version 2) | ecosystem: Host-associated > Plants > Roots > Rhizosphere...
GTGCGCGAGCACCTGGAGGGAGCCGATCGTGACGACGACCCGACCTCCCGCCCGCGGCCGTAACCCTCCGCCCCCTGCGCCCGAGCCGCAACCGCCTCGCGCGGCGGTGGTCGCCGTGCGCCGGCTGTTCGCCGCCGAGACGCCCGAGTTCTTCCTGCTGCTGGGCACCACGCTGTTCCTGGTCGTCTTCGGCCTGGTCATGGTGCTCTCGTCGTCGTCGATCGAGTCCTATGTCGACAGCAAGGACTTCTTCACCACCGCCACGCGCCAAGGCCTCTACGCCCTGATCGGTGTGCCCGTCATGCTCATCGCCGCCCGCGCGCCGATCTCGTTCTGGAAGCGGTGGGCGCGCGTCGCCGTCTTCCTCGGCATCGGGCTGCAACTTCTGGTCGTCTTCACCCCGCTCGGCTGGGGAAACGGCTACAACCAGAACTGGATCCGGATCGGCTCGTTCACCGCGCAGCCGTCCGAAGTGATCAAGCTGGCCTTCGTCGTGTGGCTCGCCTGGATGCTCACGGCGCGCCCGCAGCTGCTCGACGACTGGAAGCGCATCCTGTTCAGCATCGGGCCCGTCGTCGGGCTGTCGATCGGCCTCGTGCTGTTCGGAGCGGACCTGGGCACGGCCGTCATCCTGATCTCGATCGCCCTCGGTGCTTTGTTCTTCGCCGGGGTCAAGCTGCGCTGGATCGCCGGCGCGATCGCCGTGATCTCAGTGATCGCGCTGATGTTCGTGCAGCTCAGCCTGTCGCGCTCGAACCGCGTCGCCGCATGGCTGGGGGGATGCACCAACCCCAAGCTGGCCCAGAACGAGTGCTACCAGGTCACCCATGGCTGGCAGTCGCTGGCCCACGGCGGCGTGTTCGGCGTCGGGCTCGGCAACTCCACCGGAAAGTGGTCGTGGGTGCCCGAGGCCGACAACGACTTCATCTTCGCGATCATCGGCGAAGAACTCGGCCTGCTCGGCGCGATCCTGGTGCTCGCCTTGTTCATCGTGCTGGCGATCTGCTTCGTGCGCATCATCCGCATGTCGCGCGATCCATTCGCCAAGCTCGCCACCGGTGCCGCCATGGTGTGGATCATCGGCCAGGCGTTCGTGAACATCGCGGTCGTGCTCGGTCTGCTTCCCGTGCTGGGTGTGCCTTTGCCTCTGGTCTCGGCCGGAGGCTCTGCCTTGATCACCACCCTGGCGGCGATCGGCGTGGTTCTGAGTTTCGCGCGGCACCGGCCGGAGGCCGACGCGATCGCGAGGGCGACCCGCAGTTGACCACCTACCTGTTCGCCGGCGGAGGCACTGCCGGCCACGTCAATCCGCTGCTTGCCACCGCGGATCGGCTGCGCGAGCGCGACCCCGAGGCCCAGGTGCTGGTGCTCGGCACGGCCGAGGGTCTCGAGGCCCGGCTGGTTCCGGAGCGCGGCTACGAACTGCTGACCATTCCGCGGCTGCCGTTCCCGCGACGACTGAACCGCGAGGCACTGCGGTTCCCGGGGCGCTGGCGCCGGACGGTCGCGCAGGTCCGCGCCATTCTGCGAGAGCGCAAGGTGGATGTCGTGGTCGGTTTCGGCGGCTACGCCTCCGCGCCCGCCTACCGGGCCGCCCGCCTCGAGAAGCTGCCGATCGCGCTGCATGAGCAGAACGCGAAACCCGGGTTCGCCAACCGGCTCGGGGCGAGATGGACCGCCTTCGTGGGCGTGACATTCGTCTCGACGAAGCTCAGGCATTCCAGGGTGGTCGGCTTGCCCTTGCGGCACGAGATCGCGGCTCTCGACCTGCCTCCGGCCCGCGCGGAGGGCCGCGCCCTGTTCGGACTCGATCACCGGATGCCGACCCTGCTGGTCACCGGGGGCTCCACCGGCGCGCGCCGCCTCAACGAGAGTGTGTCGCGCTCGGTGGCGGCCCTCCTCGGAAGCGGCTGGCAGGTGCTGCACCTCACCGGCTCCCGCTCGCCGGTCGCCGACCCGGCTCTGCCCGGATACCACCTGCTCGAGTACTGCGATCGCATGGATCTCGCTCTGGCGGTCACCGACCTGGCGATCTCACGCGCCGGGGCCGGCACGCTCGCCGAGCTGGCGGCCCTCGGCATCCCCGCGGTGCTCATTCCCTACGCGGCCGGAAACGGCGAACAGGCGTACAACGCGCAGGACGCGGTCAACGCCGGCGGCGCGATGGTCGTCACCGACGATGCCTTCAGTGCCGAGTACGTCCAGACCGAGCTGCCGGTGCTGCTGCGCGATCGGGCGAGGATCGCCGACATGGCCGCCCGGATGGCGTCGGTCGGGGTGCGCGACGGCGCGGACCGGATGGTCGAGCTGGTGCTGGCGGCTCGCGACAGCGCGCTGGAGCTGGGAGCGACGGTCATTTCTGACCGTCGCCGCGACGCCAGCGCCGACGGTCGTCCCGGCCGTCGGGCACCTCGCGAGACCAACAGGTAGCGTAGTTCGGATGATCAAGCCCGACCTCGAGATGGAGCTTCCTGCCGAACTCGGCACGACGCATTTCGTCGGCATCGGCGGCTCGGGGATGAGCGGCATCGCCCGCCTCTTCCTCGAGGCAGGCCACCGGGTCACCGGCTCGGATTTGCGCGACACCGAGGCGGTACGAGAGCTCCGCGAGTTGGGTGCCGAGATCTGGATCGGGCACGACGCGTCCCAGGTCGGCGATGCGGACACCCTGGTCGTCACGGGCGCGCTGTGGCAGGACAACCCGGAGTATCAGGAGGCGCTGCGCCGCGGCATCCCGGTGCTGCATCGTTCGCAGGCGCTCAACTGGCTGATCGCCGGGCACCGGACGATCTCGATCGCGGGCGCGCACGGCAAGTCGACGTCGACCGGAATGCTCGTCACGGCACTGCGCGAGCTGGGTGCCGATCCGAGCTTCGTGAATGGCGGCGTGATTCAGGGGTACGGCCGCAGTTCGGCCTTCGGCGCCGATGAGTTGTTCGTGGTCGAAGCCGACGAGTCCGACGGCTCGTTCCTGCTGTACGACACAGCCATCGCCCTGATCACCAATGTCGATGCCGACCACCTCGATCACTACGGAACGCAGCAAGCCTTCGAAGACGCCTTCGTGCGCTTCGCCCAGGATGCACGCGAGTTCGTCGTCGCCTCGAGCGACGATCCCGGCACGATCGCGGTGACCGAACGGCTGGTCGGCAAGAAGCTCGTCACCTTCGGCTTCGCCGAGACGGCGGACGTTCGACTTCACTCCGTGGGCCACGAAGGCCCCGTGTCGTTCACCGTCGAATACGAGGGAGTCGGCTATCCGGCGCAGCTCGCCATTCCGGGGGCGCACAACGCGATCAACGCGACCGGGGTCTTCGCCCTTCTCGTCGAACTCGGATATCAGCCGGATGCCGTGCTCCGCGCACTCGAGACCTTCCAGGGCACCGGCCGCCGCTTCGAGCTGCGGGGGACGGTGCGCGGCGTGCGGGTCTTCGACGACTACGCCCATCACCCCACCGAGGTGGCGGCGGCACTCGCCACGGCGCGGTCGGTGGTCGGTGCCGGTCGCGTGATCGCCGTGCACCAGCCCCACCTTTACAGCCGCACGCAGATGCTGGCCGGCGACTTCGCCGAGACCTACGAGCGGATGGCGGATCACACCATCGTGCTCGACGTGTTCGGTGCGCGCGAAGACCCGGTGCCCGGGGTGACGGGCGCTCTGGTCGCCGAACGATTCGCCGATCCGGCCCACGTCGACTACCTGCCGGACTGGCAGGCGGCTGCCGATCAGGTCGCGGCGATCGCCCGGGACGGCGATCTGGTCATGACGCTGAGTTGCGGCGACGTGTACCGGATCATCCCGCAGATCCTCGGCGCGCTCGAGGCCAGCTCGGAGCCGGCTCGCTCGTGAAGCGTCCGGAGGGCGTGGGGGTCCCGCCGGGGTCGACGCAGGCGGGGGCCGCCGCTCCCGTCAAGGCGACCAAGAACGTGCAGGTGAAGACGCTGCGGGCGCCTCCGGCGAAGGTCGCGCGGCTCGGGCGACCGGCGCAAACCGAGGCGCCCGGCAAGCAAGGAGCTCCGCCTTCGCGCGCCCTGCGCGCGCGCACACGCGAACGCAAGCGCTACGAGCGCCTCGAGGTCAAGCGCTTCACCCGTCGAGCGCGTCGCCGGCGCACCGGTTGGTTCTTGGCGATCCTGCTGGTGCTCTCCGTCGGCGGTCTGGTCGCCATCGCGGTGTTCTCGCCTCTTCTCGCGTTGCGCACCATCACAGTGGATGGCACGTCCCGTCTCGATGCGTCAACCCTCGAGAAGGCGGTCGACGGGCAGATCGGCACACCGCTCGCATTGCTGAACTACGGCACGATCACCAAGGATCTGGCGTCATTCAGGCTGATCCGCAGCTACGCCACCGAGGTGGTGCCGCCAGACACCCTGGTGATTCACGTCGTCGAGCGCACGCCCATCGGCGCCATCCAGGGCGCGAGTTCGTTCGATCTGGTCGACCCCGCCGGTGTGACCGTCGAGACGTCGAAGACCCGCCCGGCCGGCTACCCGCTCATTCAGTTGGGAAAGGGTCAGGTGACTGGCCCAGGATTCGCGTCGATGGCTCAGGTGCTGCTCGCGCTGCCCCCTGCCGTGCTGACCAAGGTCGACACGGTCACGGCACAGACCCATGACGACGTCACCCTCACGCTGACTGGTTCGAACCAGCGGGTGGTGTGGGGCAGCTCCGATAACTCGGATGCAAAGGCGCGCGTTCTCGCCGATCTGATCGCTCTTCATTCCGGCTCGGGCGCGGGGGAGTACGACGTCTCGGCTCCCGGCACTGCGGTGTTCCACCAGGGCTGACTGGGAGTTCGGGCGACACGCGCGCCCTTGCCGTCCAGACCGCCGGCGCAACCGTAACTTGTGGGTCAGACATGGTACTGAGAAAGACTCTGAACTTCAAGTAGAGGTTTAAGCTTTCAATCCGCACGGAGGCCGGACGTGACATCGAACCAGAACTACCTCGCGGTGATCAAGGTCGTCGGCATCGGCGGCGGAGGAGTCAACGCCGTCAACCGGATGATCGAGCTCGGCCTGCGTGGTGTGGAGTTCATCGCGATCAACACCGACGCCCAGGCGCTGTTGATGAGCGACGCCGACGTGAAGCTCGACGTTGGTCGCGAACTGACGCGCGGCCTCGGCGCCGGAGCGGATCCCGAGGTCGGCCGTCGCGCCGCCGAGGACCACGCCGAAGAGATCGAAGAGGCACTCGCCGGCGCCGACATGGTGTTCGTCACCGCGGGAGAGGGCGGTGGCACCGGTACGGGCGGAGCACCGGTGGTCGCACGCATCGCGAAGTCGATCGGCGCGTTGACGATCGGCGTCGTCACCAAGCCCTTCGCCTTCGAAGGCAAGCGCCGCTCCTCGCAGGCCGACATCGGGGTGGCCAGCCTGAAGAACGAGGTCGACACCCTCATCGTGGTCCCGAACGACCGTCTGCTCGAGATCAGCGACCGCGGCATCAGCATGCTCGAGGCGTTCGCGACGGCCGACCAGGTGCTTCTGGCCGGTGTCCAGGGCATCACCGACCTGATCACGACGCCCGGACTGATCAATCTCGACTTCGCCGACGTCAAGTCGGTGATGTCGGGCGCGGGCTCCGCCCTGATGGGAATCGGGGCCAGTCGGGGTGCCGACCGGGCGATCAAGGCGGCCGAGCTGGCCGTGGCATCCCCGCTGCTCGAGGCCAGCATCGACGGCGCGCACGGAGTGCTGCTGTCGATCCAGGGCGGCTCGAACCTCGGCATCTTCGAGATCAACGACGCGGCCCGCCTCGTGCAAGAGGCCGTGCATCCCGAGGCCAACATCATCTTCGGCGCGGTGATCGATGACACCCTCGGTGACGAGGTGCGGGTGACCGTGATCGCGGCCGGCTTCGACGGCGGGGAGCCCTCCGTTCGGCCGACGACCGCGCACCGCAGCAACTTCGTCGACGCGGCGGTGCCGGTCGGGGTGGGGGCAGAGGCCTCCGGATCCGCTGCGGCGGGCTCGGCCGGCTGGGGCGCGGAGCCCGACTCGCCGCTGCCACTGCCGCGTGATCGGGACTTCGACGATGACGACGACCTGGACGTCCCCGACTTCCTCAAGTAGGTGGAGGCCGAGCACGTCCTCGCCGAGCGCCTGGCGATGGTCGACGGCGAGATCGCGGATGCTGCGCGCGCGGCAGGTCGGGATCCCGCCGAGCTGACCCGCATTGTCGTCACCAAGTTCCACCCTGCCGAGCTGGTGCGGCGGTTGGTCCGCCTCGGCGTCCGCGACGTGGGCGAGAACCGCCACCAGGAGGCCGCGGCCAAAGCCGCCGAGCTGTCGGACCTCGACGTGAGGTGGCATTTCGTCGGCCAGTTGCAGAGCAACAAGGCGAAAGCCGTGCGGGCATACGCACGAGCCGTGCATTCGGTCGATCGTGCCTCGCTGGCCGACGCGTTGGCGGGGAGCAGTCCGCTCGACGTGTTCATCGAGGTGAATCTGACCGGCGATGCGGCACGTGGTGGCGTCGACCCCGAGTTGCTCGAGCCGCTGGCCGAGCGTGTGCTGTCCACGCCCGGGTTGGTGCTGCGCGGGGTGATGGCGGTTGCGCCGCTCGGCGAGGAACCGCGGGCCGCCTTCGCCCGGGTGCGAACGGCATCCGAAGCGCTGCAGCGGCTCGCCCCGGAGGCCGGGGCGATCTCGGCCGGCATGTCGGGCGACTTCCGCGAGGCGGTTCTCGAAGGCGCGACACACCTGCGCATCGGCACGGCAATCACCGGAAAACGACCGACCCACGGTTAATCTCGGACACGACGGAACCCCTTCGGAGGATGACATGGCGAACCCGCTGCGCAAGACGATGGTCTATCTGGGCCTGGCAGACGAGGAGTACGACGACGACATCCCCTCGGCCCCGGTCGCTCCCGTAGCGAGTTCCGGCGGAGCCGGTCGCGCCGCGGTGACGCCGCTGCGCCGCCCGGTGGCCACGCGCCACGCAGCCCCGGCAGGCATGAACGAGATCCTCACGGTGCATCCCCGCCAGTACCGCGATGCGCAGGTCATTGCCGAGAGCTTCCGCGAGGGGGTCCCGGTGATCATGAACCTCTCGCAGATGAGCGAACCGGATGCTCGTCGCCTCATCGACTTCGCCAGCGGTCTGTCGCAGGGCCTTTACGGAAAGATCGAGCGCGTCACGAACAAGGTCTTTCTGCTCTCGCCGGAGCACGTCGCGATCAGCGGCGAGCAGGCGGAAACCGAGAGCGACGTCGAGGCCGGGTTCTTCGGGCATTAGACGCCGGCCCTCATCGCCTGCTTCCTGATCATGCGGACGCGCTTCGCTGGGATTCGGGGCGCCGGGCTCTTCATCTGACGCACTGGGGTGATCCAGGTCGCCGCGTGTACTCTGGGATTCTCATCCTGGGACCCTCACTCTCAAGGTGAGCCGAAAACTTGCACGCGAACCCTGCGTGCGGCCACACGGCGCGGAGCCTCCCGGGCGACGCACCCTGAACACATGATGGAAATCGACGAGGTGACTGAGATGGCTCTGACTCCGGAAGACGTGGTCAACAAGCGGTTCAATCCGACGAAGTTCCGCGAGGGCTACGACCAGGACGAGGTCGATGACTTCCTCGACGAGGTGGTCGTGGAGTTGCGCCGCTTGAACCAGGAGAACGAGGAGCTGCGACAGCGGCTCGTCGCCGGTGAGGCGCGCATAAACGAGCTTCAGCGCAGCGGTGCCGCTGCACCTGCTGCGGTCGCCGCTCCGCAGGCCGCCCCTGCCGCGGCACCCGAGCCCGCCTTTGCGGCTCCGGCAGATGCCGCCGCGATGGACCCGAGCAACACCAACAACCTGCTCCAGCTCGCACGCCGACTGCATGAGGAGCACGTGCGCGAGGGCATGGAGAAGCGTGACGCGCTCATCGCCGAGGGGCACGCGACGGCGGCCCGAGTCGTCTCCGAGGCCCAGCAGGCCCAGCAGGCCGAGTTGGCCGGTCTCGAGCAGCAGAAGCAGAGCCTGGAGCGTCAGGTCGACGAACTGCGGTCGTTCGAGAAGGAGTACCGCGAGAAGCTGCGCAGCTACATCGAAGGGCAGCTCCGCGAGCTCGAGACCTCGAACGCGCTGACCACCGGATCCGCGCCGGCTGGATCGGCGCCCGCAGCATCCCCGCAGTTCCAGGCAGCTCAGGCCGCCGCGCCCGCGGGCTACAACGGTCCTCAGACGCCGGACTACGCCGCGTACCCGCAGCCCACCGACTACCCGGGTTTTGCCGCAGGAAACTGAGCCGGCAGCGCCAGAGGGCGAGAACAGCAGAGGGCGGGTCAGCGTCCGTGCTCTGCTCCTGCTCGGCGCGGTCGCGCTCGTGCTCTACGGAGCAGACCAGCTCGTCAAGCACCTGATCGTCACCAATCTGCACGAGGGCGATCTCGTTCAGGTGCTCGGCCAAGTGCTGCAGCTGCATTTCGTCACGAACTCCGGTGCGGCCTTCTCCCTCGCCACGGGCTTCACCTGGATCCTGTCGATCGTGGCCGTCGGTGTCGTGGTCGTCATCATCTGGTTCGCGCGTCGCATCCGTTCACTGGGATGGGCCTGCGTCTTCGGGTTGGTCTTGGGCGGAGCAGCAGGCAACCTGACCGATCGGCTGTTCCGCGAGCCGGGATTCGGTGTCGGCCACGTCGTCGACTTCATCCAGGTCTGGGGATTCCCGGCGATCTTCAACATCGCCGACTCGGGGATCGTCGCCGCGATGGGGTTGTTCATCATCCTGTCGGTGCGGGGCATCGGCCTCGACGGCCGCAAGGCGGTGTACGTGCGCCGCAAGCGTTCGGCCGACGACGCCGACGTCGTGCCCGAGAAGGCTCAAGCTCGCGCTTCGAAACCCGCCGCAAAGCCCGCGCCGAAGGCTTAGCGGCAATGGAATCGCGCAGCCTGCCCGTGCCGGACGGCCTGGCGGGTGAGCGGGCCGATGCCGCCATTGCGCGCCTCCTCGGATTCTCGCGCACCTTCGCAGCCGAGGTCGTCGACTCGGGCGGCGCGACGCTCGACGGAGCTCAGCTCGCCAAGTCCGATCGCCTGATCGCGGGGAGCTGGCTCGAGGTGAGCTGGACTCCCAAGTCGGAGCCGAGCATCGTGCCGGCGCTCGTGCCCGGCTTCGCGGTCGTGTACGACGATGACGACCTGGTCGTCATCGACAAGCCGGTCGGGGTGGCGGCGCATCCCGCAGTCGGCTGGGACGGGCCGACCGTGCTCGGGGCACTTGCGGGCGCGGGCTTCCGGATCAGCACCTCGGGCGCGGCCGAGCGGGCGGGAATCGTCCACCGACTCGACGTGGGCACCAGCGGGCTGATGGTGGTCGCCAAGAGCGAGCGCGCGTACACGGAGCTGAAGCGGCAGTTCCACGACCGGGAGGTCGACAAGATCTACCACGCCGTCGTGCAGGGGCACCCCGACCCGTTCTCGGGAACCATCGATGCGCCGATCGGCAGGCATCCGAGTTCGAGCTGGAAGTTCGCGGTCACGGCCGGCGGCAAGCCGAGCGTGACCCACTACGAGACCCTCGAGGCGATGCGCAGCGCGACCCTGCTCGAGGTCCACCTCGAGACCGGTCGCACGCATCAGATCCGCGTGCACATGGCGGCCCAGCGTCATCCCTGCGTCGGCGATCTGCTGTACGGCGCGGATCCGGTCCTTGCCACGCGGGTCGGGCTCGAGCGGCAGTGGCTGCACGCGATGCGGCTCGGATTCCGGCACCCTGGCACGGGGGAGCGGGTCGATTTCGAGACCGAATACCCCGCCGACCTGCAACACGCTCTCGACGTCCTGCGCGACGACTGAGGTCGCGATTAGGGTGAGGACTTAACCCTCACGCAGCCCCATCCAGAGACGACCGTGGCGAACGATTCCTTCGTGCATCTGCACGTGCACACCGAGTACTCCATGCTCGACGGTGCCGCGCGCGTCACCGACCTGATGGCGGCCGCGGTCGAGCAGGGGATGCCGGCGATCGCCATCACCGATCACGGCAACAACTTCGGCGCGTACGACTTCTGGAAGCAGGCCACGGCCGCGGGGATCAAGCCGATTATCGGCACCGAGGCTTATGTCACGCCTGGCACGCCGCGCGGCGAGCGCACCCGGGTGCGCTGGGGCAACGGGGGAGAAGACGACGTCTCGGGCGCCGGGGCGTACACCCATATGACCCTGCTGGCCGAGAACACCGCCGGCATGCACAACCTGTTCCGGCTGTCGTCGCTCGCCTCCATCGAGGGCTACTACTACAAGCCGCGGATGGATCGCGAACTCCTCAGCACCTACGCCGGGGGCCTGATCGGAACCACCGGCTGTGCGGGTGGCGAGGTCCAGACCCGGCTCCGGCTCGGACAGTACGACGAGGCCCGCAAGGCAGCGGGCGAGTTGCGCGACATCTTCGGCAAAGAGAACTACTTCGCCGAGATCATGGATCACGGCATCGGCATCGAGCGGCGCGTGATGGGCGACCTGGTCCGGCTTGCGAAAGAGCTGGAGCTGCCGCTGCTGGCCACCAACGACCTGCATTACACGCACGCGCACGACTCGAGTGCGCACGAGATCCTGCTGTGCGTGCAATCCGGTTCCACGATGGAAGACCCGAACCGGTTCAAGCTCGAGGGCCACGAGTACTACCTGAAGTCGGCGGCGCAGATGCGCCAGCTGTTCGCCGACCATCCCGAGGCCTGCGACAACACCCTGCTGATCGCCGAGCGCTGCGAGGTCGAGTTCTCCAAGCGCGACCTGATGCCGCGCTTCCCGGTGCCCGAGGGCGAGACCGAGGCGAGCTGGTTCGAGAAGGAGGTCGCGACGGGGTTGACCCGGCGGTTCCCCGACGGCCTCAGCGACGAGCACGCGGTGCGTGCGCAGTACGAGATCGACGTCATCAAGCAGATGGGATTCCCGGGCTACTTCCTGGTGGTGGCCGACTTCATCGGCTGGGCCAAGAGCCAGGGCATCCGGGTCGGACCGGGCCGCGGATCGGCCGCCGGCTCGCTGGTGGCCTACGCGATGGGCATCACCGAACTCGACCCGCTCAAGTACGGCCTGATCTTCGAGCGCTTCCTCAACCCCGATCGGGTCTCGATGCCCGATGTCGACGTCGACTTCGACGACCGGCGCCGCGGTGAGGTCATCCGCTACGTCACCGACAAGTACGGCGACGACCGGGTCGCTCAGATCGTCACCTATGGCACCATCAAGGCCAAGCAGGCGCTCAAAGACTCGGCCCGGGTGCTCGGCATGCCGTTCTCGGTCGGCGACAAGCTCACCAAGGCCATGCCCCCGGCCATCATGGGCAAAGACATCTCCCTGGGCGACATGGTCACCGTCGGTTCGGAGCGCTACAAAGAGGCTGGCGACTTCCGCACGCTGATCGCTCAGGACGCCGAGGCGGCGAAGGTCTTCGAGACGGCGCGCGGCATCGAGAACCTCAAGCGGCAGTGGGGCGTGCACGCGGCCGGCGTGATCATGTCGGCCGAGCCGCTCATCGACGTGCTGCCGATGATGAAGCGCGAAGACGACGGCGCGATCATCACCCAGTTCGATCAGCCTCCGCTCGAAGACCTCGGCCTGCTCAAGATGGACTTCCTCGGGCTGCGCAACCTGACCGTGATCCAGGATGCGCTGAACGCGATCGAGCGCAACACCGGCACGGCCCTCGAGATCGAGGCGCTCGACCTCGATTCCGACGGCCCGACCTACGAACTGCTCGCGCGCGGCGACACGCTCGGGGTGTTCCAGTTGGACGGCGGGCCGATGCGCGCCCTCATCCGGCAGATGAAGCCGACCAACTTCGAAGACATCTCGGCGCTGATCGCGCTGTACCGCCCAGGCCCGATGGGCATGAACTCGCACACCAACTACGCGCTGCGCAAGAACGGGCTGCAGCAGATCGATGCGATCCACCCGGAGCTGGCCGAGCCGCTTCGCGAGATCCTCGACCCGACCTTCGGCGTGATCGTCTACCAGGAGCAGGTGATGGCCGTCGCCCAGAAGGTGGCGGGATTCACGCTGGCTCAGGCCGACATCCTGCGCAAGGCGATGGGCAAGAAGAAGAAGAGCGAGCTCGACAAGCAGTTCGCCGACTTCGAGGCCGGCATGCTCGGAAACGGCTACAGCAAGCAGGCCGTGCAGGTGCTCTGGGACACCCTGATGCCCTTCGCCGATTACGCCTTCAACAAGGCGCACAGCGCCGGCTACGGCGTGCTGAGCTACTGGACCGCCTACCTCAAGGCGAACCACCCCGCCGAGTACATGGCGGCGCTGCTGACCAGCGTCGGCGACTCGAAGGACAAGCTGGGGATGTACCTGAACGAGTGCCGCCGGATGGGCATCCAGGTGCTGCCGCCCGACGTGAACGAGTCAGCCGGCGACTTCACTGCCGTTCCGAGTCCCACGGGGCCCGGCGACATCCGCTTCGGACTCGGTGCGGTGCGCAACGTCGGCACGGGCGTGGTCGACGGAATCCGCGCGGCGCGCGAGAGCAAGGGCCGTTTCACGAGCTTCCACGACTTCTTGCGCAAGGTGCCGATCCCGGTGGCGAACAAGCGCACCCTGGAGTCGTTGATCAAGGCGGGCGCTTTCGACTCGCTCGGCGCGACCCGCCGCGCCCTGATGGAGATCCACGAGGAGGCCGTCGAGGCCGCCGTGAGCGTCAAGCGCAACGAGGCGAACGGCCAGGTCGGATTCGACTTCGACAGCCTCTGGGACGAACCCGAGGCCATCGACAACATCCCGACCAGACCGGAATGGGCCAAACGCGACAAGCTGGCCTTCGAGCGCGAGATGCTGGGTCTCTACGTGAGCGACCATCCCCTCGCCGGCCTCGAACTGCAGCTCGCCAAGCACGCGACGATCACGATCGCCGAGCTGCTCGATGGCGAGATGGTGAACGACGGCGAAACCGTGACCATCGCGGGGCTGATCACGAGCGTGCAGCACAGGACCGCCCGCAACTCGGGCAATCAGTACGGCATCGTGCAGCTGGAGGATTTCGGCGGCGAGGTCGCGGTGATGTTCCTCGGCAAGACCTACCAGGAGTTCTCGCCCGCGTTGGCCAACGACGCGATCGCGGTGATCAAGGGCAGGATCAGCACCCGCGATGACGGCCTCAACATCCACGCGCAGAGCATGTTCCTCCCCGACACCGGGCAGAGCCTCGGCGCCGGGCCCCTGGTGATCTCGGTCCCGGAGCAACGCGCCACCACCGAGATCGTGACGGCCCTCAACGACGTGCTGATCCGCCACTCGGGTGACAACGAAGTGCGACTGCGCTTGGTGCGCGGCGACACGGCGCGGATGTTCGAGATCCCGTACCCGGTGTCGGTCACGGCCGACCTGTACGGCGAGTTGAAGCGGCTGCTCGGGCCGAATTGCGTGATCTAGTCGCCTTGGGGATCGAGTAGCCGCGAAGCGGCGTATCGAGATCGGGGTGCTCGACGGGTGGTTTCGATACGCGCCCTCGGCGCTACTCAACCATCAAGGTTTTACACCCGATCGCCCGGCTTCCAGTACGAGCGCTCGTGGTACAGCAGCGGCACGTCCGGGGCTCCGAGCGCGCCCTCCTCGATGCGGACGACGATCGTGGCGCTCTGCTCGATCGGGTAGCGGCCGACAATGCGGCACAGCATCCAGGCGGGCACGTCGTTGAGCAGGGGCAGGCCGAGCGGTCCCGGAGCCCAGTGATCGCCGGCGAAGCGCTGCTCCGCGTCGAGTGACAGGGTCTCGGCCGCCGCCCGGTTCCTGACGCCGAGCAGATGCACGAGCACGTGCTCGGTCTGCTCGATCGCCGGCCAGGCGGTGGCCCTGCGCGCCATGTTGAAGGTGGCCATCGGCGGATCCGCGGCCAGCGACGCCAACGAGGTTGCGGTGAAACCGGCGGGCCGTCCGTCCGGGTGCAGTGCGGTGATCACCGAGACGCCCGCCGCGAGCCGCCGGAACGCCAGCTTGAAGGCGGAGACGTCGTCGGTGATCTGAGGTTCGGAGTCCACCCCTCGACTCTGCCACCATTGACGCATGATCCAGCTCCTCGACCTTCGCGGACGCCGGCCCGGCCGCGCCGAGCTGATGACCCTGGTGCCGCGGGCGCAGGTCGACGTCGCCGTCGCGAGCGAGACGGCCGCGCAGCTGATCGCCGAGGTGCGGGCGACCGGCGAGGCGGCCCTTCTCGCGCAGGCCGAGCGGCTCGATGGCGTGCGTCCGGCAGCGATCCGGGTGGATCCGGCCGAGATCGCCGCAGCCGCAGAGGCACTCGATCCCGCGGTGCGCGCCGCCATCGACGAGGCGATCCGCCGGGTCCGGCTGGCGAGTGAGGCGCAGGTCCCCCCTTCCGCGGTGACCGACCTCGGGCCCGGGGCACAGGTCGTCCAGCGCTGGCAGCCGATCGAACGGGTCGGGTTCTACGTGCCGGGCGGCAAGGCCGTCTATCCATCGAGTGTCGTGATGAACGTCGTCCCGGCGCAGGTGGCCGGGGTCGCCTCGGTGGCTCTTGCCTCACCGCCGCAGGCTGCCTTCGGCGGGGGCGTGCACCCGACGATCCTGGGCGCCGCGGGCATGCTCGGCGTCGAAGAGGTCTACTCGATGGGCGGTGCGGGTGCGATCGGCGCCCTGGCCTATGGGGTCCCGAGCCTCGGGCTCGACCCGGTGGATCTCATTACCGGCCCCGGCAACGTCTACGTCGCCGCCGCCAAGCGCCTGGTGAGGGGAGTGGTCGGCATCGACGCCGAAGCCGGACCGACCGAGATCCTGATCATCGCCGACGCCTCTGCGCAGGCCGGCCTGGTCGCGGCCGACCTGGTCAGCCAAGCCGAGCACGACGAACTCGCGGCGGCCGTGCTGGTCACCGATTCGCGTGAACTGGTGGATGCCGTGATCCCCGAGCTGATGAGGCTCGCCTCGGCGGCGTCGGCCTCCACCCGCGTGACGGCCGCTCTCGACGGCCGCCAGTCGGCGATCGTGCTGGTCGACGACATCGCCGCCGCCGCGGCGTTCAGCAACGCCTACGGTCCCGAGCATCTCGAACTGCAGACGACGGATCCTGGTGAGACGCTCGATCTGATCACCAACGCTGGCGCGATCTTCTTGGGGCAGGACGCCCCGGTCAGCCTCGGGGACTACTTGGCCGGCTCGAACCACGTGCTGCCCACGGGCGGCCAGTCGCGCTTCTCGTCCGGGTTGGGCGCGACGACGTTCCTGCGGTCGCAGCAGGTGATCCGTTACGACCGCGAGGGGCTCGCCGCTGTGCGGGCCGGCATCCGGGCGCTGAGCGACGCCGAGCAACTGCCGGCGCACGGGGATGCGGTCGACTCGCGTTTCGACGACTGAGGTCTCTCCGCGCCTCCGGCGCTCCTCGACCTTCAGGGAATATCCTGATCGCACCATGTTCTGCCCGTTCTGCCGGTATCCGGACTCCCGCGTCGTCGACTCGCGCACCAGCGACGACGGCCTGGCGATCCGCCGCCGCCGGCAATGCCCGCAGTGCGGCCGTCGATTCAGCACGACCGAGACCGCCAGCCTGAGCGTGATCAAGCGCAGCGGAATCGTCGAGCCGTTCAGTCGCGAGAAGATCGTCTCGGGCGTGCGCAAGGCCTGCCAGGGCCGTCCGGTCAGCGACGCCGATCTGGCGCTGCTCGCCCAGAAGGTCGAGGAGTCGATCCGAGCCACCGGTGTCTCTCAGATCGATGCCAACGACATCGGGCTGTCGATCCTGCCGCCGCTGCGCGAACTCGACGAGGTCGCGTACCTGCGATTCGCCAGTGTCTACCAGGGCTTCGATTCCCTCGAAGACTTCGAGGCCGCGATCACCCTGCTCCGCGTCGAGCATCAGGCCGAGCACGCGAACGAGACCGCCGAGGTCACGACCACCGAGCAGTAGGCAATAACCTGGCTGCGGTATGTACCGCCTCCTCTTCCGCCTCGTGCTCTCGCGCCTCGATCCTGAGTTCGCGCACCGGCTGGCCTTTCTGGTGATCCGGATGCTGCCCGCCCTCGGCATCGGATCCCTGATCCGACGCGCCACCCGCCCCGATCCGCGGCTCGCGGTCGAGGCCCTCGGGCTGACCTTCCCGTCGCCGTTCGGCGTGGCGGCTGGATTCGACAAAGACGCCCGCGGAATCCGTGGGCTCGGACAGCTCGGCTTCGGCCACGTCGAGGTCGGCACGATCACGGCGCGCGCCCAGCCAGGGAACCCGAAGCCGAGGTTGTTCCGGTTGATCCCGGATCGCGCGGTGATCAACCGCATGGGGTTCAACAATCACGGGGCAGCTGCCGCTGTGCCGCGACTGGCGCGCGAGGCGCGTCGCGGCATCCGGCCGATCATCGGCGTGAACATCGGCAAGAGCCGGGTGGTGGACGTGGATGACGCCATCCCCGACTACCTGGCCAGCGCGCGGCTGCTCGCTCCGCACGCCGACTATCTGGCGGTCAACGTGAGCTCGCCGAACACACCGGGCCTTCGTGGGCTCCAGGAGCTCGACAAGCTCGAACCGCTGCTCGAGGCCGTGCGCAGCGCGGCCGCTCAGTCCAAGCCCGGGGGAGTACCCGTGCTGGTCAAGATCGCGCCGGATCTCACCGACGACGAGGTGCGAAGGATCGCCGAGCTGGTCGTTCGGCTGAAGCTCGACGGCATCATCGCGACCAACACGACGCTCTCGCGCGAGGGACTGCGAACCCCGCCGGCCGTCGTCGACGCCGCGGGCGCCGGCGGTCTGTCCGGCCCCCCGCTCGCGGCCCGGGCCGTCGAGGTGCTGCGACTGCTGCGCACCAGCGTGCCGCCCGAGCTGTGCGTGATCTCGGCGGGCGGCGTCGAATCCGGCGCCGACGTGGCGGCGCGCCTCGCGGCAGGCGCGACACTGGTGCAGGGCTACACGGCGTTCTTGTACCGCGGGCCGTTCTGGGCGAGATCCATCAACCGGGACCTCGCAACGGCTAACTGGGGTACTGCCCGCGCTTGACCTGCGGCTTGGGCAGGCGCATCGGCCGCAGCTGGATCGCGCGCATGAACGAGTACCAGCGGATGCCGCGCTCGACCTTGTCTTTGCCGTACTTCGCACCCAGCTGGCTGATGATCCGATATCCCATCCAGATGCCGTCGGCGACGACGACCAGGAGCACGAGCCAGACCGCGATGAGCGCAATGCTCGAGAACTGCGGCGGCAGGAAGTAGGTCAGGATCACGACCACCAGCACCGGCAGCAGCACCTCGCCGATGCTGAACCGCGCGTCGACGAAGTCGCGGGCGAAGCGCTTCTGCGGCCCCTTGTCGCGCGCCGGGAGGTACTTGTCCTCGCCGCGCGCCATGCCGACGCGCGCGCGATCGCGCTGCGCGGCCTGCTGGTCGCGCGACTGACGGGCCGCCAGCCGGCGGTCGCTGGGAACCAGGGGCTGCTTGCGCGCCGCCTCCTGCTCCTTGCGCGTCGGAGTCGGGCGGCCCTTGGCGACGGGAGCCTCGACCGGTGTCTCGCTGATGCTCGCGTCGTCGCGATCGGTCTTGGGATTGCGTGCCACCGTGGGGGTCCTTGCTCTCGTGTGGTGTTTAGATTACCCGCATGGCCTCGCACCACGCTTCCGACCACTCGTCCCCCTCAACGCCCGAATCGTCGCCGCACGCCGAGGGCCTGCGCGAGGCGGTGCAGGCCGGTCTGCCGGCGGCGATTGCCGAGCTGTCGACGCTGGTGCGCATCCCGTCCGTCTCCTGGGATGGATTCGATCCCGAGCACGTGCGCGCGAGCGCCGAACGGGTGGCCGAGTTGGCCCGCGAGACCGGGGTCTTCGACAGCGTCGAGGTCATTCAGGAGCCGATTCCCGCAGACGCCGTCTCGGGAGCCGGCAAGCTCGGCCTGCCCGCCGTCCTGGCCCGCCGCGCCGCTCGCAACGGGCGTCCAACCGTGATGCTCTATGCGCACCACGACGTGCAGCCCGAGGGCGATGAGGCGCACTGGGAGTCCAAGCCGTTCGAGCCGACCCTTCGGGGCGACCGTCTGTACGGACGCGGGGTCGCCGACGACAAGGCGGGCGCGATCACCCACCTGAGCGCCATCCGTGCGCTGACCGCGGTGCTCGGCACCGAGCCGGACGTCGGCATCGTGCTCTTCGCCGAAGGCGAGGAGGAGTTCGGGTCGCGATCACTTCCGGCGATCCTCGAGCGGTACCACGACCAGCTCGCCGCCGATGCGATCGTCGTCGCCGATGGCGGCAACTGGGACCTCGTGTCGCCCGGCCTGACCGTTGCGCTCCGCGGTGCCGTCGCCTTCAATCTCCGGGTCTCGACCCTCGACCACGCGTCGCACTCTGGCATGTTCGGCGGTCAGGTGCCGGATGCGATGCTCGCCGCGATCGAGCTGCTCGCCACTCTCTGGAAGAAAGACGGATCGGTCGCCGTCAAGGGTCTGACCTCGCACGAGGCAGAGACACCCGAGTACGGCGAAGAGAAGCTCCGCGACGAGACCGGGCTGCTCGAGGGTGTGGAACCCATCGGCAGCGGCGACATCCTGTCGCGCGCCTGGTACCAGCCCGCGATCACCGTGACCGGGATCGACGCACCGTCGGTGAAGAACGCGTCGAACACACTGATCCCGAGCGTCCGGGTGCGCATCAGTGCCCGGGTCGCACCCGGGCAATCCGACCGCGAGGCTTTCGAGGCGCTCTCGGCGCACTTGTTCGAGCACGTTCCGTTCGGGGCGCAGCTCTCGATCGAAGACCTCGACCTCGGCCAGCCATTCCTCGTGGATGCCAGCGGCTGGGCCGCCGAGGACGCCCTCGCGGCGATGAAGGAGGCATACGGAGCCGAGGCCGTGCAGATGGGATCGGGCGGGTCGATCCCGTTCATCGCCGACCTCGTCGAGCGGTATCCGAATGCGCAGATCCTCATCACCGGTGTCGAGGACCCGGACACTCGGGCGCACAGCCCGAACGAGTCACTGCACCTGCCGACTCTGCAACGGGCCATCCTCGCCGAGGCGTTGCTGCTGTCACGGATGAATTCGCGAACCCTCTAGCCCGCGAACGACCAGTCGGCCGTCGTACACTGGGTGACATGTCCGACACGATGATCGCCACAGAGACGACCGAGCCGACCACGCACGGCGTGAAGCTCTCGGATGTCGCCGCAGACAAGGTCCGCAGCCTGCTCGAGCAGGAGGGCCGCGACGACCTGCGACTCCGCGTCGCCGTGCAACCGGGCGGATGCTCCGGGCTGATCTACCAGCTGTACTTCGACGAGCGCCTGCTCGACGGTGACACGACCGCCGACTTCGGCGGCGTCGAGGTCGTTGTCGACCCGATGAGCGTTCCCTACCTCGACGGCGCATCGATCGACTTCGAAGACACCATCCAGAAGCAGGGTTTCACCATCGACAACCCCAACGCCTCAGGCAGCTGCGCCTGCGGAGACAGCTTCCACTGAGCCTTTTGACGCGCCGCCGCTCCTGCGGCGCGTGACGCTCCCGCGTGACGAGCGCGGTCGCCACGCTTCGCTGGATCGGCTCCTCGAACACGCTGTTTTGAAGGCGCTCCAGCGGAGCGGTGCGACCGCGCTCGTACCGCGGAGCGGTGCGTGCCGCAGGGGCGGCGGCACGCCCATAAGCACGGAAGGTGGGGGCCCTCCTCCGTTGTAGAGTGGGAGAGAACCAGCCCCACGCTCGAGAGGTTTCAGGTGCGCTCCAACCGCCCCCACGCGCAGTCGTCCGTGAACCGGCGGCCGCGTCGATCTCGTTTGGCCCGGTGGGCTCTGCTTCCCCTGGGCGGTGCCGCAGCCCTGGTGCTCGCGGGCTGCTCGCAGCAACAGCTGGCCGGCTTCTTGCCCGGTGGGCCCGGTGTCACGAACCACACCGAGCGCGTCACCAACCTGTGGGTCACCTCGTGGATCGTCCTGCTGGGGGTGGGCCTCGTCACCTGGGGCCTCATCATCTGGGCCGCGGTCGTCTACCGGCGCCGCAAGGGCCAGACCGGCCTTCCGGTGCAGTTGCGCTACAACCTGCCGATCGAGATCTTCTACACGATCGTGCCCCTGATCCTGGTGCTGGGGTTCTTCGCGTTCACCGCGCGCGACCAGGCAGCGATCGAAGCCAATCCTGGTCATCCCGACGTCAAGATCGAGGTGTTCGGCAAGCGCTGGTCGTGGGACTTCAACTACCTCGACGAGAAGGTCTACTCGCCGGGCGTGCAGGTGCAGAACCGGCTCAACCCCGATGGCAGCGTCGATCTGAGCAAGCTGCCGACCCTGTACCTGCCGGTGAACAAGAGGGTGCAGATCGACATCGAGTCGCGCGACGTCGCGCATGACTTCTGGGTGATCGACTTCCTGTACAAGAAAGACGTCATCCCGGCACAGGTCAACCACATGTACTTCATCCCCGAGAAGATCGGCACCTACCAGGGCAAGTGCGCGGAGCTCTGCGGCGAGTACCACGCCGACATGCTCTTCCAGGTGAAGGTCGTGTCGCAGGCCGACTACGAGCAGCACATCCAGGACTTGAAGGATCTGGGCCAGATCGGCCGACTCGGCCCCGACGTCAACACGAACACCAACCTGCCGGGCAACACCGGCACCGCGACAGAGGGCTAGGTCGATGAGCACCGCAACGGCACCCGCCACCTTGAGCCCCGCTCCCACGACCACGGTCAACGGGGGCAACAAGGTCGAGCACAAGGGCAACATCCTGGTCAAGTGGATCACCACCACCGACCACAAGACCATCGGGTACCTCTACCTGATCACCTCGTTCATCTACTTCTGCATCGGCGGAGTGCTGGCGCTGGTCATGCGCGCCGAGCTGTTCACCCCCGGCCTCGACGTGGTGAACTCGAACGAGCAGTACAACCAGCTCTTCACGATGCACGGCACGATCATGCTGCTGCTGTTCGCGACCCCGTTGTTCGCCGGCTTCGCCAACGTGGCGATGCCGCTGCAGATCGGCGCGCCCGACGTGGCGTTCCCACGTCTGAACGCCTTCGCGTACTGGCTGTACTTCGTCGGAGCGCTCATCACGATGGGCGGGTTCTTCACCCCGCAGGGCGCCGCCGACTTCGGCTGGACGGCCTACGCGCCGCTCTCGAGCACGACCTTCACGCCGGGGCTCGGCGGCAACCTCTGGGTGTTCGGCCTGGCGATGACGGGTTTCGGCACGATCCTCGGCGCCGTCAACTTCATCACGACGATCATCACGATGCGCGCCCCCGGCATGACGATGTTCCGGATGCCGATCTTCACCTGGAACATCCTGGTCACCTCGATCCTGGTGCTGGTCGCGTTCCCGGTGCTCGCCGTCGCGCTGTTCGGCCTCGGCGCCGATCGGGTGTTCGGCTCGCATCTGCTGGATCCCGCGAACGGCGGCACGATCCTCTGGCAGCACCTGTTCTGGTTCTTCGGCCACCCCGAGGTCTACATCATCGCCCTGCCGTTCTTCGGCATCGTCTCCGAG
>Ga0207711_10001537_pt1 | contig 21398 bp, 24 predicted proteins | sample KBSS34metaG_FD_184401 | JGI IMG/M metagenome (GOLD analysis project Ga0207711, IMG submission 184401) | Switchgrass rhizosphere microbial communities from Kellogg Biological Station, Michigan, USA - KBS S3-4 metaG (SPAdes) (version 2) | ecosystem: Host-associated > Plants > Roots > Rhizosphere...
CGATCGGCAGCCTCAAATTCGACCGCGAATTCCTCCGCGAGCTCAATGCCGCCTACATCGGCTATGTCCAGGGCGCCGCCGACCCGATCAGCAAACTGATCTACTGGGCGTTCGCCTCGCCGACCTCGAGCGAGGGTCTGTTCGACCGCATCCTCGTCTACAACTGGGAGCTTCAGCGCGGCGTCATCTCTGAGCTGGTCGCGCCGCACAACCGGAGCGAATGGCTCTCGCGGGGGACATACGGCACGCCACCGCTCAGCCTTGACGAGCTCGATCCGTTCGGCAATCTCGAGACCTTGCGCCCCAGCCTCGACGACCCGTTCTGGCAGGGCAAGGGCCTCAGCCGACTCTCGGTGTTCAACAGCGAACACAAGCTCTCGACCTGGGTCGGGCCGGCGATGGCGGCGACCCTCGACATCGGCGAGATGCAGCCCTCGCCAGGACGGCGCTCGTGGGTCAACAGCGTGCGGCCGCTGCTCGACGGCGGCGCCGGCAGCGGAACAGTCGCCATCGGGCACCGCGACCGCCTCGATCAGCCGGTCGTCTGGGAGGCCGAGGTGCCGACCAACATCCTCGGCGAGTGCCCGCAGCGGGTGACCGGGCGATATGTCCGCTTCCGCTTTCGCCTGCCGGCGGCGCAGGAATTTCAGCACATTCAAGGCTTAGAGATCGATGCGCGGCCGGAAGGGAAATTGCGATGAGCGCCCATTCGCGCGCGCCGAACATCTCGGTCAACGTCGCGCCGTCGCAGCCGCAACAGCATTGGTGGTCGTGGCTGCAGCGCATCGCCGAGGCACTCAACGAGATCGTCGCCTGGATTAACCGGCAGACCTCCAGCGGCACGTTTGCCGACCTGCCGGAGGCTCCGACCGTCGGCGCCACAATGGTCGTCACCGACAGCAACATCGCGACATGGGGCGGCGTCGTCGCCGGCGGCGGCGCGAATACCGTACTCGCTTGGTGGAACGGCACTGCTTGGAAGGTGATCGGTTGACCCTGACAACCTGGGACGAATTGGCGGTCCAGCCAGTGCCGGCGACCGAGCCGGCCGCGAGCGTGCGCCTGCCGCCGCTCGACGAGCTCGCACGTCGCTGGCACGAGATCGAGCCGCTGCTGCTCAAAGCCACCAACATCACCGACTGCTACGCGCCGGTCGACGTGCTGCGCATGTCGATGGCGGGCCGCTGCGGCATCTGGCTGTGTGAGCACAAGGGCGAGCTGCTCTCGGTGATCGCGACCGAGATCCGCGAGTACCCTCGCCGCCGGGTGCTCGAGATGATGTTCTGCGGCGGCAGCGGCATGCGGCTGTGGCTCGACGCTGCGATCAAGGTTTTCGACGAGCACGCCCGCCAGGCGGGGTGCTCGCACATCCTTTGCGCCGGCCGTCCCGGCTGGTCGCGCGCGTGGCGCGGCCGCATCACGGGCGACGTCGTCGTGGTTCGGGAGGTAGGGCACTATGCCGTCTAAAGGTCCGAGCGGCAGCACGACGGTCACCCAAACCAACCCGACGCAGCAGGCGCAACTGCCGTTCCTGACGCAGGGGTGGAACCAGGCCAAAAACCTTTACGAGCAGATCGGCGGGCCGCGCTATTACCCCGGCGAAACGCTGGCCGGTTATACCCCGCCCAACCCGTACCAGGCCCAGGGTTACCAAGGTCTCGTCGACACCGCGAAATCGATCGACCAGACGCTGCGCCCGACATCGAATGCCGCTTGGAACACGCTCGCCACCGGCACCGGCACGCCCGCCGCCAACCAGATGAACCAATACGCGCTGGGCCAGGATCCGAACCAGCAGGCGCTGCGCCGGCAGGCCGATCAAGCAATAGCGACTGGGAATCAGTACGCCCAGGCCCTCGGCGGCGGCAATCTTGGGCTGTCGACGCTCGGCCAAATCGCGCAGGGCGGCGGGGCCGGCATGGAGCAGCTCGCCAAAACCTTGGGCGGCGCCTACCTCAGTCCCGACACAAACCCGTATATCCGCGCCGTGACCGATGCGGCGCAGCGGCCGGTCACCGATGCCTATCAGCGCGCGACCGCGCCGCAGACCGATTACAACTTCGCTAATGCCGGGCGCTATGGATCGGGCGCGCTGCTTGGGGCCCGCTCGCAGAACGAACAGAACCTGGGGCGCTCGCTCGGCGACATCAGCACCAATATTTACGGCCAGAATTACGCCAACGAGCGCGCCCGGCAGGACGCCGCCGCCAACCAATACGCCGGGTTGCAGCAGAGCGCCGGCTCACAATACGGGCAGCTCTACAATCAAGGGCAAGCCGCCGCTTCCACCTCCGCGCTCGCCGGACTTGGCATGGCGGGCCAGAACCTGACGCGCGATATCGCGTCTCAACAGGACGCGCAGGGCCGAATACAGAGCGGCCAGATTTCAGCCATCCAGAATTATCCGGCGCTGCTCAACGCCCAATACAATCCCGCCCGTGCGCTGACCGAGGCGGGCCAGGGCCTCAGCGGCATCGACGACACGACGCGGCAGCAGCAACAGGCGGTGATCAACGACCAGATGAACCGCTACAACGCGCAGCAGATGGAGCCGTTCAAAGACCTGTCGATGTATCTGCAGAACATCGGGCAACCGCAGACCGGCAGTTCCACTACGAAGACGCCGTATTTCCAGAATCAGCTCGCGAGCGGCCTGTCGGGGCTCGCTGGGGTGAAGTCCCTGCTGGGCGGCGGCCTCGGAGACCTCGGCGGGTTGGGCGGCTCGGCGGCATTCCCAGCACTTGCCGAAGGGATAACCGATTTTGGCGGCGGTGGTGCGGCGTTGGGGGTCGCCGACGCGCTAGGCGGCGCCGCGGAGGCGGGCCTAGGCTCGGCCGCGGGCGCCGGCACCTTGATGTCCTTTCTCGGTAAGCTCTGATGATCCCGGTCCCCGAGCCGCCGCGCGACATCGAGGCGCAATTGCTTGCGACCGTCGACAGCGATCATCCCAAACGCGCCTGTTTCTGCGTGCCGCTCGATCAGCACCTGATCCCGCCGAGCATCGACGCCTACGTCGTGCGCCGGCCAGAGGGAACGCTGGTGACATTGCATCGCCAATTGGCCGATGCGTTCAAGCAGGCAGCAGACGACACCACCTTGGCGTGGCTGCTCGGTTATCCCGAGGCCAAGCCGGTTATCGCGAAGCGGTGCAATGGGATGGATCTCAACCGCATGCGCGTAGTGCAGGCGCGCGATGCCGAGGGCAACGTGATCACCGAGGCTGGCGCGAGCCCGTGGGGTTTTCTCGAAACCTGCGATGCGCTCGCGGCGCACGTTCCGGAGGGCGGGCAGCTCGCGGTCCTGCTGCCGGTCATGTCGATTACGCGCCGCGTAGCACTGAGGTGGGCACAGCGATGAGTGAAGTCTCGAGCTGGAACGAAATCGACAACAGCAACAACGCAGCGCCTCCCGACGGGTGGCCCGAGTTCATGAACCCATCGGACGTTAATAATTGCGCAAGGGCGATGATGGGCGCCCTCAAGCGCTGGTACAACACCGTCAGCGCCGGCATCGCCAATGCGCTACCCCTTTCAGGGGGCACGCTGACCGGGCCGCTGGTCGCGCCGCAAATCACCTCGACCGGCGCTCTCACCGCCGTTAATGCCACCATTAATGGCACGCTCGGCGTACTCGGTGGCGCGTCCGTCGCCGGTGCCATCAACGCTGCCAGCCTCTCGGCCACCGGCACCGTCAACGCCGCCAACATGACGACCGGCACGCTTTCGGTGTCAACCAACGCCGTCATCGGGGATGATCTCACCGTCGAAACGGTTCATGCCGTTGAGCTCTCGGCCACCGACACCGTCAATGCCGCCAACATGACGACCGGCACGCTCTCGGCGTCGAGCAACGTCGCGGTCGCGGGGAACATCACCGCCAACAACATTACGGCCAACGCATTGGTCAACACGGTGACCTATCTGCTTTCGGGCGCCAATTTCGCGACGCGCGGCACTGACGGCGCGGGCACGGCAAACGTCATCTTTGATACCGGGGCGCCCAATATTGCGATTCCCGGAGATACCCTTCCTCCCGCCCCTGCCATTCTCCTTTATGGAGGCGCTGGATCGTATTACCGGGCCGGTAACGCACACAACTTCACAGACCGTGCGGCGAGTTTCAACATCTGTCGGTTCCAGGCGACGGACGGCAATTGCATCAACATTTCCGGTCTTTGGAACGTGGTCAGCGACCGCGCCGTCAAGGAAAACGTCGCGCCTTACCGGGCCGGGCTCGCCGAGGTGCTGCAGCTCGAGCCGGTGTCATACCGCTACACCGACGCCGCGCCGTTCGGTGCCGACGGTCAGTTGCGCTACGGGCTCGTCGCGCAGGACGTTGAGCCGATCTTGCCCGAAATGATCACGCACGCGGCGCTGGCGCGCGCCGGCAACGACGAAACCGCCGACTACGCGACGATGGCGCCGGGGCATCTGGTGTTTGTCTTGGTCAACTCGGTCAAGGAACTGGCGGCAAAGAACGCGGCACTCGAAGCACGTTTGATCCAATTGGAAGCTGGAGGCTGAGACATGTCGGACTATGGAATGCTGTTGGAGCTGATCGGTGCGCCGACATCGGCGTCGGTGCTCGCCAAGGCGGGCGGGCCGTTTGAGGACGAGGACGAAATCGCGCGAGTAAAGGAGCTCGCCGCAGAAAACATGAAGATCCGCGAGCACGACCTCGCCGAATACCGCAAGGCCAACCCCGACGCGATGGACCCGCGCCAGCGCAACGGCGGCGAGGACCGCGCCGGCCGCGATCGTCGCGAGAAGGAATATCAGGAGAACTATCGCCGCGAGAGCGAGGTGACCCAGGCACAGGCCCGCAAGGAGGCGGACGAGGCGCGCGAGCAAGTGGAAGCGCATCGCAGCGATACCGAAACGCAGCGGAAAGAGGAACGCGAGCAGCGCCAGCGCGCGTCGCAGCCGCAACCCGCGCACCACGACGCCCAGCGCCAGGCGCACGACAAAGAGAAGAAGTAGCGCCGCACACGGGGGGCTAGGCGATGGGCTTGCTCGACATCTTCGGCGGCGGCGGCGACACCACCAGCGGCGACGCGGCGCTCTATGGGGGGTTGCTGAATCAGGCGCAGCTCGCCGCGCTGAACGACCGCAAATGGGCGTCGCTGGCGGGCGCCCTCGCCGAAGCGGGCATGCCGTCGCGGCTGCCGATCCCGATCGGCTCGGCGATCGGTCAAGCCGCGAAGGCGTGGAGCGGTGCCGGCGACGAGGGCGCGCTGAAGGTCCTGCAGATCCAGAAGCTCGCCGCCGAGACGACCAACCTGAAAGAGCTGGCGGAACTCCGCAAGACGATGTCGGCCGAGGACAAGCCGCTGTTCGACGCCATAACCGGAGCTCTGAGGTCCGGTGCCGGCGGGGTGCCCGGCGGCGGCCCGCTTGCCACCACTGGCGGCGGCGGGGCACCGGTCGCGGGGCCGGGCGGCGGCGGTGCTCGAACGGCGAGCAGCGACAGCAGTGATCCAGTCGAGAAATTTCTCGACTTGACCCAGCAGCTTGAGAGCGGCAACAAGAACATTCCCCAGAATGTCGTTGGCCCGCAGGGTGGCTATAATCCATCGACGGGGACCGTGACCGGACCGTCGTCGGCGCAGGGCTATTTCCAGATCATCAACCCGACCTGGCGTTCGTTCGCGCCCAAGGCCGGCGTGGATTTGAGCCAGTACCCAAACGCGATGTCTGCGCCCTATGAGGTGCAGCGTGCCGTCGCGCGCACCATCGCAACGACCGATGGCGTCCACCATTGGACGGACTACAACAAGAATTTGCGGTCGGCCGTCGAAGCAGCCAACTTGCCGACCTCGGGCCCGATTGCTTCAGAGCAGCGTGCCGCCGCAGCGGCTAGTGCGCCGCTTCCGTCAGCTTTCAACATTCCCAATTTCAGCGGCGCCGGCGGCCTGCTCGGCGTGCCGACAGACGCGACACCGTCCCAAGAGAGCGGCTGGGCCAACGCCGTCCCCGACAAGTTTATCTACGGGCGTAATAATCCCAAACCGCAGGGGCCGTTCTACGGCGAGCCCGGCTATCAACCGCCGCCGCAGGTAGCGGCGGCAGCATCCGGCGGCGGCGTCGGGCCAGTCATTCCACCAGGCGCGGGTGGCGATTATGGCGGCGGCGAGACCGAGGGGAGGCTACCGGGCGACCCCAGCATCGTTGCCGACAATCTGCGTGGCTATCTCTCGCCCGGCCAAGGCCCGCTCGCGATACCACGACCGGCCGGCCTGCCGCCGATGCCGCCGCCGCAAGCCGCACCGCCGGTCATGCAAGGGCCGCTCGCCGCGCCGCCGCCTGCTATTGCTGGGCCGGCTGGGCCTGGGCCATTGGCGGCGCCTGCAGCGCCGCCGGCAATGCGCCCCGGCCCCTCGTACATGCCGCAAATGCCCGGCGGGGATAATCAACAGCTAATGCTGGCTCAGGCGCTGATTGCGCGCCAGCGGATGCGGGCGGCACTGGCCGGCATCTCAGGCGATCCTTATGGCGGCTATGCCGATCTGTTGAAAAACTCGCCGGCCGCGCTGCGACAAGCTGAGATTATCAAGCAGCAGGCGGAATACTACGGACCCAATGCGAACCCGCCATTGCAGGGCGCAATTGCTGGCAGCAGGGCGCAGGCCGAAACGCCGGAAATCTTTAAGCGTGAAACCCAAAAGATCGACGAGCAGATCCGCCTGGAAGGCGCCAAGGCGGGGTTCAATGAGCAGTTGGATGCGTGGAAGCAGGGTCGGGCCGCGCAACTGGACTTTGAGACGGTCCTCGTAAAGAACCCCGAGACCGGGCGTCCGGAAGAGCGCAAAGTGCCAAAATCGGTCCTGGCGCAGCAGTTCAACCCGAACGCCGGCGCGGCAAATATTACACCCGGCTCGGATACAGGCACCGCGCCCCCGGCTGGTGCGAAAGCATCCGATGGTGTTCCGCCGGGCGGCCTCAACATTGTCGGCAAGCCGGTTTACCCCCCTGACGAGGAGGCGAAGCTCAAGCAGGTCCCGACGGATTACGCGAAATATCTGGTCGAGAACCGGTTGCCGGTGGCCCAAGGCGCGGCGCAGACCCTCGCCTTCAACGGCATGGCGCGCGACCTGCTGGACAAGGGGGTGTTCACGGGAGCCGCAGGATCGCTCAAGCTGCAAACCGCAAAACTGGCACAGTTACTGCCGGGGGATTGGAGCAATGACCGCATTGCCAACACCGAGACGTTCCTCGCGACCCAAGCGCGCCAGGTTGCCAGCATCCTTGCAAGCAAGGCATTCGGCTCAGGCTCTAGCATCACCGACAATGACCGTGAATATGCCGCCAAAATAGCGGGCGGCGACATCAAGTTGGATGAGGCATCACTGCGCAGGCTGGTCGATATAAACGAGCGGGCGGCGAGGTGGGAATTCGACCGGTACAACGACAGCGTAAAGACGTTCGACCCCGAGAAGCGGTTCGACTTCCTGCGCGTTCCGGACCCGGTGCCCTTAACGCTGCCCGGTACATCGAAGGGTACACCGCCCGTTGCCCCGGCCGGTGCCGCGCCAAGCGCAGCGGGATCGCCGGGCTACAACGCCGTCGGCCCGAAGGGGCACAAAATCTACAGTGTCGATGGGCAGAAATGGTACGACGCGACCACTAATCAGCCGGTGAATTAGATGGCCGACCTGCCGAATTTGCCATCGGGGTACAAGCTATATGATCCGGCGCCGCCCGCGGGCTACATGCTTACGCCGAACGACCCGCTTGTTGACCCGAACACGGGGCAACCCGTAACGCGCGCCGCTGGCGGCACCAGCACGCCTGGCACCGATCTTCTGTATGGGCTGCGCCAACCGATCGACACCGGGGCGAACCTGCTGGCGCGCGGTCTCGCCGCGGCGGCTCCTGCGTTCGGCTCGCCCGGCCTTACGGGATGGGCCGAACAGCAGCTCGCGAACACCCAAAAGGCAACACAGGAGGCCCAGCAGGCATACCAGGCAGTGCATGGGGGGCTGCCCGACGACAGTGCATGGCGTAAGGCGGGGGAAATGGTCGTCCCCACAGCCCTGGGTTACGCCATGCCCGGCGCGACCTCGGCGAACTTCATTCCGCGCGCAGCATCTAACGCGCTCACTGGCGGCATGACCTCGGTTCTCGCCGGTGATCCGAATGCCTCTCCGGCAAATCTTGCGAGCGAGTTCGCGACTGGCGGTGCCCTCGGCACCGCCGCCTCGGCACTGACCGGCGGTGCCGCCAGGATTGCAGAACCCCGTATGTCCATGCCGGGCAGCGATATGCGACAGATGATGGACTTAGGTGTCCGGCCGACCATCGGACAGGCCGCAGGCGGCTTTCTCAATCGGATGGAACAGGGGCTCGGCAACACAATTCCGGTCGTCGGGGACATGATCAAGGCCTCACGCCGTCGCGCCGTGCTCGAGCTCAATACTGGCGTGATGAATGACGTGCTTTCGCCGATCGGCGTGCAACTGCCGAAAGGAGCAGAAGCCGGGCGGGATTCTCTGAACTTTATGGCCGACAACGTCTCCAATGCCTACAATCGCGCTGTGCCGTCAGCCGGTGCGCCGGTCGATCAGACGGCGCAAGCCGACTTGCAGCAGCTCATAACCAACGCGCAGCTTCTGCCGGATAGTCAGCGGGGCCAGTTCAACAGGTTCATGCAGCAATACGTTGCCGGCAGAATTTCACCCAACGGGCACCTGACCGGCGAAAGTTTCAAGGCCGCCGAGAGCGACCTCGGCAAAGCCGCAAACGGCTACATCTACAATCGCAACAGTGATTTCAACGATCTGCAATTGGGGGACGCACTGCGCGAAGCGCAGAGCATCCTGCGGCAGAACTTGGAACGCTCAAACCCGACGACGGCAGCCGATATCCGGGCTGCAAATCAAGCCTTCGCCAAGATGCAGACTGTCTCCAAGGCGGTCGCACGGCCGACCCAAGACCCTGGCGTCTTCAGTCCGGCGCAATTGCAAAGCGCCGCCTATGGAGGGACGCTCTCAAGCAACGCCAGGATGCGCGGGACTGGGCCGTATCAAGAGTTGTCGGATGCCGCGCGAGCGGTACTGGGGCCGACGATTCCGGATAGCGGCACGCCGTTTGGGCAAGCCATGCGGACCATCGGCACCGGCGGCGGCCTCCTCGGCGCGGGGTATGCTGGGGTGCCGCCCGGAGTGATTGCAGGTACGGTAGGCACTGGGCTGGGGGTGGGTGCGGCATACAACCCGGTGACCCAGCCACTAATCGCTCATCTGCTGGCGAGCCGTTACCCGTGGATGCGGGCGGCGGCCCAGCCTATTCGCGGCGCAACGCCGCTCGTCACGACTGGCGCGGCCACTGGCCTGCTTGGGCCATAACCAGGGTTATTTCTTAAACTTTTCCCAGTCGTGGAAAGTCCCGATCGCTACCATCAGAGCACACATCAGTAAGAATATGCTGCACATGCCGCGCCTTCCGTACAAAGCTGATCGCCTATTTTAGGCGAGCGGCGGGACTTTCAACGGGGCAAACCGCCGCACGATTTTTTTCTAGCCCGCAACCTTCCACTGCTCTTTGATTGCCGCCTCGAGGTCGCCGAGATCGCTGCCGCGCAGCGTATTACGCGCCTGCGCCAGGTTGCTCTCGTTGTCGCCCATAAAAAACGCCAGCGTCGCGCTGTCGGTCTGCTGCCGCAGCCGCGGCAGGAACAGCGCCACCGCCCAGGTCCGCCAGTCGGGCTTGCCGTTGCGCAGCGGCGCCTCGATAAAGTGCTCGCCCTGCCCCGTCGGCTCCGGCTCGGATGCGGTCGCCGGCGGCTCCGCCTCTGGTTCGGGCGGCTGCAGCTTTGGGCGCAGCGCGTCCCGCTCGGCATAGAGCCTGGCACAGACCTTCCCATCTAGCTTGCCGATCTCGTCGACCAGCGCCTGGTTCGATTCCCATGCGCCCTCCAGCCGAGGCAAATCCTGCTTTGCGGCTGCGCGCAGTATCGCGACGAGCGCCCGACCGGCCTCGACCGGCGTGTGATAGCCGAAGCACTCTCCCTCCAGATCTGTCACGACAAACTCGGGCTCGGGTTCCGCCGCCTCCTCGTGCTCGATGTGCGGCGGCGCCGGTTCCGGTTCGGGCTCGGCGTGCGGCAGCGCTTCCATCTCGCCCACCGGTATCATCGCCGGTTCCTCGTCGCGCGCCATCATCGCCTCGAATTCGGCCGCTTGCGGTGCCGCCTTGCTGGCCCGCCGCAAAACCGTTTTCTTGCAGCCCTCCTCGTAGAACTTGCTCCACATCATGCTGTTGGCGGCGCGCGATTGGCCGCGGTGGCGCTCGATGTCGGCGCGGCTCATGACGTCGCGGATCACCTCGCCGTTCTTCAGCCGGATGATGGCGTAGGCGCCGATGATCTCGCCGCGGTCCTGCCCAAGCGGCGGCGGTTCGTGCCGGATATACGGGTCGTCGCCAAGCCGATACGAAAACGTGTCGGCGCGGCAGACGACCTCGGCGATAGCCGACTCGACGTCGCCGGTGTTGCGCATCCGCTTGCGGATGCCCGCCACCATCGGCAGGTACTGCACGACATCCTGGCGGGTGCGCTGGTCGAGCCCGGTGTCGGGGTTCCGCTGGCGGACCTCGGTGTTGTAGACGACGAGCGCCGCCTCGCGGCCGTCTGGCAACAACCCGTCGCTCGCGGCGCGCACCGCCGCCGTGTAGAGCGTGCGTCGGTTGGCATAGAGCAGGTCGGGATTGGTCGACACCGCAGTAATCACCACCCGCTTGAAGCGCTCGACGCTGACATGGGACGGCAGCGCCGCCTGCAACGCCGGGGTGTAAGCATCGAGCTCGCGGCTGAAATCGTTTTGCCCGCGCGCCGGTGCGGCGACTTCCCGGGATTGCGTCATCGCCGGACCTGCGCCTGGGTTGCGACCGCGGTGTTGACGCCGGGGATATTGACCCCGGCGTCGATCGCATCGACGCCCAACCCGCGCAGATGCTTGCCGAGGATCGTCCGCACCGCCTGCTCCAGTTGGCTGCGGAGCGGGTTCTGCTTGCCTGCCATCCACCGCACCGTCTGCATCAGATCGTTCACGCCAAAGACTATTTCCCTGCGCAGGCCAACGGCACCCAGGTGGCTGCGGATCGGCTCGGGGCGGATCGCCGCGGCGCGTCGCTCGGCCGCCGCCGCTGCTTCCGCCGCCTGCAGCGCCTCCAATTCATTCCGCACCGACCCGTCCTCGGCCGCCCGCCGGGCAGATTCCGCCGCCTCCTCCAGCCGCCGCACCTCGGCCTCGTAGCGCTCGCGCTCGAGCTGCGCCTCGGCCTGCCGCTGCCGCTCGTATTCGGTCAGCATGCCGCGCAGCCCGCCGCGCGCGCCCTCGCCGTGCCGGGTGACCTCAAGCGGACGGCGGATCTCCGAAAACGCGCGGTCGATTGTGCGGCAGGCGTCCAGAAACGGCCGCTTCAGCCTGTCGTGCTCCTGCTCCAATTCCTGCTCGATGGCGCGCATCTGCTGCATCAAATCGACGACTTTGGCGGCCGACTCGTCGCCGACGATGACGGCGCTCTGCGCGACCTCGAGTGCCGCAGCCTGCCGCGGCCAGTAGCGCGCCAAGGTGTCCTGCACGCCGTCCACTACCATCGGGCCCAGATCGCCGATCAGTTCGGCAAGCGGCGGCCGGTTGTGCCCGATCCCGGGCCGATCCATTTCCGCGACTAGCTGGTTCTCAGCCATTGGCGATTATCTCCTCCTCAACACCCAGCGACCCGTGCTCGACGCCAACAATAATCAACCCGTAGGCCTGCAGCGCCGGGATCCGCTCGACGATCGCGCACTCCATAACCACGTCGGGCAGCGACCCGCGCGGCGGCAGTAGCTGCATTCCGCCCTGCCGCACCAGGCAGCGGTTGTGAAAGACGCGCGCGATCACCAACCGCTGCTCGATGCTCATGGCCCGGATCGCGCGGTCGATATCGGCGACCTCGTCGGGGCCGAGCGCCTTTGCGACCGCCTCGGCCTGCGGGTTCAGGTGCGTCTTCTTCATATCGCGTTCTCCCGGTCGAAGCTGGGCAGCGGGATCTGTGTCGGCGTCACCCGCCGGCGCGGCCGCAGCGTCGGGTGGTCGGGCGCGTTGCGCTCGGCCCAGCGCAAATGACGGAAGGCGTGTTCGTATTGCTCGGCTGAGATGGACTGGAGAGACTTCCAGTGCCCCCCTGTCCAATGGACACGTTCGAGCAATATCTCCGGCTCGACGATTTCGCCGGCAATGTCGACCTGCGGGATCAACGCCGGCCATCTGTCGCGGAGGTTGTCGGGTTGGCCTGGCTCGTGGTCGAGCCACTGAACCCGCGCTGGAACGAGCGGGCCATAGCGTGTCATGCGCAGCAGATAAAAAGCAGGCGCGGTGCTCACGGCGCAATTTCCCGCGCCAACACGGACATCTGCTCGACCAACCGGTCGCGCCGGTCGGCGCAGGCCGCCGAGGTCTGTTGCTCAGCCTCCTTCTCGAGCGCACGGGCGGCGCGCCAGATCGCGTCGCTGACTCTCACGCGGATGTCGGCGGGCACCATTACGCAGACGGCGCGCGGCGGCTCGGGCCTCACCGGACCGCCCCCAAGAGCAGCAGTGCCGTGGCCAGCGCCGGCCAGAAAGCGTGTGCAAGATTTTTGCTAGAAGTTAGTCGCTCAGGCCCGATTTGTGCTCGTTTAGCCGCAGCTAGGCCGCCCCGCGCCACCCAAAAAGCTGGCAGAAACCCTAGGTTTTTGCGGTTTTGTGGATAACGAAACCATGTTGCCGAAGCAGACGGCCCTTGTGCCCTAACCATTTGTCCCGCCTATCTTTTTTGCCGGTGCGCTAAACCCCTTGTGCGAAATTTGTGCTGTTCGGTCGACCGCCTCCATGGCCTCGCGCAGGTCGCCAAGCTCAAAAGCGGCGTAGCGTTCGGTGGTCCGCAGGTCAGCATGCCCAAGCAGCTTTTGCGCCGCCTTGATGCCGCGCTGGCGGGTGATGCGGGTGCCGGCGGTGTGGCGCAAATCGTGAAACCGCAATTCGGGCAACCCCACCGCCTGCCGCGCCCGGACCCAGTCGCGCCGGAAATTCTGCCCGTCGAGTGTCATCGGGTAGCGCTCGCCGCGGCGGCGGCGCCGTTCAGGGTCGGGGCTCGGAACCGTGTGCCTGCATACATAGGTAAAGACAAATTCGGGATGGTTGCCGCGCTCCCGCGACAGGATCGCCTTTAGCCTTTCGGTCAGCGCGATGACATGCAGCTTGCCGCCCGGCTTCTTGCTCTTGGTGCGGAAGGTGATGGTCTCGGCCTGCCAGTCAATCTGCGTCCAGCGCAGCGCCAAGGCGTTTTCCCGGCGCACGCCGCTGACGATGGCGAAGCGGGCGACCGGCCGGAAATCTTCGCGCAATGCCGCCAGCAGCGCTTCCTCGGTATCCTCGGAGACGATGGTCTGGCGGTTCTCCGGTTCGTCGAGCCAGAGGTTCGGCCCGCGCGAGGAACGCCACGGCAGCTTCGGTACGTTGTAGCCCCATTCATCGCAGGCATTGACGATGGCGCGCAGATGCCCGGTTTCGCGGTTGACGCTGGCGTTTTCCAGACGTGCTCGACGCGCTGCGACAAAGGCCGACAAGCGATTGAAGTCGAGTTCCGACAAGCGCGTGTTGGCGCCGAGCTCGTCGACCAGGGTCCGGTTGTGGATCTGTGCTTGGTAGGCCGTGCGCCAGTGCTGCGCGTATTCGTTCCAATGCCGGATGACCGCCGCAGCTACCGTGATCTCGGGTTTTTTGCCGGTCGCCACACCGAGGAGCGCCGCCGCCCTTTTTGCGGCGACAAGGGTTTTGGCGACGTCCCGGTCGCTTGTTTTAAGGCTTCCTCGAAACTGACGACCGTTGACGGAGAAGTTTTCGTAGTAAACGTCGCCCCGAAGTTTGATGCCGTCCCGCCCGTCCCGGCTTCTGACCATGTCCCCGTCTCCTGATTTTTAATGTACTGGACCAGATCGAGCGGCTTGAAACGCCGCTGTTTGCCAATCTTCACCCATCTGAGCCGGCCGGCATGGACCTCCTCGACCAGCGTCTTGCGGCTGATGCCCAGCGCGCTCGCCGCTTCGCCTTGCCGGATCAGCAGACGGCCACGGGCGATTTCCTTGAGGCGTTCAAGCGGATCGAGGCTGTTCATCATCCGCTCTCACGACAAGTATCGCGGCTTCTTCGTGCGCGCCGCGTAGGTCGTCGGCGTCCCGCGCAACTCATTGGCTAGCCGCTTGGTCTGGCGGGCTCTTATAGATCTCAACGCCTCGCGCGCGGATCGCACCTCCTCTGATGGCGGCTCGGGAGGAGGAGGCGAGCGTCTGCGGCTGGCCTCAATAACTTGGGAAAGTTCGTCCTCGGTGAGCATCGGCGCGCGGCCCGGGCGGGCAGGTCGAATGCCAGCCTCCTTGATGCGACGCTTGGCGGTCTTTTCGGAAACACCACCGAGGCGTTGACAGATTTCGGGGATGCTCAAGAGGCGTGCGGGTGGGGTCATCATGGCCTCCGCTGGGGGCGGCGGGATCGTGTTGCGGACGCTATCACAGAATAAAATCTTTGGGCAACCGACTGTGTCGCGAAATCAATCTTGACCGGGCATCCCGCGTCTTGGGTTGGGATTTTCCACCTGCGGTTTTTAGGGGCTTCACCCTAACCAACGTTTTTGTGGGCCGAAATTTGAGAAAGCGCGTTGACCAGACTGGTTGATGGTGTCGAATATTGGGCTGATAAAAGCTCAAACTGCGAACAGTGGGAGGCGCCGCGTGGTCGATGTCCCGTCTGTCGATTTTAATCCGATCGAAAATGCCCCAGTGAAAGAAGGCGAGGAATTCGGGCCGGTTCTGCTGTTTCCGGTCCCTGAAACGGATGCCTCGATGGGTGGCTTCGGCGTCGGGCGCTGGGATGGCTGGGCGTGGGTTTTTGGCGGGTTTCAGGTGTACCCAAAATTGTATATGTCGCTAGTCGCTGCGGCGCTCGCGCTTCGGATTTTTATGCCGTGCTGCCACCCCGGTGGACTCCTCGAGCATCTCGATGACGCCGCGGATTATGTCGAAGGAGTCGACACCCGGCAGCGCGACATGACCCAGTGCGACCTGGAGATGCGCGGCAACGCTCGAAATGACGGCCAGCTTCTCTAGCTCGCGGTCATGAATCTCTTTTGCCCGCCGATCTAGCGCTGCGATCTCGTCGCCGAGGTCGCCGATCAGATCGCTGTAGGGCACCTGCAGGGTGCGGGCGATGCGCAGCACCGCGTCGGTATTGCGGCCGCTGCGCGCCGGCTTGGCAAGATAATCCCGGGCGCAGCCGGCTTCGACCATGATCTGGGTGACGCTCTTGCCGAGCCGCTCGGCGGCCTCCTGAACGCGCTGGCAAAATGCGCTGTCATCCCATAGCAGCGCGGCCCGTCCGTTGGTTTGCGGGGTATCGGGCGGGGCGTCCAATTGCGTTCTCGTCGGGATGTTACTTTTAAGATTTATATCGTATGCCGTATTGCTGGCGTGTTGGCAAGATTATTTTCTGATCTGAGGTCTGGGGTTAGCCGCCCGCATACGGAAGACAATCTGCTTTAATCCGCGCAGAACATAATCTGCATTAAGTCGCTTGCGCGACAGAACGCAATCGTCTGAATATGGGAGCCCGCTCTACCGGCCGGTTCCCCCGCCCCCAAGGAACCCCATGATCCACAGCGCTAGCGACCTCCTTACCCTCGCCCGCACCTATTCCGAGGCAACCGGGATGCCGTTCACCTCGCTCGGGGTGCGCGCCTGCGGCAACGACAAGATTTTTACGAATTTAGTCAAAGGCAAAAGCTGCATGCTCTCGACTGCGGAGACCGCCGGATTCTGGTTCAGCCTGTTTTGGCCCGCTGAGGTCGAATGGCCCGAGCGGATTTTCCGGCCGCATGTCAACGCCGCGTGGCGCCAGCGCCTCCTCGAGGACGAGGCGCGGCGCGAACCCCCCAGCCGCCGCCGCCGCCAACCCCGCGTCGCCGAGCCCTACGCCAATTCGCAAACCCACTGAGAGGGAGGAGACCATATGGCACAGCCGCTGCACGCCGCGATCGGCGACAACAGCGTCGACATCGGCATGGCGCTCGATTTCCACGACCGCTACGACGACGCCGATCAGCGGGTACGCGAGGCGGTCGCCGCCCGCAAGGATCTGCGCGCGGCGGTCAAAGCCGCCGGCATCCGACTCGCCGGGTTTGATCGGGCGCGACGTGACCGCACCCGCTCGGGCGCAGAGCGCGAGGCCGATAACGTCGAATATGAAAGGCAAATGGCATGGTTCGGCAAACCGGTCGGGACGCAGGCCGGATTTAATTTCGACGCCAACGACTTCGACCTCGACGGTATCGACAGCGAGGGTGAGCGGGCCGGCTTTGCCGGCAAGCGGCGCGAATCCAACCCGTGGACGCCGCGCACCGAAGCGGCCGACCGTTGGGATGAGGGCTGGCTGCGCGGCGACGCGCAGCGTCAGGATGCAGAGCCCGAGGAGGACGAGATCGAGGAGGCGCCGCCGCCACAACGGCGCCGCGGTCGGCCGCTCGGCTCACGCAACCGTCCGAAGCTAGCTGCCGCCCAGTAGGGCGCAGCCAATGGACGGCGATCTGATCCCTATTGTCGCCGGCAGCCTGCAGACGCCGGCGGCGGCACGCCAGGCTTTGATGCGCATGGAGCGGGCGCTCGATGACGCGAAGACCTATGACGAGATCCGCAAGACTGTCGCTTTTGCGGAACTCATCAAGAAGCTGCACGCCGATGTCGACGAGGTGCGGCGCCAAGCCGAGCAGACAATCGTGCTGGCACTGCGGCGGGTTGGCGAGGAGCTCGCCGCGCAGCCGATTGCGACGGGGACGCGCTTACAGGGCAGAACTATCGGTGGCCCTGTCGTGGTGCCGCCGAGCGACACGCCCACCTTGGCGCAGCAGGTCGGTTCGAAGAACCGCGGCCTGCGGCTGAAGAACCTCGCAGCCGCCCCCCGAGAGGTGATCGTCGAAACCGTCGCCAAACTGCACGAGGCCGGCAAGGAAGCGACGGTCAGCGCGTGTCTGAAAGCTTTGAACGGCGACGATAAAAAGGAACGCCGCGCCGACCGGGAACGAGAGCTAGCTGAGGCGACAATCGCCGCGTCAAAGAAACTGCAGTTCAATCTTTACGGTGTGATCCTCGCCGACCCGCCGTGGCGATGGGAGCCATACAGTCGCGACACCGGGATGGATCGGGCTGCCGATAATCACTACCCGACCATGACACTCGACGCGATCAAGAACCTGTCAGTGCCCGCGGCTGCCGATTGCATTCTGTTCCTATGGGCAACCATTCCGATGCTGCCGCAAGCGCTCGAGGTTATGGCCGCTTGGGGGTTCGCCTATAAGAGCCACTTTGCCTGGGCCAAGGACAAGATCGGTCCCGGTTATTGGGTACGCGAGCAGCATGAGCTGCTGCTTATCGGCACCCGCGGGACAGTCCCCGCCCCGGCGCCCGGTGAGCAATACGCCTCACTCCAGCAGGCCCCGCGCCGCGCTCACAGCGCGAAGCCGTTCGTTTTCCATGAAATTATCGACCATCACTTTCCGACCGTACCAAAGCTAGAAATGTTTGCCCGCGGCGAACCGGTCACCGGATGGGATCAATGGGGTAATGAGGTGAAACTATGACGACGCCACACCCGACCGCGATCAGCAGCGCCGCTGATGCGAGCGTCGTCAAAGGTATGCTGGCGCGCAATGATCGGCAGCACGACGTTGCCGCTTGGTTTGGTGTTAACGCAGGCCGGATTGCCGATATTGCTACCGGCAGAAAATTCCGCGAGGTGCCGCCAGCCCCGGAACATGCGCTGCCGCCGCCGGGACCGTATAGCTATTTTACGGCGCGCCCCGGAATGTCGCTGGCCGAGCAATTTCAGCAGGCCCTCGCGGGGGTCGAGCTCAAGTGGGCGCAAGCCTTCGCCGAGATACGCGAGGAACTGCGTGTCTCGGCGCATGAGCGGCGGCAGACCAACGAGAAGCTCGATCATATGTTGCGCCAGCTAACCGAGGCGCGTCGCGATCTTGGATCGATCGAGGCGACCCAAATGCCTCGCGCGACCCGCCGCCGGCCAATGCCGTGAAAATATTGGCGCTCGATCCCGGCGGATTGTGCGGTCACGCCCTTGGCGAACTCGGCAGCACGCCGCGCTGGGGCACCCATAGGATTGCGCGTCACACCTCGACCGGCGAGGCCTTGTCGCGGTTTGCCGGCTGGTTGCGGGCGCTGATCGTCGCCGAAAAACCCGGCGTCGTCTGTTTTGAATCGCCGTTTATCCCGGTCTGGGGGGCGGAAATCCCGCGCAATGCGGCAACCGTGCGCCGCCTGCATTCCTATGCCGGGATTATCGAGGCAGTGTGCTGGCGCCAACAAATAAAAGTCCACGAGGCGCGCCCCTCGGAAATCTGCCGGCACTTCACCGGGCAGGGATCGTGGGGCGGCAGGGACAAGAAGAAAGCCGCCACGGTTAGAACCTGCCTCGTCTATGGGTGGGATGTCGCCGGCCAGGTCGACGCCGCCGACGCTCTAGCCCTGTGGACTTACAGCGAGGCAGTCCTCGACCCCGCTGCCGCTGCTCGCCGGCGCGTCAGCCTCGGCCTCGAGCTGCCACTTATCCCGCCGAAAAAGAAGACGCCCGCCTCGGGGGCAAAGCCGAGGCGGGCCGGTCGCACTGACGAATTGGGAGACTCGTCATTATGGGTAACGTCGTCCATGTAATATTTTCAGCACCCAATTCCAAGATTATTTTCGCGCTCGCGCCACGGAGGCTGCCGTGGTGATGCGCGCCGGCCTCGGGCCAAAAGCCAAATTTACCCCAGAGCAGCTCGCGTTTTTTGCGCAATACCAGCGCCACCGCGAGGCGGCGCGGCCGGCGCAATGCACGTATGGCGAGGCCCAGTGCTGGGTTAAGCAAGGCCCGCCGGCGATCGATACCGATAGCTGTTGTCTCGGTTGCGGCGGCCGGGCCCGGGTGCGCCAGGATTATTCGCCATGATCGCGCCGCGCGACGTCGAGCGCGCGCGCACCCGCTGGGACGTCATATCGGCCGATGTCGCCCTACAGCGCCGCGGCCGCGAACTCTACGGCCTTTGCCCGTTCCACGTGGAACGTACTCCCAGCTTTTCGGTCGCGCCCGAGAAGGGGTTTTTCCACTGCTTCGGATGCGGCGCCCACGGCGACGCGATCGACTATGTCAGGCTGACACGACGGCTAGATTTCGCCGGCGCGGTGGCGCTGCTCGCCGGCCTCACGGCGCAGCATGCTAAGTGCGCTGCACCAACGCCGCGCCGCACCAGCAAGCCGGCTGTTGATACCGCGCCGCTGGTCGGCGCGGTGCTGGCGGGCTGTGAGCCGATCGGCACGCGCTCGGCGGCGGCGCTCTATCTCTGGTCGCGTGGATTAAGTGGAGCTAATTCGCCGGGCGGGCTAAATCCATATCCATCCCTGCTGGCGCACCCGGCGCTGCCGTACCACCACGAGGGCGAGCGCGGCGTCTACCCGGCGCTAATCCTGCCGGTCACCGCCAGCGACGGCAGCATTACCGCAGTGCAGCGGATCTGGGTCGTCGACCGCGTCGAGCTGCTGCGCGGCGACGAGGACGCCCGGGCGCCGGTGGCGGTGCGGAAGAAATCGCTCGGGCATTTTGGCGACGGCGCGGTGCGCCTCGCTCCGCCGGGCCCCATCCTGGGCTTTGCCGAGGGCGTCGAGACAGCGCTCGCGGTGATGAAGCTGTTTCGGTTTCCCTGCTGGGCGCTGTGCGGCACGGCACGCATGGGACACGGCGCGCGGCCGCCGTCTTTCTGGATTCCGCCCGAGGTCGACACGGTGATGATGTTCGGCGACAACGGCGCGGCCGGGCACGCCGCCGCGTCCCACGCCGCCGACGCGCTGCGCCGCCGCGGCATCCGCGCCGGGGCGCATTTCCCGGACCGAGGCTACGGCGACTTCAACGACCAGTTGCTCGGGCGGGCGGCATGAGAACCGCTCGGGTTCGCATAACCCAGCTAGACGGTAAGCTGCCGAACCTCGCATTGATGCGGCTGGCTGCGTTTCACCGTGAACGCGGCGACGAACTGTGGTTCTCGCGCAGTCCATACCGCGGCCTCGATGAGCCCGACTATGACCGCGTTTACGGCAGTGCAATCTTCGACTTCAGCGCCGAGCGTGTCGCCAAGCTACGTTCGTCCTACCCCGAGGCGATAGTTGGAGGGACGTGGACCAAAAGCGACCGGGTAACGGTCGAGCAGATAACTGGCGGGCCGCAAGACGAATGCGACTACGGCATTGATCCTAGCTTTACCGCCAGTCTCGGATTCACACAGCGCGGCTGCCGGTTCAACTGCGCTTTCTGCGACGTGCCTGCGAAAGAGGGCAAGCCGCGCGCCGCCGGCACTATCGCCCAAATCTGGCGGGGCGATCCGTGGCCCCGCCACATCCACCTACTTGACAACGATTTTTTTGGCGTGCCGAAACCGGCTTGGAAGGCGCGCCTTGCCGAAGTTCGCGAAGGCGGATTCAAGGTCTGCTTCAACCAAGGGATCAACGTCCGCGTAATCACCGACGAGATCGCCGCCGAATTAGCGACAGTCGATTACCGAGACGACAGCTTTAAGACAAAGCGGCTCTACACGGCATGGGATAGCCTCGGCGACGAAGAACTGTTCTTCAAAGGCGTTGACCGTCTCGAGCGGGGCGGCGTCAGGCCGGCGCACTTACTCGTCTACATGCTGGTCGGCTTTGCACCCGGCGAAACCTGGGAGCAAGTGCTCTACCGGTTCCACCGCATGCAGGACCGCGGCATCCGCCCGTATCCCATGCCGATAATTGCACGCCGCGCCGATACGCTGCCGCTCGGCAACGCGCATCCAGCTATCGAGCGCCGCCGATTGACGATAGCGCAGTTCCAAAGATGGGCTGTCCGCCCGGCCAAGATAGGCGTCCCGTTCCACGAGTACGATCCGAACGCGAAGGGTTGGGCCGACAGAGATCAGGGCAGCCTTTTCGAGGCCGCGCCATGATCGGCGAGCGCGACGTCCGCGCGCGAGCGGTCGAGATCTTCCAGCCGTTCTACGCAAGCCAGCTCGAGGGCTGGCAGCCTCAGCCTAGGCAGTGGCTGATCGACGGCGTGCTGTTGCGGAAATCGGTATGCCTGCTCGCCGGCCCGCCGAAGATCGGCAAGAGCCTGGGCCTGCAACAGCTCCTGACAAGCAGCGCCACCGGGCTGCCGTGGCTCGGCCGCGAGGCGCTGCACTGCCGCGCCTTTGGGTTGTTCACGGAGGATCCCGGCGACGAGCTCGCCCGCCGTCAGGTCGACATCAACGCGCATTACGGGCGCAGCGCGGCGGACCTCGAGCTCAACCTGTCGTGGGACGCGCGCGAGGG